>Ga0272448_1003352_pt1 | contig 19153 bp, 11 predicted proteins | sample YNPCB0191_FD_202220 | JGI IMG/M metagenome (GOLD analysis project Ga0272448, IMG submission 202220) | Hot spring sediment microbial communities from Yellowstone National Park, WY, United States - YNP-CB-019-1 | ecosystem: Environmental > Aquatic > Thermal springs > Hot (42-90C) > Sediment... | reverse complement strand
CCCGAAGCATATCGGGAAGTCCTACGACTATAACCGGCTGTCCGCACAGGTTTGGCCGCCGCCGCTGTTCGACTGTGGCGAAAAATGCATCCAGCCTGATGTGTAAAACGTCTCTGTTCATCAAGTCCAAAGTCAAAAGTCGAAAGTCCGCCCAGCTCAGGACGCCGTGCGCGTCGGGGCGAAAAGCGAGCCCCGACGGATCAAAGTTGAAAGTCCGCCCGGCCGACGGATCAAGACTGTTCTGGATGCTGAAACAAGTTCAGCATGACAAGTCCAAGACCCCGTTAGCCCTGAGTAGCCCTGAACTTGCTTCAGGGCGTATCGAAGGGCGGCCATACCTCCACTATGGATTATAGGCTGCGAACGGATGTTTGTCAATGTGTTTAGTATACATATGTATACCCATTCTGTGGGGGAGATTCTTCGCTCCGCTCAGAATGACAACAACGCTCGGAACGGCGACAACGCTCAAAACGGAAGTCCGCCCGGGGCGGTGGACTGCACTGTCTCGGACGGCAGCTCGAGGCCCAGCAGCTTCGCGAACATCTGGGCATTGATAGCGGACTTGCCCCGGTAGTGGTTGTTGAAGAAAACGTATGTCTTGGAGGTGTCGGCTTCGATGTCGCGGACCTTGGGCACCCAGGGCTGCAGTTCTTCCTCGGAATAGAGGTAGTCGTAGCGCTCGTGCGCTTCTTCGTGGTGGAACCACTTCTTGGCGTTGCGACCATGGAAGCGGACGTAGCCGATACTGGACGTGGCGGCGGCGACCGGCGGCATCAGACCCTTGAGGCGTGGTTCGTCGACCGAACAGAACCCGAAGTCGAGCTCGCGCAGCAGGGCGAACGTTTCCGCATTGACCCAGTCGGCATTGCGGAACTCGATCACGGTCGGCAAGTCGCCGATCATATCCCTGAACTGCCTCAGCTTGCCGATGTTATCGTCATTGCACCTGAAACTCCACGGGAACTGCGCGAGCATACAGCCGAACTTGCCGGCATCCCTGAGAGGCTGGATCGATCCCCGGAATATCTCGAACATCTCCGGCTGAAGCTCCTCGCCGTGGGTCATGTCCTTGTGGGCCTTCACGACGAACTCGAAGCCATCCGGCGTTTTTCTTGCCATCCCGGCGAACGACGCCGCCCCGGGGATCGTGTAGTAGCTGGAGTTGATCTCGGTAGCCTTGAACCGGCGGGCGTAGTAGTCGAGCATGTTCTTCTTGGCGATGCTCTCGGGGTAGAAGGAACCTTTCCAGTCGTCGTAACTGAAGCCGGATGTGCCGATGAGGATCATCTGTTCGCCTCCGATTGGCATATTCTACCCAGCCTGCGGCCAAACCTGCTATTGCGTTTCTACGGCTGCCGGACTAAACTAATCCACACGATATTGCGTTAGTAGTACCGATTGCCGTCTTTATGTGTGGAGGGGTCTGCCGTGAACGTAGGTCTTGGTTGGCTGGGAGTTGGGGTAGGGGCGGTCGGATGCGCCGCTGCGTATCTGATGGCCGGTTGGCGTGCGCCGTCGCTGACCGACGAGGAAACGGCCCGCAGCAGGCGCATTGCCTGGCTTGCGGCCGTCGTGACGCTCGTGCTGACGCTCATATTCTGGGCGATTGCGATGCAGCGGCGTGTGCCTTACTCGCCCGGTCAGAGGCTCGCGTTCGGTTGGCTCATCGGTGGCCTGACAGGGACGGCAGCGATACTGCTCTCGTTCAGGCTCAGCGAGATTACATCGGGCGATTCTTCACCAAGATTGGTCCGACTGGCGGCGGTCTCGAACCTGTTCTACGGGCTGTTCGCGGTGTCGCTGGCATACGCCTTATTCGCCAACGACGTTTGGCATCCGATGCTAGGGTTCGCGATGGGCGCCGCGATGGCGGGGATTCTTCACACATACACGCAATACGCCGCATCAAAGACGCTTCCCATTCGCACCGAAACCTGGGCCATGTTCGCGATAACGATTGCGGCGGGCGTCATCCTCGCAAGCGAGCATTTCGATGCGACCCAGCTTCGGATGTGGTGGGCGATGCCGATACTGCTCGCGACTACAATCACTGTGGCAAGCTACATAGGGATTGAACTTGCCTCGATGCGGCGGATGCGCGAGAAGGTGGGCGCGTCGCACGTGCTGGCGGCGATGATTGCGTCGGTGATTATAATCGGATTGACCGCGATCTACGCGTGGAAGCTCTACAGCCAGTGGCAGTTGTTGGAGGTCGTGGTTATTGGACTGGGCATCGCGGCGATCATCGGCTGGATAGCGGCGGCGCTTGCGCGCGATGAGTCCGAGGCGTCGGGCATGGAAGCGGGCGCGGCGTGTGTGCTGTTCGTGACGGCGTTCGCCACCGTCGCGTTCAAGTTGTGGGCCGGGCTCGGCATCGCGACCGCGCTGCTGGCGGCGTGGACGATCGCGATACCGTCGCTGGGAGATCGAGAGAACGGCGCGCGCGTGCGTGACGCGCTGACCTGGCCGCTGTATCTCGGTTTGTCGATAGTCCTGTTCAAGCTTTTTATCGAGGCGTATGGCCGCGACCTGCATCGCAGCGATCTGGGCATCCATTATACCTTCATTGGCGCGATGCTGGGGGTCGTCACGCCGTTCCTTCTGGCCGCAGCGCTTGCGCGAGTGCGCGAGGCGTGCGCCAGGGAATGGGCGATAGCTGGTGTCGCCCTGGTCGGGCTGGTTGCGGCTGCATCGCCTTTGATCCCAACGGTGCTGTGGGAAGCGAGATCGGGCATGGGATTCGTGTTCGGCCTGACAGCGGCAATGGTGTTCATGCTCCTGCCGCATTTTTGCGGGGACAAAAGGTACTCGGCACCGCTCCTGGTGATCGCAGGACAGTTGACCGCTGTTCAGTTCACGTTTCTGCTCATCAATCTCGAGGCTACGCGAGCGGTTCGAATATGGGTGTTGTCGATCGTGGGCGCTCTGGTGCTCGTGTGGCTTGGGCTGAGCGCGCTGTTGGCGGTCCGCAGGAGAAGGTAGGACAACGACCATGTCAACCAAAATGCTCAGCCTGAAACTTGTCGGTATCGTTGTTGTGATCTGCGTTGTGGTCGCGCTGGCTCTCGGAATCCGCGCGACGACGCCCGTTGGGACTTTGAGAGGCAGGGCTGTCGCCCGCGAGAGCGGTGTACCGCTGCGGGCCGAGGTCTTCCTCACCTCTGTCCGAAGTATCGCAGGCGAGCAGCGGTACTTTCGCACGACGTGCGATAAGGATGGCAACTTCGTGTTCCGCGGCGTGCCTGCAGGCAATTACTTGTTGCGGATGCACACGCGCGCACACACTCTTCGGGATACAAAGATCGCCGTTGTCGAAGGACAGACTGCAACTGTTGATGCCGGACTCGAACCTGACGAAGCCTATCTGCGCGTCTACGTTCACGAGCACGTCTTTGCACCAGGCGAGTCGCCGCACGCCGTATGCGAAGGCTTTGTGGACGCGGACTCGCTCGATGTGAAGCTTTATAAAGTCGACTTGGATGCGCTTGTTCTGGGATCGTCACAGGGCGACCTCTCCGCACTTCTAGGATGGTCCAGCTACGGTTGGATGGGCGAGCAGGAGAGAAACCGAGTAGACCTGGCTTCCAACAAATCGCTTGCGCTTGCTGCCGCGCTGGCCGTTCCCATAATGAAGCGCGATGCCGAAGGCGTATTCACCCAGCGAGTATCAATGCCGACGTTGCCGCCCGGGCTCTACGCGGTCAGTTTCAGCGCATCCGGCGTCCGGCAGCTCGACTGGTTGATGGTCACGTCGCTTGGCATGATCGCAAAGACTGCCGGCAGCACGACGCTTGTATACACTGTGGATATCAGGACGGGCACTCCTGTTTCCGCGGCCCGGGTCACCATCTACGCAGGCTCTAAGCCGATCGCATCCGGCGTGACCGACCGCAGCGGCCTAGCCAACATCGCTTTGCCTTTCACTGCGAGTAGACACGCAGCCCAAGCCATCATAGCACGCAGCGGGGAGTCGTTGGCGTTCATAACGGCGGAACTCAGTAGCACAAGTGTGCACAAGAAGATGATCTATTCTTATACAGACCGTCCGGTCTATCGGCCCGGACAGGTTGTGTTCTATAAAGGCATCGTTCGGACGCCGGCAGGCGCCGGCTACGCGACGCCCACGCCGGAGAGAGTTGTCGTGGAGGTCTACGATCCCAACGACACCCTCATATACCGCACGAGTCGCAAGACGGACAGGTTCGGCAGTTACTACGGCGCGATTCATCTCGATTCGGAGGCGCCTACCGGCTACTACAACGTCCGCACGAGGCCGGCCGGCGAGGAATACGGCGAGGCGAGCGCCGGCTTCTCAGTTTCAGCATATCGCAAGCCGGAGTTCAGCGTAAAGCTCAGCTTCGACAAGCGCAGGTATACGCGCGGCGACTGGGTGACGGCGAAGGTCATGGTTAGTTACTATTTCGGCGCGCCCGTGGCCAACGCGAAGCTGTATTACTCCATCCAGCGCACGCCCTATTGGCCGTTCGAAGATGGGGAGCTTTACGGCGATTGCGGAGGCTATTCGGACTACGGTGGCTACGGAGAATGGGTCGACGACGGCCAACTCACTACTAACGAAAACGGCGAAGCCACGATCGTGTTTCCGGCAACATGGCCGCAGCCGACTGGGCGCGAAGCCTGCGACGCCGACCAGGAGTTTCACGTCAGCGTGACTGCCGAGGACAGGAGTGAATCGGCGGCGACCGGGGAAGGCTCGGTGATTGTGACGCGAGGTCAGTTCGCCATCGGGTTGGAGACCGATGCGCGCATCACGAAGCCCGGAGCCTCCGTGAACGTAACGGTCACCACCAGGGATTACGACAAGCGCCCCGTAAAGCATCAGAAAGTCAGCGTCACGCTTGCCCGAGAGACGTGGTCTGAAGAAGACGACGAAATTACCACCACAACCCTGCTACGCCGCGATCTTACCACAAACAGCGCCGGTCGCGCCGTTCTAAGAGTGCCGATCTCGCAATCCGGCAGCCTGATTGTTGCAGCACGCTCGCGCGATTCGCGCGGCAACGCCATCGTCAGCACATTCTACCTCTGGTCCTGCGGGGAGGGCGAGCAGTGCGATTTCGGTCCTGTCTCGGACATTCAGATAATTGCCGACAAGCGCGAGTACGCGTCCGGCGACACCGCCAAAGTGCTGGTTCTGACAAACAGACCCGGCGGGACGGCGCTCGTCACCCTCGAGGGCAGCCGCGTCTACGAAGCGCGAACCGTGCGGCTTACGAGCAAGTCATCGATAGTGCGGTTCAAGGTTAAAGCCGAATATATGCCAAACTTCTACATCACTGTTAGTTATCTGCGCGGCAAACAAGTGATGCGGAACGAGACCGAGGCCAGGATCGCCATGAAGTCGGAGGCGCTGAATGTCAAGATCGAGCCTGACAGGAAACGCTACAAACCCGGCCAGAAGGCGTCCTATTCGGTCAAGGTGACCGACTCTCGAGGCAAACCGGTCAGCGCGCAGCTTTCAATAGGCGTTGTGGATGAGGCCATTTATGCCGTACAACCCGATACGACCACGCCGATTCTGGAGTACTTTTATCAGCGCAGGGACAACGAGGTTCGAACCTACGATTCCCTCCCGCAGATATATCTCAGCGATCCCGACAAGGCCGGCGCTCCGCTCAAGGATCAGCCGCCCAGGATTCGGGTTCGGAAGCGGTTCCTTGACACGGCATATTGGAATCCGGCGATCGTAACCGACGCAAACGGCGAGGCACGCGTGAGTTTCGTCTTGCCGGACAACCTTACGACCTGGCGTGCGACCGTCCGCGCCGTCACCGAAAACACGATGTGCGGCCAGGCGACCAACACGGTTACATGCCGACAGGACATGCTCGTACGGCTGGAGATACCCAGGTTCCTGGTGCAGCGAGACCGCGCGGCGGTGGCGGCGGTCGTGCACAACTATACCGGCAGAAATCAGCGCGTCGAGGTTCGACTTCGAGCGCCCGGTCTGCACATCGACGGCGATCCCCAGCGGACGGTATATGTGCGCAGTGAAGATGCGGAACGGATCGACTGGTACGTTACAGCGCTGAAGCCGGGGGTATTCGGTGTCGATGTACGGGCAGTCGGCGAGACCGCAGGCGACGAGGTCCTTCTTGATCTGCCGGTCAAGCCGCACGGCCGACAAATCGTGACCGCCAAGAGCGCAGTGCTCGCAAACAGCGGAACTCTTTGCGAGTCCATCTACGTTCGCAACGATGCGGTTCTTGATGCGACGCGGTTGAGAATTACGCTGGCGCCGTCGCTTGCGGCGGCGATGTTTGGATCGTTGGACTATCTTGCGCAGTACCCCTACGGCTGCACCGAACAGACCGTGAGCAGCTTCCTGCCGGACGTTATTTTGTTCAAGTCCTTGAGCGCTGCCGGCATGCCGAGGATCCAGCGGCAGACGGAACTGCCTGAGATGGTTCGAACAGGTCTCGGGCGGCTCTATAAGTTTCAGCTTTACGACGGCGGATGGTCATGGTGCGCCTACGGCGAGGCCGACCCCTGGATGACTGCATACGTCTGCTACGCCCTCGTTCTGGCGCGTGACGCCGGTTTTCCGGTCAAGACCGAAGTTCTTAACGGCGGACTGCGGAAGCTGGAGGCAATGATCGAGGTGAAGAAGATTCGGGCCTATCCGCGCGCGTTCGGCGCGTATGTACTGGCGCTTGCCGGCCGGGACTCGACCGCGGTGATGGAACGCCTGGCGCGCTATCGATACCTGCCGAACGAGGCGGTCGCGTCGCTCGCGCTCGGTTTCGATGCGGCGGGTCGGACCGAGCGGGCGCAGGTGATGCTCGGCCGGCTGTTCGCCCAGAGCATTTCCGATGAGCATGTAATCTACTGGAAGGGCGGCGCACATTGCGAGGGCGGAGATGTAGAAGCTACCGCGCTTGCGCTGCGGGCGCTGCTGAAGATTAGTCCAGGTGATCCACGAGCTTATCCGATCGTGCGGTGGCTGATGAGCCAGTGGCGTGATGAGTATTGGACATCCACGCGTGCAACTGCGATGGCCGTCTATGCGATGTCGCAGTTCTTGCGAACGTCCGGCGAGTTGACGCCCGACTACACTGCCACGGTCTTCGTGAACGGCAGGCAGGTTGGCAGCGCGCGATTCGGCTCTGCCTCGATCTACAAGCCTCACGTGCAGATCACCGTTAATGGTCGTGACCTGCGCAAGGGACGAAATGAGTTAAAGATAGTCAAGGCTGGCAGCGGAAACCTATACCATTCGAGCAATCTGACACAGTCGCTTGACCAAAAGTCAATTCCGGCGATACTGAGCAGCTCGGGGCTGACCGTGACGCGCGGCTACTACAGACCGTCAGCCCTCTACTTCCAGAACAACTCGCCTATCAGCCTCGGAAATCCGGTTGATTCTTGCTCGGTGGGCGAAACGATACTGGTCCGGCTGACGATCAAGTCGGCCTGCGTGCGCAGCCACATAATGCTGGAGGACTACATACCTGCAGGCTGCGAGATCGTGACGCGCGGTGACGTGGAGCAATACGCATGGAGCAACTGGTGGGTCGGCCAGGACGTCCGCGACGACAAGATCGCGTTTTACATCAACGAGATCGACACGCGCAAGCGGGTGGTAGAGTACCAGATACGCGGCGGATTCGCGGGCAGCTACTGCGCGCTGCCGGCGCAGGCTTTCTCGATGTACGACCCCAACGTTCAAGCAACCACCGCAGCGAGCGAGTTTACGGTGAGGTAGCGCAGGTAAGCCAATCGCGAAAGCGCGAAAGAAGCGAGAACCCGAAAGGCAAGAACATGAAGATCAGGATAGCGGCAATGGCGGTTGCACTTGCGACGATAGCGGGGCTGGGATTGTGGGCCGGGGTGTCGCCGGGTGCGGAGCGGCAGATCGCGAGTTATGCAACCGGCCTGCGCGGACGGACGCCATCGCAGATACACAACCTCACGCTGGCGACGAAGCGGATCAACGGACGGGTCGTCCAGCCGGGTGAGGTGTTCTCTTTCGTGGAGACGGTGGGGCCGTGGACGGCTGATATGGGCTACGTCAAAGCGCCGGTCAGTTACGACGGCGAACTGATCCGCGACTGGGGTGGGGGCGTTTGCCAGACTTCGACCACGCTCTACAACGCCGCGCTGCTCGCCGGACTGGAGATCGTCGAGCGCCACAGACATCACTGGCCTGCGCGTTACGCGCCGCTGGGACGAGATGCAGCGGTGGCATACTCGGACATCGACCTAAAGTTCCGGAACACCCTTCCCGCGCCCGTGAAGATCGTGGGCGAAATTCGCGGCGACACGCTTTGCTTCAAGCTGCTATCGACATATCAGCCGAAGTACCGTGTGGAAATCGAGTCGCAGACGCGGTCGGTCACGAGACCCGGCCGGATCATCATTCCCAACACCAGCCAGCGCCCCGGCCGGTGGAAGCTGGTCAATAAGGGCCATCCGGGGTTCTGTGTGGTCACCTATCGTCGGTTCGTCTACCCCGACCACACCCGCCGCCGTATCGTCTCGCAAGACACATATCCAGTGATGAACGGCGTGGTGACGGTCGCGGCACGCTAGTCAGCTTTCAACCGGCAATCTAACCGGCTTGTAAGCACGTCCCGGTTCCGGGCCGGTGTAGATGATGGATTCGTTGGCGAGGCGGAAGAACGACCCGGCGGCTTGTTCTCGGAGTTCCGCGAGAATGCCAACGGTGCGCGGGATGATGAATGTGCCCTTTCCCGCTTTTGGCGGAATTCCCATCTCGCATATGAGCGCGCCGATCACTCCATCGACGTTGATGCAGAGTCCGGGTGCTTTGTCGCGCCTGAGAATTGCCTCGATCTCGAGCGCGAGCTCAGTGGCCCGACCCTTCAAGCCATGCTCTTCCGCGATCTGCAGAAGTGTAATTGCGCGCGGATCGTCGCCGTACATGCTGTAGTAGCGGTGTCCGTAGCCGGGCAGCTTGGACTTTTCACCCCCGAATTTACCGGCGAACTTGTCGATGACGTATTGAGCCAAAGCGGGAATGTCGCCGGGGTGTTGAAGCGCCTCTGTCAGAAACGCGGCAGTTCCCTCGCCGGCTCCGGCGTGCACGTCGCCCATAGCCGATATTCCTGCTGCCAGAGCCGTCTTGAGCGAGTTGCCGCCGGAATAGGACGTAATCGCAGCAAGCGAAGACGGCGTGGCCGGTGTGTGGTCGAGGCATGCGACGAATATAGCTCGTGCGAGATCGGCTTCGTTTGTCGTGGGCTGCCTACCTGAAAGGGCCATAAAGAACGCCTGGTCGAGCGCGGTCACATCGTGGATGTCGTTTCCCAGCACGTGCGCGACCAGTCCGATAACCTGATACAGAAGCACAAGCGCCCGGAATTCCGATTCCGATACGACATCCACCAGCTCATCCGGCAGCGCAACGGGAGAGTCGTCGATTGCGAGCAGCCCTGCGGCGCACGCCGCGTTGAGCGAGTTACCCGCAGCGTAGGACGCGGAAGCGGCGGCGAGCGTTGCCTCCGGCACCACTGCGTGAACTTTCGCCACGCCGGCTGCCTGAGAAAACTCCCGGATGTATGCCGGCGTAGGGTCGTCCTCACGCAGCGCCATGCAGACCATCTCCAAGACCGAAGCCATACGGATGAGATCCGGCAGGGCGTAGCCCCTGAAGTAGGGCATGCCGTTTACGAGCTGTGTAAGGCCGGTCTTCGTCTGAACCGCACGCACTTGAGACTTCAGACCCTCAAGTTTCGCCTTTGATATGCTGACGAGCTCGATGTCGCTTTCTATGGCGCGTTCGAAGTCGGGGCCGCGCCTGGGCATCTCGCGCTCGACGAGGGTTATCAACTCCTCGGACGATTTTGCCACAGGCACGCCGGCGTCCTCCAGCGCGCGGACTTTGCTTTCGAACGTTCCCACGTCGCCTTCGCCGATTATTGCGCCGGCGTGGCCCATCCTCGACCCGCGCGCGAAAATCGCCTCGCCGCCGATGCCCGACATTCGCGCCACGACGCGCTTCGTGAACCCGTTTTCCTTGATGTAGCGCGCGGCCTCTTCTTCGTAGTTCCCGCCGACCTCGCCGTTTATGATGACGAGTTGCGTCTCGGGATCGTCGCGCACGAGCTCGAGCAGGTCCTTAAACGTGGTTCCGATGATCCTATCGCCTCCGACGCCGACGACCGTGCTCACGCCGTAGCCGAGATCGTTGAATATCTCCAGCGCGATCGAAAGACACATACCGCCGCTCTTTGAAAACAGCGCTATCCGGCCGGGATAGAATACGCCGGGATCGTTGCCGCCGATCGCTCCGATCTTGACGCGGTGCTGCGGCGCGATGATTCCCACCGATGCCGGCCCGATCACTCGCACGCCGTAGTCTCTTGCGTACTCGAGTATTTCAGCCGCGTCTCGATTGGGGATGCCCTCGGTGAGCACGTTGATCAGCGGCAGCTTGCCCGATTTGATCGCCTCGACCGTTGCGTCCTTTGCGTACTCGCGCGGAACCGAGACAAGGCCGGTATTTGCTTCCGGGTGCGCTTCGAGTGCCTCGGCGACGGTGTTGTAGACCGGGATGCCGTTGACGTCCGTCCCGCCCTTGCCCGGCGTGACGCCCGCGACAACGATCGTACCGTAGTCGGTCATTTCCTGCGCAAGCTTGAGACCCTGCTTGCCGGTGATACCCGATATGATGACCCTGGTGTTTTTGTCGACGAGTATGCTCATAGCTGCTCGGCACGCTTTCTCGCCATATAGTGTTTGTTTGCCTGATACATGACCATTCTGGCGGAGTCGGCAATCGATGTTGCCATTCCGCGCAGGAAGATGTTGTAGCCCTCCTCCTCGCGCGCCTTTCTCAGCGCCGCATACGCTTCCTCGTCGCGCGGCCCGGCTCGGCGAACGATTATGGGGATTGATTTATCGAAGTTGGGTGTTTCGCGGATGCCTGCCAACACGCCATTTACAAGAGTCTCGTAGATGTCCGTGAAGTTCGCGCGCCCCCCGATCACCCATATCGCGTCGATCTCACCCGGATACATCAGCGCGATTTTAACTAGGCCGGCAACCTTTTCTCCCGTCGGATTGCCGCTGTGCTCGGTGAATACGGCGGGGCGACCGCCAAGGGAGTAGAGGTCGTCGAGCGCCTCCATGCTAGTTCCGCCGCCCGCCGCGATAATGATGATGTTGCCGCCCTCGATCTCGTAGAACATCCTGCCGGCCGCGCCGCGGCTGTCGAGCAGATCGTTTTCCCGCGCCATCACTTCCAGCCGCGTAGGCTCCTTACCGGACCCGAGCCTTTCGGGAAGCGGGATACGCGATCGATAGGCGGCTTCGTCGTCTATCTCGATCTTTGCGTCTGCCGCGTACCATTTGCCGTCCTTAGTCTTGATAAGAGGATTGATCTCGACGAGAATGGCATCGTTGGAGATGAAGAAATCGTAGACCTTGAGCAGTATCGGCGCGACCGCATCCACATCCTCTCCAAATCCTGCCCTGGTCAGAATGTCGGTCGCCATCTGCTTGCTCAAGCCACGAACAACGGACGCTGGTTGAACGACAACACGTTCGGGGTGGATGTTGCGTACCTCTTCGATGTCCACGCCGCCTTCGGAGCAGGCGATCACGCACGGCGCGCGGTCCCGGTAGGTCACGCCGATGTAGCACTCTCTGGCGGTGTCGAGCCGTTCCTCGACGAGCACGCGCTTGACGACCTCGCCGTGGATTTTGAGGCCGAGCTCCTTGCTGACGGCTTCGGCGGCTGCCTTCTCGTCGGCGCAGCTCAAAATACCGCCCGCTTTCGAGCGTTTGCCCCAGAGTACCTGCGCCTTGACGACTGTGGGAGAGGAACGGGCGGGCGTTTCCGATACCTTCGAGGGAGAATCGATTACCGCGCCTTTTGGGACCGCAATGCCCGCTGATTCAAGAAGACTCTTTCCCTCGAACTCATACAGCCTCATGGGTGACCGCCTTATCTTCGTTGACGAGTGTCCCGCACTACACTTATGCGCGCCGCGGATCGCTTCCTTCCCCAATAGTCCATCCGTGTGCACGCGGCGGCACGAGCGCCATAATGCCCGTATGCCTCGGGCGGTAACGGCTGCTTGCGTGATGCGGCGGGCACGAGCACGTGACTTGGGGAGCGCGGGCGCGCCGTAGGTTTTCTCGATGAGCAGCTTCGCGGCGATCCTTCCCATTTCGGCCTTGTCCTGCACCACGCCGACGAACGGCACGCCGGACTTCGCCGGGGCGCCAATAGATTTGCGGTTTCGCTCGGCCTCAAGCATGACAAGCGCGCCGTCGAGTCCGTCGTTGGGCAAGCTGCGCAGCGCATCAGACAGCCTTCTCGCGCCAGCGCCCGACTCTGAACCAGACAGCCATCAACGCGCCGGAAAGGCAACATGTAACCGACATCGCCCACCACGCACCGCTGGCGCCCATGCGCAGATGTATTGCCAGCAGCCAGGCGAGTGGGATTCGCACCGCCCACATACTGAAGGCCGTGATGAGCATGGGAACCAGCGTATCGCCCGCGCCTTGCAGGGCGCCCCTGAGCACCATATTGAACGCAAGAAACGGTTCTGAGAACGAGTTGATGCGCAGATAGGCTGCGATAACCGGAATGAGTCCAAGGTCGCGTCCGTGCACGAACGGCTTCGCGAGATACTCGGGAATCGTCACGAATGATATCGCCAGCAATCCCATAATAGCTGCCGCTTGGCCTGCGGCGACCCATCCGCACCGCGCCGCGCGGTCGGGCTTGCCCGCCCCGAGGTTCTGCCCGACAAGAGGCGCCGCCGCGATACCGAACGCGATTCCGGGCTGGAACGCGATCGCCTCGAGCACGATCGCGACACCATAGGCAGCGAGCGCGGTCGTGGCCTGGCCGTTCGGAAGCATCGAAAGCACGTGCATGTAGGCCGAAGACGCCGTCGTCATCAGCAGGTTTCCGGACGAGGCCGCCCAACCTATGGCAAGTATGCGCCACTGCCAACCCAAGTCGAGCCGCCACTTGTGCAGGCACTCGGACAGTGCCGACCGGCTCAAGAACCACAACGACATCGACATCGCCGCCAGGCGAGCCACCAGGGTCGCGACTGCGGCCCCGTGAATGCCCATCGCGGGCACGCAGCCGAATCCTAGGATCAGAACGCGGTCCAGAACCACGTTGACCGCGATGTTTACCGCTCCCGCATAGAGTGGAGACAGCGCATCACCCTGGCTGCGGAGCACGGCGACCGTGATGAAGTTAACAAACATGGGGATCGTTGACCACCCGATGAGGGCGGTATAATCCGCTGCCAGGGGCAGCACATCGCCCTTCGCTCCGATCAACGTTACAAGCCATCGCGCGAGGAGGCAAAAGGGCACGCCTGCCGCCACGCCCAGCAACAGGCACATAACCAGCGACTGCCTCGCGGCCTGAACGGCGTCTTCGCGCTTATCGGCGCCGAGTGATCGAGAGACCAACGCCGATGTGCCGGCCGACAAGCCGGTTGCGACGACGAAGAGATAGTTCAGCGCGTTCCCGCCGACTCCGACCGCGGCCTGGGATGGGACGGCGTTGGGCAGATAGCCTACGAAGATGCGGTTGATGATGTTGTACGCCGCGAGTATGATGGTGTTGACCGCCGACGGCCAGGCCAGGTACCATACAGCGCGCCAGACAGGACCTGACGTGATCAGCGCTGTAGCATCACTTTGGCGTTGCGCGGGACTGACAATTCTCTTAGGCATACATGGTATGCTTCGGAGCGCCGCCGCCAAAGTCCTTTGCGGCAAGTGAACGCTTAGAACTGCCTGAAATCGGCGCTGGTCCTGGGAAGAAGCATGCGCACCGGCAGGCTGCCGCTGTATACGGCGGACATCACGCCGGTAACCGCCCATTTGGTCCCTGTCGCGGGCACGCCCAGACCTGCGGGAACCAGAACGGCTACGCCGCGGCTCGGCTGCCCGCTTGAAAACAACAGTCCATCCAGAAGCGCGGAACCGTCCTCGATCCAGACCACGTCGCGCACGCTCCCGCCGAGGATCAATTGGCCCGCCCCCGTTACTTCGCCGTAGAGGCGCACCAACATGCCCACCGTGTTGAGCCCGGTCGCCCTGACGGCGGGTTGTGCAGCGGCATCATCGGTGACGGCCTGCTGCAGACCGAACTCTCCACCGCCGCTACACCTGCCGGTTGCCGCGACCGGGTCGGGCACGCTACCGTGCGACGGTTCACGCGTCCAACAGTCCGCGAACAGTACCGCCTCCGCCCCGGCGCCTGTGACCGCGCCGTTGGCGGAGATGCGGTCACCGACGTTGGCGACCGGGCTGTCTTGAGACGGAATCAGCAGGGCGATCCCGCCCGTGCGGTCGTCCTCCTCGACATGGATCTGATCGTATGCGCCCTGGCCGGTTGCCCGGACATAGGAGGTGACGACCTTGTCGTGCAGAAAGGTCGGCACGACGTTGTTGGGATTCTGAAGCTTGACTGCCGGTATGGAGACCGGGTCGGGTGCCAGCATAGTGTAGGGGCCGGAGACGGGCAGGCCGGAGATCACCGCGCTTGCCCCTGTGTTTAAGCCAACACCGGTCGCCCCGATCGCTGCGCACCGGAATGTTGAACACGCGCTGCCGTATCCCGTCATGACGTATGAAATTAGCGCCTTCACGCTCTGGCCGGCCGGGATCAGGGGAGGATAGTCAAACGCGACGGTCGCAGGGACATCGTCGATCGCATAGAAGCCGCAGCCCAAGTAGCTGTCGTCGCCGTCTACAGCGCCGTTACCGTTCGTATCGAGCCAAGCATCCAGAGCGAGCACGCCCAACGAGTCGTCGCCGCTGCCGGACGGCTGGAGCGTAATCGAGTCCCAGACAACGTCGTCTCCCTGCCCGGCAGTTACAGTCAGGCTCAGCACTTCGTTGTAGGTTTTCGGAATGGACGGCCACCAGAAGTGGTCGGTGAGTGCGGCGTCGGGTTGAAACGATAGGCTTGCCGGAAGAGCCACGACGGCAGCGTTGCGAAAGCTGGCCAGAAGCACGCCCGGCCCGCTGCCGCCGGCGGCGAATTGGTCATAATACATCAGGTAAGACGCGTAGCCCGGGTAGGCTGCGTAGCTGAAGGATAGCGGTGTCGCGGGATCGATAGCGACAGGCGCCGTGTCGATAGTGATCGGTTGCGGAGGCGGAGGCGGGAGCGCGACGAGATCATCGACGGTCACCGCGTAGTTCGCGCGCCCGCCCGTGCGCCGTATGTAGCGCCGCCCCGCCGTTCTATTCTTAATCGTGGCGACTACCGTCCCGCCGGCAGATGTCCAATTCTGCCAGACATCGTCGATTACCGGCCCGCTGTTGTAGTACATGGTGCAGCTCGTGAACTGGGCAGGGCCGTTGACGGTGAATCCGAACGTATCCGAGTAGCCGACCGGCGTGGAGCCGTAGCTCCAGTCGATATGTACGCCGCCGGCGTCTTCGTAGGTGTTGCGGAGAAGGTAGCCGTTGTCGTAGTACCTGTACTCGTCGAGATCCGCGAGATGGATGCCTCGCAGGACGATGTGAAAGGAAGTCCCTTCCTGCGTGCCTCGGTTGTAGGCATCGACGAGATAGACGCTGCGCACAATCGAACCCTGCGCGAAGGAAGCTGTCGCGCAGGCAGCGGACAGCAGGCCGGCAACAGCCAGAATCAGCGGGAATCTCATTCCGACCTCCGCGAAATCAGAAGCGATTCAACCGCAGTCTAGCCCAAGATCACCACAAAGTCAACAGCGGCCCGTCCTGTCGAACTCGCTTCGCCGGGACGGACGCTGCCGAAGCAACCGGACAAGCCCGCTACTTGAACGAGGTTGTGATGTCCTCGTTTCTCTGGACCGTCGCCTTCTTCACAAACTTGGAGTTTGCGATTAGGTCGTTGAGCATTGCTTCATAGGCGGCCGAATCCAGCGGAAGCTGGACAGTCACGTCCTTGATGTGCGAGTAGATCATCGAATTGGCCATCTCCACGGAGTTGATGCCCTCCTCGGCCGGCGCGATCAGCGGCGTTCCGTCCAGAATGGCGTCAACGAAGTTCTGAGTGATGAATTTGTGTCCGCCCTGGCCGGCGAACGGGATGTCGATATTCCATACCGGCGGCTTGGCGAAGCCCAAGGTGGCTGTGCGGGAGAACTCCGACATCGGTATCTCGTTGCGGGTGAACGCGATCTTGCCGCCCTCGACGACCACTTTCCCGCGCTCGCCTGCGATCTCCAGCCGGTTGGTGCCCGGGGCCTCGCCGGTACTTGCGATGAACGTGCCGGTCGCGCCGTTGGGATACTCCAGATACGCGGTAACCTCGTCCTCGACCTCGATGTCGTGCCTGCCCCCGAACCGCATGAACGCCCTGATCTTGGACGGCATACCGAACAGCAATTGCATCATATCGAGGTTGTGCGGGCACTGATTCAGCAGAATGCCGCCGCCCTCACCGCTCCAAGTCGCCCTCCAGCCGCCGCTGGCATAGTAGGCTTCCGTGCGGAACCAGTCGGTGACGATCCAGGTGATGCGCGTGATCTCGCCGATTTCCCCTCTATCGATGAGGTGCTTGAGCTTCTTCCATATCGCGTCGGTGCGGCAGTTGAACATTACGGCGAAGACCAGCTTCGGATTCGCCGAGTGCGCGGCGATCATTCGCTCGGCATCGGCCTTGTGCACGGCGATCGGCTTTTCCGTAAGAACGTGAAGGCCGTTGTTGATGGCGTCGATGCTGATTGTGGTGTGTGCGTAGTGAGGCGTTGCGATCAGCACTGCGTCCACAAGCCCGGATCGAATCAACTCGGAACTGTCCGTAAACGTCTTGACCGTCCCGAACGGCTTGAGCTTGTCCGCATCGATGTCGCAGACGGCAACAAGCTCTGCGCGATTGACCTCGCCTTTCAGGATGTAGTTGGCGTGATGCGATCCCATTCCACCTACGCCGATGACAGCCATTCTTACCTTGTCCATACGCTGAATCCCCTTGTTGTGTTTGTCCCATATCAACGTTTGCACGATCGCCCCCGTGTGTCCTTCATGCGGAGGCAATCGTATGGGTGCATCGGGCTGTGGCCCAGCGAGACCTGGATGCATGCTACTCCCGGGGTCTTGCGATGCACAGCGATGCCGGGAAACGGTCCTCCGCGACGAGCCGGTCGATCTGCGGCCTGATCTGGGGTGCGTCCTGCTCGGAGACGACGATCACATAGTCCCAGAACATCCGCGAGTGCTTCTTGACGGCGGCCCGGGGGTCGGTGGGCGATGGAATGGCGGGTGTGTTGTCCGCAAAAGCATGGAGCCAGCGGACCCCCGCTCCGTCGTTGACCGACGTGTCGCCGTAGAGATCGCCGTCCGTCATAATCCCGAAGCTCACGGTGAGCTTGCTGCCGTGCGGCGGCGGTCGGAAATCGTCGAGCGCGCGGTTGTCCACGGCGCCTCTTGGGAATGGCATGTCGAGGTCCCTGTAGGCGATCTCGCATCCGTCCACAAAGAGCCTGATCGTCCGCTCGCGACCGTTCACGTGGTATTTCACGGAGAACACGTGCCAGTCGGTATAGCGCACCTTCGCCTTGAGCAGAGCCGAGAGTCCGACCCTTATGTCCGTTCGCTTGCCGCTTTCCTCGCCGCGGATCACCTCCGAGCCAAAGAACAACTCATCGTCCCAATCCTTTGCGACGCAGTTGGCGAACATGCGCCATTGCTGTTCCCCGTTGATACCCATCTGGAGAAGGCATTTGCCGTCGAGCGTGAAGGTCGTATACATATCGGCGCCAAGCAGTGGCTCGTGCATCCTAAATCGACAATGGATCCACGTGTTGGGCTTGAAGTCCACGGTGAAGTCTCTCTCCATTGACACCATGTGATACCGACCCTTGGGCGCGTGGGTGATGGTGAGGATGCCCGAAGCGATAGACGCGCCGCCGGTCGCGCGGTCGCCGTATTGGTATATCGGTCCCCTCCAGCCGTCTCGGTCGTTGAAGTCGTCGATGATCGCAGCCCCGTGCGCGCTAACCGAGCACGTTGCAAGGCCGATAGCGGCCAACAGCACGACATAGTCCACTTCGCTCTCACGCTCCTTACCTAACCGATACCTCCAGCCCTTCGCGGTCGAATACGACGTTGACGCTGGAGCGGAATTTGCCCGAGTTGCGCACGAAATCGAGGTATTGCGAAAGGCGCTGCGCGGCATTCTCGCTGTTGTGCGCCAGCACAATCGCGCCGGCAGGAAGCTTATGGTAGCAAGCTTCGAGTATGTCTAGATAAATCCCCTTACCGCGACGCTCGTCGCCGTCCGCATCCAGATACAACAGGTCGACTGAGCCGTCGAATTCGGCAACTACATCGACCGCGTCAGCGGCGATTATCCGAGCCACGCCGGTGGAATCGATCTTACGAACGTTGCGCTCCGCGCGCTCTGCTTCGGCAGGCTTGATCTCGACGCCGATCAGGTTGTCGGCCTCGTAACACGCGCCCGGTCCTACTGCTGCGCCGGCGTTGGATATGAACGTGTTGCCGCAGAATACACCGGCCGCGATCATATTGCGGGGCTGATGGATTGCGTTAATGGCATACAGAAGCCGCTGCATGCGCGGCGTGATGGCTGTCCAGGGTATCTCGAACAACTCCGCAACCGCCTTTCGATGTGCGAGCAGCTTTGCGCGGTCGTAGTCGGTGTGCGGCAGCACGCCGGCTTCCACAAGCGCCCTGAGCGCGCCATCCACCACGGCGATCTCGTTTGCAAGCGGCTCGAGCTGCTCGTGCGGGCTGCGATAATCCATTTGCAGCGTGGCGAAGTCATCTGTGCGGTACTCCGTGACCATTCGTTCCTCCATACGCCGCCAGCGTGGGCTATTGCGGAAACCGCCCCCTGGCCGACGCCACAATGATGCGATTTTCGTCCACCCAGCGTCCGCGGTACCACGTCGATGCGGGGAACGTGTCGTTGAGTTCGGACATACGGTCCCACAGCATTTCGCGGAATCGGGCGGCGGTCTTTGCGTGCGCGGGGTCGCCGATCAGGTCGGTCATCTGATACGGGTCCGCCACGTTATCGAAGAGCAGCTCCTTGCGCGGAAGCTTGTCGGAGCCGCGGTACACTGCATAGGTGAACCGCTTGTCGCGCAGTGCCCGCCATTCGTGACCGTCTTCCCAACTGGCACACGCCCCCGTGTTCATCAGCAGCGCCGCTTCAGGTTCG
>Ga0272448_1003351_pt1 | contig 19161 bp, 15 predicted proteins | sample YNPCB0191_FD_202220 | JGI IMG/M metagenome (GOLD analysis project Ga0272448, IMG submission 202220) | Hot spring sediment microbial communities from Yellowstone National Park, WY, United States - YNP-CB-019-1 | ecosystem: Environmental > Aquatic > Thermal springs > Hot (42-90C) > Sediment... | reverse complement strand
GGCGAGATAGTTATCTCCCGTGTGTTTTTGCTCATATGATCCTATCCTTTTCTTTTGTGCGTTCAAGTTTTGAGAAGATGAAAGTATGGAAAATGAAAGGATTTCTGTAAAGCTCCTTTTTGACGGTTTTCTCTGTTATGCCTGTTCTACTGGAGATCACTTTGACGAGAAGAGCATAGACGTCTCTTTCGCGATACAGAAGTGAATCGGCTGGACCACGACAACCGAAACATGTGAACCCTGCACGGGGGCATGGTGCACCGCAGCCTTCCCGTGTCATTGAGCCAAGACACACGAAACCTTGGCTGACCAAGCATAGTTCGGCGTCTGCTTCTTTCTCGTAGACGCCGTACAGTCTCTCCACTTTTTTAGGGATAATCTTGCGGCGACATTCTATGCACACTACGCTTGTGTGTCGTTCAGGAACTTTGTTGTTTGCAATAGCTTTCAGTGTGTGGAGTATTAGCAGCGGCATCGGGGGGCAGCCAGGAATATAGTAATCTACATCCACAAAGTTGCATATGGGATACATAAGGTCGGTAAGCTCTGGGAGCCTCTTGCCGTTGAGAGGCGAATATTCTCTCTCAAGCACTTTTTTGACAGATTTGAGGTTTCCAAGACTCGTAATGCCGCCGTGAGTGGCACAGATCCCTAATGCCACGAGTAATCTCGATTTTGCTCGGGTCTGTCTGATCAGATTTTCGTCAGATTCTGTTCTAATGCCTCCTTCAACAATTGCCAAATCGACTTCTGGAATCTCCTTCAAATCCATGAACGTAGGTGAGTAGACAATCTCGAATTCGCCTGATAAAACGTCAATCAATGCTTCTCCAGCATTCAGAAGCGATGAGACGCATCCTGCACAGCAAGTCAAGGAAACTATGCTCACTTTCAACCATTCGCCACCTTCATTTAAGGCTAGATCAGTAGCTTACGACTTATGTGTTCATGATTTCCTAAAATGCTTTGACATACGCTCAGTAAATTGGTTATTGTCAACTCCTCGAATTTGCTAAAGACCTCTGGCGAGACCAACAAGAGAGGTGGTTTAATCAACAATTTGTACAGCTCTCACACTCACTCGGTCTGATACTCGAAACTCTGCCCGCCAAAACCTTTCAGGAACAGTGGGCCTATCACACGCAGATTATGTTAGCAAGTTTCTGAAGAATACTTTCGTCAACAATACGCGCGCCAGATTCGCAGCTTGGTGGTCGTGATTATTTCTTGTTCTTCCTGTACCTTCTTGGAAGCTCGATTTTGGAGTCCCTGCTGTACTTCTGCTTGTTTTTCATTTGTTCACCCCTTGACTGATTCCTTTTGTTCGCACTGTGAAACTAAAGGAGCGCGCAGCGAGAACGCTGTAGACGTAGGGTAACCACGGATGGGACGTTAGCACTGCGCAAACCCTGTGAGATGCAGTGCATTTGGCATTCACGACAGACTAGCAGACGATGCCCACTTATAAGTATTGCCAATTTAGCATACGGATAGATGGGTCAATTACGCGTGGACGCAATAACCTTCGGGAAGGCAGAAGAGCGAGTCTCAGATACTGCAAATCTAAGCATAGCAAGATAACAATACTTATTAAGAAAAAACTATACTTATACAGAATATGGAAAGCTTTTGAGCATCAAAGGAGGTTGAGCCAAACGGTAAAGGCAAAAAAGAAAGTCAAGAGCAAGAAGAAGTAAAGGCCAATCCGTCGGGCAGATGACATAGTCTTCAATTTTCACACGATAGTGGGTCTCAGATGATAAGTGTGATCTTTCGGACGGCTGTTCCGCATATTTTTCTGATTCCTCTTTTGCCTCGTTCATAGTTTACGTTGATCAGTCTCAGTTCCTCAAGCAGGCGTATCTGTTCACTTATGTATGCCTCGCTTAGGTTAAGTCTTGAAGCAATTGTTGAAACATCGAGACGCTCCCCTGACAGCATTCTTAAGATCTTTAGCGTCGTGGCTGTTAAGGCTTCGGCTACGTTTAGGGCTTCTTCACCCTCGGCCACTATATCTTTTGGTTCCAAGCTGACACTCCGTTAAATGATGAGTTTGTTCTTTTAGCTATATTAATCGTTGGCAGTAATACTTATGAGATTTGATTATACGTATTTAACATATGTGCTTCTACCTGTTCCTGAAGGTGTAAATATTAGCCGCGTAAAGTCGACATCTGAGTTGATGTTGAACCTAGTTATAGCCGAATGTGCCATAATAGATCTGCCTATCGGAGAAGTTGCAGTCTCCTACATCACAAATCTGACTCTTGTCTCGGGACGTTGTCATCTTGTCTCTTTCCTTTGTCGTGGTTGGCTTGCATGTATTGATTTAATCAGTTTCTATTCTGCTGGGCACCGACAGTGATTCTGTTGCACATCGGAAAAAACAGTGTCACTGAACTGGAAAGTGATGTGCATACAATTTACGGTGACAATAGTATCTTAGAATTCGATCGTAATGTGACGAAAGAAATCATACTGTGACATGCTGTGGACAAGATTCTTTAGAATAAATGCTGCATATCGATTGTATGGAAGTGCCAAAACTTGGCTGATACTGTTACGCTTGCTCTCCTCGTCGGTGCTGGGATAATAATAGTAGGTTTTCTGAGCAATTTACTGTTTCAGCGTACTCGTTTTCCAGACATGCTTCTATTGATTCTACTCGGTGTGGCAGTGGGGCCAGTCTTGGGGCTTTTTAGCATATCCTCCATGATGGCTTTAGCGCCGTATCTGGCGGCACTTGCACTAGTCTTCATTCTGTTCGACGGCGGTTTGCAAACGAACATATATCAGGCAGTCGCGGAGAGTCCCAGGGCAACCGTGCTGGCTCTTTCTGGCTTTTCCGCAAGTATGATCATAGTTGCGCTGTTCATGTTTTTTGTTTTAGGTGTTCCGTTTTTGTACGCGTTGTTGTTCGGTAGCATCTGTGGTGGAAGTAGCTCAATCGTCGTAGTCACGCTTGCGAGAAAAGTCAAAATGAGTGAAAAATGTTCAACAGTGCTTACGCTTGAATCAGCCATAACCGATATTCTTTGCATTGTGGTTTCTCTGACGATCATTGAAATAATCCTGACAGGGAATGTTAGTCCTGAAACTATTGCAAAGGCCATAATGAGCAGATTCTCTGTAGGAGCCGTAGTAGGAGTACTGGCGGGTGTCTTATGGCTCACCATGCTCAGGAAAGCAAACAAGGCGCCCTACGCTTATATGCTGACGCTCGCGGTAGTTCTTCTCACTTATTCTTTCTCTGAATACTTGGGTGGAAGCGGTCCTCTTTCTTCTTTGCTCATCGGCATAGTTCTGGGAAATGAAAGAGACATACGACAGATGCTCAGGCTGAAAAGACCTGAAGATCCATCTGTGGATGAGGGTCTCAGAAGATTCGAGTCAGAAGTCGCTTTTCTCATGCGCTCCTTTTTCTTTGTCTACCTAGGTCTGATTGCGACCTTCGGAAACGTGAAGACAATAATAGTGGGCGTGATTCTGTCCGTACTATTGTTGATAGTACGATACGGCGCCGTTTTGCTTTCAACAATACACAGTGAACTCAAGCAGGAAATTCCTCTGATGTGGATAATACTGACGAGGGGACTTGCAGCAGCAGTTCTTGCAACTCTGCCCATGCAGTATGCAGGCGTCGATCAAACTTTCTCAGAATTATCTTCAACCTACATAGACATAGCTATGATCATAGTAATCTGCACCGCGATTATCACCACAATCGGCGTCCTCGTATTTCAACACAAAAAGGATTAGATGTCTCCAACGTAGACAATCTCCGATCGTCAGGATCGAACATATCACGTTTCCTGAATGGTTTATGAAAGAAAGCTCAACAGATACTTGACGTACGTATATGCTGCACAAGCTTAGCACCTCGTTTCTGCAAGAACTCAAGTTTAGAGATAGATCAAGGATACAGGACGTTCGACTCTACATATTTCGGACGATATCTGCGTTTCCGCATGCAGTGTGCAAGCAAGGAGAAGAGCAATTGTCATGTTCTGACGCACAGTTCAAAAGAGGCGATATAGATGGAAAGGAGCGCCAGCATGCTGCCTTTTACGTCGTTTTGTTCCTTCTGGCCTTCCCTGATCCTACAAAACAAGATGAGCCGGCATGACGTGCAGGCAAGCACTTCTGAATGTGTGCAAAGAAATCAAATGTTGAAGTTTCGGTAGACGCTGCAAGAAGGAGCACGAGCATCTTGGCTGTTGGCAGACATATAATTAATCGTTTTTTGAACGTTTTTCTTTTTCTTTCTCTTTTTCATGGTGTTTCTTTCTCAAAGCCTCCTGTATGCCTTTTCACGTCTCATGAGCTCGTTTGCTGACGCTTTTTCTTCACAGAAAAGAATAAATCTGGCATGCATGATAGCGTATGTTCTTCATCGTCTGGGGGAGGGCGAGTTGGCGTCAAAACCTTGGCACGCGATGAGTCGCGAAGATACGCTGAAGGAATTGAACTGCACTGAGGCTGGTTTGAGCCAGATGGAAGCGCAGAAGCGCTTATCCGAATATGGCTCCAATGAGCTGAAAAGGGAGAAGCCTCCTTCTCGAATAAAGATGTTTTTGGAGCAATTTACAGACATACTCATTATCATATTACTCATCGCAACTGCACTTTCGATCGCCGTTGGCGAGATTATCGACGCTACGTTCATAATCGCGATAGTTCTTGCGACTGCAATTTTAGGGTTTGTGGAGGAATTTCGATCAGAGAAGGCTGTGGAGGCTCTGAAGAAGATGACTGCGCCTACAGCCACGGTGCTGCGTGATGGTAAAGAGATAAAGATTCCTGCAAGTGAAATAGTTCCCGGAGATGTCCTGCTTCTGTTCACAGGAGACAAGGTTCCGGCAGACGCTCGGCTCATTGAATCTGTCAACCTCAAGATAGATGAGGCTCCGTTGACGGGGGAGTCTTCTCCTGCCACCAAGGACACTAATGCATGTGCAGAAGAGGCTCCTCTTAATGACAGACGGAACATGGTTTTCACTGGAACCATCGTAGTTTACGGCCGTGGCAAAGCAGTTGCCACCTCAACTGGCATGAATACAGAGTTTGGGAAAATAGCCAAAATGGTGCAAAGCACCCAAGAGGAAGTGACGCCTCTTGAGAAGAGAACTCAGTCTATCGGCAAGTGGATCGGTATCTTGTCTGTATCGATCTGCCTAGGCGTAGGCATAATAGGAATCGTTGAGGGCCGAAACCCACTAGACATGGTTTTGTGGGGAATCAGCTTGGCCGTAGCGGCAGTTCCTGAGGCGTTGCCAGCAATTGTGACTGGTGCATTGGCCGTCGGCATGTACAGAATGGCCAAAGTGAACACGATAGTGAAGAAACTCCCAGCTGTAGAGACGCTGGGCTGCACCAGCGTCATATGTTCCGACAAGACCGGAACCATGACGAAGGGCGAAATGACGGTGCAGAGAATCTACTTGTACGACGAGGCTGTCAAAGTGACAGGGGTCGGGTACACGCCTGAAGGAGAGTTCCTGATCGAAAACCAAAAAATCGACGTAAAGAGTGATGGACTTCGTACACTTCTGACTGCTGCAACTCTCTGCAACGACGCTAAACTCGAAAAGGACGCTGTCACGCAGAGGTGGGTCATCAGAGGAGACCCGACTGAGGGAGCGTTGATTGTAGCTGCAGCGAAAGCAGGCTTATGGAAGCAGGAACTGGAACAGCAGCAGCCGCGTGTGGGTGAGATTCCCTTCTCTTCAGAGACAAAACGCATGACAACTATGCATGTCATGTCTGGTGAGAAGAAAATAGCCTACATGAAAGGGGCTCCGGAAATAGTCTTGGAAAAATGTACAAAGTTGCTGGCAAACGGAAAAGTTTCGAAGTTGACTGAGACTGACAGGGCAAAACTGCTTAAAGTAAATGAGGCCATGGCCAGACAAGCCTTGAGAAACTTGGGCTTTGCTTTCAGGGAGTTGCCTAGGACGGTGGATGTTTGTGATGAAAAGATTGAGAACGACTTTGTGTTTGTCGGCATTATGGGCATGATTGACCCACCGCGTGAAGAAGTGAAGGATGCAATATACACGTGCAAGAGAGCCGGAATAAACGTCGTGATGGTGACGGGTGACCATAAGCTTACGGCAGTAGCAGTTGCGAAGGAACTTAATCTGCTCGGCGAGAATGAAGAACAGGGAAAGGTGCTGACGGGTGAGGAACTGGAAAAGCTGAAGGATGAGCAACTGGCTGACATTGTTGAAAACGTTGTGATCTATGCGCGTGTTTCACCTGAGCACAAGATGAGAATAGTCAAGGCTTGGAAATCTAAGGGTCACATCGTGGCTATGACTGGTGATGGCATCAATGATGCTCCCGCACTCAAGATGGCCGACATAGGCGTTTCCATGGGCATAACAGGTACTGAAGTGACGAAAGAAGCCTCTGACATGGTTCTTGCAGATGATAATTTTGCGTCCATAGTCAAGGCGGCAAGAGAGGGACGCGAAATATATGATAACATCAAGAAATACCTCACGTACCTGATGCGTTGTAACATAATGGAAATCCTGGTGATGTTCATTGCTGTCATTTCTGTTCCATATCTCGCAAGAATCTATACGCCTGGCGCAAGTACAGAGCTCATCGGCGATGCGACGATAGCGTTGACGGCAGCGCAGCTGCTGTGGGTTAATCTGACTACTGATGGTTTACCTGCAATAGCCTTGGGTATTGATCCTGGAGACCCTGACATAATGGACAGAAAACCGCGTGATCCAAACGAGAGTGTTTTTACGCGCGACGTTAAACTTTACCTGTCCCTAACGCCCGTGCTAATGACAGCTCTGCTTCTGTTCGGATACTTCTTCTACAGACCATGGGAAAGTCCATATCAACTGGCAGAAGCACGAACTCAACTGCTCACTGCGATGATACTCATGGAGCTTGCGAATGCCATATCTGCCCGCTCACTTAGGTATCCAGTGTGGAAGGTCGGTGTTTTCAAGAACAAGTTCCTATGGTACGCTGTGCTGTCGTCATTCTTCCTTCAACTCATGGTGCTCTACATACCCGGTCTCAACTCAGCGTTTAATGTGCACGCACCTGAACTACTTGACTGGGCATTTGCGGTACTGTTCACGACGATAGTCTTCATTTCGTTGGAGACTGGCAAATACATTGCAAGTAAAAGGCGAAAAGCAAGGACCTAGAAAGACTTAAATTCGAAACATCCTGAAAGAGCCTTCCATAAACGAAACAATGAGGAAGGCTTGAAAAAGAATGACTGATAAAGTAGCAAACCCTGCACCATTAGGCCTACTTGGCTTTGGGATGACAACAGTTCTCTTGAACTTTGTGCACAACGCCAGACTCGGACCTGCTGACGCCATGATCCTCGGCATGGGCATAGCTTACGGCGGCTTGGCTCAAGTCATCGCTGGAATACTCGAATACAAGAAAGGCAACACGTTCGGGATGGTCGCTTTTACTTCATACGGGCTATTCTGGTGGTCCTTTGTGCTGCTGAACATCTTACCTGTCGGTGGAGCTCCTTCGCATGAATCATTGATGGCGTATTTCTTTATGTGGGGGCTCTTCACATTGATAATGTTCTTCGGCACTCTAAAAACTAATCGGGCACTGCAGACTGTCTTCATAACTCTAACCATATTGTTCTTTCTACTTGCAATCAGAGAAGGTCTATCAGTACCGGACTTGCAATACTTGGTACCGCACACTGACAATTGGAACCTGTTTACTCAAGCAATAGGTATAGAAGGAATCATCACAGGGCTCAGTGCATTCTATCTGGCGCTAGCAGAGGTTCTCAATGAGGTCTACGGAAAAACTGTGCTGCCAATAGGCCAGATGATCTAGAACAATCTTCCCTTCTATTTTTTTCACCAAGAAAGTTTATATCCACGGAACGTGGTCTTTCCACAAAATTCATGGAAGGTCAAAAGATGTCAGAAGCCAGTTTACCGTTCGATGAAAAAGTGTATCCTGGAAAAACGTTGAAAGGCGAATGGGAAAGGTCAATCAAGAACCCGCAGGAATTTTGGGCCGAAAAGGCTAAGGCAATCGACTGGTTTAGAACATGGGACAAAGTCTTGGATGACTCGAATCCGCCATTCTACAAGTGGTTCGCCGGCGGTGTCCTGAACATTTGCTACAACGCTCTTGACAGGCACTTGAAGACGCCGAGGAAAAACGCTCTTGCATATATTTGGGAAGGCGAAGGCGGAGAAGTGCGAACCTACTCCTTCTACCAGCTTTACAGGGAAGTAAACAAGCTTGCCAAAGTTTTCAAAGACCTAGGCCTCAAGAAAGGCGACAGAGTCGCTGTTTATCTACCCATGATTCCCGAGTTGCCGATCACCTTGTTAGCAATTACCAGAGTCGGCGGTGTTCACGCCGTCGTATTTTCAGGCTTCAGTGCAGAAGCACTTGCGGATAGGATAAACGATTCTGGAGCAAAGATCCTCGTAACGGCAGATGGAGCCTACAGGCGCGGCAAAACAGTTGCATTGAAAGACACAGTTGACCGTGCACTGCAAACTGCTCCATCAGTTCAGAAAGTGGTTGTCGTCAAGAGAACGGGACAAACTGTGCCGATGAAAGAAGGACGCGACGTGTGGTACGATGAAGCAATAGCAAAGGTTGATGGAAACGTGTATGTTCCCCCAGAGCATATGGAAGCAACGGACCCACTTTTCATCCTCTACACTTCCGGCACAACGGGAAAACCAAAAGGGGTTCAACATGGCATAGGCGGCTATCTCGTGTGGGCATACTGGACACTCAAATGGGGTTTCAACCCGAATGAAGAAGACATATGGTGGTGCACGGCAGACATCGGCTGGATCACTGGACACACTTACAACGTGTACGCACCGTTAGCTGCAGGCGTGACTTCGTTCATTTTCGAAGGAACACCCGATTATCCTTCGCAGGACAGATGGTGGGAGCTAATTGAAAAACACGGCGTCACAATACTTTACACAACTCCGACGGCAATCAGGATGTTCATGAAATTCGGAGAACAATGGGTAACAAAACACGACCTGAGCACGCTGAGACTCTTGGGAACAGTAGGTGAACCCATCAATCCAGAAGCATGGAGATGGTACTACCGCGTCATCGGCAAAGAAAAACTGCCCATCATAGACACGTGGTGGCAAACTGAAACAGGCGGCTTCATGATCGCTCCGCTACCAGGCTTGGAGCTTGTTCCGTTGAAGCCAGGCTCAGCCACGAACCCCTTGCCAAGCGTTCACGCAGATGTCTACGACGAGAAGGGACAGCCTACACCAACGGGCACGAAAGGCTTTTTGGTCGTCAAAACTCCTTGGCCTGGAATGCTTGAAACCATCTGGAAGGATCCTGAAAGGTACAAGCAGACATACTTTGGCAGGTTCGGAAACATCTATTACACGGGCGACTACGCTGTAAAGGACCCTGACGGCTACTTTTGGCTGCTTGGAAGGGCTGACGAAGTTTTGAAAGTCGCTGGGCACAGAATAGGCACCGTTGAATTAGAAAGCGCACTCGTGTCTCATCCTGCTGTTTCAGAAGCAGCGGTTATGGGCAAGGAAGACGCGCTTAAGGGCGAGGTTCCCGTGGCTTTCGTTGTGCTCAGAAGCGGCTTCCATCCATCAGAGGAACTTAGGGCAGACCTCATAAAACACATCAGGTCAACAATCGGGCCTATAGCTACTCCAGACGCAATCGTCATCGTGAACAAGCTGCCGAAGACACGCAGCGGCAAAATCATGAGAAGGCTTCTGAAAGCCGTGCTGGCTGGTGTGCCATTGGGAGACGTGTCAACATTGGAAGACGAAGCCTCGGTCGACGAGATAAAGACAACATATGACGAACTGAAAAGACAGCTCGAAAAGAAATAGCCAAACCCATTTTCTCGTCATCAATTGTCCTAGTCCGTTCCGTTAAGGATAGAATCTTCTAGTTGTCCTCGGGAACGGTATAGCATCTATGATGTTATCCAGGTCAAGCATCCACGTGAGAAGTCGTTCCATGCCCATGCCGAAACCAACATGCGGAACAGTCCCATAGCGTCGCAGGTCAATGTACCAGTCATAATCCTTCTCCTGTAAACCCATTTCCTTCAGCCTTCCAACCAGTCTCTCCTTGTCATCTTCTCTTGCTCCTCCAGTAGAGATCTCCCCTATTCGAGGGACAAGAATGTCCGTGGACATCGCCAAGTCAGGCTTGTCTCTACGCGTCTTGCAGTAGAATGCTTTAATTTGCTTGGGGTAGTCAAAAACGAAGAAAGGTTTGCCATAATCTTCCGCTAACGCCTTTTCTTCTTCGTAGCCCATGTCGTCACCCCACTCCGCCCTGAACCCTTTAGACTTCAGTTTTTCAATTGCCTCCGTGTATGTTATTCTCGGGAAAGGAGTGTTGACCGCCATTAGTTTTGAAATATCCGCGCCTAGCTCCGCAAACTCGGGCCCGCATGTCTCAGCCGTTCTATGGCAGATATAAGTCAAAAGCTCCTCTTCCAATTGCATCAAATCATCCATGTCTGCAAAAGCCTGTTCAGCCTCGATGTGCCAGTACTCGGTGAGGTGGCGTATCGTCCTGCTTTTTTCAGCCCTGAATGACGGAGCAACACAGTAGACTTTTTCCAAAGAATAGATTAGAACCTCAAGATAGAGCTGTGCACTCTGGGTCAAGTACATGTTTTGGTCAAAGTACTTCAGACCGAACAGAGTTGAACCTCCTTCGCAAGCACTTGTTATGAACATGGGTGGAGAAACTTGAACAAACTCCTGTTTCTTGAAAAATTCATGAGTGAAACTTAAGACTTCGCTGCGTACCTTCATTATCATGTTCATCTTGCGGCTGCGAAGCCATAGGTGTCGGATGTCCCGCAGGAAATCTTCAGTCTCGTCTCCGCTGGTTATTGGGAAGGGGGCTTCAGCCAGACCAAGGATTGATAACTTCTCAGTGACAATTTCATATCCGCCAGGGGCTCTGGCGTCTTTCTTGACGGTACCCTCGAGTATCAGTGACGATTCGATCGTAGACTTTTCAGCGTCACTCCACGCAGAGCTTTCCTTCTTGACTGGGCACTGAATGACTCCTGATGAGTCCCGCATGACCAGAAAAATCGTCTGTTTTCCCTCTCTCTTGCGGTAAACCCACCCTCTGACTGCAACTTTTTTATCCTCAAACTGTCCGTCCAAGACTTTCTTAATAGGAACAAAGCTCATGTCCGTCAGCCTTCCGTCTGAACACCGTCTTCAGACCTAATTGTCTATCTTGAATTTTAAACTTCCTTGGCGGCAGGGTCAAAAACCTTGAGTGCCACGACGGCTGACAGTGGTATCGCGCCTACTGCAAGCAACAGGAACGGTGTCAGTGGCGAAATATACTGATAAAGAGCACCCATCACCAGCTGAGCGATTGCTTGGCTGAGATACATAAAGAATTGGCCGCATCCGATCACTTTGCCCCTGAGCTCCTTAGGTGTCAAGTCTCCTAGAAGAGAATTGTAACTGGTTCCCTGCAGCATCTGCCCTAGGCCGAACAGGAAAAAGGACAAGAGCACCATCTGATAGTTAGCATTGACGAAAATGGTCATCGCAGGAACATAAAGAATAAACCCCAGAATCAGGAAGCGTTTGCGACCAGAAACATCCATTCTAAATCCTGCTAGAAGCGCCGGTATCGAGATGCTCAGGTACATAAACGCCACTGCCACTGCATACTGGACCTTGTCCAGATGCAGAACAGACGTTGCGTAGACAACGAAGTACATTTGGCATCCAGCAACGAGACTTGTTATGCCTGAATAAGCCAAGAACAAGTAGAATGCCGAGCTTGGCACTTTCTTCCACACGTGTACGCTTTCCTTCACGGATTTCGGGTATTCACGGATGGCAGCAAGAAGGTTTGGAAAGCCTCTCGTCTTGTTGGGCAGAAGTGTTTCCTTAAGCTTGAACCTTAGTGTTGCAGCTGCAAGATAGGTTAGCAATGCGATCGTGTAGGCTACTCGCATGCCCATGTCCAGTTGAAAGGTAGCTACCAAATACAGTGCTATTATCGGAGCGGGCAGCGAGACGAGGTTAGACACTACTGCTTGGATAGTGTATCCCGCTCCGCGATTTTCGGGAGCAACTGAGTCAAGCATGATCGCGTACAATGCAGGCTGGTACAGAAGGCAGAAGTTCTGTATTATCAACCCGAAGACCACGAATTGCCATGACGGTGCAAACACCAAGAAAAGATAGGACAAAGCAACACCATACGTCATCGTGACCACCAAGTTTCTTCTACCATCCTTGTCTGCGAGGTAGCCGCCTGGAAACTGGACTAAAGCCAGCGCAATTGTTGCTGCGAAGCCTATTACGCCTAGGAGGAAATCGTTTGCCCCCAGATTCTTGTAATACAAGCTCGAATACGTTCCAGGAATGGGACCTGTGAAGTTCATGAGGATCCATGATAAAATCAATATGAGAAAATTGCCGCTGATGAACGCGTAACGACTGCGGAAACTCGAAATAGACTTCATTGTTTAAATGGCATTGAAAGACGAAAATATAAGGTATGAGATGAAACAAGTAAGATTGACCACATAATTCTTAAATCTCCCATGCTGGGAGTATAACCCGAGCAGTGTTAGAAACAATTGGAAAGTGCTTACAAGCTTAAAACGCTTAAACGCTCCGCCATAGCGATAGCGAGCGCAGTTCTCGTTGAAGTAACATTGGGTTTGACAGTGAACAGTCTTGCAATCATAAGTGACGGCTTGCACGCCCTGCTTGACGTGCTGACCACGTTGACCTTGTTTGTCGCAACACGAGTCTCACTCAAGCCTCCAGACGAAGAACACATGTATGGTCATGAAAAATTCGAATCAATCGGAGGCCTCGTTGGAGGGCTTTCCCTCGTAGTCGTAGCACTTGTCATAATCTACGAGGCTGTGCTCAAAATACTCCAGGGCCAAAACATCAACGAGGGACTGGAATACGTCGGTTTCATCGCCATCGGCTACACCTTCTGTATAGATTTTTTCAGAGTTGGAACGCTGATGAAAGCTCGGAAAAGCGAGAGCACAACCATGAAAGCAGGGTTCTACCATGCGGTCGCAGACCTCAGCTCCACAATCGTGGCTTTGATGGGCTTCGGACTCGCAACGTTGGGGTTCTACTACGGAGACGCCATGGCTTCGATGGTTCTAGGAGTCATGCTGACATACTTAAGCGTCAGACTTCTGTGGAGCAGTGCGATGGAACTCACCGACACGATTTCCAAGGACGTTGCAGAACAAGTAACAAAATCAATCGCCGAAACGAAAGGAGTCTGCAAGCTTGACGCGCTCAAAATGAGAAAAGCAGGAGAAAAAGCGTTCGTGAGGGCAAGCATACAGGTTCCAGACTATCTGACTCAGGAAGAAGCTCATGATTTGGCCTCCAGAGTCGAATCGAACATAAAAAACGTGCTCGGAAGCGCAGAAATCACAATTCACACTGAACCGTGCAAGTCAGAAATGCCCACGGAAAAGCTCGTCGAAAAACTCGCAAACGAAGTGGAAGGCGTGAAAGAAATTCATGAAGTCAGCGCAGTACAGGCAAACGGCAAACTGTATATCACGCTGCACGCAGACGTCGACGCGAAGATAACTGTTGAAAGAGCTCACGAAATCGCTGAACGCATCAAAAGCAGGATAGAGGCGCAGATGAAAGAAGTCGAGCACATAACCGTCCACGTAGAACCATTCAGCTCCGAAACACGCAGAGGCACAATGGTGAATGAAGAAGAAATTCGAAACCTGCTCTACAAGACAGCAGAAGCCTGCCGAGGCGCATTTCGGATTACAGGCATAGTAACATACATTGCCGCCAAGAAACGCTACATAAACATCGACTGCAGCTTCACCAAGCAACTGTCAGTCGAGGACGCGCACAGAATAGCTTCACAACTTGAAGAACAGTTGACAGAACATTTCGAGGAAACCACCGTAACCGTTCACATGGAGCCAAGCTAGACAGCCTTCAGAAAAGGAACCAGAAGCTGTCAGTTATTCCCAAAAAAGGGAGAGAAGGGAGTTTAGTCCAGGGTTACCTCTTTCAGCAAGGCCAAATCGACTAAGCTGTTCAGTTTTATCTTTCCTTCAGAGACTGTGTAAAGCACGTTGCCGACGTACAATGACCTGTTCACGTAGAGGTTGCTCGGCGGCAATCCTGCGTCCTCGCCGTGAGTTATTCTGCCTCTAGGGGCCAGTCCGTAGGTCAATGTAACGTTGTAAACATATGCTCCCTGCCAGACAGGCTGGCTTGGGTCCACCTTCGCAACGGTAACAGGAATCACCAGCAAGTCTTTTTCTTTGTCGAAGAGAAACGCTTTGGGGTCACTGAGCACAGGCGAGTCTGAGCCTCTGTCGCCGATTGTGACACTTGACGTCTGCACAGGGTTGCTCACGTTGGTAACGTCAAAGATGGAGATTTTGATGCCTTGATACCACGCGAAAATTCCAGCTTTTAGAACATGCCAGCAAGAACAGGCACGGCATCATGCAGAAGGAACAGAGTTCCTGCACAGCTTCTTCCCCGTAGACTGTCCATTTTGGAATGCTCAGAGAATGCGAACCAGTCAGATCCTACCCATCAAGCCACAAGTGCAAGGTCTTTGCGATATCTCGTGCAACATCCTTCTCTGGCATGTTTGCATTCATCACTTTCCATCCGCCTGCTAGTGCAAGAGAAAGTGCCTTGAGCCTGACACGCTTCAACTCGGCCAAATGCTCAAACATCTCCACCTTGCTCCGCGTCTGCTTAATCCTCCTCTCGGCTTCCGTTGGTGAAACGTCCAAGAAAAACATGAATTCCGATGTCGGAACAGTCAATGCGAAGAACCTGTAAGCAAACACGTGTAACGGCGAAGGCAGATAAGCAGTTCCCATAAGGTAACGGACAAATATCACATAATCATACTTGCGCCAAGAATAAAGCAATACTGACCGCAAAACGTCAAGCATGTAAAACACGGCTGACGCAAAATGCGCGTTCTTGCCTCTGAGATACAGAAACCATCTTGCTTTGTGGCCGAACAAGTTATCCTCAGCTGGGTGGACCCGCAGGAAAACACTCTTCCCCTTTTGCTGCAAGCACCGAACCAGAGCAGATGCCTGTGTGTCCTTTCCAGAAGCATCAAGTCCGTCTATCACCACGAACGTCAAGCTCAACCGCCCCCGCCGCATAGCAGGAATACGACGACACTGGAAACAGGCACCGTTATGTTGTCAAAGCCCATAGGTGAGATGCCTTCAACAACCGTGACAACCGCTGCAGCCGCAAGAGCTGCAAGAAGCTTTTCAACCAGCAAGAAAGGGTAGACGAACGAAAAGAAAAACAATCCTGCTGCAAGGCTAGAAACACTAACCATAAACATTGCTGCGGACCCTTCTAAGCTTTTCACGGCAACAAGCCTGTACTTTGTCTTGCCGAACTTTTCACCTACGATCGATGCAGCCGCGTCACCGTAAGCCATAGGCAAAATCCCAGCAGCCACCACGTAGGCTCTTGAAGGGAACAGGAAAGCCAAACAGGTGTACGAAACAGCATAGAACACAAGGCCCCCGCTGTGACCTTCCTCAGTAATGTCCGAAAGCCCGCGCATCCTAACTGTAGCACTCTTGAACGGCGAATAGGGCGATGCCAAAAAAGTCACAATTATGAACGGTGCGGCCACAAGTCCAGGAAGAAACTCAACCGTGAAAAACGGGATAACGAAAGGCAGGTTGCCGATCATGATGTGGAGAAACTTGCGGCGTGTCCTCCATGAAACATGTACCACCCTCCCGAGTCGACCTGAGACAACAATCACCATGGCCACGTAAGCGTAACACAAAGACATCAAAATCAAATTCCACCAAAGTTCTCTAACTGGCATGGGCTCACCTCACGGTACCCAAAACAAAAGCCAGCAGCCCGAACATGAACCACAAGAGCGTAATTTTCTTGACTTTGCGCGCATTTTCCCTAGAATAGTTTCTGAGAAGGACTGTTGAGGAGACCAAAAGTCCCAGATCAGCAATGACGACTGGAGGAATGAACCATAATGAAACCAGATTCAAAAACCACGGCAGTTGGCTTAGAACAACAGCTGCAACGTAGAAGCACATAACAGCAACAGCTGCCGCTTTTTCACCGAACCTCACAGCCAACGTTTTCACACCATGCGTTTCATCACCTGCAACGTCCACGATCCCCTTTGTAATTTCTCTGCCCGTGTTGGAAAGGAAAGCCATCGAAGCAAACAGCAGAACGTTGAACTTGACCGTCTGAATGACAGTCACGCTTCCGTAGATGAACGGGATCGTTACACATAGACTTACCAGAAAGTTGCCAAGCAAACCGCTCCGCTTGCCAACAGTCGTATACAAGACAAAGACCGCCCAAGCGACTATCGCAGTAACAAAGCAGAAGGCACTCGAAAAGTAGGCTGCTGCAAAACCCACAACTGTAAGGCATAGGGCGAAAATCAACGCGTCTCTGGGCTTGACCGTGCCGCTGGGAATCGGTCGTTCAGGTTCGTTGACGGCGTCAATCTGCCTGTCGTAATAATCGTTTATGGCCATCGAAGCAGCTGTCAACGTGAAGCCAGTCACAAAACCGTAAACCAAGTTCGCACCAAAAACAGCCCCTTCGTATCCTCTGACGAGTACAGCGCCAACGATGACTGCCAACCCCATCATTATACAATTGACAGGGCGGATCAAACGTACATAGGCGCCAAGTTTACGCATAAGCATTCAAACCTTGAAACTGCTCATAAGGCTTTCATCAAAGTGGAGTATAAGAATTCTTGTACAGCCTAGAAAGTTTAATACCTTTAGAGGGGGTAACTCACTTCATGCTATGAAGGTGATACCCACTTGCGAAACGATTATTCGCTGGACAGGTTGAGGGTGATAATTCCAGTCGGTGGAAAAGCCACTAGACTGCTGCCACTGACGGCCGAAACGAGCAAAGCCTGTATCCGCCTGCTCAACAGACCTCTTATAGATTTCTCGTTGCTGCCTCTTGCAAGGCAAGGCATAAGAAATTTCATCTTTGGAGTAAAGGGATACACAAACTACAGGGACCTGCATGACTATTTCGAGTCAGGCTACGGTTTTTCCGCAAGGTACGGAATAACTCCTCGCGTTCACATAAAGTATCAGCCCAATGTCGATGACGTAGGCAGCGCAAACTCTGCCATGATAAATATGGACTACTACAACGTCAGAGACCCTGTCTTCGCTGTGCAAGGGGACAACATCTTTGACGTCAACGTGAAGGAACTCGTGCGCTCCCATGAAAAGAAAGGGGCTGTCATGACCATAGCACTCAGGGAAGTGGAAAACGTTGAAGGCTACGGAATAGCTGACGTAAACAGAGACATGAAAATCAACAAATTCGTAGAAAAGCCTTCGCCTAAAGAGGCTCCATCAAACCTTGCAAACACAGGATTATACATGGTTTCGCCTGAGATAAGAAAGATATTCAAGGAGAAAGGCGTCCGAAGAATAATCAAAGAAAGACATCGTCTGGACTTCGGTTTTGACTTCATCCCGTATCTGATAAGTACAGGAAGGCCTGTGTACGGGTACAAGCTGGAAGGAAGCTGGTACGATGTGGGCACTCCTAAGCGTTATCTTGAAGCTATGCATGACATGCTTAACGGGCGGTTTTTATCGTTGACGGATTTTGGCGGAAGAATAAGTAAGGAAAAGAGGGTCTGGGTGCAAGGAGAAAGCTCCGAGTCTCTGAAGAGAAGAAAGGAAATCATCAGCAAAGTCAAACGGAGAAAAATTGAAGTTGAAGGTGCCGTCCTCATAGGCAGACACTGCAAAATAGCAGACGGCGTCAGAATCGTGAACTCTTGCATCGACAATTACACAGCAGTCGGAAGGAACGTTGAAATCGAAAACTCGGCAGTGATGGACAGAGTTATAATCGGAGACAATGCCCAACTTAAAGACAGTATAATCGGTAGGCACGTCACAATCTCCTCAAACTCCAAAAAACCCACAAGAATAGAAGCAGTCTCAGTCGTAGCAGATGACGTGATCGTGGAAAATGGATGCGTGCTCACTGCAACTAAGGTCTACCCTCACCAGTATGTAAGAGGAGAATTCGAAAACCAAACACTGATGCCTGGATAAATGAAAAACAAACGTGAAGCAGCCCTTGAACATGCAGAAAAAAGATTTCACGCTGTCTGCCTAACCTCTCCTCAACATTAACTTGCGAGCGCTGACTTGATGGTTAACCTGCCGGAAATACGGAACAAAACAGTTACAGCAAGCGAATACATCAACGGTTTGAAGCAGCCTTTCAGAGAGAAGTTTCTGGCAAGAAAACGGACTTATCAACTGAATATGGAAGCTGTGCAGCAGTTAAAGGCACTGAAAGGGCAATGTATGGTCGTTGCTTTTTCAGCAGCATGGTGCAAAGACTGCGCTGCTAACATCCCTGTGTTGGCCTTGCTGACCGAAGAAACGGGACTGGAAGTTAGAGTCTTCGGAGGCCTCAAGAAAGACCCGCTCAGCCATCTGCACAAGTGGCACATCCCACCATCCCCGCCTGAAACTGAATTGTTCAATGTAGACAGGATCCCGCTCATCCTAATATTCGACATAGCTGGCAATGAAATAGGCAGAATCGTCGAGACTCCAAAGCGACAACCTACTCTGGAGCAGGAGATTTCAGAAGTCATTATGACTGGGCATCTATTATCTTCTCTGAAGGAGCATGACCATGGATGATATACGAAATATCATAAGGGTAGGATGATACCTTTTAACCTTTGTCTCGAACCCGAATTAACGTTGGGCATTATCTTCTGCTGATGGGCGTACGTTTACGGTTCTGGCGTTAGCTAGGAGGGTAAACTGCGTCTCCTTTCAAGTAGTCACTTCGGGGAGTGTATGAACTTTTTAGGCTTTGAACCATTTGAAGATAAGATATCGAGTCTTCGTTCTTGTGGCGTCAGGAACTGCTATTATGAATCTCTTGCGCACGGTTGTGGCTAGTCTTCCAGCTTTCACAATCTCAGTTGCAGTCATGCTTGCGTCGCTTTTTTTGACTGAAACCATGTAAGGCGCATGTTCCCTGCCTGGTCCATACTTGTAGACTGCGAAGTCGCAGCCGAATTTTATTCCTGGCGTCACAACTAGTCCGT
>Ga0272448_1003350_pt1 | contig 19162 bp, 15 predicted proteins | sample YNPCB0191_FD_202220 | JGI IMG/M metagenome (GOLD analysis project Ga0272448, IMG submission 202220) | Hot spring sediment microbial communities from Yellowstone National Park, WY, United States - YNP-CB-019-1 | ecosystem: Environmental > Aquatic > Thermal springs > Hot (42-90C) > Sediment... | reverse complement strand
CACATGCCCCCCAATTTGAAAGCTCGCCCGACGATGCCGAGCTGGCGAAAATCGCAGCTCAACTGGACGTCTCGATAAAAATCGTCGGATGCGGAGGTGGCGGGTCGAACACGATCAACAGGATAGTCGAGGCGGGGATTACTGGCGCGCAGCTTTGCGCCATCAATACTGATGCGAAGCATCTGCTCTCGATTCACGCTCCACGAAAGATCCTGATAGGTCGCACCGTCACAAGAGGTCTGGGCGCAGGCGCTCTGCCCGAAGTTGGTGAGGCTGCTGCCAGGGAGAACGAGAACGATATCAGGGATTTCTTGAAAGGCGCGAACATAGTATTTGTGACGGCGGGCATGGGCGGAGGAACCGGAACGGGATCCGCGCATTACGTTGCAAAGCTAGCCAAGGAGAGCCAGGCTCTGGTGCTTGGGGTTGTCACACTGCCGTTCAAGGCGGAGGGCGAGATACGTATGGAGAACGCTCTCGAAGGGCTCGAACGGCTGAGAAGGGTCTGCGATACGACCATTGTGATACCGAACGACAAGTTGCTGGAGCTGGTTCCCAAGTTGCCAATAGACGCGGCATTTAAAGTTGCGGACGAGGTCCTGATGCAGACTATAAAGGGATTGACGGAGATAATCACCAAGCCGGGTCTCGTCAACCTTGACTATAGTGACATAAGGACGGTCATGAACGAGGGCGGGGTGGCGTTCGTCGGTATTGGAGAGGCAGACGACGAAGACCCGAAAGAGAGGGTCGAGGCAGCGGTGAATGAGGCCTTAAATTCGCCTCTTCTGGGAGAGATAGACCTCGCCGATGCGAAGGGCGCGCTCATAAGGGTCGTAGGCGGACCTGATATGACTGTCAGTCAGGCGGAGAGAGCTGCCGAAGTCGTAGGCGAGAGGATATCCAGGAGGGCAAGGCTGATCTGGGGCTGCTCGATAGAAAAGGAGCTTGAAGGGCAAATCAGGGTATTGCTCATCGTCACCGGTGCGAAGTCACACCTGATGATGAGCCGGTCCAGCCAGCCGGTCGCAGCAGTAGCTGCCGCGCCTGCGCCAAAGAAGAGCGCAGCTGCAGGCGTCATGAGGGATAATTCCTTCATCCGCGGTCCGGACATAGACTTTATAAACTAAACGATACAGCAGGAAGGAGCGGCATATTTGTCTCCTCTCCTTCCGAGACACATATTTTACATTTTTTTCTCTGGCCTCATCTGTGTATGCTAGAGAAACTGTTTTTCTTGAACTGAATTCCGCACACTCTGCAAAAATTGTCCTCGAGCTCGACGCTCGAACCGCACTCGGGACATTCGATCCTCTCTATCATGTCCTCGAATATCGCTCCACACTCGCACTCGAAATCGGAAGGACCGACCTCCTTTCCGCACGAAGGACAGACGAGCAATTCGATGAACCGCAACCGTCCGCAGTTCGGGCAACTCCTGTCGTTCGACGAGACTGGATGACCACATTCCAAGCAGATCGAATCGCCGGGATCGAGCAGCAACGCGCCGCATGTGCAAATCCTTTCGCTCGAGGATACTATCCTGCCACATGAGGAGCACTGGAAGAGCTCCTCCTTGAACTCTTCGGATATCACCACGCCGCATTTCCTGCAGAATTTATCGTCCTCAGAGAGTTCGCAGCCGCACTCGGGGCATTTAGGATTGTCAGCACAGGAGCATCGCTCTCCTTCGTACAGCCTGTTGCCGCAATCGGGACAGAAGGTCGGCTCAGGAAGATTGTTGATGACCTCGTTCTTCAGCCTGTTGTAGGTCTCCTCGTCGATCTCACCCACAAGAAACTTGTCATCCAACAGGAACAGCCTGTCTTCTCTCGATAGCGGCATGGTTCTTATAGGCTCAAATTCCTCAATTCGGTCGGACAGCTCTTCCGAAGGAATTTTGACATCTATCGGTGTACCGCATACTGGGCAGATACCGACGCGCGCCGCACAGCTGTGATGGAAATTGCTGCCGCAACCGCAATTTATGCTCTTCAGATCTTTCTTTATTACCCCCATACAGATAAGACATTTTTTCGCGCCGTCTATCCTCGCGATCACCGATATCCTCCGTCCGTGCACTTTCTGGACGGCGGTCTTGCGCTGAGTTGCAGTTTTTCTCGATGATAAGATCGAGCTCACTAGAACCAAAAAGCTGACCCAAATAACGATCACAACTGCCCCCAGTGCCACGGTTGCGACATCCATGCATTATGGCGCAACAGCTAGGCAGGTATTCTATTTTTTCCTGCAGGGACTATTCAAATTCCCGAACTTCGAATAATAAGAAATACATCCTCGTTCGATTCGGCAAATCGTATGTCCGATGATGCGTTGCTGATCGTCGCGAAACTCATGGAGCTTTCCGCCAGGACTGCACCAAAAGCGGTCGGGCAGGATTATATTGAAGTCAAGATTCTGACAGGACGAGAGAAGGACGCGGTAGGGACCGAGATGCTGAGGATAGGCGAGACTACCGGTTCATCAGGGTTTGTACGTGATGGCAGGAACGTCCTCGACGCGTCGGTCCTTCTACTGATCGGTCTGCTTCCGCATCCTGGACTGGGAACCAACTGCAAGGCGTGCGGTTTCGAGTCCTGCGAGGAGTTCAACAGGGCGGCCATCGAAGGGAAATTCCATGGTCCCAATTGCGCACATCGTGTGGCCGATCTTGGGATAGCGGTCGGCTCCGCGGTCAAGACCGCATCGATGCATAACGTTGACAACAGGGTCATGTATCGTGCCGGGAACGCAGCCAGATCGCTCGGTCTGACGAAATCGAACATCGTCTACGGCATCCCGCTGTCAGCCACAGGAAAGAACATATTCTTCGACAGGAAGCAACCCTGATTCATTCCTTCAACTGCGTCATCAATTGTGATACATGACCAAGGTATGTGCCGTCGAGCGTGTACGCCTTCTGCTCGCCGAGAACGATCGCTTTAGATCGGAGAAGCGGACTGAGACCGCAATGGTTCCCTTCGTTTACCGCCGACCCTGTCAGGAGGGGATTGTAGGCGGGCATGATTATCGTCTCCGAGACATTGACCTCGCTGTATCTCTTCTTCAGCGGCTTCTTATGGACAGCTCCTCGCAACCAGCACTTGATAGAATTCCTTGAACCGAGCCTGTCCCTAAGGCTCAAGGAGGGATGGATGTGACCCGATACCAGGATCCTCGATTTCATGACCTCGCGCGAAGGCCAACTATGCCCGTGCGAAAGCCCTATGGAGGAGATTACGAGTCCTCCCGAGGAAACGACTTCGACCTCATCCGGTATGCTCTTCCTGATGCCGCCATCGTGGTTCCCCATCACGATCGTGACAGAAGCGTATCTTTCTGACAACAACTTGAAGAATCTGGATAATCTCACCGATTCGAACACAGTAGTGTATGATATCGTGTGCTTGACGTCACCCAGTATCAAGAGCCTATCCCCTTCTTCAATATCTACTATCGATTTCGCAATTCTGGGTGTTTGATCGGGGATATTGAACCCGTTCTGTCTGAGCTCGAGTTCATATCCGAGATGAAGGTCCGCGATGCAGATTGTCTTCTCCTTCATGCCGAGAAGGAGGGCGGGGATTCCTTGCAGAGGCTGAAGCTTTACCATGCTATGCATCTACCTCGGCCAATATGATAAATCATACATCATAATCATACGCCCATCGAAAGCCGCGCGGCAAGGAAGACCGGCAACCCTGCCTCGATCATCTGCCTTTGTACTTTATTTATGTCGTATCGCACGCGACGGAACTCTGGCCTGAGATCGTCAATATCGAGGAGTGCATATGACGCATCGGGATTTCCGTCGCGAGGTTGTCCCACGCCGCCCGGGTTCAGCAGAATCCTGTCAGCGCATCTCACAAACATCGGGATATGAGTATGACCACAAATGATGACGTCCATAGTAGATTTTCCGAGCAGTGCGCGTGCTCTCGCTTCGGAAAACACATACTCGAACGGATCCTCTGGAGAACCATGATATACGCCGATCTTTCTACCCTCCAATTCAAACTCTTTCATGAAATCCAATTCGGATAGATAGAAGACGCGTTCGTCATCAAGAACCGAAGCCGTCCATTCTGCCGCGAACGCCGCGAGCTCGTTCATGTCACTGTAATCCTTCCTTATCACGGCATCATCGTGGTTTCCCTTGATGACTATTGCATCGATGCCTCTGACGATATCTATGACCTCTTTTGGCTCAGGGCCGTATCCTACCAGATCCCCCGCTATTATTGTCTTGTCGGGATGAAAGCTTTCGAGATCGGCAAGTACGGCTCTCAAAGCAACCGCATTGCCGTGCGGATCGGCCAACACAGCGATTTTCAGAAAACACCCCCCATCACGGGTGCAATAGTGCTCACAGGTATCTTCTCAGGACATACGGTATCCTCTCGGCGACGTCCGTCGCGAGAAGTCCGTACCCTTTCTCCTGAAATGCCAGGTCTCCTGCTGCGCCGTTCAAAAACACCGCGAGCCTTGCAGCATGGAACGGATCCATCCCTTTCGCGAGTAGGCAGCCGCATATCCCAGATAGCACATCTCCCGTGCCGCCTACGGTCATGGCCTCGTTCCCAGTCCTGTTCCGCATTACCCTCTCGCCGTCAGATACGAGGTCTATCCGGCCCTTGACGATCAATATCCCCCTCATCTTCTTGGCCGCCCGGATTACCTGCGAGTCTCTCTTATCGAGGTCTTCGGAAAGTCGGATGCCAGTTAATCTCTCGAACTCACCTTTGTGTGGGGTGAGGACAGCTTTCTTGTCCTTTATAATCCCCGGACTGGCTCTCACCGCGTCCAGAGCATCTGCATCGATGACCATTGGCAGAGGGCATTGCTTGATCAATTCGGAGGCCGCATGGGTGCTCCGCTTATCGTCCCCCAGACCAGGCCCTATCACCATCGCATCGGTCTTCTTCCATAATTCTTGGATCTTGGCGATATCCTCGTCCACCAGGACTTCATTGGATAACGGATGCACGATCAGGTTCGGCGAGTAGCAGGCTACCGGGACCGCTGCGGGCTTCGGAACGGCAATGTGTGCTAGGTCCGCACCAGTATACATAGCTCCCATGCCTGCCAGTGCAGGTGCACCAGTAAATGGACCCCCTCCAACGACGAGTATCCTCCCGTTATCGCCCTTATGAGAATCCGGGTCCGGTTTCGGATAATAGATGAACTCTCCCGGACCGATGTAAGTCTCCGCTTCTTGAGGGATTCCGATATCTGCAACTATCAGCTTGCCGCATTTCGCCTTCTCCATGCCGAGCTTCGGCGCGTGAAAAGTTACGGTCATTTGAGCCCGAACCGATGGTTCCTCCGGCCAGCCGGACGGGACATCAATCGAGATAACAGGCTTTCTGGATTGGTTTATTTTCCTGATCAGGCTCCTGTATGGTTCCCTGATCTTTCCTTTCACGCCCACCCCTAAGAGCGCATCGACTATGACATCCCAATCGTTCGGTTTGAACTCCGATGCAGGTCTACAGAGATTTCTGACCTTCTCGAAATTCGATTTTGCTATCTCTGTAGAAATCTCCGTTTCTGGCTCTGCCAAGAATACACAGACATCAAGCCCTTCCGCCGAGAGATGTCTTGCTGCAACAAATCCGTCCCCGCCATTGTTCCCTCGACCGCATACGACGGCTATTTTGGAGGCCTTCTTGAATTCCTTTCTGAGATTCGTTGCGACAGCGATTCCGGCGTTCTCCATCAATTTCAAGCTCGGAATCCCAAGATATGCGGAATTAATGTCAAGGACCTTGACCTCTTCAGGCGATATCGCTCTTCTTACCACAGCTGTCCGAATCGGGATGAGCGGACTTAAACCTTTCTTGAAGTCTCTGGCTCTAATATATATTGTTATTTATCGAAATCCGGGCCGAAAAATTGAATAGGCAAGACGATTCTCATAATATCGGGCAGGTGCGAGATAAGGTTGGCTGAAATTAAGAGATTGGTTCTTGACGTGCTCAAGCCACATCACCCGACTGTCATCGAGCTCTCCCGCAGATTGAGCGATTTAAAGGGCATCTCTGGGGTCACCTGCACATTGCAGGAGGTCGACCGCGAGACCGAGAGCATTAAGCTCACGATAGAAGGTCTGAACATCGAGGTCGACAAGGTCGAGGAGATCGTCGCCGAATGCGGAGCTGTGATTCATTCTATCGACAGCGTCTCTGCAGGTAAGAAAATCGTAGAAGAGGTCGAGACCCCACAGGACCATTATTGATGATTGTCGGGCAATCGGACCGGGATCTCACTTCCTCAGCCGAATTGCGATGGCCTCGATCAGCTTAGATTTTGGCATGTTTGTCTCGACCCGTATACGGCCCTCGTTTTCCCACCACCGGGCCGGATGCTTCTTGTCCTTCTCGACCTCGAATTTCAAATTCATGGATTTGAGCACGAGCGATAGCCGTTCGATATCGGGCTTCTCGATGCAATACGATTTCCTGGCTCTTCTACCGGCATCTCTCGACAGCCTCGAGTCGAAGTAAGACGGCCAGATGACCTTCCGCCTGTCCCGTTCATGAACCAAGGAAGTCACCATCTGAGATTTCTGGCGAGCGTTAGGGGCTACGTCACGTCTTTCTGCTAATCAATCGTGCGTTTACCACACCATCTTGTCCTGGTCGGGATGTGACCAAAGCATCCCCCATCTCTGTTCCGATTATCGCGCTTTTCGTGATGATGTTTCGTTGGACATAGTTCGGGTTCGAGGGATTCTCCTTCACGGTCAGTATTTTCGCCCTCACGGTCTTTTTTTCGTCAGGCAGATAAAGATTGCAAATATTGGCTGCCAGAACCCTGCTCTTGATGCCTCCTCCGCGCATCCTGACGGTGGTGGTCTTCTGATCGCCCAGGTGGGTGAGCTGTCTCTCACCGCCAATCTCGTATCTCCTCTTTCCCCTGGCATGACGTATCCTGCCGCCCGTAATCTTCCTGTTCGATCTGCCCTGCCAAATCGCCATTGCTCTCTCTCCGTTTCAGTCGGCTTAAAACTGGCTTAATATTAAAGGTTTTTCCGCAATTCGCGAACATCCGTTATCTTCGCTTTTATCCTCTCGTCAATATCCGCAAGTATACAAAATCCGTCCTTGAGAGTGCCAGGGTTGAGGAAAATGGTTCCGGCCTTTTCGACTATTCCGCGGGCTTCATGTACATGCCCCGATGCAACGAGTCTGGGATGGTGTTTCGAAACGAGGTTCGCGATGGCTCTGCTGCCCAATCTCTTACCGCTCGTGGTGAGGTCATTTATCCCGAAAGGCGGTGCATGCGTCACGAGAATGCATCCATCGGCAATCACGCGTGAGAGCTCCCGATCTATGTCGCTCTCGGAAAGCTCGAGAGGGGTCGATAAGTGACAGATCGGCGCCCCACCGATACCCACGAACTCGAGCCCATCTATCAATTCGCGTCTGAGATGCAGAGGTATGCAGTGTTTCTCGATTATTCTGGTCACGTCATCGGTGTCGCAGTTCCCGGGGATGGCCGCGCATCTCGTCTTCAGGTTTTTCAAGATCTGCTCTGCGAGAGATGCTGGCCCGAAGGTCGTGAGGTCTCCGCATATGACGATAAGGTCGATTCCTGACACAGAGTCTATCGATTCGAGATATCGTATTGCCGCCGGATCGCCGTGGATGTCCGATACGAAACAGGCTCTCATGCTCCCCGCTCCCTCAAATCATTCCGGATAAATCTAGTCCGAAGACCAATACATAACCTACAAAGAAGCCGATTATCGTCCCTGCATTCAATAGTGGCAGGCCGGCCTGCGGTCTCCCTTTCATTACTATCACCATCAGCACGAGGAGACCTACGACTCCTCCAATTATGGCCATCAGTGCGACCAGAAGATTGGCCGGCAATCCTAACATGATGATATCACCTCTCAGGAACCAAAAGGCGGATGCCGGCAACAGGCCGGGTATTATAATATCGCCAAGGCCAATGAGGAACGCCTCTCGCTCCTTCTTTTCCCCATCTCGTATTTTCGGTCTATTTTCGATGAACGAATAGGGAAGCTTTTTCGGAATTATCAGCAGCAACGGAAGGCCCATGTCGACTACTCCGTCCGCGAGTTTCAGCATATGCTTTGTCTTGTATACCGATAACGCATCGTATATGGCCAACGCGATAAGGAGTATCAACACTGGCAGGAGGCCGAGCGATATTCCCAACAGGGAGACTATCCCCACGGCCATCACGATTCCAATTGCATCAATTAGATACCATTCGGGCCTCTTGTACAGCGCTGCGACTGACGCAATTCCGAAAGCAAGTCCCAGCACTAGCCATGCCTCAGGGCTGTCCATGATCATTCTGGCCACGACGGTAGTCACGAAAAATATTACGAACCCTATCGAGAAGTAGAAAATCGCCTTGAGCAATCTCTCCAGGTCAAATCTGATCAACATCAAGAATAGCAGGGTGAATCCAAGAAGTAGCAATAGATAATATATGGCAATCATAGGGTCGTCGGGATTCGGGAACGCCTGGTCTGCAGGTGTGAGCGCGACTGAGATGAACAACAGCGAGATGAGCTGCACAGCGACAAACACGAGAGCGATTATCAGTATCGGTTTGGGATATTTCATGATGGGGTCACCGAGGCGAAATTCTATGCAACGACAGTCCCGAAAGCCGTCTTTCCGGAGATTTTGACGATCTTTACCTTTACCTGGATGCCCTTCGTAGTCCCGGGGACATAGATTATGTAATCGCCGTTCCTCGCAATTCCATCTCCGCGTTTTCCGATATCCTCGATCTGGAGCTCGTATACCTCTCCTTCCTTGAGCTCGGTGGTTTCCTGTTTCCCGGTCTTCCGCACTTTGACGGGCCTATGGGCTCCGCAAGTCTCGCAAACGAGTATCTGGACTCTCCCATCCTTCACTATCCTCGTATCGGGCCTGTTGCATTCAGTGCACATGACATATTCATCGATGTATCTCTGGATCCGGTCTGCTATCTGTGCAACAGGAACGTTACCTTTCAATAGAGCCCTCTTACCATCCATGGTGCCAGCGGTCCCGAGCTCCCTCAGTAGATAGCCGAACATGTGTTGGGGGTCTCTCCTTATGATGTCCGCGATATCCCCGAAGTTCCTGACCACCGTCGTCTTGCCCTCGAGCAGCACATCTGGCTCGGGAATCTTTAGCCGCTCATGGACCTCGGTCTCATGGGGGAGCTTCTCCTTCGCGCGTTCGAGAAGCTTGATGTAATCGTTCAGGTCATCCTCGGCCATATGTGCGAGACTATGCGGAGCATCCTTATAAAATCTGCCACACACCGCCTATTTCGATATGTGGCGCGATGATAAGATTCCCTCGGCGGATCTTCTCGTATCCTTAGGATTTTTTCCAGACATGTATGTGAAAATTTTAATCCGATTAGAACGATAGGGCAATCCCCGAGAAGATTTCTTGGTCGAGGACTGAACTAAATTGGTCAGCAGAATCCGTAACGGCTCGATCATCGAAGGTGCCGGAGAATCGAAAGATTCCCCCCACAGGCAAGACATCCGGAAAGATGGGGAGCTCGTCATCATCGGGAATTCCTCCTTCATGATCGAGTCGGCAAACCCGCGCGCGATAGAAGTGCTCGGGGAAATAGTCGGAAGGGAATGCTATTCCGTCCTCCGGGGTCGGGAATCCCCTTGTGAAGATTGCCTGTTCTCGTCACTTCATGCATCGGACCGTAATTATTCCGCGAAGTACGGCATGAGCCTTCCAGACGGATCCTATATTGAATTCGTGGAGTTCATCGTATCGGCAGATCTAGAACGCTGGGTAGCGGTCGGCAAGAATGTTTCGATGGGAAGCCCGGCGCTCTTCTCTTTCGAGGAGCTTGCGGCGTCGTTGGATGCGATGGGGGACGGTATCTGCATATTCGACCAGTCATGGAAGATAATCCAATGCAATCCCGCGCTCGCGAGAATCTATGGGTTCAGCGAATCCGAGATCCACGGAATGAAGTTCAAGCAGTTATTGCCGGAAGACCAGCGATCAAAATTGTCCACGGAGCTGTCCCGCGAACTGAAGAGGGGACACGCCGAGCGCATCATTCTCTCGAAAAGGAAAGGCGGCGGCGAGTTCTGGGCTTGGCTAAAGATCGCGCAATTGAAGAACCGCGATGGAATTCATGCTGGATATCTCGCTGTGATCCAAGAGATCTCTGACCTCCAGAAAAACCGCATGCAGCCGGAGGAAGGGGTAGCGCAGTGGCATAAGCCATTGGATAGCGGGACTCTCGAGATGGCGAAGAAGATAGATCGGTTGCAGATATTTCAAGAGCTCGGGAAAAAGCTAATATCGAGCAGAAGCGAGGAGGAGATCGCCGACAACGCAGCTCATGCAATAGTCGAGATGCTGAATTTTTCCGCGGCGGGGATAGTCTTCCTGTCAGGACCTCCCGATAAAGGAACGATTCGGCTCCTTGGGAGCCATGCAAGAGCGGCCCCTTTGGAATACCGCAAGCAGATCAATGAGCAGGTGGTACTGAAAGCGATTAAGAACCGGGTCCCGGTCCTGGAAAAATATCCGCGTGAGATGTTATCGCTCGGCGTGTTGGCAAGATCGGAACTGGTCGTGCCGCTTATCAGCCAAGAAAAGCCGATCGGGGCGATCGTCATAGTTGATCCCGAGGAGGACAGGTTCGACCAGGAGGACGTTTCGATAGTCTCCACACTTGCGGATATGGTCTCGATGTCGATCACGAACACCATGACCAGCCGGCAGCTACAGGACAGGACGCAGGCTCTCAATCTACTTGATGAAGTGACCCTTCAGGCGATATCGACGATGGATGTTGGCGGGATACTGTCCGAGACTGCACAGCGCATCAACAGGATTCTTGAGACTCAATCTTGCCTGATAGGGATGGTATCCTCGGACGGCGGTGTGGATTGGATGGCGATAGAGGGTGCTGAGGGATTCGCGGACGAGCTGAGGAGAAGGAGGTATCACGATGAATCCATGAAGCGCATAATCGACTCGGGCTCAATTTTCTACACCAACGAGTATACATCCCAGCCGAGTTCTCCGATTCAGGAAGGCCTGAGTTTCGTTATCAGCTCATTTCTTGTTTCTCCCATCAGGCTGAGAGGAGTGACGATAGGCGTGATCGCCTTGATTAACAAAAAGTCCCCTATGGGATTCACGGATCAGGATGCTTCGCTCGTGCGCAATTTCTCCGACCACCTCGCTGTCCTGATACATAATGCGGAAACCATGGCCTCCTTGAACTATTCCATCAGGACGATGAAATCGCTCCTCAGGACCACTTTTGATCTCCAGGTCGCGGCCGGGGTCTCTGATATCTATCAGAAGGTTTCGGATATGCTCTTGGAGGTCGTGCCGTACGATGCCGCGCGCTTCTACATCATCCGGGAAGAGGGATTGAAAGCGGTCCTCAGCAGGAATCTCGGCGAGAAAATCGAGCTGTCGCTCGTGGAAAAACATTTGCTCGACCTTGTCGCGAAGTCCCTTACTGAGCTGCGGGGGTTCCGGGAGAGTTATCCTGTGAAAAAATCCGAGAACAGGTTGGAGCAGAGGATATCCATCCTGACCATACCCCTGATCGGCCGCGAGGATGCCATCGGCGCATTTGTCATCGCGAGGGCGGCCGAGAAAGGATTCTCCGACCAGGACATAGAGGTTGCAACCCTCTTCGCGAACCACGCTGCAATCGCACTCGAGAATGCGAGATTGCTTGCCAAGGAGAAAGAGCTGCTCGATGAAAGCCTCGCGAGGATTCGGCATCTCGAGAGCATCCTTGAGCTTAGCACCTCGATCATCTCAATGGCCCGTGGCGGCGGCGGGGCGATGAATAAGATCCTGTCCGGTGTCTCCTCTATACTGGGTTTTTCAAAGTGTCTCATACTTTCCAGGACCGAATACGGCGATGATTTGATATGTTCCGGAGGTATCGGATTCGACGAATCGGAATCCAGAAAGATGTGCGAATCGAGGTTCTCATTGAATGACATGCTTCGGTTGCTCGATAATCTTGGCACGCGTGTCGGCGATAGGGTCTATCTCATCTCAGGCATACCGACTGCCGATCCGATGAGGGACGAAACTTCAGTGCAGTTTGCAAATAAGGCGTTCAGGGAGCTCATGATCTCCTCCTCGGCAGAGAAGCTCTTCTACAGGATGGACGATGCCAGCGGGAGCCCAACGGGGATCATGATATTCACAGAGGGACCGGAGGGAATAGCGAACTCGAAAGGAATGATAGGATTGCTGGAGATATACGGCAATCTTGCTTCGATAGCAATGAGCAACGAGCGTCTGCTCAATGGCGAAATCCGTGCTAGATCGGAGATCGAGGCATTGAATGATCTCATGACGCATGATATCAATAATTTCACCCAGGGTGTCCTGGGATATCTGGAAATGATATCCATAGCCGGGGATGCTGGCGATAAGGTCAAGGAGTATTCCGCAAAGGCCATGGAACAGATAGAGAACATTAAGCACCTCATCGAGAACGTCCGTAAGCTGGCGGATATCAGAGCCTCCGGTAGAGAGGGAATCGCGGGTCACGATCTCGCGGCGGTGATAGATGCATCATTATGCAATCTCAGGAGTGAATATCCGAACAAGAACGTGATGTTCAGTTCGGATGTCGTGCACGGGAAGGTTTTCATACCAGGGGACAAGCACGTCAAGGATCTCTTCTCCAACTTGTTCTCGAACGCAATCAAGTTCACGCCCTCGCGGGATGTGATCATCGAACTTCATGCATCGGAGCATTTCGATTCCGGCAGAGAGTACTGGCGAATCGAGATTATCGATCACGGGCGTGGTATCCCGGACGACAAGAAGCAGAAGGTCCTGGAGAGGTTCAGCTCGACATGCAGGGACGATTCACGGCCATACGGGTTCGGCATAGGTCTTACGATCGTGAAAAGCCTGGTGCTCAAATACGGTGGGAAAATCTGGATAGAGAACCGCGTCCCGGCGGACTACCGACAGGGGACAAAGTTTGTCCTGCTGTTGCCGAAAATGGAGCCGCCATCGGAGCGTGATATAGCCTCTCGAGAGCAACCCGTCAGGAAAACGATCAAGACGCGGAAGATAAAGGAAAAGCAGATGCTCCTCAAGTAGCTCTCTTCTCAGCGTGCGCTATAGCAGCCTCGACGAGGCCGTAATGGAGCCGGGAAGGCTTCCTGGGTCTGGACTTGAATTCCGGATGGAACTGTGAAGCGATGAAGAAGCTCTTGTCCGGCAGTTCGAGGATCTCCATCCTCCTTCCATCCGGAGATCTTCCGGTATACTTCATCCCCGCCTCCTCGATCTTCTCGATATAATCCGGATTAATTTCGTATCTATGCCTGTGCCTCTCGGAGATCTCCGTGACTCCATATAATCTGTATGCTGTTGTGCCGGGCTGGATCATGACGGGTTGCGCGCCGAGCCTCATTGTAGCGCCTTTTCTTTCGACGCCCCTCTGTTCCGGCAGCAGGTCGACCACTGGATAAGGCGTGTTGGGATCGAATTCGGTGCTGTTCGCGCGTTCGAGCCCCAAGACATTCCTGCAGAACTCAATGGTCGCTATCTGAAACCCTAGACATACTCCCAGAAACGGAATGTCATTCTCTCTGGCAAATTGTGTGGCGATTATTTTACCTTCTACACCCCTAGAACCGAATCCGCCTGGTATCAGGACTCCATCCACCTTCTTCAATCGCTCGCAATTTCTCTCCTTTTCCAAATCCTCGGCCTCGATGCATTCGAAGTTCACCTCGGTATCGAGCTCCGCAGCAGCATGCTTTAGTGCTTCGAAATGGCTGATATAGGAATCCATCAAGTCCATGTACTTGCCGACCAGGCAAATTGTAACTTTCTTCGAGGGGTTTTTCAGGCGCGACAAAAAGTCCTTCCAATCCGATAGGCCGCCGTCCGGAGGTGTGATGTTCATCTTTTTCAAAAGGTAGTTCGTCAACCCCTGTTCTTCGAATATCACGGGGACTTCGTATATCGTCTTCACGTTCGGCGCGCTTATCACGGCCTCCAATGGCACATCGCAGAACAGCGATATCTTCTTCCGCGTCGCGGGATCTAAAGGCTTCTCGGCCCTCGCAACGATTATATGTGGTTGTACTCCGAGCGCCCGCAGCTCCTTGACGGAGTGCTGGGTCGGTTTTGTCTTTTGCTCTCCAACAGCGCTTACGATCGGAACAAGTGTCGTGTGCACGAATATGCAGTTCTCATCTCCGACCTCGCTGTGCAGCTGCCGAATTGCTTCAACGTAAGGCATCGATTCGATGTCACCGATTGTGCCGCCGAGCTCGACCAAGCAAACGTCCGCGCCGGATTGATGCGCAACGCTCCTTATCCTGTCCTTGATCTCGTTCGTTATGTGCGGGATTATCTGCACAGTTTTCCCCAGGAAATGGCCAATCCGCTCTTTCTCGATCACGGCACCGTAGATTTTTCCGGTTGTGATGTTATGGTCACGCGTCAGGCTCACATCAAGGAAACGTTCGTAATGACCCAGATCGAGATCTACCTCGCCACCGTCATCAAGAACGAAAACCTCTCCATGCTCGAAGGGATTGAGCGTGCCTGCATCGAAGTTCAGGTAAGGATCGATCTTTATCGCGGTGACGTTCAATCCACGAGATTTCAGGAGACGGCCGATAGAGGATGCGGTGATTCCTTTCCCAAGTCCAGAAATGACGCCTCCCGTGACGATTATGTATTTCATCCCATCACGGGAATGACACAATGCCGTTGAGTTCTATATACCTTTGCGAATGGTCGAATCCAATTGAACTCTTAGCGATTTTGGTGATCAGCCAAGAATGCCGAAGGAATAATAATTGACAAAATATTCCATTTCATGCTAGGGACAAAGCATATCTATATCTGAAGCCGTTTAGAGGAAAGGCGGGATACCCAATTTGGCTATTTCTGCCAGATGTAGTATTCCTAAAGAATATGGAGAGTTGTAAAGAATGACAAGTATATTGATGAAAAGGATAGGCTCTGGGTGTCTGGTATTCTCTCTCGTCGTCTTGGCCATTGCTTCAGTGATGCCGTCGGCATCTGCTGCATTGCAGATCAACTGGACGACCGAGGTGCCATTGTCAGAAGACCGGGCACAAGCAGTAGTTGTTGCAGACTCTGAGAATGGTCATGTATATGTCATAGGAGGCGCGATAGGTGTCGATGTTGGGATAGGTTACAAGAAGACAGTAGACACGGTTTTGGTATACGACTTGAACTCAGATGTTTCCTGGCGAGCAGCTCCGATGCCGGTTGGCGTCAGAGCGGCCAGTGGCGGTCTTGGTGAGGATGGCCGAATATATGTCTTTGGAGGTTATAATGATACTCTTGGCACACAGTCATTGACCCAGATATATGATATAGCAACCGATTCCTGGACTTTCGGTGTTGCGATGCCGGCCGCGCGCGCATTCACCTCTTGCGCTGTTAATTGGCCTAATTTCTATATTGTCGGTGGTTATGTCACAGGTCAGGTTTTGCAATATAATGCGGAAGATGATAGCTGGCAGACAGGGCCTTCTTTACCAGTTAATAGGTGGTCAGGCCAAGCTGTGTATGTTCCTGAAGAACATGCGGTATATTATATAGGAGGCACAGATAATTGGGCGACCTCTCGCGGAGATGTATACAAATGGGTAACCTGGCGGGCCAGCTGGACAACGGTTGCTAGTCTCCCTCAAGCTTCTTCTGGTCATGGAGCGGCCTTGGGCATAGATGGTATGATATATGTGGCAGGCGGATCATCAGAGGCTTATAATGTGCTTGGAACCGTGTACGATGATACATTCTACTATAATCCTGATAATGATACATGGGTCAAGATTTCCGATTTGAATGAGCCGAAGAAATACCTCGGACTTGTCTCGATGCAAGACGGATTGATTTTGGCTGTGGGCGGTAACAATAAGACAGCAACGCTTGCAACGGTCGAATCTCTGCGCCCCATAGAGGCGACGACCACGATATCATCGACAAGTGTTAACCAGGGAGGCAACTTTATCGTGAGCTTGAATTTAGAAGCCGCTTATGCTACGGTCGAAGATTGTGCAATGAGCTATTATATGGTATCCGAAACCGGAATCACTTACCCAGTGTATTTCTATGAGTACGCCGGCGATAATCCAGCCGCCATTATCACAATACCGGAAATCATGCCTACTGGCACTTATAAGCTATATGTCTACTGGTGGGTGGAGTTCATGAATGGTGCGGATTGGGATGTGCCAGAAGTCGAATGTACGATCAAAGTCCTGGCAGGTACTCCGATTTCCCAGCAGTTGACTAATCTACAGAATCAAATTGATGACCTACAAGGCCAGATCGATGACCTGAACGCAAGGCTATCCGAACTGAACCGGTCAATCAGTGATCTGACGGACAGGATCGACGCATTAGAAAGCGAATTAGGACAGGTGTCCGACGATGCACAGCAATCGAGCAGCTACGCCTCTTCGGCCAATACGATGGCGTTGATGGCCATGATTCTCTCTTTGATCGCGGTGATCCTGATAGCCCTCAACCTGGTCATGTCGATGAGGAAGAAGAGCTGATATAAAAGGCTCATTGAAACCCTTTTCAAAAATCTCTTCCTATTTTTGATCCATTTTTCAGATTGACGATTGGTTATTACAAAAATCCAATCAAAATAAATGATCGCGACGCCTGATGAGAACTCTTTAGTGCTTGTAATCCCGCCTGGGCAATTGCCCTTGGCGGTTTGGTGAGGAGAGACTTCTGGTCTCTCCTCGGGTTTCGTAGGAGGTGATCCATCTGCAGGTTCCCCTACAGATACCTTGTTACGACTTAACCCTCCTTGCTGAACTAAAGTTCTAATGCCCCAAAGGGAGACATCATCACTTTAGCCCAACTCGGGTGGTTTGACGGGCGGTGTGTGCAAGGAGCAGGGGCATATTCACCGCGCGATGTTGACGCGCGATTACTACGGAATCCAGCTTCATGAGGGTGAGTTACAACCCTCAATCCGAACTACGGCCAAGTTTCGAGATTACCCTTACCTCTCGGTATCGGATCCCATTGTCTTGGCCTTTGTAGCGCGCGTGTTGCCCAGGGGATTCGGGGCATACGGACCTACCGTCGACCTCCCCTTCCTCTGGTTTAGCACCAGCGGTCCCACTAATGTGCTTTATCCCCGGAGGGATAAGTGGCAATTAGTGGCGAGGGTCTCGTTCGTTATCTCACTTAAGAGAACGCCCTACGGTACGAACTGACGACGGCCATGCACCACCTCTCGATCAATCAGGCAAAGTCATCAGCCTGGCCTTCATGCGACCGTCGCCCCTGGTGAGTTTTCCGGCGTTGAATCCAATTGAACCGCACGCTCCTCCCGTTGCGGTGCTCCCCCGCCAATTCCTTTAAGTTTCAGTCTTGCGACCGTACTCCCCAAGCGGCAGGCTTAACAATTTCTCTCCGGCACCGGGCGCCCCCGTAGGACCCCCGACACCAAGCCCGCAGCGTTTACACCCTGGACTACCGGGGTATCTAATCCCGTTTGCGCCCCAGGGCTTCGTTCCTCACCGTCGGATTCGTTCTAGTCAGACGCCTTCGCCACTGGTAGTCCCTTTAGGATTACAGGATTTTACCCCTACCCCAAAGGTACTTCTGACCTCTCCCGATCCCAAGTCTTGCAGTCTCCTCGGTCTTCGAACAGTTAAGCTGCCCGATTTCCCCAAGGATTTACAAGACCGGCTACGTACGCTTTAAGCTCAATAAAATCGAGCACCACTCGGGCTGCGGGTATTACCGCGGCGGCTGGCACCCGTCTTACCCAGCCCTTACTCCCCCTGTTTTTTAGACAGGAGAACAGCTAATGCAATGCATTAGCACTTGGAATCCCCTCGTCGTGGTTTCCCACATTGCGAAGGTTTCGCGGCTGCTGCGCCCCGTAGGACCTGGATTCGTGTCTCAGAATCCATCTGGGGGCTCCGTCTCTCAACGCCCCTACCCGTCGAAGGCTAGTGGGTCCGTTACACCCACTACAACCTGATAGGCCGCAGACTCATCCTAAGGCGCCGGAGCTTTTAGCCTGGAAGCATTCCAGCATTTCCAGACCTATGGGGTATTATTCTCAGTTTCCCGAGGTTATCCCCCACCTTAGGGCAGATTATCCGCGTGTTACTCAGCCGTGCGCCGAGGGCTTACCCCTCTCGACTCGCATGCCTTAATCGGATTCCAATAGCGGTGCCCGCCGGCAGGATCAACCGGAATTTGCGGTTGATTTCGCCGACATTTCTCGATTTCATTTCGGTCGCCAAATCATGGGCAATTGCCGTTTTCTGGCGGAGTTACGAGTTACACCGAATATGCGTAGTATTCCCTGCATCATGCATATCCTGCATGCGCACAGAATCGCCATTGTTCTCATCAAGCGTCAGAATCAAGAGGGCACGGCGTGAAGCCGGATATCTTGATTCTCCACGTTGTCCGCAGCGCCGGAATCCAGATTGTTCACCTGTTGGGCAGGACGCCCGAATCCCAATCTTCGCCAATAGCGCTGCCAATCAATTGGGCGTTCCCCACTAAGACAGCACCCGTATAAATGCGTTTCTGAGTCGAAACCGCATCTCGGGTGCAGTCCTGTTAAACGCCTTATCTAGATTTTTTGTCGTTCCCGGGATATTAATTTTTCCCCGAGTCCGTCGGGCAAATCGTCTTCCGCTAGTCTTCTCGCTTCTGATCAATTCCAGATCGTGTGTTCTCTGTACTGATCAATTCACTTGGTCCTATCTCCGTCGGCAACTGGCCTAAACGGTTTTCGTTTGCAATCTCGGCGTGATTATTAAATCCCAACATTTTTCTAAATGGTCAGCATACAACCAGCGAGCCGGTTTCACATCGCGGTGATCGCGGTCGGTGCGGCGGGGAAAATAGTTTAGGAGGCGTATAGGCATGGCTATAGCTCGCTTCAAATTCTTGGACAAAGATGAAGAGGACATCATACACCATCAGAGCATCAGGTGCCTCGAGGACATCGGGGTTGCAGTGAGAAGCAGACAGGTCCGGGAAATGCTCGCGGACGCCGGCGCACATGTAGAAAAGAATTCCGAAGTGGTAAAGATCCCAGAACCTTTAATCAATGAATCTGTGAAGAAAGCCCCCAAGAGCTTCACGCTTTTTGCGCG
>Ga0272448_1003349_pt1 | contig 19179 bp, 16 predicted proteins | sample YNPCB0191_FD_202220 | JGI IMG/M metagenome (GOLD analysis project Ga0272448, IMG submission 202220) | Hot spring sediment microbial communities from Yellowstone National Park, WY, United States - YNP-CB-019-1 | ecosystem: Environmental > Aquatic > Thermal springs > Hot (42-90C) > Sediment... | reverse complement strand
TCGATTCCGGTAGCATCAAGTTCCTGCTCCTCGAAAGACACCTCGAACACCGAATTCGGCATACTCAAATCGCTGAGTTCACGCTCAATCGATTCAGCAAAAGACTTCGCGCCCTGTCTTCTCAACGCGGATAACTCTTTAGCCTTCTCCAAGCCCTGAGCTTCCAACTCCCTAATACGTCCATCCAATTCGCCTAATCTTTCATCGGCATGGATGAGAGTGCTCAGCTTCTCCTGAAGACTCCGACCGTAATCTATTATCTCTTCGATACTCTCCCCATACTTCTTCTTCAGGGTGCGTATCAGTTCCAATCTTTCCTCGACCGCCTCAAGCCGCTCCGGACTGAATTCTATAGAATCCCTGTATGCCCTTAATTCTCGTGCGCTATCCTCGACCTGATACAGTGCAGACTGGAGGTTACCCAGGATACCATCCAGGTCACTGTCAATCGAGGAAGGCCCTGTCAACGCGATAACCGCATCGTTCAAAATGTCGCCTGCTGTCCGCTCCTCGGCTCCGCCTCCTACGAGTTCAAAAGCTTCAGATGCGGCAGCATGAAGCTTTTCGGCATTGGCCAAACGAACTCGATCCGTCTGAAGTTCTGCTTCTTCTGCCGGGATCAACTCTGCATCAGCAATCTCTTTGATCTGGAACTCATATAGGTCGATGGATCGCGCCCTCTCCCGCTCATTGCCTTGAAGCTGGCGCAGTTCCGACTTCAGCTTACATAGATCGCTGTACATGCCGGTTACTTCATTTTTCAGTTTCTGAACGGCTGACCCACACCAGGAATCCAGTACATCCAAGTGCCTGTCAGGCTTCAGAAGAAACTGATGCTCGTGCTGTCCATGAGTATCAACGAGATGATCGGTAATGGATTTAAGCAGAGAAACTGTAGAGGAACGACCGTTGATGCGGCACTGAGACTTTCCGCTTCGGAGGATTTCTCTCGATACTATAATATTCCCATCCTCGACTTCTATGCCGCTATCAGCCAACATCGACAAAGCATCCGGAGAAGATGAGACATCGACAACTATCTCCACCAGCGCACGATCCTGACCACTCCGCACTATCTCGCAGTCGGCTCGTTCCCCAAGGGCAACACCGATAGCATCGACGATTATCGATTTTCCGGCACCGGTCTCTCCGGTAAGCAGGTTTAGCCCTGAGCCCAAAGCCAAATCGACTTCGTCGATAACTGCAAAATCACGAATATACAGCCGTTGAATCATCTTGCCACCCAACTCTGCAGATGCTTACTCGCAGTCGAAACGGTCTCCCCATCGAAGCCTGGTACGAAGCTTTTCATAGAAACTGGATTCATCGAGAGCGATAAGTCTAGCCTTCCGGTCGGATTCTTGTATAGTAACACAGTCACCCTGCTTCAATGGTATTCCCTGTTGGCCATCGACCGTCAATACCACATCACCGGAATCGCTTTGTACAGAAACCTCGACAGATTCTGTGCTTGAAATAATGAGAGAACGCACGCTCAGTGTATGCGGACAAATCGGCGTAAGAATGATTACTTTCAAATCAGGAGTAACCAGTGGTCCGCCGGCCGACAATGAATATGCAGTCGATCCGGTCGGCGTGGCAATGATCAAGCCGTCGGATGCATAAGTCGTAATATACCGTCCGGATACGCTTGTCGGAATTCGAAGCATGCGGGAGAGTGGCCCTTTTGCGATGACCATATCGTTCAAGGCTGTGAATGTGACTATGCGCTCTGTGCCGCGACTAATCACAGCCTTCAAAGTCATCCGCTCATCCAGACGATAATTTCCTTCCAAGACCTGCCCTAGTGCCGCTACTGCATTCTTAGGATCGACATCGGTCATAAACCCGAGTTCGCCGAACCTCAGCGGCAGCATGGGAACTCCTGCCGGAGTCATGATACGACTGGCCCTCAGTAAAGTGCCGTCACCACCGAGAACCAGCGCAAAATCGCACTTTACCAGCTCTTCCTCAGATCTCGAGATCCTAAGGAGATCCATCGCCGCAGCACCGTCATGGTCAGCCAACACGAGGTCGCCCTTGCTTTCCAGCCAAGGCACCAAGTCCCTCGCCAGCCGAACGGCATCACGCTTGCCGGGATTCAGGATTATCGCAACTGATTTCACTTTGCTTCTTTCGGATTCAATCGGTCGAGGTTCTTTCTGGCATCATCGCACGACGGATCGATCGAGAGCGCTTTACGATAATTCGCTACAGCCTTCTGCTGGTCTCCCAATTCTTCGTAGGCAACACCCAAATTGTTATAACCTGGAGCGAAGTTCGGACTGATGCTGAGCGCCTTCTTGTACCACTTTACAGCAACGTCGAACTTTCCGGTTCGCTCTGAAACCAGTCCCATACCGTTCAAAGCATGGAAATTGGCCGGGTCGATCTTCAATGCCTTTTCGAATTCCAACGCAGCACTATTGTACTTCTTCTCTTTAAAATATATGTTCCCCAAGGAAACCGCCGCATTGATGTTTTTCGGCAAAATCCTCTGAACCTCACGCCATTCCACCGCAGCCTGGTCGTCCTTCCCCATCTTCTGATAGAGCAGTGCCAGATTCCCATGTACAATAGCCAAATCCTTATTTATCTTCAAAGCCTTCTGAAATTCGATTTTCGATTCCTGCAGCTTATCTTGAGCGAAGTACACCCACCCCAGATTATTGATCAGATTCGTATCGTTAGGTCTGATTTGGAGACCTTTCTCTGATTCCTCCACCGCCAAAGGAAAATTCCTTCTCTTGGCATAGATGAGGGCAAGATGGTAATGCGGGGTGAACTCTGACGGCTTCAAGTCCCTGGCTGCGCAAAACTGCACGATAGCCTGATCGGAAGTTCCCTTCTTCATCAAGGCATCGCCTAGTGCAATGCGCGATGTATAATTCGAGCCATCAAGAGCGACGGCCTTATCCAGCACTTCTATCGCCTTGCTCCAATCACGATGTTTCGATAGCGTTATTCCGAGATTCTGGAGAATCTGCGGGTCATTCGGAGACAGGGATGCAGCCGTGGTATACGCAGTAATTGCATTCTCAAGATCGGACTTCAAGTAATATGCGTGCGCAAGGTTATTGAAGGCCGATGCATCATTCGGCATCAGCTTTGTGGCGGTAGAGTATACTTTAATGGCTTCGTCTACACGATCTTGCTTGATAAGAGCGTTACCCAGGTTATAATACAGAGCCCCTGACTTCGGTTTCAATGCAACCGCTCGCTTGAACGCCTGCTCAGCAGACTCGGCATTTCCCACTGACATATATGCGCTGCCCAGATTGTTGTATGCATCCGCAGATTTGTGGCCCTTCTGGATGGCTTTCTCCAAGACGGGAATCGCTTCAGCGTAACGGCTTTGCTTTAAATAAATAAAACCTGCCCACCCGAGAACTTCAGGGTCTTCAGGATGGGAGGCCAACGCCTGCTGTATTTCCACAGCCGCTTCGTTCATATCTCCGGCCTTATATTTATCCACAGCAAATCGCAGATGGTCATTGGGCAATTGCTCAGAATGAGCGTAAGGGGTCGCAACACTTAATAATGCCAGTGCAACGGCGAAGAGGGTGACTATCTTCAAGTTCATACCTCCGGTGCTAAACGCCTTTTGAGGCGGGAATCGTTCACTCATTATAGCAGAACAGTTGGAAGATTACAAAACGACTATACGCGGCTATTCCCCCATATTCCGGTTAGTTTTTCGTTATTGTGAGCCAATATTCCGGCATTCATCAAGTAGGTTCTATCTTGACAGAACCGGTCGTGATGTGGCATGCTGAACTTAACAAAGTCAGCATTAGTCTCATTCTCGAAAGGTAAGATATTCTGCATGTACACCATTCACCGCAAGGTCGCCCCTTACAACCTGATTCAAAAAGATTTCCAGCAGATGGATTCTTCGGAACGTCTGCGTACCACCTGGGATGTCGAGCGCCTGATTTTTCTCCAATCAGTCCAGGGACATGCACACGAAGGACATGCAGTCTTCCACGGAAACAAGTTCCCGGACACATCCGTCGACGATATTGCAAAGGCCCTTCGCCTCGACCCCGTGTGGGTTAGGACCGAAAGACAGCGGTTAATCGATGAAGTTACGAACTATGTCGACGCAGCTATCCGTGGAGACAAGCATATTCATCTTTCAAACGGCGACGGCACTGGATTTATAGGATCAAGTATGTTCCGCGACCTTAATGTGAAACCCGCAGACATCCTCAGGGGTTTGTACCTGGGAGGACTGCGCGACAATCCGCGAGTCCGATTCGAGATGGAGCAAAATTACGGTGTAGTGATAGGCGGCGGAGAATGCTATCTGGTCAATACCAAAGTCATGCGGGAATATGGATTGAGTCAAGAAATTCTCGCTCATGGTTCGCATGAAGATATGCTCGATTATTACCGAGAGATAGGACTGATAGTCAGCGATTCGGGTCAGGACGATGGAGACATTCAGTACGTATACATCAGACATAGACGCGGTCCGGGTGCATCCGATGACGCAGCAATAGTGGCTGCTGGTTTATTGTTCGGTTTTGGAACAGCGGTTGGAGTATTTCTGGCAGACGCAATCGATACGCTCGAAAAACATGTTCCTATATTCTCCGATCAGGACCAGCAACTTTCACAGAAAATCAAAGACTCCTACAAAGCTCTTGATGTCGACGAATCCGATGTAAGGCATCTTGCTTATCTCTGTGCCACCCCATTGGAGGCGGAAATCCGAGTGCCGGACAGTTCTCTACGACTGCTTCTCATGATCGATCGTCGGCACGATCTCACGGCGGTCGAGAGCCACCTGCGTTATGTGCAGGGCAAGGAGTCTGCACCTATTCATGTAGGCCACGAAAGCACATTGAATACCGAATTCTATGCTTATCTCCAAAAGAGAGTTGATGATTCGCCTGGACCTAAGTAGTTTCGGTTTAGACGAATAGCAGCATCATCATTTACCGACAGCAGATTATGAGCGGTCGCGGCACTCTACGCAGACTCCGCAACTGCGGCATGAACCAACTACACACGGTGTGGTAGGCTGTTCCTTGAACGCACGCTCGTATTCTCGCCACAAGTACTCTTTAGCCACGCCCAAATCTAGGTGATCCCAGGGAAAGACTTCATCCCTTTCTCGCTCCCTGTTAGCGTAGAAAGTGGGATCGATTCCCGCATTACGAAACGCCGCACGCCAACTGACATTAGAGTCGATTCGATGAACAAGAACGTCCCCTACTCGTCTGTCTCCCCTGGACAAGACACCTTGTACCACAGCACTGCGAGCACTTTCCCCACTCAAGTCTATATTCCCAAGGCCTCGCATCGCTGTTTTAACTACGCCAAGCCGTCTCTCCAACTCTTTCTCCCCACACATGCCGGCCCATTGAAACGGCGTTCCCGGTTTAGGGACAAAGCAGCTCACGGATACCGCAATCCTTTCCCATCGAAACATTCCTCGAATCTCATGAATCAAGTCGATGATTCCCTGAATATCCGCATCAGTCTCCGACGGAAGTCCCACCATGAAGTACAACCTCAACTGCCTGAATCCGCCGTCCCAGGCAGTCTGTGCTGCTTCGATGATTTGCTGGTGGGTAATTCGCTTATTGATAACATTTCGGAGTCGATCGGTTCCAGCTTCAGGTGCTATCGTGAGTGTATGATGAGCCCCTTTTCGAAGCGCATCCACAACCTGTTTCTGAAGCGTATCAGCCCTGGTGGATGAAATGGAATAGAGCCTGTCCTGCTCCGCCAGTGCTTCGCAAATCAGGAGTGATGCCGGATGATCGAAAACCGATGCGCTCATCAATCCAACCCTTCTTGATTTATCCTCATTTAGCAGATCTTCCATCTCTTCCATTAGACGGCTTGCCGTACGTGCTCTTGGGGGCAAATAGGTGTACCCGGCGGCGCAGAATCTACAATGCCTTCCACACCCTCGAGCAACTTCGGCGAGTATCATATTGGAGAACTCCGTCTCAGGAGTCAGGATAACGGAGGAACCATGGTGACGATCCAGATTTTTGACCCACTGCCTATGGATTTGCTTTGGTGCATCCCCAACTGCCGATACCCGCGCAATCGTGCCATCCTCCTTATACTCCGGGATGTAGAACTCAGGAACATAAACGCCCGGCAGCCGACACAAAGCCTGTAGGAGTGACTCTCTGTCTGAAACATCATTATCGAGCAAGATGGGGATCATGTCCGGAACGACCGCTTCTGCGTCACCGATAATGAATGCATCGAAGAATGGGGCGAGTGGTTCCGGATTGAATGTTACCGCCGGTCCTCCACCCACTACAAGCGGATACCGTCCGTCTCTGCGTTCAGCAGCCTTGAGTGGTATACCCGACATACTCATTATCCGCAGAATGTTCGGGTAGTCCAACTCGTACGATGAAGAGAATGCCAGAATGTCGAACGAATCAACCTTCGACCATGATTCCATTGACCTCAAGTGCTCCCGAGAATCCTCGATATCTGTGATGTCTTCGGCGTCAGGCAAGAATACCCTCTCACATACGACATCGTCAGACTCATTAAAGAGGCGATACACCAGTTGATAGCCAAGATTCGACATTCCGACATGGTATGTATTCGGAAATGCCAGTGCAACCTTCAATCTCCTGCCGTGCGGCTTAAAGATCGTTCCGGATTCCCTGTTTAACCTGAACTGAGTCTTCTCCGGCAATCGTTTCAACATAATGGCCCATCCAAAAGCAAAGGCTAGCGCAGACCGCCTGTTGAAGTACGAGACCCGCACTCCGCAAGGCGGCGCAACTAGCCGTTGAATCAATCAATTTTCGATTTAGAATCTATTGAACTACCTGCGGCGAAGGAACGCAGGAATGTCCAATTCCTCGTTCACGCCTCGAGCCGGTACTCGCTCACGAGATGCCATGCGCTCCGATGCTGCCGCAATCGGTCTGTGCTGAGTACCATCGAATCCGGTAGCGATGACAGTGACCTGAAGTGATCCTTCGAATCTGTCGCTGATGACCGTACCGAATATAATATTGGCCTCACGCTCGTCTGTAGCCTTGAATACTACATCGGCGGCTTCATAAACTTCAGCAAGCGTAAGATCGTTGCCGCCCGAAATATTCAACAGCACACCCTTCGCGCCTTCGATGCAATTCTCAAGGAACGGACTCGAAATGGCGGTTTGTGCAGCTTCTACTGCTCTATGTTCGCCGGTTGCTCGTCCGATACCCATCAGGGCCGAACCGGCATCCTGCATGATCGCCTTGACGTCTGCGAAGTCCACGTTGATCATACCCGGAACAGTGATGATATCCGATATGCCCTGCACGCCCTGCCTCAATACATCATCGGCTGTGCGGAATGCATCCATCAAAGTCGCCTTCTTCTCAGTGACGGTCAACAGGCGATCATTCGGAATAACTATGATGGTATCAACTTTATCTCTTAACGAGGCAATACCTTCTTCTGCAGATCGAGCGCGTCTCGGGCCTTCAAAACCGAAAGGCCGCGTAACCACTGCTACGGTCAATGCCCCCAATTCTCTCGAGATTTCGGCTACAATCGGAGCAGCACCTGTTCCGGTACCACCACCCATTCCTGCCGTGACGAAGACCATATCGGCGCCTTCCAGCCGCTTCTTGATCTCCTGCTTGCTCTCTTCAGCCGCTGAGCGACCAACTTCGGGATCGCCGCCGGCTCCCAAACCTTTTGTCAAACCCTCACCCAACTGCAGTTTATCATCTGCAACAGATGAGTTTAGTACCTGAACGTCTGTGTTCATTGCGATGAAGTCTACGCCTGCTACGCCGCAGTCGACCATACGATTGACCGCGTTCGAGCCCCCACCGCCGATGCCAACAACCTTGATCACCGCACCGCGGTCTAGATTACCACCCTGTGCCATAAAACTTAGCCCCCCTTTGTTTGTCTACAACCTACCTATAAGTCAACAGAAAATCTGGATAATAATTCTTTAATTTTAGAGATCAACGCAGTCCATATCGGCCCTTCCTCAACGTGGACTGCTTCCTTAGTCGAATGCCTGCTCCAATAAAGCACAAGCCCTGCAGCGGTAGCACACTCAGGCTTCTGCACGACATCCGTCATGCCGGAGAATCCTATCGGCTTACCGATACGTACAGGCATGGAGGCGAGTTTTCCGGCAATCTCCGCCAACCCTCTAATTTGCGATCCGCCCCCGGTAAACACCAAACCAGTGGGCAATCTGCCTTGGCATCCGGCCCTTTCGATCTCATCGAGCGCCAGTTGCACTAATTCGCTCAATCTTGGCTCAATGATCTCGACCAACACCTTTTTCGGCAAAAATCTCGGCTTTTCGTTCGACAGCACCGTTACTTCGAACGGTTCCATATCGTTACCATCGGCTATCGCTGACCCATGCTCTTTCTTCACTCTTTCGGCTTCTTCCAAAGAACAGCAAAGTCCAACAGCGATATCTCGACTAAAATGATTTCCGCCAACCGGTATTACACCAGAATAATATATTTGGCCATCAATGTAAATAGCCAAATCACTGGTACCACCACCGATGTCTATGAGAGCTACCCCAAGTTCTCTCTCATCATTGACAAGCACGCTTTCGGCGTCTGCTATGGGCTCGAGCACTGTCCCATCAACCGAGAAACCTGCAAGGTGCACACATTTTACCACATTATTAATAAAGCTGGATAGTCCTGTAACAATATGCGTTTCCATTTCCAGCCGGCTGCCGTGCATGCCAACCGGGGAATGTATCCCACTCTGCCCATCGATAGCGTACCATCTTGGGATCGCGTGGATGATCTCTCTTTCAGGAGGAAGGACGATTATTCGAGCGGTATCCATGAGTCGGTCGAGATCGTTTTCACGGATTTCCCGTTCGGGATGGTTAATAGCTATCACACTTCGGTTGTTTACGCATGATATGTGTTCACCGGTCACGCCTACAACAAGCGACTGGATCTGTACGCCTGCCATCCTCTCGGCCTTCTCGATAGCATCTTTTATCGCCGAAGAGGTAGCTACCATATCTACGACTATGCCCTTTTTCAATCCTTCGCATGGGCTGATACCGACGCCTAGAACACTTGATTGACCATCGTCGACAATCTCCGCGATAATCGCGCAAATTTTCGTCGTGCCAACATCCAAACCCGCAATATATCTATTCTGGCTCAATGTTAGTCTCCGATTACGCATCCTTTTTCGCTAGAGACGCTTGTGTAAGCCAATAGCGCCTGATCAAAGAAAGATTCAGAAATACTCTTCCTCCGATGGCAACCACAGCAGCAAGATACAACTGTACGTCTATCAAATCACCCAAATATGCCAATGCTACGGCAAGCAGGGTATTTACCAAAAATCCGGAAAGGAATATATCCGCTTTGAACTTATTTTCCAATCCGGCTCTGATACCGCCGATAACCGCATCAAGTCCGCTCAACGTGGCTAGAGAGAGATAACTGGCAAAACCCATGGGAACCGCCAGCTTGGTATGATATACGGCGATAAAACCCACTATCATCGCGATAAGAGGCACAAGCACTACCATTATCTGTTTCCCCCTGTCCTGGCCTCTCTGGCATATCTCAAGGAAACACTCTCCGAATATGCAGGGATTGCTATGTTATCGACCTTTCTAACCTGGATCATCTTCTTATTAAGGTTCGGTATTACTCTAAATATCTGGATCAATCCATTATCCATTTTCAAAGCGCCTTCCAGAAGATCTTTCGGTCCAATGGCACATATAGTAAACGGAGGACCCATCGCAACTCTGTTTACCAGAATAACGCCGCTTACGCAGCGAATCGAGGTTATACCGACTACTCTCTGGTTATTGCTTTGATCTTTTATAGAAATAGCCTCGGCACCGTTGGCGAGAAGCTCATTCACGACATTTCTCAAGTCCTGGTCGTGGATTATGTACTGGCCCATCAACTGCGGATCCATGTCGTTAGGAACCTTCTGACCGCTGTCTTTCAAGGTTACTTCGACACCCTCGCCCTCAACCGAAGTCAGCCCGGCAAGAAATTTCGCCTTACTGAGTTCCTTGCTCAGCACGCCGAAATTGGAGTCTCCAGTCGAAATCGCCGTTTCGTACTTTCGATTCTGCTCCAAAAGATTGGTAACCCTTGCACGAAGGGCCTTAGTGGTCTCCTTTTCATCGAGCAAGGCTTGTGCCAAACCGGAAAAATGCGACGTAGGAATATTCGTATTTGTCCTGATATTCTCCTGCGTCTTCAACGCTGCAGCCAGGAGCATGCCCAGCAGCAAACAAAAGAGTGTAATGAGCCAAATCCAACTGTTCCGCTTATAATCGAATAGCATGTTCATATAGTTTTCTTGAGCTTTCTAGAATAGAAGGTACGATTTGCAAGAGGACAACCGACCTGGTACCGAGGATAAATGGGTGACATGTAATCACCCGAGGTTCTACGGCGCAGACGAACTATCGATCTTCCGGGGCTTGTATGCTGGAGCTTCAGGGCACGAAACGTCGATATACTCGACAGCGCCTTGTCCTCCTGCCTTACGTTCAGTCTCAATAACGGTTCTGATTTTTGCCAAAAGCGCGTCCGGCTGCCCTAGCTTGACCTCGTACTTACCCCGAACATTTAAGCACAAATCACCGTTTTGGTCAACCGATATTTTTCCTACTCCGGGCAATCCCTCACGGCGAGCAACCTTCAAGGTCTCGACAATGCCGTCGAAATTTCGAAACGTCAAACGCTTGCCGAGAACAGGTGGTTTCGGCATGAGATTGGACTCCGGTTCCAATACGATAACCGGCAATCCAGGAATCGGCGATGGAATGGTGCGATACGGGATACCACTTGCATCTACTGCAAAAAAACCTTTGCCGGTATCCAACGACATCGCCGGGGCTCTTTCGACAATTCTCGCGATGACGGTGCTGGGAAATTTGCGATACAGCCTGGCTTCCTTGACGACAGGATTTCTCAGGATGCTCTCCACGATCGGTTTCTTCTTCAACAGCAGTATATTGCTGCCCGATGCCATCACAAGACTTCGCATTACTTCTGCGGGTTTGACTATCTTTGCGCCGACAACCCTCTCTTCTTTGATCTCAAGGGCAGGAGACGTGAAAAGAATCACGGTAAGCACCACGCTCAACGCGGCAAGAAACAGCACGAGCATCAACCGTTTGTAATTGATGACTCTTCTCTTACGACGCTTTAAGTTTCGAGGAACTCTTCTTGTTTGTATTCGACGGCGTGCCATCGACTCACCTCTTGTCCAGAGCAAAACCGATTAGTTTATCTAATAGCTGCGGAAACTCGATCCCAATGTGACGCGCAGACTCCGGAAGCAGACTCGTGCTCGTCATGCCGGGAATCGTGTTCACCTCTAGCACAAAAACTTCTTCATTTCGTACTATCATATCCACCCTGGATACACCGCTGCAACCCAGAGACTTATGGCTTTTTACAGCCAATTCCTTTGCAAAGGCAGTCGCATTTTCAGAGATACCAGCGGGAATTATGTGGGTCGACCCTCCCGGAGCATACTTCGACTCCGTATCGTAATAAGAGTTTGTCGGCACAATTTCGATTATCGGGAGCGCGGTCAACTCTTCATTCCCTAGCACTGGAACCGTTATCTCTATGCCATCGATGTACTCCTCAAGAAGTACGCTATCGTCATATTTGAATGCCAACTCCACAGCCGGGCCAAACTCTTCAGCACTCCTGGCGATGCTCAAGCCAAAGGATGATCCCTCCTTATTTGGTTTGACCACCACGGGAAAGCCCAATTCGCAGATGACACGATCGATCAAGTCATTCGTCATGCTGCGAGATTCTATCGATATACCTTTCGCCATCGGTATGCCGTCTGCCTGCATTACTTTTCTTGCCATGATTTTATCTATGGCCAATGCGCTCGCCAGCACTCCTGACCCGACGTACGGAATTCCTGCCAATTCAAGCATCCCCTGGATGGTACCATCTTCGCCAAACCTGCCGTGAAGCGCGATAAAAGCTACATCGGGCACTATCTGCTCGGGTGATATCGTGCATGCGATACATTCTTCTGCCTCATTTCCAGGCAGATATCCAAACACAGACGCTTGATTTAGCGCATTTGCTCCAATACCTGCGGTATCTATGGGAAATGCATTGTATTTTTTCTTGTCGAGCGCCTCGACGATATTCCTTCCAGTGACTAGCGATATCTCCCGCTCGCTGGATTTCCCGCCCATAAGTACCGCAACATTGATCTTCCGCACTTCTACCATTCTCCTACAAAAGCGATTTCCGGTTCGAGATCGATACCGAATTCCATCTTTACCTTCTGCTGCAATGATACAACCAACTCCCGGACGTTGCTCGCGGTGGCATGCCCCATATTCTCGATGAAGTTTGCATGCTTCTCCGAAACGCGCGCATCACCTATCCGCATTCCTTTGGCACCGACCTTCTCAAGCAGCTCTCCGGCAAATTTATCACCTGGATTCTTGAATACAGACCCTGCTGTCAAACATTCAACTGGTTGTGCGGCTTTACGCTTTGAAAGTATATGCTCTATCTCCGACCGCATCTTCTCCGGGATACCTCGATGCATCTCAAAAGTTGCTTCAACCACGATCCAGCGGCACTGCGGCACACAACTCTCTCTATATTTCAATTCAAGAGCCTCTGCCGGCAACTCGCGCAAATCGGCATTTTCATCAAGAATGCGAACGCTTTTAAGTGCTGATCCTATGCAGCCGAATGGAGTTCCTGCATTCATGCACACGGCCCCGCCGACGGTTCCCGGAATACCGGCAATCCCTTCCAGCCCCGACAGCGATTCCTCTACCATCCTTTTCACCAGAACGGGGAGACGAACTGCACCTCCTGCGATCGCTCTTTCTCCGAGAACGTGTATCTTATCAAATCCATGATCGAGTTTGATGACCAGTCCGCGGATGCCTTTATCGGATACGAGAAGATTGCTTCCTGCTCCCAGGATGAATACCGGCACATCTGCTTTCAGTGCCCATTTGAGCAATGCCTGCAATTCAGACACGTTCTCCGGTACAGCGTAGAGATCGGCCGGACCGCCTATCCGGTACGATGTATGCCGAGACATCGGTTCATTTGCAATCACTTTCCCAGCTATGTGCAAAGGAACAGACGACACATCAAACATAATCGTTACCGACCTGTAAACGATCTAGTACGGCCTCGCCGATACTGCGAATGTCTCCGGCGCCCATTACCAACAGCATGTCGCCTTCATGCAATACGGAAAGTATTCGCTCGACCAGTTGGTCCCTGTCGGGCGCAAATTCCGCCTTTCCAGGTGTTATTTCATTCATGCGGTCTGCGATCATCGCACCACTTACGCCTGGCATCGGCGCTTCTCTTGCAGCATAGACTTCCATAACAAAGGCCATATCCGCATGTAATAGTGCGTCGGCAAAATCCGCGGCAAAAATCTTTGTCCGACTGTACAAATGAGGTTGAAATACAGAAACTATTCTGCGTCCCCACGACCGAGCAGCGGACAACGTAGCAGCTACCTCCGCCGGATGATGAGCGTAATCGTCTATAACCACGATACCCTGACCCTCACCCAGCAACTCGAAACGTCTACCTGCACCCGTAAAATTCAACAGCCCTGCACGAATAACAGATGGATCGATCTCCATCTCCGTTGCAACACCAATAGCTCCCAATGCGTTCAACACATTATGCCAGCCTGGAACTTCCAGCTTGAATTCACCAAGTTCCCTGCCATGAAGTCGCACTTTAAATGTAGGCGCAGGGGTAGAAACATCCACATCGTATCCCTGCAAATCGGCCCCATCCTCGAAACCGTAAGTGATCACAGCCTCACGTACAGATGGAATCACATCCCTGGTGTTCTCACAGTCACCGCACATTACCGCACAGCCACCTTCGCGAACCCTGGATAGGAAGTTCCGAAAGCTGTCCTTTACCCCTTCCAGAGAACCATGACAGTCGAGGTGATCTGCATCGATATTCGTCACAAGGGCAATCATCGGTGAAAGCGTGAGAAATGAGTTGAATGCCTCGCATGCTTCCGTCAGAAAAACGTTACTTTCCCCAAGGACGGCATTTCCACCAAGTTTATCGACTTCTCCTCCGACAAGAACCGTCGGATCCAACGCCGCCTCTTCCAGAATCAGCGCCAACATCGACGTAGTAGTGGTCTTTCCATGAGTGCCTGAGATGGCGATACCAAAATTATCACCCATCAGCCTTCCCAGCATTTCAGCGCGTGAAATGATCGGTATTCCCTTTTCACGAGCTGCCAGCAATTCAGGATTGTCAGTCCCGATCGCTGCTGAGCTTACCACTAGATCGGCCTCATCGATGTTGCTTGGCGAATGGCCTTCCAGGACGGACACTCCGCACTTTTCCAATTTGGAAGAAAGAGCCACACGCTGCCTGTCGGACCCACTGATTTTGTATCCGAGCCCAGCCATTACTATTGCTAGACCGCTCATGCCTGCGCCACCGACACCAATCATGTGAACGTGCGCTTGATCCGGCAAATCGGGTTTCTTCATTCTCTCAAACGGACGGCGGATAACTCCCCGCCCTTCCTCCTTCAAATCAAACCTGCTGCCAAATCTGCAATAGTATCAGCAGCGTCTATCTTACCAAGCTTACGGCTCGATTCGGCCATAACCTCTAAGCAATCACGAGAACCGACCATTCTAGTCAAGATTTCAATTATCCGGTCGGCGTTCAAATCACGATCAAGTATCATCTCCGCAGCACCTGCTTTCACGATGACCTCAGCGTTGTACTGCTGATGATTAGCATGAGCATAAGGGTAGGGGACCAGCACCGATGGAAGCCCTACTGCCGTCACCTCTGCTACCGTGGACGAGCCGGAACGACAAATTACCAGATCCGCACTCGCATAAGCCGATGCCATATCATCTATGTATGGAAATGCATGAAAGCCATCCCACTCCAACCCTTCAGCGCGTTTCAACATGGCATCATAATGTCGAGAACCTGATTGATGAATCACCTGGACTGGCAATTCGCGCATTCTCGGAATCGAGTCAACCATACACTCATTCAGGGTTCGTGCACCCTGACTCCCCCCTAAGACCAAAACTGTAAATGGGTCGAGTTTCAATCCCCACTTGGCTCGGGCCGTTCTCTTGTCCGGTAGATTCTTCAGGTCCGAATGCACCGGCATGCCGGTAACCACGACATGCCCATGAGGAAAGTTATCTACAGCTTCCTCGAATGCCACGCATACCTTTGTCGCTAACCGGGATAATAAGGCATTCGTACGACCCGGAATAACATCGGGCTCGAGTATGATAGTCTTGCCGCCCCGCATTGCTTGACTCAGCACTACGGCAGCCGCAACGTATCCGCCTGTACCGATAACGATATCAGCACCGAATTGCCGCAATTCCGCCCCTGCTTCCGCGAGCCCTTTCGCCATATATCCTATCGTCAACACGGTATCCGGAGAAAACAGCTTTTTTACTTTTCGACTCGTCAGGCCGACAAACGGGATCCCTGCGCTGTCTGCAAGATCGGATTCGATACCACTTTTGCTTCCCAAATAGAGAATCTCACTTTCAGGAAAGCGTGATCTGATGGCGTGTGCAATGCTAAGCGCGGGATACGCGTGTCCTCCTGTACCGCCGCCTGTTACCACTACTCTCATGTTCATAAGTCTCCGATGATTTTGGGTACTTGGAAATGCTCAACAACACGCCTACACTAAGTAAATTCAGCGCCAGCGACGACCCTCCATAACTGATAAACGGGAGAGGGACACCTGTTGCCGGAACAAACGCCGTATCAACAAGCATATGCAGGACTGCCTGCGCCCCAATCAGCGTGCTCAGACCTACTGCAAGGAAACGGCCGAAAGGATCCCGAGTCTTTCTCGCAATTACAAATCCTCGATAAGCAAAAAATAGAAACGCCAGCGCAAGGAGCGACGAACCGATCAAACCTGTTTCCTGACCAAATACTGCGTAAATGAAATCCGTATGGCCTGCAGGAAGATAGAACAGTTTCTGCCTTCCCTCGCAAATACCCATACCGAACACGCCGCCCGATCCAAGTGCGATAAGTGATTGGCATATCTGATAGCCTATCCCGTGATAATCTTTGAATGGATCAAGAAAAGCCATGATTCTATGACACCGATAGCTCTCTGCAAGCACGAAGCCTACACCTACCACTGCCGCCCCCGAGATAATCGACAGCACATGGCTTGTCCTCGCTCCGGCTGCGTATACCATGCCGAGAGCAGTAACCATCAACACGATAGCCGTACCCATGTCTTCCTTAACTATAAGAATACCAACAACACCAATTGGCAATGCCAGCGGCATGAGGCCGGTTTTCCAATCACGAATATTTATGTTCCGGGCAGAGAAAAACGCCGCTATATAGGTAACAAGACAGAGCTTTGCAAACTCAGAGGGTTGAATCTGAACAGGGCCGAATGCAATCCATCGCGTCTTACCATTGGCTGCCTTGCCGATATGGGGAGCAAAAACCAGCAGCAGCCCAACAATCGAGATCACCAGCAGGATAGTTGAGTACTTCTTGAGACGCCAGTATGGGAACTTCATAGCACTGAACATCATGGCCAGCCCTATAAACGCCGAAATCGCCTGACGATTCCGAAAGAATGCGGGATTCTTGTTCATTTGCCCCGCAACCGCATAACTTGCATCATAAACCATAAAAATACCGACGACCAGGAGCAGCATAGTAGCACAGAACAGCCCCAAATCCACCTTGCGATTCTCTGACATTCCTATGCCCCCTCACGATCTACAAGATCTTTGACAACAGACTTGAACACCCTGCCCCGATCCTCAAAATCTTTGAACATATCGAAACTGGCACAACCCGGAGAGAGCATGATCGTATCTCCGGACACTGCCTGTTTCCAGGCACGACTCACTGCATCTTCCAGGGATTCGGCAAAACTTATTTCGTGAAAACCCGCTGCTAGGGCAGAACGCTCAATCAAGCCTGCATCAGCGCCGATCAGCACCGCATGTTTTGCGCAACGCTTGAATGCTGTGCCCAAGTCGGTGAAATCGCTCCCTTTGTCCTTGCCGCCTGCTATCACGATACAAGGGCGACCTACCGCTTCTAATGACTTAACTGCCGCATCTACGTTTGTGCACATAGAGTTATTCAAGAATTCGATGCCGTTTAATTCCGCTACCGGCTCCATCCTATGCTCCGGAGGATTGAATACTTTCAATGCATTTGTGATACATTCAACCGGAGCGCCGAACGCAATTACCATTGCTGATGCGGCCATTACGTTCTCCAAGTTATGAGCGCCTCTCAGCTTCATTTCGGCGGTATCGCAAACAAAGCTCCTATGTGCATCCTGCTGCATCCATACTTCAGTACCTCTGGCAAAAGTACCACGACCTTCGACCAGTTCCCGGCCAAACGTCCACACTTCACCATGCACACCAGCCGCGATATCCATAGTCACAGGATCGTTTGCATTGACTACGGCAAAATCCGACTTGTCCTGATATTCAAAAATGCGTCCCTTTGCCTTTGCATAAGGCTCGATCCCCGTGTACCTGTCCATATGATCGCAAGTGACATTCAGCAGCGCAGCGACCTTCGGCTTGAAGGATGATATCGTTTCCAGTTGAAATGAACTGATCTCAGCCACAATTACGTCATCAGGTCTCGATCTCAACGCCGCCGTGGTCAATGCAAGCCGAATATCTCCGGCAACGATATTTCCGGCGATAAATGTGTTCTTTCCGGCACTCCTCAACATTTGCCCAACCAGCGCAGTAGTAGTGGTCTTTCCATTTGTGCCGGTGATGGCGAGGATAGGGGCATTTGACATTCTGTACGCAAGCTCGATCTCAGGCAGGATGGGTATACCCGTTTTACGGGCAATCACGAGGCCTTCACACCCCTCCGGCACCCCCGGACTGACTACGACAGTGTCCGCATTTGTAATCCCTTCGTATGCACGATTTCCGCACTTGATGGAAACTCCTGCCGATTTCGCCCAATCGCCTACCAATCCGGCTTCGCCGGGATTGGCAAACAATTTCGATTCGTCCTTCTGATCGTGCATCGTTACGATTGCGCCGAGTGCAAGAAGCGCCTCTGCGGCAGCCTGACCAGAACGTGCCATCCCGATGATATGTATTTGTTTTCCTGTAAATAAATTTTCCATTATGCTACCTAAACAACAATAAAGCAAGCACACAGACTATACACTGCACCAGCCAGAATCGCTTTACAATGCTCTGCTCGGGCCATCCGCACAATTCAAAGTGATGATGGATAGGTGACATCCTAAAGACACGCTTCCCGGTCGTCTTGAACGAGATGACCTGTATCGTAACAGAAAGCGCCTCTATGATAAAGATCAACCCCAGAGCAAGGAACAGTGCCTCTTGCCTGGCCGCAATCGCTAGACCTGCCAGCAAACCGCCCAATGCTAGAGAACCAGTGTCGCCCATAAAAACTTTCGCAGGATTCATGTTGTATTTCAGGAAACCAACGCATCCGCCGGCCGTAGAAAATGCAATGAGCGATAAGCCGCTCTCCCCTGCCTTCTTCAAAATCCAACCGGATGTCAGCATAACCATCATACATAATCCGCCCGCCAACCCATCCAGACCATCCGTGAGGTTCACGGCATTCGACATTCCTACGATCAACAGTACCGCCAGTGGATAATAAGCGTAACCCAGATCCAAAGCTCGTCCCAATATGTGGATGCTGGTAGCATCGCTTCCTCTAAGAGCACAAATCCAGACCACGAAACCGATCGCCACGGCGAACTGACCAACAAGCTTGTGACGTGCTTTCAGCCCAAGATTCTTCCCTCGCTTGGCGCTTAGAAAATCATCGAGGAATCCAAGGAGTCCGCATGCAAGGGTCAGACTTACTACAGCCCATAATGACTGCTCAGCACAATATTCTCTCGATACTCCGCATATCGCGCCGATACCGGCAATTATTCCCAGAAAGATAATCAAGCCTCCCATAGTGGGAGTTCCCTGCTTATGTTGATGGCTTTTCGGAGCATCTTCTCTAATGCTCTGTCTCGCCTTCATGTTGATCAACATACGGATCACGCTCGGGCCGATAAGGATGGACACAACACCGGCAATAACAAATCCGAAAAACGGACTATTCAACGTCCAGCGCCTCCTGGACACATTCCATTCTCATC
>Ga0272448_1003348_pt1 | contig 19181 bp, 13 predicted proteins | sample YNPCB0191_FD_202220 | JGI IMG/M metagenome (GOLD analysis project Ga0272448, IMG submission 202220) | Hot spring sediment microbial communities from Yellowstone National Park, WY, United States - YNP-CB-019-1 | ecosystem: Environmental > Aquatic > Thermal springs > Hot (42-90C) > Sediment... | reverse complement strand
CATAACTGAGAGGAGAAATATTGTTGAAGAAAGAATTAGGGGATTCTTTGTCTGGCTTCAAACTGAATATCAACGAAAAAGGAAAGGAAAGATAAAGGGGGAAAAGATACCTTTGGGAGAGAGACCTTCAGTTCAGGAGAAGGGGGTGAGTCCAAGCCTGGCCAAGACTTACTGCGGAGCGATTATGGGATTTTACAGGGCAAACAATTACAGGGTGAACGTGAAAGCAAACAGAGATTTTAAGGCTCTACCTAAGCATATAAGGTTCAACTGGACAGTCGATGATATTCGAAAAATGGTGAATCATGCCAAAACTTTGAGAGACCGTGCTATAATTCTGGTTCAATTTCAATCTGGGGCAGATGACTCGACTATTTGTAGTCTTAATATTGGGCATGTTAGAAAAGAACTTAAAGAAAATAAGATACCGCTTAGGCTTGACCTTCAACGGGGGAAGGAAAAACTCCCCTATATTACCTTCATCGCCAGGGATGGAGTCGAAGCTCTTAAAGCCTACCTTCAAGAGCGAATGGTGAAAGAGGGACGAAAAAGCCTTGATGACTTCAAGGACGAAGAGCCTCTATTTATTGTGGAATCTTGGAATAGGAAAGCACTCAAAAGAATTAAGCCAAGACACATTCAAGCAATTTTTCGAAATATTGCCTTAGAAGCAGGTCTAATTTCAAAAGAATATCTTGAAAATAATCACTGGAACCCTGCCAGAGCGCACGCCCTGCGGAGTGCATTTGCGAGTCTCTTGAGAAGTGCAGGTATAAATGAACAAGATATTAGCTTTTGGATGGGACATAAGATACCCTACCAACAAGCCTATTATCAAAGAGAAGGTGAAAGGCTTAGAAAAACCTATGCTGATGCAATGCACGTCTTAAGCGTTTTTGAGACACAGGAAACAATAACCCAAATTGAAGCCAAATTGAACAAACAAAATACAATAATTTCTAATTTGATAAATGAAAATATGATGTTGAAACAGGAGGTCCAGGAGCACAAAAGAGCTCTGGAGGAGTTAAAGGAAGCGGTTGCAGAACTTAGGAAACTGCTGAGCGGGGGATAATGTTAACTTTTGTTTACACGTGTAAACAATGCTTCACATCATCATCTTTTTTTCAGTGCAGATAGGGGTCTCATTCTGACCTTGTCAACCATGTAAACCTTGTAGATTTTATGACAGATTATGATAGATTAACTCCCCTCCAAGCGATGGGATTAAATTTGTCTAATTTTTTGCTTGTCTCCAGACTCTGCCACACACAAAAGATGTGTAACATGTGTAACATGTGTAACAAGGTCAAATTATTCTTTTTGGGTAGCTTATGAAGAGGTTGGATTTACTTTTGTTTTCTTGATCTCTTCCCACTTTTGAGACCAGGAGTGGATATTTTTGAGGTAATCCTCATACTGCTTTTCGGTCTCTGAAAAAGCTTTATCATAAAACTCCCATAAATCTTTATCTTCACATGCTATCTTAAGAAGAATAGAAATTTGTTGGGCATTGTTAAAGGTGAAAAGTATCATCTTTGTGATATGGTCCGTTTTTACTTCTATGGCTGCATCTATTAGGCTTTTTTGTCGTACTGTTATTTCTTTCCCCCAATGACTTGCTTTCTTTTTTGGCATGATGAGGGATAGAAGCTTACCAATAGCCTTTGTATCCCCCGTTTTCCAGCCTGGGAACACGACCATTGAGTAAAACGGGTTTGGTATGTTTTCAATGGTTTTTTTGAGGTTGTCAACTACAATGTCTCTAACTCCGGCTTTTTTGAAGAAAGACCACTTGCCGAAGACAAGAGGCAGTAGGTGGGGGAAATTATTTGCCAATGTATCTATTACATCTGGATCGTCAAATATGTGTGGCAGCTTGAGGAGTGCAATCAGTCCATCAAGGGTAAGGGTATAGATTTTTCGCTCTTTACCCCCCTTCTTTGCCGGTTCTGTTCTGAGAAGGCGGATGAGTCCATACGTCTCCAAAAGCTCCAGGTGTCTGAGCACTGTCCGATAGCTTTTGTTTATAGCTTTGCCCAAATCATATTGCGGGTAACTACCTTTATTGGCTATTATAGCCAAGATTTCATAGTGCGTTTTAAAACTCGTACTGTATTTCATGGTTTCACCAATGTGACATTTTTTCTATATAATATGTCATAAAAATGCCTATATAAAAGTTTTTACACTCTTATTATATGGGGTGACAAGAGTGAAGGACGCCGAAAAAAACAAAAGTGAATACAAAGCGACTGCGTTTTATTTGCCAGAGGGGCTTTACCAGCTCAGTGAAGCAGCTCGACAAAGACTCGGTTTAAACCGCTCAAAGTTCATTCAGTATTGTATCATGCGAACTTTGCAAGATCTTTCGCTTCTCTCTGAGAAAGTTCATGAGGAGGCAAAGACTAATGGCTGACTACAATACATTGCCGGGATGTATAGGTTACTATGGCACCCCTAGGGAGCCTAACTTGTGTAATACCTGCGCCTTTAGAGAAGTCTGCAGAAAGATCAGCGTGGAGTTTTTGCCCAAAGCGAAGCTTAATTCCATTATCAAAAGGCTTGAAAACATCCTCATGGCTATGGAGGCGAGGGCATGACTACTATCGCACAAATGCGAGAATCAGAACTAAATCAACTTAAAGAGATTTTTTCAAGAATTGGTATTAAGGTAGATTTTAGAAAAACGTCATCCAATAGCTTTGAGATAATAGTAAATGACAGATCAACATCTCAGGTTTTGGATCTCAAATATGGGCAAAGGCTAGATACACTGATGAGTAATGTTTTTGGGAGTATTTGCGGATGGATCTATGCAGAACTAAAGAAGTATGCCCAGAATAAGGAGTGTTTTGCTCATGAGTGTTACCACAATGCAGGTGATTTGGGGGCATTTATTCGTAATGATATTTCAGAGGTGAAAACAAAAAGGTTCCCTATTTGGCTCATTCGAGCTTTACGAAAATATCGAGGCAATTCTTGGTGGATCGGCGCGCCAATCCCTGCAGATCACATCTTTACATCCAAGGATGGCTGCTTTATTTCGGAGCCTTATAATATGGAAATGTGTGATTTTGAAGAATTAATAAAGTTTTGTAAGTGGGCAAATTTTGACTTTTATGTCACAGGAAAGAGCAGACACTTTCCAGGGCACACTTTTAGAGTTGTCATAGACCCAGCAGGAGGGGCAGTAAAATGGGGGGGTCTTTGGTGCAAAAGTTAGACTATGCCTTGAGCTACTTGAACAAAGGCATCTCTGTCATCCCTCTTGTCCCGGGAGGTAAGAAGCCATTAATCCCGTGGGATGAGTATAAAACTCGTCTCCCAACCAGGGGGGGAGTAATGGCTTGGTTCCAAGATGACAGGGCAAACATTGGAGCAGTGTGCGGGGCAGTATCTGGTGGTCTAGTTGCCCTCGACTTCGAGAGCGAGGAGTCTTTTGCCAAATTTTTCTCACGTGAAAAGATTTTGAGTGCGACATTGGTGACTAAGACTCCTCATGGTGGAGTGCATGTCTGGTTAAAAGAGACTGGAGAAGTACCAAGGAGATCAATACGGATTAGTAAAAATCCTCCCCTTGACCTCTTGGGCGAGGGTGGTTATGGTGTGCTTCCTCCCTCTGCAATTGATCACTCAAAGTGCGATAAATCAAAGTGCAAGAGTGAGGGGGTTGGTGCTTATGAAGTCATCAGCTCAACGACTGAAATAATGCCAATGAAAGGGATCTTTGAATTCGTCATAAGAAGATGTAAAGAGCTAGGGTGGGATCTCTCAGCTCCGAAGCCAAAAATCGATGAGATTTTGCCAGGTGTACCCATAGGGATGCGAAACAATGCTGCTTTTGAGTATGCAAGATATCTACTTTTTAAAGTCAAGCTTGACCCAGTCACGACTTTAGCAGAGTTGAAGCGCTGGAATGCTTTGAATAATCCTCCCTTGTCGGAGGCAGAGCTTGAGACAGTGTGGAGATCTGCTCAGAAATATCCCTTTGAGAAGGGAGAGGCAGAGACTAAAAAGTCAAAGTCGGCAAATGAAGATAAGACAGAGCCAAAAACGCAGAAGGCTGAAAATAAAATTACAATGGTTCCTTCTCTGATAACAGATGAATTTATTGCCGAAGAGTGTTGGGATAGGGAGAAAGAAGAGGCTTACTTTTTAATCAGGTACTTCAATAGTGATAAGATAGAACGGGTGGATAGGATAAACTACAACGGAACTGAGTATTTTCCTCTTACCAACCCCACACTGAAAAAAGGTCTTGTTTTACTGCCATCCGGCATTGAAGAAGCAACCTTGGCTGAAGTCTTTCAGGAAGCATGCGATCTGGCACTTACAATATATGAAGCTGAGGAGGACAAGAAAGAGGAGATTAAATTTTTAGTTGCAATTGCTATATCATCATGGTTTTATGATAGGTTTAATTTACAGATCCCTGGCATGGGTGCTTTTGCTCCTATCATAGCGCTAAGAGGACCTTCAGGCTCAGGGAAAGACAGACTTCTGAATGCTCTGAGACTGTGCTCATACCGTCCCTTTTACAATGTATCCACGCAAAGAATCCCGTCACTATACCGCCCAATGGACCAGTGGCGTGGAACTTTGTGCCTGTCAGAGATGGACTTTATAAATACGTCTGAGACCTCCGAACTCACACACTACTTAAACTGCAGATCTTATGGCGTGCCAATATCGAGACAGAATCCAGACAACCCAAAGTACAATGAAGTATTTTACAATTTTGGTCTCACAATTGTGACTCAGAGGAGAGTATGGGATGATAATGCTCTTGAAGATCGGTCCTTGCCATACTACTGTGAGAAGACGCAGAAGGAGATACCGTCAGAAGTTCTTGATGAATGGGTCGAAAGAGGTATGGAATTGCAGAAGAAGCTGCTGTACTTGCGACTAATGCTGTGGGATAAAGTTGTAATCGACAAGGGGGCGCGAGTGAAGGGCATAAGGGACCATAGACTCACCGCCTCCGTTCTGCCTTTGCTGGCTCTGTCTAAGCTTGAGCCCTCCCTTGGAGCGTTGGTTGAGGAAAACATGAGAAAACTGGAAAGGAAGCGCCGGGAGGTCAAAGCGATGTCGAAGGATGGAATAGTCATTAACAGATTATATGAACTGTGGAAGGAAGATCTCGTAGGAGTGCACAATGGAGTGAAGTATATTGCAAAGGAGAGGGAAAGTGTAGAAAGTATAACCGGTGAAGAACAGTTTATTTTAGTCCCACTCCAAATCTCCGATCTAGTAGAGGAGTTCAGATGGTCTGCAAAAGAAGTGAGAAAAATTTTAAATTCGCTACAACTCCATCCCGACATTGAGAAGCTGCCGAAAGTCATAAGGCTGGATAAAGCATATCGTCCTATCTGGATAGATGAGAAGAGACTGATAAACAGATTTGAGGAGTTTGTCCCTGATTTTGTTACACATGTTACACATGTTACACATCTATTGTGTGTGGAAGAGTCTGGAGACACCAGTAAAAGCATGGACAGAGTAGAAAATCCCAAATGTGTAACTTCTGTAACCAAGCCAGAGCAGAGTGCTACACACACCAGAAGTGTAACTAGTGTAACTTCTGTAACCGACCCATCCTTAAAACTACCTAAGGAGGCTTGGTGTGAGAATGAGAAAACATCACCCACATAAGTGCTGCATGACCTGTCGCCACAGCTACCTGCGAAAGGGAGCTTTAGTCTGCAAGGGCTGGCCAGTACCGAAAAAATTCAGTTATCATGACAAATGCGATGATTGGCAGCCGAAGGGGGAGGGAAAACGACCATGATGAGAATGGTAAACCGAGAGGGAAAGAATTCTGGCGAACATGCCGCGGGTAAACCTAACTCCGCTCAACACCAACAACTCAAGCTGGGTGATGAGCTTGTTAGATGATTTTTTCATTTTTAAAATTTTCATTTTTGGAATATTTGTAATTTTTGTTGTATGGCTCTTGATATTGTTAAGGCGAGCTCCAGAGTTTGAAGAAGGTCCTGAAGTTTACACTGTAGAGAATGGTAAGGTTCAAGTTTACACTCTTGAAGACTGGAGGGAGGACTGATGGGAATGCTCCGCACCATTCTCCTTTCAATTCCCTTTATTGGGATTTTCCCTTTGAATCATAAACAATATAATACAGGACTGGGATAAAAAGACAAAAGAAGAGGGCGATTGAACATGGATGACTTGACACTTTTGCTTTTTATTTTGTTTGCTATACTGATGGTAGTGATGACAATAACAATACTCAAAATAATCGAAAAAATAGTGAAACTGGAAAAGAAGATGAAGTTTTTAATAAAAGCATACAAAGAAAAGGAACAGTTAAACAAATAACCAAACTTTTTTTTCGAAAATTCTGTTTTTGCGCAGGAGGCAAGGCAAACGCAGGGGCATGAATGCCCAAAGGCTACTGTTACCTAAAGATCATTCTCCCTTTGGAGAGTATTTTTATTTTTATATATTACAAGCGTGAAATACCACCTTTTTTACTGACTTAATTGTTTTGCTAAACGATTTAATCTGAAGCCCGAAAACTACCCCTTTTCATGGACTGTCTTGGTTGCAATGTGTGGCTAATCTTTGTAGTTAGTGTAACGGAGGAGATCTGCAACAAATAAAGAACTAAATATACTACAAGACAGAGTTAGAAGGGGTATTTATAATGAAGGATTATGCCAATTTCGAAAGAAAGCTTATTGAGACTGATCTATTGGAGGATAAAGTAAGAGTTTGTTTAGAGGGTATCTTTAATAATGTCTTCTTTAGGGGAGCCAAAACCATCAGCGACCTTGACTTACAAACATTAAGGCTTAGGTTTCCAGAGCTTTACGAAACCGTTAAAGACAATGATATTAGGAAAGGTTTAGTAATTTCAGGACTTTTTAAAGTCGCCTATAAGTATCCTGAACCTTCCCAATGGACAGATGAAGAAATAGAAATAGAGATAGACCTCAATGAACCATATAGTTGTGGTTATACATGGTGTTTTTTAACATTCATCCGCCAAGAGGACTTTAGAAATTTAGAAGAGCTTTATGTTGGACGAGATGCCGTTAAGGTTTTCTTTAAAAGTATCTACTTCATCGCCGAGGAGTTGGACGCCATATTAAATTTTCCAATATTAGCAGAACCTTGGAGAACAAAAAGTGGATTTGAATCCAAGAGTGTTATACTTAGAGAGGTTATGTATTCTAAATTTAGGGAAATTGCCGAAAAAATTCCCGAAGAAGCCAAAAACTTTAGCATACCAGAAAGCGTTATCAATACTATGGTTTATGCCTTATGGCATTGGTACCATGGTGTTGGTAAAAGAGTTAAGAGAAGGCTTAAAAAACTAATAGGTTTCAACGAATAAAAAAACCCATATGTTTCAATTTGATAGGGATAGAGATTTTCATTTTGTAGAAAAGGTAAAATGAGATTGCTGGATCTACCCACCTTTGTTACGCCCTAAATAAGTCGAAGACAAGCTACAAGTTCAAGATAGTCTAAATCAAAATAGATAATGAAGAAGGAGTTTCAAATTCAAGTCCCATTTTTCTTTTCTCCTTTATTTTAATTGTATTATTTTATCCATGTGTCAAGTCGTTTAGATGGCTCAACTGGTTTAATTCTTTCTTTCTCAAGCTTCTTTGGAGGCTTCCATTTCTCAGCAGTTTCAACTAACACTTCAACCTCTTTTCTACTAAGTCTCATCCTTCTTAGAGATTCTAAACCTTCATATACTTGCTTGCGTTCATCTTCAGTTAATCCAAGAACATCAAAAACAGCATTATCAAGTTCTCTTCTAGCTTCTTGTTCTAATTTTTCATCTTTTTCCCTCTGTGCTTTGCAGAGATTAAGAAATGATTTTTCTATGCTACTTTTCTCTGACTCATTAAGTTTTTCAGGATTGATAATAGGTAACTCTTCAAGCTCATATACTTTTAACTCAAGCAAACCACGTCCATATAAACGTCCATGTAGTTCCAGAATTAGTTTCGTCACACTGGAATTAAGAATCCCAAGCAAAGACAGTATATAATTATCTTTTAATGGATAAATTTCATAAAATGCTGCATCAGTATAGGCTAAAGCTCTATTCCAAATAAAATGTGTTCGTTCTCTAATAAAACGAGGAAAAAGTATTGGTGCTGGTTGTCTTTTACCTAAGTAATACCATATTTTTCTTGCTTTTGTTGTTCCCAAATTTGAATAACCTTTAACAAGGGTTCCTCCCCTAACTCCCCCTCTTATAGGTATCTCGATATTCTCGCCCCACTCAATGTACTTGAGCACGTTGGCATCTTTGAGTTCTGACTTAGGCTTATCCACAATTAGAACCTTTAATTTAATATCTTCTGGCTTAAGCTCGATGAATTGCACATCTTTTGGTGCAATAATTATAGGTTTTAAAAATGTTTTCTCTATTCTCCATTGTTTTATCCTACTTTCATCCAGATAGAAGAATCTATCTGCTCCAGTCGTGAATCCTCTATTAATATGAGTTATATTATTTAGATGTATGATTATTGGATGTGAAATTATCTTGAAATATATGCTTGGTGCTCTGAGATATTTACTCCACTTTTCTTTAAATGTTAACTCTCCTTGCTTTTGTAAAATTATCCTTATTTCTTCACTTTCATAACTGTTAGCAGCGTCTTCAATGAATTGAGTTATCTTGTTTATATTCATTGATTTTTTGATTCTTACAAACTTTACTTTATTTTCGTTCCGAATCTTTTTAAAATTATCTCCATCAGCTTTTTCTAATATAGTAATACAAGTATCGACATTTGCTTTTTCAAATACTCCAGCATCATGCTCTATTATTGCCAATATCTTGAAATGGTTGAGGAAAAATTGTTTTAAGCCTTCTCCAAAAGCAACGTCTAACCACGTGTTTGATGTAATATAGCCCATTCTTCCCCTATTTTTCAAGAACTTAGCTGAATGTGTAAAAAAGTAGGCATAGATTCCAGCTTGAGCACTTAAATCGATTTTTGAGCCATCTAAATAGGTCAATGCTTCGTCTCTAATTTGGTCTTTGTATTCCATCTCTTCTTGTCTTGTGTATGGTGGATTGGTAACTACTACATCTACTTGTGGGATAATCTCCATCGAAGGCTTCACTTTAAAGAAATCACTTACAACAATATTTATGTGTCTGCTTGGTACTTTGAGGTTTCTGATTGCTAAGTTAATGCTTGATAGTGTAGCTGGGAATGGATTTATATCTATTCCATACAATTGACTTAAGATTTCTTCATGTAGTTTATTTTCATCTGCAAATGGGTTCTCTTTCCTCTTTAAATCTTTAAGTTTATGGTAAGCTTTGACCAAGAAGCTTCCACTGCCACAAGCAGGATCTAATACTTTGTCATTAGGAGACTTAATGCACATTTCAGTTATCAATTCAACTATTGGTGGTGGAGTGTAGTACTGTCCTAGTCTATGTCTTTCAACATCTGGAATTAGCTCTTCATAAACCCTTCCTATAATATCACTTCTTATTTTAGCTAAGTTGTATGTTCCTAATTCCTCAATGAAATCATTTAAAGCATAGATTAACTTCTTGGGAAATAATATCTGGTCAAGAATCTTGTGTGGTTCAAAAATAGCTTCATAATCTACATCCTTACAGACTTTGTCAAAAGTTTCTCTAAGACTCTCTAAGAACACTTTAGGGTCTTCAGTTTCAATTTTAGTTAGTTTAGGCAGAAATGGAATCTGTGTTTCCAATGTCTTATAGAAGGTTAGCCTATTCATGAGCATATAGGCTAGTTGTTCAGCTATTCTCTCATTTATTTCTGGAGAGTACTCAAAAAGTTGTGACTTGAGCCATCTAACATATTCCTCTTTGAATTTAGTATCCTCTCTCAATTGCTGGTTTAGAGATTCTAAAATAAAAGGAGTAATGAAAGTATGAAATGTTCTTAATCTTTGTAGAAAAACATCGTCCAGCTCAAGCCATTTTCCAACTCCAGTTCTAAAACGACAAACTTCTTCTAGCAGTGTCTTGGCAAATTCTTCATCAAATAAGACTTTATAATGTTTCAGTCTCCTTTGTGGGAGGGGTACTCCAGCGGTGAAAGTATCAAATAGAACAAGGACATCTCCATTGCATGTTGCAAAGTAGGGAGCACCTAAATCTACAGCGTAACCAGAAGCTTGCTTAATAACATCAATACTGTAAGGGTCAAACTTACGGTCTATATAAGGAACTTTACGCTTAGTCTCAATAACTAGAAGAGGTATCTTCTTACCTTTATCAATAGCTTCAACAACAAGATCGGGTCTGCCATTAATCGTAGGCTCATACTTAATATCAACAAATTCAATGCCATTATAGGAAAATTTTTTCTCAATAAAGTTCTTTAGTACACGGTAAAGCTCGATTTGGATGTTTCTTTCAAGTACCGAAGTCAAAGATAATCTTCACCTTATCTTCTCAATAACTTTATTCACCTTTAAGTAAAAAATATTGCGTCTTTATGCATGCATGAAGAAAATGATGCTTATTTAGTCTTTTCTGGTTTTCATGTTTGATGGCTTTAACTGAATTTCAATAGCATTACAGAAATGTATTTTCTTATTTAAATTAAAACTCTAGAGATAACCATAATTAAGTATGGTTATCTCTAGAGTGTAAATGTTTATATTCAGGTTGTTACTCTATTTTATCTCAGATGACCCAAAATGGAAAAACAGAACCAAGGTGTAGGTGAGGCAACTCAAGAAGGTGCTGTTCCATACAATGAGGACAAGTATGTAGACAGATGGCTGTCTGGAACGAACCCACGAACTAGGATGGTCTATGAAGGAGCTTTGAGGGCGTATTTGAAATACACTAAGCTCACGCCCCAACAACTTATCAAGGAGGCGTGTGAAGATCTACTTAGACCCATAACTGAGAGGAGAAATATTGTTGAAGAAAGAATTAGGGGATTCTTTGTCTGGCTTCAAACTGAATATCAACGAAAAAGGAAAGGAAAGATAAAGGGGGAAAAGATACCTTTGGGAGAGAGACCTTCAGTTCAGGAGAAGGGGGTGAGTCCAAGCCTGGCCAAGACTTACTGCGGAGCGATTATGGGATTTTACAGGGCAAACAATTACAGGGTGAACGTGAAAGCAAACAGAGATTTTAAGGCTCTACCTAAGCATATAAGGTTCAACTGGACAGTCGATGATATTCGAAAAATAGTAAATCATGCCAAAACTTTGAGAGACCGTGCTATAATTCTGGTTCAATTTCAATCTGGGGCAGATGACTCGACTATTTGTAGTCTTAACATTGGACATATCAGAAAAGAACTTAAAGAAAATAAGATACCGCTTAGGCTTGACCTTCAGCGGGGAAAGGAAAGACTACCCTATATTACCTTCATTGCCAGGGATGGAGTCGAAGCTCTTAAAGCCTACCTTCAAGAGCGAATGGTGAAAGAGGGACGGAAAAGCCTTGATGACTTCAAGGAGGAAGAGCCTCTATTTATTGTGGAATCTTGGAGTAGGAAAGCACTCAAAAGAATTAAGCCAAGACATATTCAAGCAATGTTTCGAAACATTGCCTTAGAAGCCGGTCTAATTTCAAAAGAATATCTTGAAAATAATCACTGGAATCCTGCCAGAGCGCACGCCCTGCGGAGTGCATTTGCGAGTCTCTTGAGAAGTGCAGGCGTAAATGAACAAGACATCAATTTCATGATAGGTCATAAGATACCCTACCAACAAGCCTACTACCAGCAAGAGGGGGAACGGCTCAGAAAAACCTATGCTGATGCAATGCATGTCCTAAGCATCTTTGAGATGAAGGAAATAACTGAAATCGAAGCTAGGCTAAGCAAACAAATTCAGGAACAAAATACAATAATTTCGAGCCTAGTAGCTCGAAATGAGCAACTGGAGGCTAGACTCCAAACGTTTGAAGCCTTCATAGATGAGTTCAATAAATTCAAGGCAGAAATTGAATTTCTCAAACAGGGAGGAATTCTTATAGGCGCTTTGAAAAAACTTACACCCGAAGAAATCAAAGAAGTTTTAGAGATAGCTAAACAAAAGCTTGAGAAATAAGTTTCCTAAATCCCTCTTTTTTATTGTTCATCTTGAAAGAAATATACCCCACGACCTGCGGGCACACCTGATTCATCTCTAGTCTCAAAAAGCTGTCTTTGGAGTTTTATCACAAACCATCATAGGGGAATTTAAGCAAAAGCTGACATTTGTAAACAATACCTCATATCATCTAATCAAGTGCAAGATATTGCTGAGTAGAGTTAGTAGAGTTAGTAGAGTTAGTAGAGTTTGTAGAGTTTTTACTACAAATGATATTGCATAATCCCATGATATCCTCTTTTATCAAGTAAAATACCTTGCCTCCATAAATTGCTCAATAGTCTCCCCATACGCCTTGAAGGCACTTGAAGAGTTGAAAAGTGCAGTCATAGAACTTAGGGGGCAGCTAGCCAAGAGGTAATCCCCTTCTTTTGTTTTTCTCTTGGCTCTTTCTATCCTCCTTAGAGATTTTATCTGTAACTTCTGTAACCGAAACTATCCTAGAGATCTGTAGACTTAATGTGCATTTTTGAGCACATAGAATCGAATAAAATCACATATGAGTGATTGTTACCTCTTGTTACTTCTTATTCGTAAAAAGTTTAACTTTTGTAAAAACCTTTTTAAACTTGATTTTAAAAGGAGTTTTATGGGGAACGTCATGAAAAACAAAGTCTTTAAGGGTTTTAAATTACCCAAAAACGTCTCAGACATTCTTGAAGACTTACTTGAAATCAATGGGTTGTCATTTTCGGAGTATGTGAGAGGATTAATTTTACAGGACTTGGACAGGCGCTCTGTATTCTCGACACAACTTAAAGCCAAACTTGAACGCACTAACACCGAGGCGACAAGCTGACATGAGCAAGACTATACCACCATGCTTTGGTCTGGGCAAGCCACAAAAACCAGATGCCTGCCAGGAGTGTGACTTTAGGGAGCTTTGCAAAAAAATCAGCGAGGAGTTTTTACCAAAAACAAAACTCGATCCGATTATCAGAAAACTCGAGAACATCATTGCAGTGATGGAGGCAAGGGGATAATAAAAATGGTCACATCAAATACAAGTGAAATTGTGAAATTGTCAGCTATCCGTAAGTGGGCAATGATGTGGGCAGGAGAGCTCACTGATGATAATGAAAAATATTATTGGACACCCACGGCACTAAGTCTTAAAGAAGATGTTACGTTTCTTTATGGCAAAGGCATGCTATTTATAATTTCAGGCTTTCAAGGTACTGGAAAAACAAAGTTGGCTAAAGTATTGAGTAAGATTCCAGAGCTTAAGGCAATTTATGTCAAGTGGATTGGTGATAAGAAACTCTATGATACATTATACTCAGAGTGGCTGCGCAAAGAAGGGGGACGACCTGTCTCTGCACCTGATGATGGGTGGGGGAGTGGAATTATACCAATGATAAAATTAAAAGACCATCCCGAATACAAAAAAATGTCCCTTGCAAGGCTATTAGAGAAGTATAAGACAATCATCATTGATCTGAGAGATTACAACAAACGAAACATGGGACGTTTAGATAAAGATTTAAATCAGGTCCAAGACCTGTGGTGTCAATGCTTAGAGTTGTCAAAGGACATAAAGCCATGTTTTATAATCACCATTCAAAGGGAAATGATGCAGAAAGCTGGACATTATTTATTTGGTAAAAGCAATGTTTATACTCTGCCTTCCTTAACCCCAGAGGAATTCATTAATTTCTATGAAAAAAAGTTTGGTTCAACATGGCCATTTGAGAAAGAGGCTCTACAGTTATTAGCCAAATTAAGTCAAGGCAGATTTAGAAGATTCATGAAATATATCAATCTGTGCATCAAATCAGTAATATCAATGGTTTCAGCAATATCAACAATTTCACCAATTTCAGTTACAGATATTAATTCTATCATTACTCCAGATGTGATTAGTGAAGATATCGCAACCGACTTGGAGACGATATTCCCCAGGAAGGAAAGCTTCAGACAAATTGCCCCAAGCGTCTTGCAGAAATTATATTCAACGCCCATGACTACTAAACAAATAGCTGAAGAATTTTTTAAAGGAGAAACAATGGTGAACGTATCTAGATTTCTCACCGCACTTGAAGAAGCCGACTACATCAAAGGTGTCTACAACAATCGAGAAAAGGTATGGTCTATAAAATGATAATGCCACAATTTCACAATTTCACACATTTTTATATGTGGAGGAGAGGGGCTTCTACCTCAGTCCTAAGCTCATCCAAGCCTACCGCATAATGGAGGTAAGAAAGTTAGCATGAGAAAAAGCAAACAACCCTGCAAATGCTGTATGACCTGCCGCCACGGCTATCTGCGGAGGGGGGTGGTAGTCTGCAAAGGCTGGGTACTGCCCCGTATGTGCGACGAATGGCGACCGAGGTAGTCCACAAGTGAGTGAAAATATAATACTGGTTTTTTCACAGGCTTGGCAATTTTGTTAAGTTTTGTATTTTATGTCTTTATCCATGGGGAAGAGGAGATGAGCATGAAGAGTAGGGCAAATATAACAAGAAAAGATGTAGCTTCCGATACGCTAGGTAAACCTGAATCCAGTCAACAACAATGGTTCAGGCTAGGTGATAAGCTTGTCAAGCAATATTTTCGTTAAGATTTTCATATTTAGCATATTCGTAATTTTTGTCGCATAGCTTTTGATGTTATTAAGGCGAGCCTCAGAGCCTGAAGAAGGTCCTGAAATTTACACTGTAGAAAATGGTGAGGTTCAAGTTTACACTCTTGAAGACTGGAGAGAGGACTGATGGGAATGCTCTGCACCATTCTCCTTTCAATTCCCTTTATTGGGATTTTCCCTTTGAATCATAAAAAATATAATACAAGACTGGGATAAAAAGACAAAAGAAGAGGGCAATTGAACATGGATGACTTGACACTTTTGCTTTTTATTTTGTTTGCTATACTGATGGTAGTGATGACAATAACAATACTCAAAATAATCGAAAAAATAGTGCAACTGGAAAAGAAGATGAAGTTTTTGATAAAAGCATACAAAGAAAAGGAACAGTTAAACAAATAACCAAACTTTTTTTCTTTTTTTTCGAAAATTCTGTTTTTGCGCAGGAGGCAAGGCAAACGCAGGGGCATGAATGCCCAAAGGCTACTATTACCTAAAGATCATTCTCCCTTTGGAGAGTATTTTTATTTTTATATATTACAAGCGTGAAATATCACCCATTTCTGTGACTAAACCTTTTAGCCGAAAGATTTAATCAGGAGGCTGAAAACCGCCCCCTTTCATGGACTGTTATGATTACCTACCCCCCGTTTCCCTTTTACCAAAACCCGAAAATCGAATTAGGGTCAAGGATTTTGGGCGTAAAAAATGGGCATTTCAAGGGGGTCAGGTAAACTTCACTCACCTTTCAAAATTCTTAGAGTTTTCTTTATTTCTTCTAATTCTTCATTAGTGATTCCATAAAGTTCAGCAACAGTTTTATCTATTTCTTCTTCTACTCTTTTTAGTTCTTCTTGGGCAACTAAATCATTTTGTTCATAGTATTTTGTGGCTAGTTCATGGGCTTTTTTAGAAAGTTCTGAGAGTTTTTGGTGTAGTTTGTCTTTTGAGTTGAATTGTGGGATATAAACATTTTTGGTGATATGTGTTGAAATTCCAGTTTCAATTACATACGAAGCTACTATCAACTGTATTAGTGATGAATTTAGTACCGAACATATATAATATGCTTCCTGCTCATTATCTACCGGAACTAACATGAGCTTAACATTGGGGATTATTTCTTTTCTACCTAAAAATTTATCATCGACCGGGGTTAAAACTGCAGCAGAAAATTCTGCCTTGCCTGAGATTTTTCCTGCTATATTTTTCCATACTACCTTATATTTTGATAGAGCCGGTTTAACGTTAAATAACATGTAAAAAGGTGGAGCTATTCTTTCCGCTCTTTCTCTAGTCATTTTCTTATACGGTTTTAATTTTGACTTCCAAGGTTCGCCAACCCTATCAATTAATTGACTAAAAAATTCATTGAAATAATCATAACCTTTTGGATAGTTCACTTTCATCTCAGAAACAGAGATATTTTCTCCACTTTTATCTGTTGGTAAAATCCCATAACTTGAATAAACACCGTACCACCTCTTTACCTCTCTTCCTCTGATTATTGGATACACTAGTTCAGTTTCTACAATAGTTTTGATTTTCTTTACTTTCTTTTTACCAACACTGAATAAGTTTTCAATTAGGAGACCTTCAGGTTGAGCTGATAAAATTTTGATATAATATGCACCATCCAAGCCCCCCATATTAACTCCTTCGTATGCCCTATATTTGGATGGTCGTCCTATAACTTTCTGAACAGCATCATAGGCTTTCTTACTAATTATCATCCAAGGGGTTTCTGGTTTTCCCTTTTCAACTGGAGCAAATATCATGTCAAATTGTCTTGTTTTTTTCTTTACCTCTTCTAATTCGACTTCTTGATTGATACCCCCGCTTCTCGGATTATGCCACATTATGCAATGAATTGGGAACTTGGTTTTACCTTTGCTCATAATAATCAAGGAGGTTCTATTAATCGCACCTTCAAATGGGTAGAGCTCAACTAAATCATGAATTTTCATTACATTTACATTATTTGCTAGCCATTTTCTGAATCCTGCCCCTGCTTGGGTTTTGTATATTGTGAATGGAATTAAAAAAGCTAGCTTTCCGCCATCTTTAACATATTGGGTAAAACATCTTGTAACAAAAAGCATTGCCATATCTCTTTTTACTTTGCCCAATCCCATGCCTTTTGTTTTTTCCAATAAACCATATTCACCCCACAAAAACTTTGTTGAATTTCTGTAAAACTCTGGTAAACTTTCCCAGTTAATCCAAGGTGGATTCCCAACGACGTAATCAAATTTTCCAATTACCATGGGGGCAAAGGAATTTTTCAAAAGGCTTGTCCAAATTTTATTTTTCCCCATTCGTTCCAATTTCAGGATCTTTTCGTAAAGTCTCAAGAATGATTCTATAGAAGCTCTGCTAAGTGTAATGTTCTTACTTAAAAATTTCCTAAATTCTTCTTTATCGAGATCAAGTTTTACCCCCTCGTTGATAACTCTAAGAACTGGATAAAGCAAGTTTTTATCTATAACTTCTTTCGTGATCCAGAACTTACCTTCGTTGGTGTTTAACTCATACTCATCCTCCCCATAAAGCGTGGCTTTTCTTATAACGGAGACAGAATCAGCAAGATAAATAGGAATCTCTATTCCTTCCCTTGGCCTATATCTCAAAAGATCGGATAAAGCGATTATGTAGTTTGCCTTTGAAGCTAAAACAGCTAAAGGGTTGAGGTCGATTCCCCTTACATTCTCAACGATTTTCTTGATCAACTCCCCTTTATCTATGAAGTGCTCGGCCGCATATTCCCTGATTCTTTTTATTACTAAAACCAAGAAAGTCCCTGAGCCACAGGCTGGATCTAGGACTCGCTTTTCCGGATTGCCATCGTATCCCACTTCGTTTAGTAATAGCTCAGCAAGCCAATCCGGAGTAAAGTATTCTCCCAAATCATGCCTGACCATCTTTGGAACCAAATTTTGGTAAAGCCATTTAAATAAGTCTTTAACCCTATCTGGATCTAACTCTACTGTTGCTGGTTCATAGCCTAGTAAACCCTTAACGATCTCAATGATAGAACTAGCGGTTTTTTCGTCCCATTCGTCTAGATACCAAGCGAAGTAGTCAGCCTCTGAGAAATTTTTGATTCCTAACTGAGTAAAAATTCCGCCTTCTTCTAGATCCTTCAATTCATCTAGAAGCTCTTTGGGACTTCTAAAGTGAGCCTCTTCCAATCTCCTAAGGTAAGAACCAATTACCCCATCGGTGAATAGTGTAACAACTTCTGAGGTAAGAAGCTTCATTAAAAGGGTGTAATAAGTATGGATGCAGAATAACAATTTTTCAACATCAGCCTTTTCCTCTATTCCATAATATTTGGTTAGTTCAGTCAACTTCTCTGGGGAGTAAGCGCAAACTTGGGAAAAAACACGTCTCCAATCCTCAAAAAGCATCTTGGTTCTCTCGGATTTTGAACTCTTAATTTTCTCATACAGCACCCCAATTGTTTTTCTACTTATCTCACTTCTTGGGCCAAAATCTATGAGTAGATACTCAACATCGATCGGCTTCTTCTTTAGCCCACGTATCACTTCTAGAAGCCTAGTAATGGTTCGAGCATTGATCTCAAAAGGTGCTTCTTGCTCCTCCCATTCACCTTTTCTATATCTCAAAAAGGCTATTTTAAAACCATCTAAAATAACACCTAAGTATTTTCCGTAAAACGCTGGATCTTTGGCTTCGCCAATAATGTACTCCTTGACTCTTTCCTTTGCTTTCTTAAATTCGCTTTTTATGTCTAATTTTCCAGGATCTTTGTATTCAATTATAACTGTTCCATAAAAGGCATCTTTCCTTCCGGAAGCTATATTTCTGTGCTCATATGATGCCCAAGGGATACCAAGCTTGTCAAAAACTTTTAATCTAAGTAAACTTTCAACCCTTATTTTTAGCTCCTCTTCATTTCGTGACCAAGAAGCATGTTTTTTTATTTCCTCAGCAATTTCTCCAGCATTTATCTCCTCAAGGAGGCTAGTTTTTGATTCTACCAATTGCTTCCCCCCAAACAATTCAGTTAGTCGTCAACATAAATCAATTACGACTGGCTCATACTTAATATCAACAAATTCAATGCCATTATAGGAAAACTTTTTCTCAATAAAGTTCTTCAGTACACGGTAAAGCTCGATTTGGATGTTTCTTTCAAGTACTGAAGTCAAAGATAATCTTCACCTTATCTTCTCAATAACTTTATTCACCTTTAAGTAAAAAATATTGCGTCTTTATGTATGCATGAAGAAGATGATGCTTATTTAGTCTTTTCTGGTTTTCATGTTTGATGGCTTTAACTGAATTTCAATAGCATTACAGAAATGTATTTTCCTATTTAAATTAAAACTCTAGAGATAACCATAATTAAGTTTTGTAATCCTTGATGTACTCCTTCATTAGAGCGATATACGCTTCTGAGGTCCTCCTCATTCTTTCTCTGTCTCTCTCCTCGACGGCTCTGACAACTTTCGCGGGCACACCTATGACT
>Ga0272448_1003346_pt1 | contig 19184 bp, 22 predicted proteins | sample YNPCB0191_FD_202220 | JGI IMG/M metagenome (GOLD analysis project Ga0272448, IMG submission 202220) | Hot spring sediment microbial communities from Yellowstone National Park, WY, United States - YNP-CB-019-1 | ecosystem: Environmental > Aquatic > Thermal springs > Hot (42-90C) > Sediment... | reverse complement strand
CACAATAACGGACTATAGGAATAAAAAATCTTTTTCGTTACCTTCCTCCCACTGCCTCCACTTCGTAATCATAAATTCCGCTGCCTCGTTGGAGACATCCATATTCTCCCATTCCTCGATAGCCCGATCCACGGCATTGCGGTATTCGGGAGTTTTTCCCCGCTTGATTCCCTTCAGGGCTTCAAAATACGGTTCCCTGGTCTCAGAATGGACGGAACACATTATCATCCGGGCTACTTGGGCATAATTCCGGGCCAGCACTTGAAGAGAATAGTTCTCTAATTCCCTTCTTTTCTCCAATAGGGTAAAGAATTGGCTGCGGATTTTCTTCTCTTCCTCGGTAGTATTTTGCTCCACCCAGTCCAAGTAGTTATTGATGCGCTCCATTTCCTCTTTCTGATATTTTTCCTTCATTTCCGGAGTGAGTTCCGCCAGCTCTTCATCCGTAAACTTCTTGGCTGAAGGACGGACTAATTCCGGAGGGGCATGAAAGACAATTCGTCTGCGGTAGAGACTGTATTTTTCCTCAATTTCTGTCCTGTTCCAGCCCCTCTGCTCCGCCCAGTCGTCCAAGATATGGGGAATGTCCAGCGCATCGATAAAAGGAGTTCTCCCCTGCTCCTTGAGCTTCTTGCTCTGCTCGGTCAGGTTGATAATTTCCTCTTTTTCAATATCTTTAGAAATGAGCCAATCAAGCCTCGTTATCTTACGAAAGGCAATCTGGGGAAACTCTGGAATGTGGGGAATGGCAATCCCCTCTTGAATCCGATGCCATCGTTCCTCAATCATGGCAGCATTCGGCTCTATCATTTATCTTCTCTCCTTAAAAAAGTATAGGTAGTGGTTTCCTCTTCCTCTCTCACACTCCAGGGAGTAGTAGAATCCGATACATATCCCGTCATCTGAGCTGTGGATTGAGTAACTTTTCTCATGGTGCGAATGATGGATTTGGAGAGCTTGAGGATATCCACTAAAATTTTTTTTACATCCTCTAATTCTTTTTTCACGGCTTTGAGATCTTCCAACTCTGTGCCTCCCTCTCTTAATTTAGGACTCTTGCTTGTTCCAAGTGAACTCGGTTCTGTCTGGCTCGTTGGCGGAGTGGGTGTGAGTGATTTCCACGAAGATCCCGTCCCCGGTCAGAGTCCCCGAACCCACGGTAACGCTGGTCTGCTCTCCGTAAACTGTAGCTCTTCCCTCGATGTTCTGTTTGACCATTGCGGTCTCGAAAGGTTTGGTAGCTACTTCGGCGGAATCAGAGAGCTTGTAGTATTCAGTCAGACGCACACGGTGAGTAATCGTGGCGGACTGAATATCCATTGCGGATAAGGCTGAAGGTAAATCCGATGGTATAGAGCCAATTGTTAAGGCCATATTTCTCCTCCTATGGTTGTTTTAGCCAACTGACCTCTGTGCGGTCAGGCTCATTGGCAGAATGATTTTCTGTAACTTCTGTAATTAAACCGTTACCGGTGTAAGAACCGTCTCCCGGTTGAATATTCTGTGCCCCATAAATCGAGGCCCTCCCTTCTGTGGACTGCTTCACTTGAGCGATAGCCACAATATTGCCGTCCAGACCCACATAATCCGTAACTCGGATCCTTTTGGTCTGACTGGCAGATTGAATGTCGTAAGCCGTTAACCCGGTAGGAAGCCAATCCGGTAAAGAACCGATAGTTAAAGTCATGTCAAAGGTCTCTCCCTTACGGCGATCACCTTGAAGGCATCCCCATTGGTCATCCCTGAAGCAGTAATGGCCGAAACTCCCAGATACATGTCCGTAGTATCCCCTACGGCTACCGTAGCTCCGATAGCTGAACTGGCAGGAATATTCACCACTTCCTCTACCGTGGTAGTCCCTGCCTCACCGGAAAGGCAGGTCAGGGTAGCAGCAATGGTAGAGGTGCCAATGGTATTGGTGACCACGATCTGCAATTTAGCTTTCCAGGAGTAATTGGCGGTGTCCACATTGGCTACTGAAGTGTAGGTTGCTGTTCCATTTTCAGCCGTCCAGAGGCCAATGGGGTCCACGGTATCAGTGAAGACATAAGCCGTAAGCACGGCCCCAGAAATGATGGAATTTGTGATGTCCCGGAACTCCGGAGCTACCCTGATCCCGTTGGTGCTACAGTAAGTGGAAATGTTGCTCACATGGCTGCGGATTCCCAGAATCAGGGATTTAAAAGGGGTAATTGCTGATGTAGGGGCCATGGCTGACTTGTATGTAGAATCAGCAGGGGAAAGAAGGGCAATTTCCTGATCCACATCATCAAGGCCCAAGATGGTGGAACGCACTTCCCCCAATTTATATGCAGCGGTCCCAGAGGCAGGAGAAGCGGTTCCCACTCCATTCTTCCAGGCTACATAGGCACCGGCGATTTTATCGGTTATGGCTTCAAAATTTGCCACTGATATAGTTGCCATTAATCCCTCCTAATCAAATAAAGCTTCCCAGGAAGCTCTATAAAACCGAGAATAATGAATGAAATTCTTATCGGCTTCCTGGACTGGAACCCAATCCCCGATCGGTTCTACCTTGATTTTTCTTCCCGTATCTGTGGGAATGGTTTTCAGATTTCCGTCCTCATCTACATATTCCTTGAGATCAAGAAAGATAAAATTATCGTGGTTTGACTTGAAGAGTTGAGTTACTTTACCCCGGAGTGCAAGCACTTCCCTCTTTGCCTGTTTCCTTCCCTCAGAGGAACCCTCATAGCGCATCAGGTTTGCCCAGACGGAAAGGTTGAAGTTCATGGAAGCAGCCAGACTGTAACCCTTGCTTCCGAAGTTCTCCAAGGTGAGAGATTGCTCGTTAGTGGGTCCCAGATCAACCATCACTAAAAGTTGAGGAATATTAACAGTATTCCACTCTTCCCGGAAAGTTACTCCCGTCCAGATAATTTGGTTGCGCAGGTAATCGCAAATTACTTCCCAGACATTGGCCTGCTCATCCATCTTCTTTCCCCCGAACCGTATTCTGGAGGTTCATCTCCTTGATCTCCCGGAATATGGCCGTTAACTCCATGGGAGTGATAATCTTCTTCTCTACCAGAAGCCAGATTAAGCCTTCAAGTTGATATCTGGGTTGAAGGGAAATCCCATAGAAATCCTCTTTTTCCGGCAGGTGGCGGTTAATCCGTGTCTTCATAATTCGGCCGGATCATGCGCAGATGCTTCATTACATAGGCAGATTTGGAATTGGAAGTAATGTAGGGACGGCAGAGATCGAGCACATTCTGGCTGAGATATTTTAAAAATTGGCCCCGAGGAAGATTGGGAAGGTTATCTACCTGATCCCTCTGCTTCTCTTCCCAGTGGGCTTCCCCTCGCTGAACTATGATCCCCGCCACTTCCAGGACGGCCAACTGGATGGCATATGGGACATTTTCATCTGTCCAGCTTGTTCCGCAGAGATCCTCTACCACCTTCTGGGCCATGTTGATCAGCTTCGTAGCCCAGGTTTCCGAGGAAATCTCAATCTGTAAAAAATCCTGTAAATCCACTTTTGTTATGTATGCCATTATTCATCCTTCTCGTAATCACGAGGAGTATAGTAGGGATATTTCTTGCTCCCCTTGAAGGGACTTGTCCTTTCCCCATATCTGGAAGTCCCCTGAATGTATCCAGAAGTTTCTCGGAAATAACCTTGATCGCCCTGGAAATAACGGGCCATAATGTAGCGCAGGAGATTGTAGGCCACCTGATCGGAAATCCCCAGAGTGTCGGAAATGAAAGCAAGGAGAAATTTGCCAAGTCTGACCAGGTCTTCAATGTTTTCCTCATCCTCCACCTGGCGGAGATAGTCTACAATCCGCTGAGTTACATCATGGATGGCGGAGGTCTCGCAGACCGTCCGGTTCAGAGTAGCTACCCGGGAAATTGTATCGTCAATGCTGATACTGTCTGCAAGATCGATTCCCAGGGAGTAAAAATATATTTCACTTAAAATCAGGGGATCGCTGACAATAGTGGAAAAAAAGTTTTGCAGTTTATCGGATAACTGAAGGGTTTCCTCTTTTGTTCGGGAATACTGTGCTGTCCTGAATAGTTGCTCGGCCATCTCCAAGGCATCCGATCTTAAAAGAGATAGATCCTTGATCAGGGTATCGCCTATCCCCACATTATCGCTCAGGAACCGCTCAATTAAGGCTATGATGAGATTATAAATTACTTCATCCGTGATTCCCAAGCTATCAGCGATGTATTTTCCCAATTCCGATAAGTTGATGTCCTGCAGGTTAATATCGGAAGATAAATTCCTCACATAATTGACGATAAGTTGACGAATATCCCCAAGCTGAACGGTCTCCAGCTTCTGGAAACTCATGTCCTTCTTTATCTGATCGGCAAGGGTCAGGGATTCATAAACTCCATAGCTGGCGTAAAATAAACGAGAGAGAACATCGATTATTCCTAAAGTTTCCACCAGTTGTCGGGCAAAATCCACGGTCTTGATGCTTTCATCCGTAATTCCTACGGCATCAGCATAGAATTTCACGAACTGGGAAACCGCCTCCATGAAATCGGAGATTGTCACATTCTCGCTTCTAAGACGAACGGCCCCGAAAACTTTTTTCCATTGGTCAGAAATTCCCACCTCCTCTGCAAAAATGAAAAGCAGTCCCTTGATAAAAGAGATTAAATCGGAAATTGCTGAGGATTCTTGGAAAAGACGGTGGAAATAGCTTTCTTTCTTGATTAAATCCGCCAAATTGACTGTTTCTGGGTTCTGACGATTGAACTCCACCAGCCGGGAAAGGGAATCCGTGAGTCCCACGCTATCGGCCACCATTAGAAGCAGGCCCTTCAGATAGGAAAGGAAATCTTTAATTGAGGAATCCTCTATAAAGATTCGATTAAATTGATTTTCTTCCCCTATCCAGTCTGCAAGGTTGACTGCTTCGGGATGCTGACGATGATATTCCACCAGATGGGATAGCGAATCAATTAAGCTGATATTGTTGGCGAATGTCAAGAAAAATTCTTTTATAGAAGAAATAAAATCCGCAATTGCCGAAGGATCAGAAAAAGTGCGGTAAAATTTATTTTCTTTTTCCCACCAGTCCTCTAAATTCAGGAAATCTGAAGACCGACGCTGGTATTCAGCTAAATGAGCCAGGGAATCAATTATGCCCATAGCTTCCGAATTTTTCCGGCAGTATTCTGTTAACCGGGATAGGGAATCTAAAAGTCCGATATTTTCCCCTATTCTTAATCCCAGATCTTTTATCAACTTCTCAGAGATTCCTCCAGTTTCAAAGAGAGAGCGATCGAAACTGATTATCTTCCCCATGGTGTCCGCAATTTCCTGAACTTCAGTCAAGGAACGAATCAAGGCCAGAACTTTCTGGGGGAAATCGGCAATCCCTATATTTTCTTCAAATCCTCTGAAGTAACTGAGAGTGCGAGAGATTACATCGCTGATGCCGTTGATCTCGGCAAGGCTCCGCTTGAAATCCGCTAATTTTTGAATTTCGTCGGTGATGCCCAAAGCATCGGCTCTGGTCTTGATGTAAGCGAGAGCACGAATCACCAGATCCTGAATTCCCACTGCATCGGTGCGGGAGAAAGTATAATCTTTGATTAAATTTTCCGTAATTCCCACAGAATCGAAAATAGTTTTAAGAATTAACCCTACAATTTCGGATATGACTTGATCTGAAATTCCCAGAGCTTCAGTTAAAGTCCTGACAAAAGAAATAATTGAGCTATATGAATCTGTTATAGATAAAGCCTCTGTAAATGTGCGGGGGAAACCTCGCTCTTTTTGAATGGAATCAGCAAGACTGACTGCTTCAGCAGAATAAGTTATTTCCAAGTAAGGCTCGCTTCCTGACATATCAGCTGAATAAAGCACTACATAATCAGCATATGTAGGAGCCGCTCCGCTCTCATGATCTCCCCTAATTTCAAAGGCGGTAATCCCTCCTTTGTTTATCTGGTTAACGGGAATATCTATGGAAAACCATTGTGAACTATCTGGAAGATCAGCAAAATTCTTTGTGGCGATTAGAGTATTACCACAGCCCCAGTCTCCGGTGTCAAGTGGATACCAGTCCCCATTCGCCTTATATAATTGAAGTTGAATATTGAAATTATCCCAATTATATTTAGTAGAAAGCTTAAGCCAAAGTTTAGCACTAATAACAGTAGCCCATTGAGAAAGCTGTGAGCAATCAAAACGGAGATAGCAGCGATAAATTACATAATAAGATCCATTATATATAGGGCCATAATCGAGATTCACACCATCTGTATTAAACGAAGGGGTAGTAGGTGGCCAAGATGAACCAGTTAATTGTATAGTTCCGTCCTCTCTTCCCTGTTTGATAGTCAGAGTTTTAGGTTCCCCCACTTGACGAGAAAAGTTCGCTGCCTTGGACATCTGATCCGTGCTGGCGAGGGAATCCGCATACTGGCGGATATAATTTATTATAGAAATGTGGGTGTCAGCGATTCCCAGGGTATCCCCCAAACTCCTTCCGTACTCAAATATTCTGGAAGATGTATCGGCAATACACACAGAATCCGAAAGGACTTTGAAAATGATTGAAATAATTCCGCCAAAGACTTCATCCGATATACCCAAGGAATCTCTTTGTTGGCGAATATAATTTATTAAAGGAGTTGGAATGTCGGAGATCCCCAAGGTATTTGAGACTCCCTTTTCAAATCCCAATATTTTGATTGTGTTATCCGTAAGGCCAATGGAATCTACATACTGGCGGATATAATTGATCAGGGGAATATGGGTATCAGTGATTCCAAGGGTATCGGTAATGTCTTTTAGTATCGGGGGAAGTGTATAATAAACTGTGATCCTAATAGCATCTATATAAGCGGTAGTAGCTGCACTTGTGGCTGTTATATAAGAAGATAAGACAACGCCAAAATTGGAGCTGTTTATATCGGTTGGGGTAAGTTCCAAGCCCCATAGATCCGAACTTCCACCGTAGCTTGCCCAAGTATCTGAAGTGGGATAATATGTGCTGGTGTCCGCCTTATCATTGCCAGAAATTGTCCCGCCCTTTACCAGCTTGACCGAACTATCCCCCGCCTGCTTGTTTGCACCATTGTTATTTGCCTTGCGCTCTATTTCTACCAGAATCCCCGATATAGTGGCATTTGAAGGAATGGAAAAACCGAAGTTTGTGGCTTTCAGGTAATGAGTAGTGGCAGTGCTATTCTTGGCAGCTGCAGCCGTGGCATAGACATTGTCGGATGAATAAATATTTGAAGGGTTAGTCCATGCCAGTGTGCCTACGCTACTGTCGTCAGCTCCAGTTCCAGGGTATTTTGTTACGAAAATGTTGTTTATTATGCTATCGGTGATCCTCGAACTGTCGGAGAGGGTTCGAACAATTGATTCTATTTTTTTGTTTATTATGCTATCAGTGATTTCCGAACTGTCGGAGAGGGTTCGAACAATTGATTCTATTTTTTTGTAGATAGTGATGTAGGGGGAAGAATAGTGTGCTACAGCAAGATAAGTATTAACTGAAGAGAAGGCACAGCCATTACCTCCACCCGTAGGTAAAGTGTTTGGGTCTGAAAGTTTAGTAAAGGTATCCCCATCTCTCTTGTAGATAGTGATGTAGGGGGAAGTACTATGTGCTACGGCAAGATAAGTTACATCTGAAGAGAAGGAGCAACCCCAACCTGTATTTATAGGTAAAGTGTTTGGGTTAGAAAGTTTAGTGAAAGTATCCCCATCTCTCTTGTAGATAGTGATGTAGGGGGAAGAATAGTGTGCTACAGCAAGATAAGTATTATCTGAAGAGAAGGCACAGCCATAGCCTGTACCCGTAGGTAAAGTGTTTGGGTTAGAAAGTTTAGTGAAAGTATCCCCATCTCTCTTGTAGATAGTGATGTAGGGAGATTCATAGTGCGCTACGGCAAGATAAGTTCCATCTGAAGAGAAAGCACAACCATTGCCTCCACCCGTAGGTAAAGTGTTTGGGTTAGAAAGTTTAGTGAAAGTATCCCCATCTCTCTTGTAGATAGTGATGTAGGGGGAAGAATAGTGTCCTACGGCAAGATAAGTTCCATCTGAAGAGAAAGCACAGCTTAAGCCTCCACCCGTAGGTAAAGTGTCTGGGTCTGAAAGTTTGGTGAAAGTGTCCCCATCTCTCTTGTAGATAGTGATGCAGGGGGAAGAATAGTGCGCTACAGCAAGATAAGTTCCATCTGAAGAGAAGGCACAGCCATAGCTTGTATCCGTAGGTAAAGTGTTTGGGTTAGAAAGTTTAGTGAAAGTGTCCCCGCTTCTCTTGTAGATAGTAATGTAAGGAGAACTGCCATGTGCTACAGCAAGATAAGTATTATCTGAAGAGAAGGAGCAACCCCAACCTGTATTTGTAGGTAAAGTGTTTGGGTTAGAAAGTTTGGTGAAAGTATCCATTTTTTAATCCCTAAATATCTTAACCAGTGAAATAGCCATTATAATTCCCAGATTATCTCCCTATTCTTCGAGAAGAGAGGCGGGGACGGTAAATCCCCGCCTCGTTCAGATTAACTTCCCGTAAATGTCACTACCCAGGTAACGGCCAGAGTATCATCCGCTCCCTTGGGAATAGTAGAGGCGAAAACGGCACGAGAGAAAGTTCCGGAGGCATCGGCTTCCCCGGCATCCGTAGTATTGTTGACGATCGCCACCTCGTTGATGGTGTTGCTCGTTCCTTCCCCAGCAGCCCAGGTTCTCTTGAACTCCACAGCATTCAGGGTAGTGCCGGATTGCTTGGGGTAAGTGGAATCGAAAGCCTTGGCAGAACCAGAGATGTAGCTTCCTGTCCCGATGTAGGAACCGGAACCGCTCTTGGAAGCAGTAGTGGTGGCCGTTCCCAATTTCATCCCGGCCATAGCGGTTACGGAAGCTCCGGCCACTTTCTTGGCAGTGTACTGATCCCCGACATTGGTTACCAGGTTGTGGACTTCCTGTTTCTGTTTCAGTTTGCCATCTTTATCGTAGAGTTCGGCGATCACCACTCCCTTGATGCCCGTTTTATCGTTCAGCCCGCCCTGGGGTTTAATCTTTTCAAGTATTTCCATGGTTTTCTCCTTCATTATGAGCCAAAGACCAGCAGACTGGCTGATACTGTGGCATCGTTAGCCGTGAGGGTGGTATCATTAGTGGCAGTGGCCTTCCAGAAGTAAAGGCTGACCTTGTTAGCAGCAGAACCCACTGTCCAGGTAGCTACAAGGGGAGTAGGAGCAGTAGCGGACTTGATGGTCACGATCGCTCCCTGAATTGTGGTAAGTCCCGTGCAGGTGAGATTAGTTATCCCGGAGGTCAAATTAGAAAGAGCGGTTAAAAATATTTTTTCTCCGGAACCAATCAGGGCATTATTGACGGCTACGCTCCCCACGGTGAGGGTTTCAGAAATAGAACCCTTAGTTGCGACGAGTGCCGTGGTACTTACAGTCGGTGAATAAACTGTGGCCTTAAAGTGTGGCATGATTATCCTCCTTTAAGCGTGACCCCGGACCCAGTAACGCCAATCCAATACTCCAGCGCAACCTCTCCAGTAAATCGAAGCTTTAGCGGTCATGTTATCGTTGTCCAGCCAGGTGTTGATCAGCGGACCCTCACGGTTGTAGAAGCGAATTCCCTCTTTGACACAGCCCACATACCAAGCCGTAGAAGAAGAGAGGAAAGGCCAAGATACCAGATTTAGAATACCCTTGAGGACATTGATATCGTTATCCGCATCTCCCGGAGAAAGGGTGGAATTGAGAAGTTTGGCAGCCGTAAATTTCAGTGCGGGATGAACGAGAAGGGTATCCGCCTTGAGCAGGATTTTCTCCCCTCTCTCGTCGTAGGCGTTGGTATTCTCCAGGGTGTATATGGCGGTTTCTAAACCAGTGGCATCCAGTGTCAGGTTAAGATTATTATCAAAGGTTCCACCCACTTTGTTAGGATGAGCATCGGAGAAAAAGTTGGTTCCGTCATAAATTTCAGGGTTATCGTTGAAGATGGAGGCAGCGATTTTCTCCTTGAGGTAGGAAACCCCTTTTGCCCAAGATTGAGCGTGGCGCTGAACGAAATTTTTCAGCTTGTAAGAATCGGCAGCCAACTCGTGGGAAACCTCTAAGCCATCGGCATAGGAACTGTGAGTGAAAACAACTTCCCAATCCTCAAAAGGAGCATGGAACTTGATCGGTTCCCCTTCTTTCTTGGGGACGGGAATACCCATACCCGTTGCGGAAGTAATAACTTCCTGGGCAGCTTCAGAATCCTGGACCTCGAAGATCTGGTCAAAAATGGAGGGAAGTTGGGTATATTTATCGAAAAAGTGTTCGTAGAGATCTCGTCTTAATGTATAGGGAAAATCAGCTCTGAATAACATCTATATCCTCCTATGCCGCCTGCTTGACGATGCGCACAAATACAGTCTGATTAGCGGTATCCACATCTACGATGTAGAGGTTCTTATCAGTAGGCGAAGTAACATCTACTTCCCGAGCCCCAGCTACATCGGCATGGGTATCTTTCATAGCGATGGTCACCGTAGAGTTGGCAGGATACTCGTAAACAGCATGAGGCGAGGAATCCACCATAATCGTGGTGGCTCCCGGTGCTTTGGTTTCGCAGGCTACTCCCACTACATAATCGCAACCCACTTCTGCAGGCAAAAGATAACCTGCTCCCGCTGTCGTGGAAACACTGAGCATATCTCCGGTATTGATAGTTGTGGCTGCGCAGGCTGTAGTGTCGATGTAGCACATTTTGATCTCATGGGGACCGTAGCGGTACCCATAAGGTTTGTATACAGTCATAGTTTTTAGCTCCTATGTAAAATTATTTTTTCTTATGAGGAAGAATGATCCGGGCATAATCCTCCTCGGTCAGCCCGTATATCTCTGCCTCTTTCTTTTGCTCCTCGGTCAGTCGGATTTTGTCAGCTTCGGGACGCTTAGGCGGGACACCGGCATCGATATTGCCTACCGTAGTCACCTCCGCCAAAGATTCCTTGAATGCCTGGACATTTGCTCTCAATTCGTCCTCATCCGCTCCGGAAACGAACTTGAGAAACTTGTGGGGAACCTTGAGTTCATTGAAGATCTCTACTTTCTTGATCTCCAACTCCTTCTTGAGGATTTCCCTTTCCTTCTCCTGGAGTTTGGCCTCCAGCTCCGCCTTCTCTTTCTTGATCCTTTCCACTTCTGAAAGTTCGGCAGCCTTCTTTTCTTCCTCGGCCTTTTTTATGGCCTCAAGTTCCTTGAGCAGTTTCTCATTCTGGCGTTTTTGATAGCCAAGTTCGTTTTTTAATTTCTCCAGTTCTTTTTCCTCTGGGACTGTGGTTTTCTCCACTTCTTCAGTGGGTATATCTTCTGGCATTTATTTTTTTCTCCTTCGAGTTCTCCGCTTTTTGCGGGTAATTTTTTCAGGTAAAGATGAGGGAACGCCGTATTCCCTGGCCCATCTTTGAGCAATCTTGGGGTGCTTCCAAAACATGAATCTCTGCTGGGCTTTAGAGCGAAAAGGCAATTATTTCCCTCGCTTGCGTCCTTTGGCAGAGAGTTTGGCAAATCGTTTCGCCCCATATTTCCTGCGTCCAATCCAAGCTGCCAAAGCAGCAGGATTGGTAGCTCCCCTCTTGGCCAGTTTGGCTTTCAGGGCAGCAAATCTCTTTCCTGTTCCCAGTTTGGGCTTCTTAGCCATTTTTTCCTCCTATAAATATTCGCCAGTCTCTAAATCCCTGAGCATGCACCTACAATTGCTTCCACACTGCACATCACCGCCGGGAACAGTAGGAAGCTCGCTCCAGAGATAGGGGCTTCCTTCCGCCAGTTCCAAACAATCATCACAATGATCCGCAGTGGGTTCCAAAACCCATTCCACCTGTCTTTCTTCCAACGCCAAATTTTGAACTCCCTGATAGTAGGGGTTCCAGAGCTTGGCATAATTTTTCACCCGGGGAAACTGCTCCTCAAAAGAAGTGGCCTCAATATCGGGGATTAAATTTCCATTTACAAAGCCCAAAATCCGATCCACAGCTTGCTGGATTGAATTTTGCCAGTTAGGAGGAACGGGCAATTTGTAAATTTGAGAGGCCCTGAGCATTCCCGTAGCCATGGCCCGGGAATAATAACGGTAGAGCACCACTCCCCAGAGAGAAGTCAAAAGCAGAAGGATGTTTCGATCCCTGTTTTTTTCATATTCCCTCTGAATCGCTCGGTAATCGTTCTCCAACTCCTCATAGAGGTGTTCTTCAAGGTATTCGATGTAACGAGCATGGGGATGATTTCCCTTAAGAATGCGTAAAGTTTTGTCAATTTCCGCCCGCAGGCGACGGGTCTTACTCAACTGGCTTGATCAGTTCCTCCACCATCTTCTTCATGTTTGTCAAATCGAGGACGGTCTCATTGGGAACTCCTCCGGGAGCAATCTGGGAACGGATGGCCTTTTGGATGTCATCCTCTGTATCTTGAGCTACTTCTTGTTCAATAGTGGAAATTTCATCCTGGGTATAACCAAACTCCCTGCGAGCCTGACGCCTGGAGATAATGCGGTTCTGCAGTTTGTTAATCACCTCATTGGTCAGTTCGGTTTTATCTCGAGGAGATACTGGTTTCCACTGGATCTCCGTTTTTATCTCCGGATCTACCTGAATCTGCCCCAAGGCTTTACCCATGATCAGAAGAATCCGATTCAATTCCTGATAAGCATTGCCGAAGGAAATCTGACGCTCCAGAGCCTTGTTGTTCAAAGCAGCGTGGCTTCTTTCCAGAGCCTCTCCAGAAGGCATTCCCCCTCCCGTTAAGCCCAGGGCAGAACGGGGAGTAGCCGTAACCTCACAGAGCTTTTCGATGTGGTTGTCAATAGCATTTAGGAGATTTCCCAGATCGGCAGCTCCCAGACTTCCCACATTGGCCTTGGAGTTGATCGTCCAAACTTCTCCGGGTCCCGTTTCCAGAGGTTCAGAAAGGATTTCTCCTTCCAATCCAGTAACATAGGCCTGAGGGAAGCCGTGAAGATCGGCTACCTTCAAGAGGTCAACCTCCAGTTTGTTAATGGCATCCTGAATGGGAATGGCATCCTTAAGTTCTGAAACCCCAAAAACGGTATCAGCAATCTTATTGGGAAAATGCACGATGGGAATAATCCCAAAGGGATTGGGAAGAGGCCACTCTGAATCCTCTGGGGGTTGATACTTTTCCCAATTTCCCTTCAACCAGTTATCCGAAGAAATGTACTTCTCAATGCGGTCGGGATAGTACTTGTTCATACGCACATAGGGATAGCCCTTCTCATCGTGGAAGACCCATTTTTTGATCACATACTTCAGGCTCTCTTCGTTTTCCTCCTCATAGAAGGGAAAGATGTAGCAAGAGGGATTGAAGTGGATGCGGAGGCGTTTGCTCTGATCAGGCCAGACGATCAAGAAGGAATCCCCAGTGATCACGGCATTGCGGTGCAGGCGGATGGTAAGGGCCTCCATGTTGTTTTCATCCCACTGATTCTGAAGCCAGCCTCGGGCATTCTCATCCTTGCAGACCAGGCCCTCGACCTTCAATTTGGCGGTCAGAGTATCCACGATTGCCGAGCAGTAGTTGACCGCCAGCCCGTAATTCGTCTTGAGAATTTCTTTCGCTTTGGGTGGGAACTTTAATTCGTGATCACCATCATAATAGTTCTGGTAAGTATCGATCTGGTTCCAGTAATCCTGAATGGCCTGCAGTTCCCAATCCAAAAAAGATGCAGCAATTGGATTTGTCATTTTAATCCCTAAAATAAATTATGGTAAACCATCACTTTCCACTGGCCTCGGGAAGTCCCATACCAGGCCAGAGCAAGAGCATTCACGCAGTCATCGTGCTTTCCCTTGGGGGCACCGGACTTCAAATTTCCCGAAGGTGTAGAAGTGTATTCATAGGAACGCAATTCGTTGATCAGAACTGGTTCATTGGGAAAATTGATCAATTCCTGTTCCAGGGCAATGGAGAGACCATCAATTAAATACTGCTTCATGGCCGTCTGAATGGAAATCCCGTAAACCGTGACATTCTCCTTCTTTAGGTCCTCTAAAATGGGAATTCCCATGGCTGTAGCATCGAGATAGATAGGTGCTCGGTATTTCCGTGCTGTGGAGATGATACGGGATTTCTGCAGGGAAAAATCCACAGAGGTGAAGCGATCGAAATGGCAGACATGGTGAGTATCAATATCAATAACAATAATGACTGAAAAGTCCTGATACTTCGCCAGATCCACTCCCATCACATAAGCGTGTGAGGGATACTTCTCAGGGCCGTAGTATTCCCCCTTAATGCACTTCTCGATGTTGCGGAAAACAGCCCCTGAATTGTCAGTAAATTCCGCCAGAACTTCTTGACGGAAGAGGCGCTCCGGCATGCCCTTCTTCATGGCCTCGATTTCTTTAGGATCCAGATAGGGATTGGTATATGAGGGAAAGTGAAAAGATTTCCATTCCGGCTCTTCCGGATCCTCTCCCAGTTGGTAGATGTCAAAAAACCAGTTCCGGGATTTAGGCGTGGAAATGAAAATAGCCTTGCCCTTCTTATCCGCTAAAGCAGGACGCAGGGATTGATACCAGGCATCGGGAGCAATCTGGGCAGCCTCATCCACGATCACCAGATCCAAACCCTTGGAAATCAGAGTGTCGGGATTATCGGCAGAACGACACTGGATCAGGGAACCGTTCTTGAACTGAGCAAAGAGTTTGCTCTCGCTCTTTCTCTCTAAAGTCTCCCGGGGGATGAATTTGTTGAGCACATCCCACATTGCTTCCGTAAGTGGGAAGCTGGGAGCCACCAGCCAGATCGTAGAATGAGCTTTAGTCAATCCCATCCTCAAAGCTTCATTGGTAGCAGCATAGGTCTTTCCCCACCTTCTTCCGCAACACAGAACCCGGAAGCGGTGAGGATCCCGGTGAAACTGCCACTGGGAAGGATGAGGCTTATACGGGATCTTCCGAACTATTATCGGCTGGCTGATCTTCTCCAGCGTCTTCAGTTTCTTCTCCGTCAATAGGAATTGGTTCATTTTCTCCTTCCCAGGAATACATCACGGCTGCAGCTTCAATCTTGGATTTTTTGCGGGGATCTCCATAATCTCCTAAGATCTCCAAAAGCAGTTTGGCTGCAGCGATGTCCGGTTCCGTTTTGGTGGCAGCGTGGATCAAGCGCTTGTAGATTTTGGGACGGGCACGGTGCAGACTCTGATCTGTGAGCGTGGCTACCATATCCCAGAATCCCGGCTTGGCTGCCCAGCGGTCGAGGGTTTCCGTCTTCACTCCGATTTTGCGGGCAATGTCGGCCTTGGTCTCCCGGGGATTTCCGGCCACCAGCCACTTCATGTATTCGATCTGTAGATCAGACCAGCCCTGCCAGTATTTCTTACGAGAAGGCATCTTCTATGGGTTCGATCGTCACTATAAACCGCTCCAGATCCTGGAGTTTGAAGACCTCTTCTCCATATTCCGCTTCCACTTCCAATTTAATCCGGGCTTTACCAGAAGGAGAAAAGGTAATGGCAGATTGAATGGGACACAATTTAGCTATGAATTTAATCTGATCGGGCAATTTCTTGATATATTTCCTCCGGGGATTTCCCCCACTTTTTTTCAAACCACTGCCGAGAAACTTGAAAATCTTCCCTGGCTTTTTCTCCCAAGGTTCCTCCGCCGAAGTGATGAAGGTAAACCAGGCCCATCACATTCCTGTATCCCTTGAACCAGAGCCTCAAAGATAGGTCATCGTCTCGGAATTGATTTCCCTCTCCAGATTCGTCATGCCCTCCCACTTCCTCAAAAGCCCTGCGCTCGATCAGAGAAATCCCGTCAATGATCCGGGGAGAAACAAAATATTCGTTTCTGGAGAGGTATTCAGGATGTCCCTGAATTCCGGAAAGACCCCATGAGCGGGCACCCAGAAGTCCTACCTTGATGCCCTTATTTTTTAAAAACTCCAAGTCATAAAGGAACTGTTCCAGCCAGTAGGGGGAAACTACGAGGTCATCGTTCAAAAAGATCAAAATTTCCCCCTTGGCCAAGGAAACTCCGTAATTAATCTTGGAGGCCCAGCTCTTTTTTTCGGGGTGATTGACCACCACGATCTCCGCTTCCTGGGGAGTGAAAAGGAGATGGGAATGGAGCTGAAGGCTGAGGTAATCGTAGCGGTTATGAACCGGGATGATAATGCTAACTTGCTCGATGCATCGCTTCCCCGTTCCCATCAGTTCCCTGGGTAGTGGATTTCAATACTCAAAAGAAACCTCTCCCTCTCTCAGGCTTCCCAAAGCCATGTTCTGGGTCAAATGCGGACCCTGATATTCCTCCAGAGTAGTGGGCTTAACTGAGGGATCCTCCAGGCGGGCAAATTGGTACATGGAGAAAACCCGATCCCCGCAGATATGAATCACGCCTCTGGGCTTATAGGTGTAAATCTCCGCCAGTTTCTTAGCGATCTGATCGGGATAAAGATAAGTTCCGAAGCGGTCTATAAAAGCATGGGAATAGGGCCATTTTCCCCGGGGAGCAAAGTTGGTGCGCACGATCAAAGAATTTCCCTGAAGGCGGACATAGCGCTCAGCTTCCATTTTGGTGAAGCCGTAGTAGTTCACGGGAGCAGGCTCATCATCCTCGAAATACATGCCGTCCTCCACTTTTCCGGGGAAAACGCAGGCCGTGGAGATATAAATGAAATAAATATCCGGCCTCAATAGATTGTATGTGCCCTCCACATTCATCCAATAGGCCCAATCCCGCTCCTCATCGCACAGCCTCACGGAAGTCAGGGCAGCGCAGTGAATGATGCTTTCAATTTTGTTCCTCTTAAGGTAATCATCCACCAGAAGAAGATCGGTGATGTCCAATTCCTCATGGGAAGGAGTAAAAGCATAGGGAAAAACTTTGGCTATTTCCCTTCCCAATTTTCCCGAGGCCCCAGTTATGAGCAAGCGTTCCACTTTTCCACCATGCGCTTCAATTTGGGAACAGAAAGCATCTCCGCCCGGTCGCTGGAATAATCCTCCAGTTCCTCTCCTCTTCCTGGATAAAGAATCACGAAATTATTTTTTCTCTCCACTCTATGGGTTAAAGTTTCCTCCCGGCAGTAGAGTACCTCATGGAGCTTCTCCCCAGTGCGGATACCCGTGAACTCCAGAGGATAATCCTTTCCTGCCATGGCTTCTGCCAGATCCACCAGACGACAGGCGGGGGAAAGGTAAACGAAAACTTCCCCTCCCTGCATGTTCTCCGTGGCAAAAGAGATCAATTCCACGGCCTGGGAATAGGTGATCAGGAAGCGGGTCATACGGGGATCGGTGATTTTTAAGGGCTTTTTCTCGCTGATCAACTGGGCGAAATAGGGAACAACGGATCCCCGAGAACCGAAGACATTCCCATAACGGGTTACGGAGAAACCGGGTCCCAGCCAGAGCTTCTCCGCCAAGGCCTTGCTCATACCATAAGCATTGATGGGCTTCACGGCTTTATCGGTATTGATGTAGAGGGCCTTCTCCACGCCATGGGACTGGCAGGCAAACTTCACATTCAAGGTTCCCAGGACATTGGTCTCCAGAGCTTCTTCGGGAAATTCTTCACAGGTGGAAATAATCTTCAAAGCTGCAGCATGGTAGAGGATATCCACTCCCCTGGTGGCCTGTAAAATTTTTTTTCTATCCCTGATATCCCCGATGATAAATTTCAAGCGAGGATCATTATAGAGCCGGGACATGGAGAGCTGTTTCTCCTCATCCCGGGAATAGATAATAATTTCCTTCGCAGGGAGCTTAAGGAGAGCGGAAGTAATGAAATTCCCAAAGGAGCCAGTCCCACCGGTAATTAAGATTCTTTTGTCTTTAAAGATCTCTGGGTTCAATATTTTTTTGGGGGGAGGGATAATCTTATGATGACGCCCTCCCCCTTTCAATCTGGGGGAATACCAGGCAGATGGGTGATCTTTCCGTGCTCCCTCGTGATAAGGGAAGACGACCGGCAGTAAATTCCCCCGTGGGAAAGGAAGTCCATTTGCGCCAGCGAAAATTTCCCTCCTATAATATATACGCATAAAAATTGAACCAATCTTTAAATTAGGTTTGATGCGGATTCCAAGGCACGAAAATTTCTCACACCCCAAAACGCTCATTCCTTGTATTGGCCTTCAATTGCGGTTTCCCGGGGCGATTTTTACCGAAATTGGAATCGTCGTGGGAGGGGCTTAGCGAGCCTTGCCGGGGCAAAAAATGATTCGCAAAATACCCCCCGTCCCCTGAAGCCGATTCCTGCAAGGCGCATTAAAAGCCAATCGCTATATTTCGGAAAAGGTTACTTTTGCGAAATTACAGGAATGGCTTCAATCCTTGATTATTTTTGTGCATTCTGGAGCTGGCTCCAGATGCGGGCTCGGCTTACCCTTCTCCTGACCTATAAATTAATTTCCCGATCTATAAACCTTCAGTAAAAAAGGAAAATAAAAAAGAAAAGCAATCTGACGGGAATTCCTTCTCTTTCTCTTGACTTGGTTTCCTCTTATCGGATCCTTTTATTAGAATCTCTCCCCTAAGGAATCCCTTAACAGGAAAAGCAGAAAAGTAAAAATTTTTTTACCTTTTGGAGCCAATACATTTATCCCTTCCTCCTTCTTTATCCTCTCTCCTATGGGCAATTTGACATCGAATATTTGTTCGCTTCCCGGGTAAAAAGAAAAGGGGCCTCATTTAAGGGGCCCCTTAACCTGAAGTAAAAATTTTTTTACTCTTTAACCTCCTTTCTCACCTCTAATTCTTTTCCTTTGCAATAGCCGGTCGAATAAGCTCTCCATTCCTCACCGGGAATATATCTATTTCCCGGCAATATCACCTTCCCGTGGGGTTCATTACCCCAGGCTCCGTGAGCTGTCCAATAACCAAAACTCCCGTCGGGAAGTTCAACCGGACCGCATAACTGACCTCCTCCTGTGAGGCCAATCTCGTTTTTCCTCCTGGCCATCACCTCTGCAATCTTGGCACTTTTATAACCCAACACTTCCTCTTTAACCTCCTTTCCTTTTGCTCCTTCTTCCAAAATCTTAGCTACTTGACCGGTTTCGCAATTTATTTTAATACCGTAGCTGTATTGCTCTTTAGTCATTTTCTCCTCCTTTCCTATTTGAAAATCATCCAGAAAATCCAACACAAAATCACCCATACCCAAAGCAAAATCTCCTGTGTTTTCCGGGTC
>Ga0272448_1003345_pt1 | contig 19186 bp, 19 predicted proteins | sample YNPCB0191_FD_202220 | JGI IMG/M metagenome (GOLD analysis project Ga0272448, IMG submission 202220) | Hot spring sediment microbial communities from Yellowstone National Park, WY, United States - YNP-CB-019-1 | ecosystem: Environmental > Aquatic > Thermal springs > Hot (42-90C) > Sediment... | reverse complement strand
AAGGAAGCGCGAATGATTTTTTCAAGAGAATAAGAGAGGTTAATTATTGATCAAAAGAATAAGAGAGGTTGATGAACCATCAAAAGAATAAGAGTGATTGATTTTTCAAAAGAATAAAAGTAGTTAATAATTCATCGATAGAATAAGAGAGATTAATTATTGATCAAAAGAATATGAGATATTAATTATTGATCAAAAGAATAAGAGTGGTTAATTATCAATCAAAAGAATAAGATAGATTAACTATTCATCAAAAAAAGTAAGTGGTCGATTATTAATCAAAAGAACAAGAGAGGTTAAAGAATAAGAGTGGAAGCGACTTGCGCGCGAATGATCTTTTAAAAGAATAAAAGTAGTTAATAATTCATCAAAAGAACAAGAGAGGAAGCGACTTGCGGTGTTCGCTCTAAAGAGCGAGCGGAACTTCCCGAGAGGGGCTTGTAGCCCCTCTTAGGGAAGCGCGAACAATTTTTCAAAAGAATAAGAGAAGTTAATAATTGATCAAAAGAATAAGAGTTGATTTTTCATCAAAACAATAAAGATGTTAATGCTTCATCAAAAGAATAAAAGAGGAAGCGACTTGCGGTGTTTGCTCGTTTGCGCTTCACGCAAGCGAGCGAGCGGAACTTATGCGCGGGCTTCAATGGCTCCTTAGGAGCCATTGAAACTTTTACTTCTAACGAAGTAAGCGCCACTCGCTTGTTTCGAATGAAACAAAGGAAGCGCGAACAATTATTCATTTAAAAATAAGGGATGTTAATCTTTCACCAAAATAATATTCTTCGTAAGAAATGAACATATCGATTATTTGTCAAAATAAGATACAGATTGATTATTCATTAAAGTGATGAATCAAAAAAATAATAGAATATATTGATTAACCGGTAAAAGGATATGATACGCTGATGAATTATCAAAATATTAGATATTGATTCCAAGATGTTAGTAAAAAATATTAACGATTAATCTTATGCATAATTTCTATCCTGCTTATTTTTATCGTTAAAGACTGATCTCAATCTTAGTCAGCTTTAATAATAATCATGGGTATATATTAGTCTGATGATAATGACTTAATTATGCCAAAAAAAGTAATTAATGTTTAGATTTGATAAAATAATACCGGCAAAGATTAGTAAAACAACTGATAAATATCATATTATTTCGATGATTAATATTATATTAATATTAATCATATTTGTTATTAAGAGATTAAATTATAATTCAATACCTAGATAATAATTAGATTGTATATTGGTTTTATCAAAATCTAAAACCTCGGTGGCTTTTTGTAGTTCATCAAGTGGTAATGTTTTTGCCCATTCTAACATCTTAATAGGATTGATTGAATCTGATGGTACTTTCCAACCAATTACAAAATTATAACTATCTTCTTCGATGTCTACACCATCCCACCTTGAATAGGCTTCGGTTACATATTCAATGATAGTACAATTTAGTTGATATTTGGAAGTTAATAAGACATTTAGATACTGTAGATGATCATACCAATAAGAAAGATCTGATTCACATAAATAGTCATTAATTGGATATTCCTTATCGGCTAATTTAACAGAATTATTAACAACATCAAAATATTTTAGATGAATACCATAAACAATTATAGGAGTATACCAATCCCCACCCATTTACCAAAATATTAACATTTGGATGGAAAATCAATTTTAATTTAAGAGTAATTAAGTATTAGCTGATCAATAGAAGTTGATTATAAATAAAATAGAGATTTATTACTTTTCTAACAATATTATTAGAGACTTGTTTTAGATTTAGATAATATAAAGTTTATTCTTAATTAATTGATTGATACCTAATTTCTTTAAGGTTTAATGTTTTGTCATTTTTTAGTATAAATTTGATCCTCATCAAATTTAAAGTTCAAGAGTATTTCAATATGTTCTCTCTAACATATTGAAAATTCAAATTAAATTCTTTCCAATCAAAATACTTAACTACTTTTATCGGGATATGCTAAACGTCCTTCTTTTTTACCGTACATGATATAATGTTGCAAAGCACTTTCATAATTATTAATACCTGCTGATGGTAAATCAGGATATTTATCAATATAATATTGCCAATTAAAAATTTGTTCTAAAGGTTGTTCAAGTTTATATTGGCGTTTCTCAAAGATACCATAATTAAACCAATGATATTTAGCAAAATATTCACCATATTGTTTAATAGCTATATCTGGATTAACCAACAGATATTCTTGCCAATTAAAATCCAGTGGTAAAGCGACATCGGATATATCGGACCAATCAGTAAATTTTTCAATAAAAGATTCACCATTAACCTTAATAAATATAACTTCATAAGGATGAACATTAAATCCGTAATATTCATTGGGCATAAATGGAACAAAATAAAAAGGTTCACGTCCGCATTTTTTTCGGAAATCAACTCCATCAAAAGCTTTCAAAAGACATTTAATATTGTAACCTTCTTTTAAAATGGCGGTTGACCATCCAACTTCTTTTTGACGAATAATCTGATTTTTGGGTAAAAAAGAGGGTGTTGGAGTGAAAATTTCGCATTTAATAGCAATATCTAACCCTATTCTATCGGTAACTAAAAACATTGATTGAATATGAGGTTGATGCTCTAAAAATCCAATAGTAGTCCCAGCTAATTTAATGTCATCTGTTATCAGGGAGTTAAAAATTTTGATCCAATCTCGATCAGAGGCCCAAACAGGAAAGAATGGTCCGCGAGCTGTTGAATTAATAAAAATAAAACGATCATATTTAGTATAAAGATAATGATCTTGATCATTTAAAAACAAAGCATATGACCAACCACCAAAATCAAGTCCATTGTTATCACGATTAATAATCGAAACATTAGTATATTCAACGGGGACTGAAAATTTTAACTCTGGATTATTAATAATAAAAAAGAAATCAACATCATTATCTTGACGTAAACCATGTTTAACGAAAAATTTGACAGTTTTATTGATTTCATGGAAAACATAAAGTACTAGTGTTTTCATTTTAGATGATACTTAATTATTTTATATCTTTTTCTATTCATTTGATCATATGTTTATAATTGATTTTATCATTCATAGTTATTAGATCCAAATTAAATTATCTTAAGATAATCCAAATTATATCCCTCTCTTTGACATCCTTACCTAACGAAACTATTTTTTATTATGCCCTCTCTTTACCCTTATCGACTATTTTTGATTTATGTCAAATTAATAAACGATTTACTACTCTAATCTGTGACAATGAGTATTTTTGGAAACAAAAATTCTTTCATGACTTTGAACCTATTGATTATTCAGGTAATTGGAAAACACTTTATATGAATTTTCTCAATCTGTGGTCTTTTGGTAGTAATATGAACGGTTCATTGGGGTTACCTTTTAACATTAAATAAAAGAGAATACCCTCACTTATTACTACCTATAAGGCTAAACATATTGCAGCTGGTAATGGACATTCGGCATTTATCGATATAAACAATAATGTTTGGATTTTTGGAAAAAACGATTATGGTCAATTAGGTTTGGGTGATATTGGAGATCAATATAATCCAATTTTACTATCATCTATTGCAGTTCAACAAATAGTACTTGGTCAGGATGCTACTATTATCATATACTTCGATAATAATTTATGGGTATGTGGTAGCGACTTGCGCGCGATGTTAATCATAAAGGTAACTTAGGATTAGGTAATGATGATATTATAGGCTTCCTAACTTTACTTCCAAATTTAAAAGCTAAACAAGTATCAATTGGCTTTGATCATACATTAGTAATTGATTTAGACGATAATGTTTGGGGATTTGGCGGTAATTTTAATGGTCAACTTGGTCTTGGACATAATAAGAACACCATGATTCCTATTCCTATTCCAAGACTAAAAGCTAAACAAGTCTCTGCTGGATCATTTTATTCAATAATTATCGATCTCGATGGACATCTCTGGTCTTTTGGATCGAATAAATATGGACAGTTAGGTTTAGGTGATTCAGAAGATAAATGGATTCCCACACCTATTCCTGAATTTAAAGCTCATAAAGTTTCTTCAAGACATCATCATACTGTAGTTATTGATCAAGTAAAAAATATATGGAGTTGTGTATATAATTATAATGGTGAACTAGGTCTTGATGATACTATTAATAGATATCGTTTAACATTGATTACTGGGTTAAAAGCTCAGGATATATCAACTAGATTGGATAATACATTTATTATAGATACTGATTATAATATATGGGGATTTGGTTCTAATAAATATGGTAGATTAGGGCTAAGTGATGAGGATTTAAATTATTTGAAACCTACACAACTACCTAATTTTAAATCGATTAAAGTTGCAGCAGGTAGTTATCATACTTTAATGATAGGGACTTCAGTTTAGTTAATAATATTATAATAAAAAAATGATATCTAAAATATATTAATCCATAAAATGATAAATGGATCAACATAAAAATTGGATCTTTTATTTTAAATATGATTCTAAATATTATTCTTATACTTTAGAATTTGAAATACCCAAAGATGAGATCAAAGAATTATACATCTGTGGTTCTTGGGATCAATGGAAATGTCCTCTTAAATTTGAATGTCAAGATTATGGTTATATCTATCGATATTCAATTAAATTAAAATTTATAGCACCCTATTATAATTATAAATTTAAGTATCTTGGTAAAGACGGTGAAAAATGGTTCAATTATTTGCAGAATAAAATTAGATATAATCGTAATTTTATTGGATTTGATCGTGATAACGATATTATTAGATTCGAACATCCATATACAAAAGTTATCAAACAAATTGGTTATCCCTACAATATTAATTTTGTTAATAATACCTTCAATAGTGATTTGGTTGATAAATATAAATTAAATCCGTTTACTGTGAGTTCACTCAATGATATTTGTTTTCGTTATGTTGATCATAATAAATCCTATCTAGATTTACATCGTTATTCTTTGCCTTATCCATTAAAGGAACAACTAAGATTAATTGAATATAAATTTGATACTTTTAAACAACATTGTAGTAAACATTTTGAATATTGTAATTATTATCAAGTTGATCATGATAATGTTAATATAGATGATTTTGAATATTATACTCAATTTAATTGGGAGACCTTTGATTATCCCTTATCTGCCTTTTTTTATAATGAGGGTGAATGGAGATGTCATACTATTATTAATAGGAGTTTCCCTGATATAGATATTGATATTTTGCTTAATCCCTTAGATTTTAAGCAAATTTATTATGTTCAGGAAGGAATAAATGATGGGGAGCCTTGGATTTTTTTAGTCCAACATGAAAATGGCTTTTTTATCTATTTTAAAGCCTCTTGTGATTATTCAGGATTTGGTTGTCAAGGCGGTGGTGAAATTATTTATGATAATGATTGGTCTATTATGTGGAATTATGGTCTTGATGCCTTTATGAGATACAAACTACTTTTACATCAACTGACTTTTTATAAAAGTTAAAATTGAATTATCTAATTATTGATTTTACCTTCTATTAATGGATTTTCAAGAATTATTAACACTCATTGATCAACGCTTTAAGGATTCTTATCTTAATATTGATTGGCTATGGATTAAAGATCTCTGTTTTAAACTTATCACTAATATACCAACACCTGAATATAATATAGTGGAAGTTATTTTTTGTTGGTATATTATTGATCAACGCTTTAGGGATGCTTATCTTAATACTGATTGGCCATGGATTAAAGATCTCTGTCTTAAATTTATCACCAATATATCAACACCTGAATATAATACAGTAGAAGTTATTTTTTGTTGGTACTCTATTCTCTTGAAATTACAAGAGGATGATCTACACATGAGTACTTGGGAATATCTAGGTGCAATGAAAGATGTTATTAATGAGGATACTGATCAAGAAGATGTTATTATTACCGATGAGAGATTAAAATGTCTTGCTAATGAAAAAAGGATTGGATCTATCGAAATAGACTTGTTTATTAAGTTCTTTAATTCTAATTTGTCTTTGATCTAAATTTATTACCAATCATTGAACATTTATTTTTGTTCAATGACTTGTTTCTATTTAAATATCTTATTTTGATTATTAATAGTCTATTGATATCATATTTTTAAATAACACCTATTAATTTATCTTTTGTTATTGAATATTTTGATGTAGTTAATATTCAATAATTTATGAATTATGATATATTTTAGCCATAATTGTTATTAAAGTTACCATCTTACGTTGATTATTTTTATGTCGTAAATGTTGTTGTTGATAATGATCAAAAACTCTTTTTTTATACCTATATTTGGTCCCTTCACTTCTCTCAAATAAGTAATGTTCCATATCACAATAACATTTTACCTCACAATTATATCTATTACGATAATAATTAGTAGGCAAATATAATCGACACTTCTTACATCTAGTTATACCATCACTTAAATCAATTCGATTTTTAGCCCATTTAAATAATAATTCATCCAGTAGAATCAATACTTCTTCTTCTATTTCGGGTAATTTTAAATCTTTAACTTTAAAATAACCCACTATCATAGGTAAAGTATTCACCATATAAAGACAATCTTCTAGAGTGAATAGTTCAAAATCAATATTTTTAAGAATTAATCCTATTAATTCTGCTTTATTAGGATTAGGTGTATAAGGCTTTTGGCGTCGATATTTGGCCACCTTCTCATCAGCTAACCCAAGTTTAATGGTTTTTTGTAAATATCTATTAGGTTTAGAAATACGATCATGTATAATTGGCGGTAATTTATCATCTAGATAAATATATCCTTTATTGGAACAGATTGATATTATTTTCTTTTCTGGTTCAACCATTTATTGATTTAAATTGCTATTATCTAGTTTTCAATTTTATTGTTCAATTATCTATATTCGGTATTAATGGTTCTATTATTGTAAATTTGGGCATATCTTTTACACTGCGTGTACTTTCATTTGTGTTACCTTTTAAATCCCGTATTCTTTTGCGGGATTTTTCTAAATTATTTTGATAAGTTTTTAAAATTTTCATGGCCCGTTGATAATCATTGTATGATACTTTAACAAATAGTTGAATATCTTCAGTTTCTGACATTTTAAATTTACTATTTTTCTTGATATTTTTAAAATTAAAATTAATCAAATTTTAATTTTATGTTTTAAAATTTTAATTTTTAAAATTTTAAAAATAAATTGATTAATTAATTTTGTCAGCTATTTTCAATAAAAATGTCATTGAACAAAAGCCAATCCACTCATAATATTAAATCTAAAGAAATTAATGGTAAGATATCTTCTGAAGAACTATCTTCTAAAATACCATTACCATATAAGAATAATAATACTTATGAAAGTGATGATGAATATAAATCGGATGAAGAAAATTATAATTTAAATACTGACAAGTCAAATAATCCTAGAACTCTAGATATTGATGGAGTATCTAGAGTTGATGATAAAAAGACTAAAGAATATAAGGAAGCTTTAAATATTTTCAAGAAAAATGGACGTGTAGATGATATCGATAAATGGAAAAGAATAGGATATGTCCTGTATAATATAGATAGATATGATTTATTTTTAGAATTTAGTCGTCCCAAATATACTGAATCTCAAATTAATGGCTTATGGAATTCATGTTTAGATAAACATTGTGGCAAAAAATTAATTACTATAGCTAGTTTTGATACTTGGTTAAAAGAAGATTTGGATGAAACTGAATATCAAAACTTTAAAGCTAAATGGAACCACAAGAAGAAATCATATAAATCATTTAAACTTAAATATAATGTGATTAATCCTTTATCCAAATATATTAATCCAGACTTATTATCAAATATTGAGCTATTAACTGGAGAAGATTTAAGCATCATTAATTGGTTTGTATTACAGTATAATGATGTAGTTAGAATAAAAGAGAATAAAAATTATACATGTTATATTTATCATGATATAGATGCTTTATGGCATGAACGTCCTTATGATTTTTTACAAACACAAATACTACTAATAATGTCGAAAACCTATTAAGATCTAATACAAATCTTTACATCTTATGAAAAAGAGATACCATCTTATGATAAAATAGCTAAAGATTCATTTGATAATAATTTAAAAATATTACATGAAAAGTCAATTAAAAGTCAAAAATCGTCGTTTGGGGCCATAATAGGTAAACATATTAAGACTCAATTATACGACTTTGACCCCAAATTTCGATTTAAAATTAACTCTAAAAGACATTTATTACCAATTACTAATAAAAAACTAGTCGATTTAAAAACAGGAGAGGTAAGAGAAAGAATAATGGATGATTACTTTTCATTTGAATTCCCAGTTACATATAATCCTAATGCTGACAGTAATTTGATAAATAAATTTATTAATGATTTTTGCTCGGAAGAACAAGAAAAAATTTCTTGTTTACAAACTATTTTAGGATATTGTATAACTGGGGAAATCCGCGAACAACGTTCTTTTATTTTTAGTGGTCTCGGTGCAAATGGTAAATCTATTTTGATTCTCTTACTGAAAACATTGTTTGGAGATTGTTATACCATGTCTCCAAAAGATTTATGGATAAAAAGTGGTATAAGAAGTACAGGTGGTCCATTACCTCATTTGGCTGAATTAGAAAATAAGAGAATAAGTTTATGTGATGAAATAGATAGTGATAGTACACTTGATGAAGGACAAATTAATTATATAACTGGTAGTAGTGTTATTAAAGGGAGAGGTTTATATAATAATCCTCTAGAATTTCCGAACTATATTAAACTACTTTTATTTTGTAACCCCCCTCTTCCTAAATGTTCGGACAGAGATGCTACATGGAGACGTCCTGTGCTTTTTAATTGTGATACAACATTTGTAGAAAATACATCTCAAATTATAGACCCTATTAAACATAAATTAAAAGATAAAAATTTAGGTGAAGAGTTATGTACACCTGAAAACTTATCAGCTTTCTTAAATTGGTTAATTATTGGTTCTAAAAGATATTATCAATTAGGTTTATATATTCCGCCATGTATTATAAATTCTATACAACAATATAAAGATGATAATGATCCCATCAAGGAATTTTTCGATATTCATTACGAGCAATCGAAAAATTGCAAAGATCGTATTAGTAAACCTGACACATATAAAAAATATCAAACGTGGTTTGCCGAAAATGCCGATAATAATATGACTCAACTATCTAGAAGGGACTTTCATGCAAGTTTTTCTAAGAAAGCCATAAAAATAGTACCTCATAGAGGTACTGAAAATTATATAGGTATCAAAGAAAAATTTATTATATCTAACTCCCAATCATCTACACTAAATTTACTTGCAAATATGTAATAAAAGATAATATTTAAAATATTATCTTTTTAACTTTTATTAATTGATTAAATCAATACGTCGGTCTATTTTAATTATTAACTCAATTTACTTATATTTTGGTTGATTTTGATGGTTGATTTAATTGAATTTAAAATATATGTATTAAATAGGATTTATACGTTTGATCATTCATTGGTTGATTTGGTTGATTATTTTTATTGTTTAACTTTAAATACTATTATGAAGTTTATAATACAATTTTTATTTTAATAAAAATAATCAACCAAATCAACCATTTAAATGTATATTAGGAGAAAACATAGTGAAATACTAATAATTAATAATTTAATCTATAATTATTAAATCAACCATTTTAATGGTTAAAAGTACAGTTAAAGATAAGTACAATATTATTGTTAATAGATAAATATTATCAATATTTGTTAAAAAATTATATATTGAAGTGGTTTGTATCACCTCCAGATAATTTAAATTAGTTAAAAAATATTCAATTTACATATTAATATTAATATTAATCATTAGCACAATTAAAGCAGATTAAATCTAGCAAATTTCCAGAAGTCTGAGGTATTAAATATACCTTTTTTGATTAATGCTAAGATATTATTAGCCTTACTTCTTAACTGTGAACATTTATTTCTAAATTCTTGATCATCATAGTTTATTGGATTATCGAAAAAATATCTCTGACAACAGTTACCACAATAAATTGAACCATTAGTATCGCATTTTTTGCATGGGTAATAACTTGTGTATTTTAGCCTCTGAATAAAATAACAATCTTTACATAAATAATTAGTTCTTTCATCCATATTAGTAGCATATTTAATTAATTTATCTTCATCCCCACAGATACAACAATGTTTAATTCCATCTTTAATCTTCTTCTTAAAGACTTCATAGGTTACTCTTTTAATCATTTTATCTGTATGTGTCCAGGCTAAATTCTCACCTTTAACTGTTAAATCAGGTATTTCGTCATGTTTATTAATTAATTCCTCTTCTGTCTCATAGACTATATCAAACATAGCTAATCCAAATTTTAACAAACTACATTGTTTACACCATCCATATAATACTTTTTTAGTATCAGGAAATTCTCTTTTACAGACGTTACAAGATATCATTTTTATTAAAATAATATCTTATTTCTTTAATTCAAATTATATCTATTAAATATCTTTAATTTATAGTAGTAATCCTTTTCTTCATCATTACATTCTTCTGCACATAAATATATTCCATTATCATATTTACTCCTAATACTATCATCATTTATCTCTCTATATTTACTCTCATCATGATAGATTAATATCACTTCCTTCATCAAATGACAATCTTTAATCAACTTGTCTAAGGTATATCCTTTCGTTACCACAATTTTATACCCTATCGGTATTGTCAGATAGGTTATTGGTTCCCCACAATAAAAACAATTATCTCTTTCTTGTTCATAATAAACTTTTTGACTACAGATATAACTATATCCACACTTATTACAAATAGTGTAATAATAGATATCATTGGGTGGTAATAATTTTCGATGACATTCACAACAGGTCACTAATTCTTCGTTAATTAATAATTGTTTAGTCGCCCATCTCTCCAAACTCACACTAAACATCTTCAATATTTCTTCAAATAATTCTTCTATTATTCTAATATTTAATTTTTGACATAACTTATCTATTAAGTGATAACATACTATCATAGCACCAACATTTTTTATATATAAAGCATCCACCAAATTAAAATTAACATCGATATTAATATGTATCCTAATAAGTCTTTTAATACATTCTTTTTTCAAACTATCCCATCTATACTCACTATAATAATATTTATGGAGAATTTCCGGTAGATGTTCCATTTACTTTTTTAAATCTTTATTTTAGATTTATCATTTTTAGGCGTGGCGGTTTTGTTTTATTGGTTTAATATAGTTATGATATAAGTGAGGTTAATAACTTTATCTGCATTGTAGTGGATTAACACTCGATATGAAAATGTAGGGATTATTAAGTTTCCTTAATACTAACTCATAGACTGTATATTGATAATCTGATGATACTGCAGATTGTGCTTGCAAACTTTTTTGGTATTTATCTTCTCCACCACAATGACATAAAAAATCATCGAATGGTGGACATTTACAAATACTATCCAATTTTTCTTCATCTTCTTCCATTAAGGTTGTATCTACACCTAACTCTAACTCATTATTATTAACGAACAATGGAAATATCACTCCTACCGTTCTATCATCCTTAAAATTAGGCGATTCCCATACTACAACACACGGTGACCATGGTAATGCTCTATCTTCATCATAGGCAATTATACTACCTAATTTTGGAGCAGTAGCTAGTCTTTCAATACCATATTGATTACCAACAATTAAGGCAGGAACGTCTTGACGTGCTATTAATTCTGGACATTCCATTTTAAGAAATTAAAATCTTTTAATCAAATTATCAGTTTCTACAATAACTTACATTTATAAAAACTTGATACAACTAATAATCTTAAGAATAGCTATCACTATTTTCATATTATTATATAACAATATCTAAATATTGTTATATAAAATTTAGATCCTTCGAAGAGATGGGTTTTATTATAACAATTAAAGAAAATGTTAAATTCTAGATAGCGTTATAGTTAATAACAATAATTATTGGATTTATAGTGTATGATTTTCAGTCTTCCTATATTTTCTTCAGGGTTAATAACAATAATTAGAGTATAATTATGGGGACTATTGATAGAAATTTAAATTATTAAATTTCTATATTTTACTTTTTTTAATAACATCTATTATACTCCAATTTTAATACTTAGTGGATATTTAACCAGATTTAAATCAAGTCTAAGATCTTTATACTTTTGAAGTTTTTAAAAACCTGTTGTATAAATTTTAACTTCTAAACTTCTGTTGTTTAAATATTTTAATAACAACTATAATAGTTTAATTTTAATACTTAGATAATGTTTAACCAGATTTAAATTAATTATAAGGTCTTTAGAGTTTTGATGTTCTAAAAAACCTGATATATGACTTTTAACTTATAAATTTTAATATTTTTTTCATGTTTAATAACGACTATTATAGTTTAATTTAAATACTTAGCTAATGTTTAACCGGATTTAAATTAATTATAAGGTCTTCAGTGTTTCGGGGTTTTTAAAAACCTGATAAATGACTTTTAACTTTTAAATTTTAAAATTTTTCATATTTGATAACAAATATTATAGTTTAATTTAAATACTTAGATTATATTTAGTCTAATCTAAATTAATTATAAGATCTTTAGAGTTTTGAGGTTTTTAAAAACCTGTTATATAACTTTTAACTTCTAAATTTAAATTATTTAAATGTTTTAATAACAACTATAGTAGCCTAATTTAAATACTAATATTAGATACAACAATATTTGAAATAATTATAAGATCTTCAGAGTTTTGAGGTTTTTAAAAACCTGTTAGATAACTTTTAACTTATATATTCAGATAGTTTTTATTGTTTAAATGACAAGTCTTATAGTCTAATTTAAATACTTAGATTATATTTAGTCTAATTTAAATTAATTATAAGATCTTTAGAGTTTTGAGGTTTTTAAAAACCTGTTAGATGACTTTTAACTTATACATTTAGATAGGTTTAAATGTTTTAATAACAAAGCTTATAGTCTAATTAAAATACTTATTTTAGATACAATAATATTTAAAATAATTATAAGAACTTTAGAGTTTTGAGGTTTTAAAAAAGCTGATATATAAATTTAAACTGTTAATTTTTCTATATTATAATAAACTAATAATTTAATATTATTAAATATTGTTAGTCATATAAAAAATTATTATTTATAATAATAAACTTATACTAATTTCTAATAAATTATTAGAATGTTTATATAACAAAAGTGTTCTTAGTATATATTAATTTTACAAAAAGATTTAAAGTGTTTTGCACTTTAAAGGAAAATTGAAAAAAGACCTTAAAGAAATAAAAAGATATTAAAAAAAAGGAATCTTTGATTTATAAACAATAATGATTAATTTAAGAAAATGTATAACTTGTTGAAAGTGAGTGGCGTCTCCTCTAGACGGGGGTGGAAATACCAAGGCACGAAGTCGTCGGACAACAAGTAACGTCTACATTTTATTAGGTTGAAAGTTATTGTTTGTATTTGAGAGACACTTTCATTTTTAAATCCGCAAGATGCTTACTAACTATACAAAATTAGCAGGGTATCTCCGTCTTTACTTGACTTTTTAGTGGAGAGGGTATCTCCGTCTTTACTTGACTTTTTAGTTAGTAAACCCAGATATTGTGAAATAGAGGATATTTTATCTATAGTGATACTCTTTGTTGAAAGTGGGATTTTAGTAAAGATTACATATTGATTAATAATAATCAATATGTATGTAAAATGGGGATTAATATTCAATTTAAATAAGTACATTCATGTATTTTACATTAATAATTATTACACATGATAATTATTATTATCATGTTACTTATCTCTAAAATTTAATAATAGTTATTATACTTATTGTTAATAGATCATCTTGACAATAATAATTATTAATGATCATCTTAATATTAGTATTATTTTAAAAGAAAAGTATAATAACAATTATACTATAGAGAAGTATAGTAATTAAAACACATAGAGTGATTAATTTTCTTTGGTATCTAATGATGAGAGGGATTTTAATAGTATAGTTGTTAAACAAATTTACTACATTATATTTAGTGGTATTAAAATAGATAATTGTATCTTTATTAATCTAGTTAATACTAAGGTAAGTATGATTGAATATTTGATCATTTTTAATATTAATAGTTAATTAGGATAATCTCAATTAATATTAATCATGTAAGAGTAATGGTCAGGGATAATATCAATAATAATTTAATGTTAGTATTGATATTTTTGATATTAATTGTCGTCATCATATTGAGGTACAGCGATTAACATATTGGGACCGAAATCATTTAAACATTCATCTTCAATATCATAACCAGCATCATAAATACCATTTTTTAATATTGAGTTCCAGTCAGGTTCGGGATGATTATCTTCTAGCTGATAAAGAAGATACCAGTTATCATTAGAGGTATTATCAGCGATCTTAATATATTTAACATGACTAAATTTATACTTCTTTACACCACTACTTATTATTTGATAATTAGTAAAATCAGCCCAAATTAAACAATTATGACTAATAGTTTCTAAAAAATAATGTTTATCTTTAAATTCATTGAGTGTAAATTCTTTAGGTAAATGTCCATATTCATCATATTTATCATCAAGGAATAATAATTTCTGTCCATCATAGATCATTTTACCACTATTACGATATTCATCACAATCATCGAAATGAACCACATCACCTCTTTTAATGGGTAAGGATTTCAAATGAATAAGAGCACGTTGGTTAATTTCATTTAGATCAACATATTCAGGGTCTAGATGGAAGTCATTAAACTCATGTTCAGCCTTTTCTTTGAGATCAGTAATAATACCAGCACTAAGATTATATAATTTGGACATTATATAATAATAGTAATTAATTAATAATTAATCAATTTTTAAATAATAAATATAATACTAATCATGTTCACAACATCTTACATTTGTATTTTTTCCAAGCATCTTTAATATTAATTGCTTTTAGATGGATACCTAATCCAAACAAATGACCATGTATTTTATTATCAAAATAGAAGAAATATTTCTCTTGATGATCCAAATATTACTGTCACTAATAAAGGATTTACATATTTAGCTATTAATAGAGGTGATTTTTCTTGGAGTATATGTTAATGTTTTGAGTTAGCTCAAAAATTTAAAGACTAAATTAAATGTGATGAGGATTTAATATGTTATCATGTATTTAAGTAATAATTTATATATATATCATATACTTAATGATAGTATTTATAATATGATACATCTTAAAGGATATAAAGAGATAACCGATTTAAAAGGATATAAAGAGGTTATAAAGAGATAACCAATTAAAAAGGTTTAAATATAGATGAGATTCTCATCTATTAATATTGGCGATAAACTATACAAAATAATATGAAACCATACAAATTAACAATAAAAAGATAATTTAAACCAATTTGCACCTATAATACTATCAATAAAAAAAAATATATTTCTTTCCAAACGAGGAATATTATTGAATTAACATTTAAAATTAGTAGACAATATAATGATACGGAGGGATAAGTAATCAATATTGATAATTTATAAATTTAATAAGATTCTTAATACATAAAAATTTATAAATTATAAATTTAATAAGATTCTTAATACATAAATATTTATATAGAAATTAAATATCTTAACATAATAGTATAATTAATTAAGAGTTGGCTAATATGTAAATACAATCAACTTAACTTAGAAACCAAATATAAATAATTACATAATTATCATCATAGATTTATTGATTTGTTAATAAATCTATAATTACAGATATTTAAAAATAACTTGTAATACTAATTAAATAATCAGTATCTTATGACTTCTATATTTGTTGTTACTATTATCAATTATTAAGAAAGTTGGTAATGATTAATAACGCTCTCAAGGTGTAACATCTAATATTAAGAATCAACATGGCTAAATCGAACAGTAGACCCAACTAGCACAATGATTACTTTATCTTGAGAATAAGATTTCATTATACTTAAATAAAAATTAAAATTGCATTATAATAAAGTGATAAATTTGTGTAAACTAATACATATTATCAATTAATTTCGATAGATATAACAATATATGTGAAGGGGATATTAGAAATGAAAGATAATGTCAGATAAAAGATTAATTACATCTCTGAAACTGAAAGAGGAACAGAGATCAAAAAGATTTATAATAGAAAATCACTTTAAATGGCATATTTATTAGGGTATAGACTAAAGAATGATGTTATTGGAGAACACTAAATATATATTAGGATTTACTAACTATCAATATTGTGTTCATCATCATAACAACTAACATAAAAATGTATAATTACCTATTAAATTTAATCATAAAGAGATATATCGAACATGAATATGATTTAATAAATAGTTTACTTGCACTGATGCCATAATATATTATTTCTTGATACAGTTAAATTAAGTAACATGGAAAATATAAACATTATCAACTATAAAATGAAATATCCTAAGATTTTCATGTCATAAATCTATATAGAACAAACATTAATAAATGAAATATTAAAAGGTAACAATAATAATAAAGAGACTTTATCTAACAAGATATAATAAGTAATTATAAAGTCAAAAATGAATTATATATTAAAATTTATAACATTTTTTAATGGAGACATTACCAACAGAACTTATTTATGAATTATTATTAATTATGCCCTATGAAGAAGTTATTAACTTATGCCAAACTAACCAATTTTATCTATCAATATGCAAATCAAATGGATTTTGGATTGACAAAGCAATACGCGATTTCAATGTTACACGTAAAGAGGCTACTAGATATGAGAATGTAACCCCATATTGGCGATATATACAATTATTAGCTAAATTTCGAGGGGTGTGTATTCCTGGATCTGAAAAGGTGGTTGATAGTGATACCTGTTTATACAATGCCTCAAAACAAAATAATTTATTGTTGGTTAAATATTTTGTTGAAAAGGGTGCGAATATTATTCTTGCGAGTGGAGTATTTACTAATGCGGCTTTAAATAACAATGAAGAAATGATTAATTACTTGTTATCAAAAATACACAATAGTAAAGATATTACTTATTTATTAGAAGAAGCATTAAAGGGAGCTGCTATTGCTGGAAATATAGATTTATATCGTAAAATAGTTTTACGTGGAATGAGAGAAACAAGCTATTTCCCAAATTATGAAATTTTATCAAGTATATTATATTCTTTAGCTAAAACCACTAATATTCAAATGTATAATTATATATTAAAATTATTGTTGATGGACAATCTTGATAAGAAATTTGGGTTATTAAATGGATCGCTCAATTATGTGGTTGATCCAGTTATGTTAAATAATATATTAAATAATGGTGCAGTCCAATTAGGTAATACAATAATGAATGCAGCTACAAATAATTATCTAGACATAATTAAATATATAATAGATAATTTAAGCGAAATTAAGAAAAATTACCCTAATGTGATGGTAACAAAAGAAGACTTAAATGAAGCCTTGTTACGAGCAACAGTTAAAGGAAACATAGGTATAGTAATATATTTAGTATCAAAAGATAGAGTCTTACACATGACTTATAATATCGATCTAGCGTTAAAAACAGCACAAGAATATATTAATTTGTATAAATTTCGTCCTGAAATGGTGATGAAATTGAATGAAGCAATTAATTATTTACAATCACTTTAAATAAATTAATCATTATAGACAATAATGATTAATGTTAATTATAATTATAATCCTAATAATTGTATCAGTAATTGAGATTCATTTGTATTTAAGTGTAGAGTTATTCCTGTAGAGTAAGCTAAATGATAAAAATATTCGATAAAATGAGATAGTTCATGAAGAGAATTGATAAATTGATGATGTTTATAACATGAGTATAAATTTAAGGATAATTTTAAAGAATACAGTAAATCTAAAGTATCAACTTTAGCACCTTTATCAATCAAATAAATAAAAGCTGTATAGGAGCAAGATTCGATGGATTCTTTTAAAGACTCAGTTAATAGGTCATCTGATAATATAAGTAATTGATTGGTTATAAGAGGTTTTAACATATCTACTCTATTATGTATTATAGCTGTTCTGAATATATATTTAAAATCATGATGATTGGGTGATTTTAATAATAAAAAATCAAATAAATCTTCATTTCCACGATGGACTGCAGAGACTAAGGTCTCAGTTGTTATTTCGGCACCTATGAATAACAACAAATTAATTAATCTTCGATGAGGGATAGCCCAACATAAGGCACCAGTTAGATCAGTAGCCCCCTTTTTAATAAAATAATTAACTAATGATAAATCACCTTGGAAACAGGCATAATGTAAACATTGGTTAATAGGAAAGAAACGTTCAATATGTCTATGCATAAATTTAAAAGATAAGTAAATATCAATTGGCTTTAGCTTAGACTGATAAAAGACATGATAAGAGATAGCTAACTCTAAATGAGCTTTGGTAGCCCATAATTTATAATCTTGTATGATAGAATAATAATATTTATTAGTGAACCCCAAATTAATAATTAACTTATAGGGTAATAATAACATTAATTCATAGATAATATCAAGTGGTAAAATATCCATCTTGTGGCCAAAGAGATATAAATAAATAAAATCAGTTTTATCAATAATAGAGATTAAATTTAAATTTAATATCTAACTAAAAATGGATAGATCCACGATAAAAGTTGAAATACCAGGTGAGTTGTTTTATAAATTCCTACTCTTTTTACCTTATGATGAACTTATTAAATATGGTCAACTAAATAGTGATATTTGCCGATCAAACCAATTTTGGGTTGATAAAGCCAGTTATGATTTTAACATTTCACCTACCGTATTTATGATTACTACTTTATCTCCTAAACAGCGTTATTTAGAGTTATTAAATAGATATAATAAATTAACTAAAGAACCTAAATATAATATGGCTGACGGAGCTAAGCCTTATAATCCCGCATTGAGTATATTACAAGAATATATGAGAATATATTAATGAGTTTTAAGATAATGAGTTAAATAATTAATGATTTCGGAATGTTGTCCTAATTTGGCTACACTTAAGG
>Ga0272448_1003341_pt1 | contig 19197 bp, 18 predicted proteins | sample YNPCB0191_FD_202220 | JGI IMG/M metagenome (GOLD analysis project Ga0272448, IMG submission 202220) | Hot spring sediment microbial communities from Yellowstone National Park, WY, United States - YNP-CB-019-1 | ecosystem: Environmental > Aquatic > Thermal springs > Hot (42-90C) > Sediment... | reverse complement strand
CACTTACTTTTTTCTTTTGCTTCCCCCTGCTTGCTTCCTGGGCAACCGCATGCCCAATTGTTGCATCTTTCGATAAAGATTGGAACGTTGCATGCCCAGGCGCTGCGCGGCCAGGCTGATGTTGCCGCCGCAATGCTCGAGCTGCCGGCGAATATACGCGCTTTGAAAAGCGGCGGTTGCTTCGGACAGTGAATTTTCCAGGACAACAGGCAGAGTGTTCGCTGTCGCCGGAGAAAGGATCGCCGCCAAGTCGCTCGCCTCGATGCGATCGTTGCCGGAAAGATAAACCAGACGTTCCATGAGATTACGCAGCTCACGGACATTGCCCGGCCAGGGATGTGCCAGTAATAGTTTTCGGGCAGAGGGAGCGAGGCGCACGATTTTGCGTCGCGTGCGATGAGAGAACTCCTCTAAAAAGTGTTCGGCCAAAAGGAGTATATCGTTGCCGCGCTCCCGCAAAGGCGGCAGGTCGATGGTTACTCCGTTTAGCCGATAGAACAGGTCTTCGCGGAAGCGCTTCGCCCGCACCAGCTCCGCCAGGTTCTGGTTGGTCGCCGCCAGAACGCGCACATCGAGAGGAATGGAAAGCGTGCCGCCGACCCTGACCAACACCTTTTCTTCCAGGATGCGGAGCAATTTCGCCTGGCAACGGGGACTGAGTTCGCCGACTTCGTCGAGCAGCAAAGTTCCGCCGGCGGCGGCTTCGAACTTCCCCGGTCGTGTATCGCGGGCGTCGGTGAAAGCACCTTTTTCGTGCCCAAACAACTCGCTTTCCGCCAGTGATTCGGGGATGGCGGCACAGTTGATGGCGATAAAGGGCTGTTCGCGCCGACGGCTGAGATAGTGGAGCAACTGCGCGGCGACCTCCTTGCCGGTTCCGTTTTCGCCGGTAATCAGCACTGAAAGTTCGGTATCGGCCACGCGGCGAATGGTTTCGCGGACGGCTTTCATTACGGGGCTTTCGCCGAGCAATCTTACCCGACCCGCCGCCTCGTCGGTGATGGTGCGCTGGGCGGCCAGCAATCGTTGGCGGTCCTGGGCGTTTTCCAGAGCGATGGCTGCCAACGCGGCCAACTCTTGCAAGGCCTTCTCGTCGTCGGCGGTGAACACTCCTTCCAGTTTATTGAGCACTTCAAAGGCGCCGAACATCTCGCCGGTGCGGCTCCGCAAGGGCACACACACCAGGCATCGCGTGCGGTAATGCAGTTGTTCGTCAACATGATGATCGATGGTGTTTGGTTCTACTACGGCGTCCACGCGGCGCGACCGGCCGCTGCGGACCACTTCGCCGACTACTCCTCGATCATCGCGGATACGCAATTCTCCGCCGGGTGCGCCGAGAGCGGGCCGACCGATGAGCAGATGGCGGGCTTTATCCCAGAGAAAAATGCTTGCCCGATCCGCCCCCAGCAATCGCACGGCTGCTTCCGCAATTTGCCCGAGCAGCGATTCCACGTCGTGAGTTTGGTTCCAGGTGGAGGCGATTTCCAATACGGTTTCCAGCCGCTTAATTCTGTGCTGCTGTGATTCGTGTCGAGCTACGAAATGGATCGCCTGGCGTAAAAACGGCGCCCATCCTTCGGCACTGCGCAACTTTTTGTGTATCTCAGGCGAAGAGGCGGCAAAATGTAACGCCAGCAAATAATGGCTTTCGCCGTGACCGACCAAAGGCACGACTAGCCAATTGCCGCTGACGCAACTCCGCCAACCATCTAATGCTTCGGCCAGAAGCTCTTTTGGAAAAGGATGCGCCGCGCCGGCGGCAGCCAACGACAGCCAACGACCCTGGGCGGCGGTTACAAAAGCCGCATACTCGGCGCCCGATTGGGCGAGGATTCTTCGCACCGCCCATTGAGCGAAATCCTGGAGCGTATCCGCTTCGGCCGCTTGCCGGAGCAATTCCAGGACAAGTTCCGCCGGCAGCGGCGGTACAGCAGGAGGTTTGCCTATCTCTTCGGGCTTTCGGCTGTGCATATTTTCTCCCACCTGGGGTTTCGACTGCCGCCGGCCTAGCTCTGATGAAAAGCTCGCCATGCTCTGTAAGTATAACAAAGCGGGACGGGAAACCCTAGAAGACTGGAAATGCCGACGGGGCAACTGGATGTTTGGCGGCAAGAGCGGTAAAATATAGGGGAGCTTAGGTCACGAGGCGCAAAAAAATGAGGGTGCTTGCTCGCCGGTACAAGAACCCTCATCCAAGGCTGCCTGGAGTTTATCGATGCGTATAGGTTTCATCGCTCCAGAGACCCACAGCCGTTAATTGGATTATCGGGCGTATGGCCGGAAGGACTTTAGGGAGCGGCGCACGCCGTAGTATGGAAAACAACCTTAAACCCAAGAGGCGCTCTTTGCCATGCCTAAAATCGCCAAACTTGCCCTAGAAGACGGAACCATTTTTACCGGTACGGCCTTCGGCGCCCACGGTGAAGTGGAAGGTGAGGTGTGTTTCAATACCGCCATGACAGGCTACCAGGAAATCCTCACCGACCCAAGCTACCACGGCCAGATAGTTGCCATGACTTATCCTCTGATCGGCAACTACGGAGTAAATGACGAAGATATGGAAAGCCGGCAGCCGCAATTGTCAGGTTTTATCGTTCGGGAAAAGAGCCGGAGAGTAAGCAATTTTCGCGCTTTAGGCGATTTAGACAGTTACTTGAAACATTGGGGCATTGTCGGACTGGAGGGAATCGATACCCGCGCGCTTGTCCGCAGGCTTCGCATCCAGGGAGCGATGCGGGGCGTGCTTTCCACTCTCGAACTCGACGACCACACGCTCGTGGCCAAAGCCAGAGCCGTACCTTCCCTTGTCGGTCGGGATTTAGTAAAGGAGGTTGTCCCTAAAGCTATTACCCAATGGGACGCTCGGCTCAGTCCCTGGGCGAAGTTGCCGGGCGAGAAAAAACAGCCGCCGCCGGAAAAGCTTCCACATGTTGTGGCTTTGGATTACGGCATGAAATGGAACATCGCCAGACATCTTTGCAGCTCCGGCTGTCGGGTAACGATTCTGCCAGGCACAGCCGACGCCGATGAGGTGCTGGCCCTTCGGCCGGACGGCGTGTTTCTTTCCAACGGTCCCGGCGATCCCGAACCGTTGGAGTATGCTCAGGCGACCATTCGCAAATTGCTGGGTCGTGCGCCGATATTCGGTATTTGCTTAGGCCACCAGTTGCTTGCTCTGGCTTGCGGCGCAAAAACCTTTAAACTGAAGTTCGGCCATCGCGGAGCCAACCAGCCGGTGCTGAATTACCGCAGCGGTCGCGTGGAGATTACTACTCAGAACCACGGCTTTGCCGTTGCCGCGGATTCCCTGCCCGACGATTTGGAAGTAACGCACATCAACCTTAACGATGGAACCATTGAAGGCTTGCGCCATCGCTCCTTGCCGGCCTTTTGTGTCCAGTATCATCCTGAAGCCAGCGCCGGACCGCACGACAGCGACTATCTTTTTGCAGAGTTTAGAGCGATGCTATCCTAGGGGGGTTAGGGTTGCCAATATGTTTCTGGGGAAAGCTAGGTGGCGTTTTCGCCGGCGTTTTCTTTCGTCCCTTCCTCGGCAACGGTAGGCACAACCCACACTTTCACTTCCGCGTCCACGTCGTGCCCTAAGTGAATGGTGATGGTATAGAGGCCCAGCTCTTTGAGAGGGCCTTTCAGCCGCACTTGATCCGGGGAAATGGGTAAGTTGTTGCGTTTCAGGGCGTTGGCCACTTCCACCGGCCCGATCGAGCCGTATAGATGCCCTTCATCGTTGGCGTTGGCTTCGATGGTGATGCTTTGTCGGGCGAGTTCGGCGGCCAGCGTCTGCAAGCCGGCGAGGCGGGCCTTTTCGATGGCCTCCAGCCGTGCGCGATGTTTTTGCACCATTCGCCGGTGATGATCGGTAGCCACTACAGCCAGCCCTTGCGGCAGGAGATAGTTTCTGGCGTAGCCCTCCTTCACTTCCACAATATCGCCTTGCTTGCCGAGATGCTCGACAGGCTGCACAAGCAACAGTTCTACGCCGCTTTGCGCCCCGCGGGGAAGGCGCAAGCCGCTTTTAGATGATTTTTTTCTTTTCGTCTCAGTCATCTTTTTTCAGCCTCGATATGAAAAATAGTCTGTACCAGAAATAAGCCGCAGCCTTAAAAAGGAACTTCGTCGTCTGGCGGGGAAGGTTCCGGGGGCTGAGCATCATAGTCTTCATCCAGCGGCGCCGGTTGGCTGTATGCCGATTGCCGAGCAGCGGGACGAGCCGGCCTGGCTGCTTCGCTGGTGCCTTGCCCGCGGCCGCCCAACATTTGCATCCGCTCTCCTACTACCCGTAATCTCGAACGCTTCTGACCGTCTTGTGTTTCCCAGGTGTCTAATTTTAATCGCCCTTCGATAAGGACCGGCGAACCTTTGCTTAGATATTCGCCGGCCACTTCGGCGTTTCGCGCCCAAAGTGTTACATCCACGAAAGTCGTATCTTCCACCCAATCGCCTTCGGGAGTTTTCCAGCGATCGTTGACGGCGAGAGATAAATCGGTGACTGCCGTACCGCTGGCGATGTAGCGGAGTTCGGGATCGCGGGTAAGGTTGCCCACCAAGATTACGCGATTATAGCTGGCCATAGTGGCAGCTCCTTACAGGAAGTTACAGTACATCCTCATCAATTTCTTCGTCCAATTCTCCTTCAACTTCGTCGAGCAGTTCATCCTCCAGTTCGGCTAATTCGTCCTCAAAAGCCCCTTCTTCGCTCTTGACCTTGGCTTCTTCGCCGTCGCCCGAAGTCGCCATCGGCGCCGCCAGAGCATGTGCCACCAGAGTATCCACAAGTCGCGGGTCAATCTTCAGAAACAAGAATCGCAGAATGTCTTCGCAAATTCGGCATTCACGTCGCAGATCGGCCAGGCGGTCGCCGTCGAGGCGAAAATAAGTCAGCCAGTAGGCGCCGCGCCGCTGGCCTTTAATGGGATAGGCCAGACGCCGTTCCTCCCACAAGCGGCTGACAAGCATCTCCCCGCCGAACTTTTCGATAATCGTGGGAATCCGCCGAGAGACGGCTTCCGGGTCATGACCAAAGCGGTTGGCGTCGAGGATAAACATCCCTTCGTAAACGTTGACGGCCAAGATGGACCTCCTCAAAAAACGAAATCAATTGTAACGGTTCATACAAAAATCAATACCTTCACCTGCCCAATCCAGCACCGCCTGGGATGCCAAGCGGACGGCGTCTTCGATAAGCGGCGTTTCGTCGGGCGTAAAACGGCTGAGGACATAATCCGCCCAATCGTAACCTTCCGGCGGCGCACCAATGCCCAGCCGCAGGCGACAAAACTCTTCCGTGCCCAGCTTCTCGATGATGTCCTCCAGTCCCTTTTGTCCTCCCGATGACCCCCGCGCGCGAAAGCGCAACTTGCCGACGGGCAGGTTCAAGTCGTCGCAAATAACCAACAAATCCGCGACCGGCAATTTGTAAAAGCTCATTGCCTGCCGCACACTGAATCCGCTGAGATTCATAAAAGTCGTAGGGCTTAACAGCAGCGCCTTCTGTCCGGCCAAATCAGCCTCGACCACTTCACCCTGAAAGCGGACTTTTGGAGGCCCCAGGCCGTGTTGCCGGGCCAATTCGGCAAGGACCCTATAACCGACGTTGTGTCGCGTGCCCTCGTAGCGGCGGCCCGGATTGCCCAGCCCTACCACCAACTTCATCAACCTATTCTTCCTCCTCCGCTTCTTCTTCCTCCTTCGGCTTGGCGCCGATTACTTCCGGCTCACCGGGTGCGGCTTCTGCGGCCACCTCTTCCGGCGCCTCTTGCGGCACCACACACTCCACTACCACGGTTTCCATATCCGCCGCCAGAATCTTCGCACCCGACGGCACCTCTAACTCTTTCAAAAGGATGGACCCGTTAAGTTGCAAATGGTTGATATTGACCACAAGCTTTTCAGGTATGAGGGCGGCAGGACAAGCCAGCTCCACCTCGTGAACATGTTGCACAATGACCCCGCCCTCGCGCACGCCCGGCGCTTCGCCGCGCAATTCCACCGGCAGCTTGACCTCCACGATTTCATGCTCAGAAATGCGGGTGAAGTCCACGTGTAAGAGATGCAGTCCCCAGGTGTCCCATTGTAGCTCTCGGATAAATGCCGATTCATTCACGGCGCCGGTAAGAGAAACTAATCGGCTGCCGTGGCGAATGACGGACGAAAGTGCCTCGGCAGAGACACATAAAGGGATGCATTCCTGCCCGTGGCCGTATAAGATCGCCGGTATCTTGCCTGCTTGACGTAGCCGCCTGGCACAGCGCTTTCCACCTGGCCGGCGCGCTTCCACAACCAACTCTAAAGCCATAGGAACCTCATGTGGGATTTATGGTCTTTATTCTACCTGCTTTTTATTTCTTAAACCCATTATTTTCGCTTCTCTTCCCAAAAATTCAACCCTGGTGAGAAAAAATTATCGACTTTTTTGGTTGGATCGGATTATCCTTGCTCATTTCCCCGCTAAGGCCTCAAGCCGACGAAAAAGCTGTTTCCGGCCATAGTTTTCGCCGGGCCGGAAAATTGGTAGCTAACGCCGTAGCGGCCGAACAGGGCTTTTCTTATCCTGCTTCCAAACAATAAACTACAAGATGTTATAAGGTCGCTTCGGCAATTTTTTTCAAGGCATACGACAACCATGCGGGAAGTCATTGTTCTTGTTCTCGGCGGAGGACGAGGCACTCGTCTCTACCCTTTAACCAAGTTCCGTTCCAAACCGGCGGTCCCCCTGGCCGGAAAGTATCGGCTCATCGACATCCCCCTCTCGAATTGCATCAACAGCGGCCTGAATCAGTGCTACGTCCTCACACAATTCAATTCGGTCAGCCTGCACCGGCATATTCGGGCGACATACAGCTTCGACCAATTCAGCGGCGGTTTTGTCGAAGTATTGGCTGCGCAGCAGACACTCAATAATGCCGATTGGTATCAAGGGACTGCCGACGCCGTGCGGCAAAATCTCCGTTATGTCGAACAATGGAATGCGAAATACGTGTTGATTCTTTCCGGTGATCAATTATACCGGATGGACTTTCGGCAGATGTTGGAAACGCACATGCGTTCTGCGGCCCATGTTACTATCGCCGCCGTGCCGGTCCATGCACGGGAAGCCCCCGGCTTAGGCATTATGCGCCTGGATGACAGCGGCCGCGTGGTCGGCTTTTTGGAAAAGCCCCAAACCCCGGAAGAGCTGCAACACGTCCGTACCAATCCCGCCTGGCTCGATGCGCACGGCATCCACAGCCGAGGCCGCGACTGTCTGGCAAATATGGGCATTTATCTGTTTAACCGCCAAACGCTCCGCGACGTGTTGGAAAAAACCGATTACCGCGACTTCGGCAAGGAAGTATTCCCCGCCTCCGTGCGGACACGACACGTCCAGGTACATCTGTTTGACGGCTACTGGGAAGACATCGGTACGATCCGGTCGTTTTATGAGGCTAACTTGGCTCTTTGTCGCGTGGATGCGCCTTTCGATTTGGCGGCGGTAGAATCGCCGATTTACTCTCATGCTCGATTTCTTCCGCCTACAAATGTGGCCGGCGCGACGATTCGTCACAGTTTGATCGCCGACGGCTCCATTATCGAGTCCGGGGCTGCTATCGAAAACAGCGTCATCGGTGTGCGCTGCCACATCGGCCGCGAGTGCGTTATTCGCAATTCGATAATCATGGGCAATGATTTTTATGAATCGCCGGATACCTCAGAAGATGAGAAACTCGGCAAGCCGCCGCTAGGCATCGGTGCAAAAAGCCATATCGAAGGAGCCATCATCGACAAAAATTGCCGCATCGGTCAAAACGTCCGCATTGTCAACGAGCAGGGCGTAGAAAATAGCGAAGAAGCCCCCTGGGGCATTATTCGTGATGGCATTGTGGTAATCCCCAAAGGCACCATCCTGCCGGATAACGCTCTTTGCCCGCCCAAAGCCGACAGTTTTTAAAGCAAGCTATTGCCTTGCAGGGGTCTATGAAAAGCAGGGAATAAAGTTAGCCAAGCGCCCTATTTTCACTTGCTTTCCTAAAGTCGCCGGTCTTGCCGGTAAATTTTACGGAATCGGTGCAGTTTACCAGCCGATTAGCCGAAAATTAGGAACACCATGTGGTGTAAAGAGTGTCGGCAAGACGTGCCTGCCCTGCCTACTGGAGAAACGAGGACATTTTGCTGTCCCCGATGTGGAGAGATTCTCTCCAGCGAAGATACTCCAATGAACTGCCCGCAAACTGCCGGCACAACTGCTACATCCGCAGAAAACATTTCTGCCGGTGATGATGCGGTTCCTGCTTATGATAGCTGGGAGCTGGACCAACAATTAAGGGATTTGGAATACGTCTTAAAATCCGTCAGACACGAGGACAGCCAAAAATCTTCTCCTGCCTGCCTACAAAAAACTAGGATCGACCAACCGCATGATATTCCACTTGCCGGTCATTACGCCGACAGCAAGCCGAAACAAAAATCAATCCACGTGGAAAATCACGAGAAAAAACCGCTTCTGAGTGCGCTCGGTTGGGCGGCAATCGCCTTGGGTACAGGCAGTTTTGTTTGCGGCGGCATCTTGCTCGGCTGGGCTGTTCTCAGCGGTCGCCAGGAATTGTGGAATCTCGGACTCCCCACCACGATCTTCGGCCAAGTGGCTTTGCTCGTGGGAATGCTCTTTCAAATCGAACGTCTCTGGCATGGGCATCGCCAAGCCGCAGGAAAGCTGGAGCATGTAGATCGGCAATTGCACGAACTGAAAAACACCACCACGCTTCTCGGCGTCAGTAGCGGGCCGTTATCCACCACTTTCTATTCCCACTTTGTCAGCGGCGCAAGTCCCCATTTGCTCTTGACCGACCTCAAGGCTCAGCTTGATCTTCTGGCAATGAAGCTCGCCGGAGATGATTCATAAGCAGATAACCTCCGGCCACAGGAATCATCGGTTGCGGCGCTTATGTTAACCGGCTTGTTGGGCGGCGCTTCCTGAGGGCTTCCAGCAGCCTTGACAGGAGTAATGACAATGGGCGGCGCGCGATTCGAACGCGCGACCTCCACCGTGTGAGGATGGCGCTCTAACCAACTGAGCTAGCCGCCCAAAAACCATACTGGTCCTCCGGCCAACGCCGGTAACACACATTCTAGCAACAAAATCGCTTTCTCCAAGGGCTGTTTCAGTTTATTCCAAAACCCTTTCTGGGCATTAGCCAGGCAAAAGTGTGTTGATCTAAAGCTCGCTGAGCAACTTGCGAATGCGTTCCAGGGCTTGAAGTTGCAGGTCCGGCTGGGTGATTTTTTCGGCTTCGGCCTCGGCTTGCTTGAGCACCTTTCGGGCCTCGCCGCCAAAGCCGGCTGAAGCCAACTTGCGTGCGATTTCGGAGAGGGCATAAGCCCGGCCGTACTCGTCCTTGATTTTTTGGGCCGTATCGAGGGCCGATTGGAAGGTCTTTTGCGCAGCATCCTTCTTCACCGCGTTTTCGCACACAGCCATTTCACACCAGGCCAGGTATCGGCGGCTCGGCTCTTCGATCGACTCAATCATCTTCGACAACAGCTCCAGAAGGCGATCTCGTTCGGCCGAGTTTTTCAGCTCATGATAGGTTCCGGCCACGGTACAGAGCGCGATCACTTTGCCGACCGCATCCATTTCGGCTTGTTGAGCGAACTCCTCGGTCTGTTTGAGTAAAGCCGTGGCCGCCGGGGAATCAGACAGAGCTTGAACTTTTGCGATGCGCGACAAAAGAGTAACCCTGCTTTCGGCAGACTCCACCTGCTCGGCGGCGGTTTTTGCCTGGGCTACGGCGCGGAGGGACTGCTGCCGATTGTTGAGTCGGCCGTAGGCTTCGGCCAAAAGGGCGAATGCCTCGGCTCTGGGCTGGGGTTTGCTCACGGCGTCGCAGTCTTCCCAGACCGAGCGCAGGGTTTCTTCCGCGCCCACGCGGTCCTTGGCCAGGCCCATCTGATAGCCGAGGCGAATGAGTTTTTTTGCACGAGATTCGGGATCGGTATCTTTTCGGGCGAGTGCCACCTGCTCTTGATAAGTGAGCGGCCCCCGGGCGGACCGCCGACAACCTAGCGCGACGAGAACAATCAAACCCAGAACCAGCCATGTACGAAAGCTAAATCTCATTTTTTTCGTCCTTCGGAGAGCTGTCGTTGTGCGGCCGCCGCCGTTTGCCAGTCAATGCCGGAAAGCTCGGCGAGAGCGAGTTGCAAAGCCTGCGTGCCGGCCCGACCGCGGCCGTGGGCTATGAGAGAAAGAAAAAGTTGTTTGGCCAGAGCCAGACCAGGCAAAGCCAGATGGAGGCGTTCGGCCTCCTTGAGGGCGATGCCTAAGTCTTTGACGAAATGTTCGACGAAAAAGCCGGCGGCAAAATCACCGGTGACGATGCGCGGCCCCAGGTGCGTGAGGGACCAGCTATTGGCCGCCCCGTCCTGGAGCGAAGTAAGGAGGGCCTCCAGGTTCAGACCGGCCTTGTAAGCATAGAGTAAGCCTTCGCAAAGCCCTATCATGTTTCCGGCGATGAGAATCTGGTTGACCAGTTTGGCATGTTGTCCGGCGCCGGGACCGCCGTGGCGTTGAAAGGTTTTGCCCATCGCTTGCCAGCAAGGCCGCAGTGCTTCGATCGCCTCCGCGTCTCCGCCGAGCATGAACGTCAACCGGGCTTCCCTGGCGCCGACATCGCCGCCGGAAACCGGGGCGTCGATAGCGATTGCGCCGAGTCGGGCAGCCGCTTCGGCAATCTCCTGGGCCAAGGCCGGCTCGCTGGTAGTCATATCGACGATGATTTTGCCAGGGTAACAACCTGCCAGGACGCCATCTGGGCCGAAATAAACCTGACGAACATCGGCGGGAAAACCGACGATGGAGAAAATGACATCCGACATTTCGGCCACGGCCTTAGGGCTTTCGGCCCAAACAGCGCCGGCCGAGAGGAGTGACTCGGCCTTTTTCCTTGTCCGGGTGAAGAGCGTAATGTGAAAGCCGGCGCGCAACAAATGGCCGCACATGCTCGCGCCCATCACTCCGGCGCCGACCCAACCGATACGAGTTTTGCCGGCTTGCACTTCAGGCACTGCATCGCTCCTAGCCCTGAGTGGGTATCGCCCTTTTTCGCCGTTAAAATGAAGCTTAGGCACTATTCTTGCTGCCGGAGAAAAAAGCGTCAAGCTGAAACCAAACAAAGCCGCTCCGTTGTTCGGCGACGAGCAGGCAAAAAACCGGCTTTGGAAGGCAAACTAAAGCCCTGAAACGCGACCCCTCGAAGCAGGCGTGAACGCTGCGCGGGACCGCGCTTCAGGGCGATAAGGCGTTGCGGCTTAAGAGGCTTATTCCTAGGCGGGCGCTTTGTAAACCTTTAGAGACATCATAATCCACATCCACCCGTGCAACAGCAATTCCAGGCCGAGCAAGAGGCCGAGGACCCACACCGCGCTTTGCGGAAAATGGCGATAAATCACCAGACCCAACAAAAGCGTGATCGCACCGTTCAGAAGTGCCCAGCCCCAATGCGGAAAGCGGACCATCATAGCGGCCAGCAGTCGATAGGCGCCGACGACGATAAACAGGGCTGTTACGAATAAGGTCATCACCCGCGCCGCCTGCACAGGCGTATCAAAGATAAGAAAACCGGCCATGAGGTAGATTACGCCGACGAGCAACTGCAACAGCAGCCCACTCCACTTGCCCGCCCAAAATGTGTGGACCAGAGTGGCGGTTCCGGCGATCATCAGCGCCACGCCGAGCACCATCATGGCAGCCACGGCCGTAAGGGCCGGCAGAACGACGGCCACCGTCCCACAAGTAACTAAAAGCACTCCGAAAAGAAACATCCAATACCAATCTTTTCGAAGATGTTGAAACTCACAGGTCAGAGCTTTGCCTGGTTCCGCGTTCATGACTCTTTTCCTCCTTTTGCGTTACGTATGGTAAAAAGTGTAGGTTTTTTCGCTTGGTCCAAGCCGAATGAGGACCTCTTATTTCCACCCCATAAAGATAGGTTAAAAAAGCCTGAGGGAAGGTTAGAAAAAAGCGAATAAAAGTCAAGTTTTACCCCTCTTTAGGAGGGTGTGATCGCTTTTGCAGAAGCTGGATAGAGGCTTCGCGGCATGGTAAATTGGCAGGACTTGCCAGCCGCTCCTGTGGATGTCCTGCTCCCTGGGACATCCCGCAAAATACCAGCAGACTCAAAGAATAATGAGCCGCGAACCTGTTTCGTTTGCCGACGGTGTTTCATCAGGCACGCCCCGCCGTGAATTAACGCTTTTGGATTCCACGTGCATTATCGTGGGGATCATCATCGGGGCAGGCATCTACCGGAGCAGCCCTGATGTCGCCCAGTCTGTGCCTGACGGTTGGTGGCTGCTGTTTTGCTGGCTGCTGGGCGGGGTAATGTCTTTAATCGGCGCTTTGTGCTATGCCGAGCTAGTTACGGCCTACCCACATGCAGGCGGCGATTACGTGTATCTTAGCCGCGCCTTCGGCCGGCCGCTGGGTTTTCTTTTCGCCTGGTCGCAGTTTTGGATTGTTCGGCCCGGCTCCATCGGCGCCATGGCCTACGCCTTTGCCGAATATGCCAATCAACTCTGGCCGCACGCAGCCGGCGACGCCAAGGCTTTCGTCCTCTCGGCCTATGCTTCGGCCGCGATTATCGCCCTGACGCTTGTCAATTTACTAGGCATCCGTGAGGGCAAGTGGACGCAAAACCTGCTTACGATCGCAAAAGCGCTGGGTTTAACATTGCTGATTCTTATCGGTTTGACACACACCGCGCCCGCAGCCCAGGCATCCACAGCGGAACCGACAACCTTTTCTTTTTCCGGCTTCGGTATGGCAATGATTTTTGTGTTGTTTACTTATGGCGGCTGGAACGAAATCGCCTATGTCGGTGCGGAAGTGAAAAATCCGCAGCGGAACGTCCTCCGCGCTTTGCTTATCGGCACGGCGGCCGTAACGGCGATCTACCTGCTGGTCAACGCGGCGTTTTTGCACGCGCTGGGTTTGGCAGGCACACGAAACCCGGCGGCGGCCGCAATAGTGCTGGAATCCGCTCTGGGCGAGTGGGGCAGTCGGGCGTTGTGCCTTTTAATCTGCATTTCTGCGCTGGGCGCCGTAAATGGGCAAACTCTCACCGGCGCGCGAATCTATTACGCCGTAGGCGCCGAGCATCGGCTCTACGCCTGGCTGAGTCGCTGGAATCCGCAGCGCGGCACCCCTTATTGCTCCCTCCTTTTGCAAAGTACGATCACCCTCGCCTTAATCCTCGGCTTCGGCTCCGTCAAGGAAGGATTCGAGAGCATGGTCAAGTTTACTACACCGGCGTTTTGGTTCTTTTTCAGCCTGGTGGGCGTAGCGCTAATGATTCTTCGTCGGCGGGAGCCGGAGGTTACGCGGCCGTTTCCTGTGCCCGGCTATCCGGTGTTGCCTTTGCTGTTTTGCCTTTCGTCGGTGTATATGTTTTACGCCGGTTTAGCTTATGCCGTTGAGCATCGTAGTTGGGAAGCCTTGTGGTCGGTCGGTCTGTTGCTGCTGGGCGTAATAGTAACATTCGTGGAATCGCGGCAGCCGCGGAATGCAAATTAGCGCAGCGGGCTATCAAGCGGTAGCCCGGGTCGAGCGGAGAAGGTCTTCGGTGGCGCGGCTATTGCGAGAGCAGGTCGCGTTCGATTTGCCGCGCTTTGGTGCTGAAGGTCCAGTATTCGTTATTTTTTTCCTTTCTTTCGGAACGCGCCTGTCGTGCTGTCTCAGACAAGTCGTGATCCGAGAAACCTTCGCCGCGATAATCCCAGGTTTTGCAGCCGGAAACAATTAGCAGGAATCCTATCGCCGGCAGTTTTAACCAATTTCGGCGGAGCTTTCTTTGAAAGCCCTGGACCAAGGTGAAAAGTGTGGGGAACATGGTGCAAGAGGCTCCATTGTATATCCCGGAAAAGTGGGCAAAGTATCACAAAACAAGCCACGTAAGTCCAGCCTGATTTTCGAGTTTTTTCTTGCTAAGCGGCGTCGCAGTTGACAATCCTGGCGGGATAGGCAAAAATCAGAATGTCTTTTCAAGGTGATTTTGCGGCCGGGAACGTCTCAAGGGGAGGTTCCGCTTATGACGAAAGCCGTAACTATTCGGGGACAGCAACGTTGGGACTATCATCTCGAAACACGTAAAACCGAGACGGCTTTGCTGCGGGAGCTGACGGAATTGGGCCAGCAGGGCTGGGAATTGGTCGATATCCTCTACTATAAGGATATTAAAGGTTCCATGGCCTGGTCGGCGTTCTTGAAGCGGCCCAGCGCAGCTCCGCCGCCGAGCACAGGCCAGCCGCCGGCAGCAGGCATCGAGGCGCATGTTACCATCCAGCCTCCTGGTGAAAAACCGCCGGAACCAGCCGGCCTGGAATCTGAAGGCGAGGGTTATCCGATAAAAAACGAGTAACCTGCATCCGCGCTTCGGCTCAGTAGAAAGATGGTTGCCCAATGGCAGAGAGATTCTTGTATCCGCTTCGCTTTCAACCACTTTATAAAAGTTACTTATGGGGAGGACGAAGGCTGGCCGCCCTGCTTGGCAAGCAGCTTCCGCCTGACGGGCCGTGGGCGGAATGCTGGGAAATCGCGGACCTGGGAAGTGAGCAAACCTGCGTGGCTTCCGGCCACTTGCAAGGCATAGCCCTGAACGAAGTTCTCGCCCGATATGGCCGTGAGCTGTTAGGCCGACATTATCCGCGCCCACGCTTTCCTCTGTTGCTGAAGTTTCTTGACGCCCTGCAATCGCTCTCGGTTCAAGTGCATCCCAGCGACGCTCTGGCTGCGCGGCTTGTTCCGCCTGCCGCAGGTAAGACCGAAGCCTGGGTAGTCTTAGCGGCCGAGCCAAGAAGCATCATTTATGCCGGTCTGAAGAGCGGCGTGGATCGAGAAACGCTGGCCGAAGCGGTTCAGCGTGGGGCGTGCCAGGAATGTTTACACTCTTTTGAGCCGGCAGTCGGCGATTGTGTGTTCCTGCCGGCCGGTACGGTCCATGCTCTCGGCGCCGGATTGGTCGTGGCGGAAATTCAGCAGCCGAGCGATATTACTTACCGACTCTTTGATTGGAATCGGCTGGGGCCGAACGGTCGGCCGCGCCAATTGCACGTGGCCGAGGCGTTGGAAGCCATCGACTACGAACGCGGGCCGGTCCGACCATGCAAACCGCAGCCGGGAAACCTGCCCCATGTAAGCCGGCTGGTGGAATGCCCTTATTTCTGTATAGAGCGGTGCGATTTCGACCGCCCTTATTCACTCGGCGGCGACGAACGATTTCACATCGTGGTCGTACTGGAAGGCGAAATTGTCGTGGCGGCTGACACCGCACCGGTGGTTCTGGAGCGCGGCGGAGTGGTGTTGTTGCCGGCCTCGCTTGGTCGCGTCTTTCTGGAACCGTTAGGAGGGGCAAGCGTGTTGGACGTTTATTTACCGTAAAGCCCCAGCACCCAGCCCAACCACGCCAACAGCCCTCCGATGGCGACCACTAAGATTATCAACAGCAGCAAGGGTTGGAACTCCTCCCATCTGCTTGCGGTGGGAATCTGCATTTCGAAAGTGGAAGAGGTCTCGCCGCCTTCTTCGCTCGCCGTCATCACCGGAGGAGGAAGGGGAGGCGGTGTCGGAGTGTGCAAAAACGCGGTCAACCGTTCCCGAACTTCTCGCGCCGTAGCGATCCTTTGCGCCGGCTCTTTGGCCATCATATCGGCCATCAAATCCACAAACGGAGCACTCAGCGAAGGATTCAGGCGTCGTGGATCAAGCGGTCGCAGTTCGCAGTGCGCGCGGGCCTTATCCGCTGCGGTTCCGCCCGGAAACGGCACCTTGCCCGTTACTACATAATACAACGTACAGCCTAAAGAATAGATGTCCCAGGCGGGAGTGGGATTCCAGGGGTCGCGGACTTGATCTGGGGAGAGATAATCCGCCGTACCGGCGATGCGGCCATAGCGCGGATCGTTTTGATATTCGCCATGCAGCGGCCCGGCAAGCCCCAGGTCGGAGAGTTTTGCATTACCGGCGGGAGTAACCAACACGTTGCTCGGCTTCACGTCGCGATGGATGATGCCTTCCGCGTGTGCATACTCCAGGGCTTCGGCCACTTGAGAGATAATCGAAGCCGCCGCGGCCATGCTTAACGGCCCTTGCTGTCGAACCAACTTCCGCAAGTCGGCGCCGGGCACATATTCGGTAACCAAATAGTACACATTTCCTTCGTGGCCCGCATCGAGCGCCGCCACAAGTTTAGGGTGGTCGAGTCGGGCGAGAGCGCGAATTTCGCGGGTAAAACTGTCAATAGCCTCCGGCGTGGATTTTTCCCGGGGGAGAACCTTAATGGCCACGATGCGTCCCAGCTTGGTGTGCTCAGCTTTGAACACCTGGCCCATCCCGCCCCGCCCCAGAGAGTCGATGATTCGAAAAGGACCGAGGGTGAACTTCGTACGCCCATGGAGCAACTGTTGGGCTTGCCAGGCGTTCAATAGGCCGAGTTCTACGGCACGTTGGGCGAGCTGCTCATCAGTCGGCGGCGTGCTTAAATCAGGCTCATCGCCGGCCGACCAACGAATCTTGGAGCGCAATTCCGCCAACTGCTGCTCGTTGAGCAAGCCTCCGGCCAATGCACAGCGCTCGAACATCGACTTCTGAGAAGCCATCTGAAAAACAACCCGGTTATTTTGGTGTCGGGACAGGTGCAGTGGTTTCAGTTGCGGGACTGGGCGAAGGCGCCGAAGGGTTGGCCGACAACCGCCATTCGCGCAAGGCAAATGCAGCCAAAGTGGCCACGAAAAAGGCTGCCAGTGCTGTGATGAGGAGTTTTTTCCAGTTCACTGCCGGCGACTCCGCAGCCTTTGTTTTTCGTAAAATATAGTCGCGAAGTAATAATCGTGCTTATAGAGCACCACTACAATTTGTAGCATATTTAGCGAGTGAATTCGACCACTTTTAGCCGTAAAAGGTGAGGAATTATTAACCCTCTTGGCTTGCAATCCCTGCTAAAGCGGCGATAATGCGAGATTTAACCTACCGTTTGCTGCTAAACTAGCCGGCTGGTATCGGCGATTAGCGGGAGATGACGGTCGTGCTTTGAGATGATCAAGTTAAGTGGGTCGCTTTTTCATAACCGGGGTGTTGAGATGCTGAAGGACAAAATGTGTGACTATGTGGGACTGACGTTCGACGATGTATTGCTCGAACCGCGCTATAGCGAAGTCGTGCCGGCCGAGTGCGATGTTTCCGCCCAATTGACGCAGCGGATACGACTGAATATCCCCCTGCTCAGCTCTCCGATGGACACCGTAACCGAGAGCGAGATGGCTATTGCCCTGGCTCAAGAGGGGGGACTGGGCGTCATCCATAAAAACATGAGCATCGCCCGTCAGGCTGAAGAGGTGGAGAAAGTCAAGCGGAGCGCCAATGGCATCATCTTCAACCCTGCCACCTTGCCGCCGGACGCTACGTTGGGCAAAGCCAAAGAAATCATGGACAAATATAACGTTTCCGGGCTTCCGATAACAAACCCCGACGGCCGGCTGGTAGGCATTATTACGCGTCGCGACCTCCGCTTCCGCGAAGAGTGGGACAAACCGATCAGCGAGGTTATGACCCGTGAAAATCTCGTTACGGCCACGGGGAATGTAACGCTTGAGGAAGCTGAGAAGATTTTAATGGCAAAAAAGGTGGAGAAGCTTTTGCTGGTTGACGAAGATTTCAGATTGACAGGACTAATTACGATTAAAGATATTGATATGATGCGGCGGTTTCCGCAAGCCTGCAAAGATGGGCAAGGTAGGCTAAGAGTCGGCGCCGCCATCGGAGTCCATGAGTACGAACGGGCGGAAGCCCTGATCCGAAAAGGGGTTGATGTTTTAGTGGTCGATAGTGCCCACGGCCATTCGGCCAACGTGATTGAGACCTTAAGGAACATAAAGAAACAATGGGAAATCGACGTCGTTGCCGGAAATGTGGCGACAGCCGAGGGTTGTAAAGCCCTGATTGCGGGCGGAGCAGACGCCGTGAAAGTCGGTATCGGCCCTGGTTCAATCTGCACCACGCGTGTCATTTCCGGAATCGGCGTTCCCCAGATTACGGCCATATACCACGCTGCGCAGGCGGCGGAAGACAGTCGGACGCCGATTATCGCCGATGGCGGCATTCGCTATTCCGGCGATATTACCAAAGCGATTGCCGCCGGCGCGCACGCGGTGATGATTGGAGGACTTTTTGCCGGATTACAAGAAAGCCCTGGCGCCCTGGTACTCTACCAGGGAAGGACGTTTAAGGTATATCGCGGCATGGGGTCGCTGGGGGCGATGGTGCAAGGCTCCGGCGAACGCTACGGCCAGAGCAGCGCCTCGGGACCGAGCAAACTCGTGCCGGAAGGAGTCGAAGGTCGTGTACCTTTCAAGGGACCTTTGGGACCGTTCGTTTATCAGCTTGTCGGCGGATTGCGAGCGGGCATGGGATATTGCGGTGTGCAGAACATCGAACAACTTCGCACCCAGACGCGATTCATTCGCATCACGCCTGCCGGTGTACGGGAGAGCCATCCACATGACATCACTATTACGCAGGAAGCGCCTAACTACAGTACGGAGTATGAGTTCTAATCTTGTCCAATTGTCCCACACGCGTCGCTCTAGTGCGGGAGTATTCCTGGCAGTGATTCTTGCCTGGTGTTGTTTGAGTTTCTTTCTTGCCAGAGCGGTCGCCGAGCAGCCGAGAGACAATAAAGCAGAAGACTCTGCTGTCGAAGCAGCCGGCTTCAGTGTCGGTCGTGGTGGGACGCGGCTGAAATGGCTGCCCCGGCGGACACCAACTGCTCCGAGCGGCTCCTGTGTGCTGCCTACGGAACATGCCGCTCCGGCGGAACCAAGCGAGAGTACGCCTGCTCCTGCTGAAATCTTCTCTGAACCGTCTGACGAAACTGAAACTCATGGCGGCGGTGCGTTGAGCAAACCTGGCACACAGAAGAGCAATTTACGAGAACAGTTGGAGCGGGAGTTGGCCGCAAGGCGCTATGAGCTACCGGAAAAGTGTCCTTCGCCGAAAGACTTAAAGAGCATCGCCGACCTGAGTACGAATATCACTCCACCCGAAGGCGATTTGCCGCGGGACTGTCCTTTGCTGGCCGATACGTTTCGGCCGAGGGCATTCGCACCGATTACTTACACTTGGACGGCTTCCGCCTTGTGCCACAAACC
>Ga0272448_1003340_pt1 | contig 19200 bp, 15 predicted proteins | sample YNPCB0191_FD_202220 | JGI IMG/M metagenome (GOLD analysis project Ga0272448, IMG submission 202220) | Hot spring sediment microbial communities from Yellowstone National Park, WY, United States - YNP-CB-019-1 | ecosystem: Environmental > Aquatic > Thermal springs > Hot (42-90C) > Sediment... | reverse complement strand
TCAATATCCTATTCGCCCGATCTCGCTTGACAAGTATAGCAGTTGCACAGTAAGATATGCCCGACTCTCATGGCCTGTCATGAGGACCCATCTGTTGTGCACAAGGAGCATATGGCCGGAGGCTGATCAGTCGCGATCAATATTGAGGAGAAAACAGTGCAGCCAAAGATCGTTGTGGTTGGCAGCTCGAATACCGACATGGTAGTCAGGCTACCGCGTCTGCCCAACCGGGGCGAGTCTATCATCGGTGGCGATTTCGTTATGCCGGCAGGAGGCAAGGGGGCGAACCAGGCAGTAGCGGCGGCTCGCCTGGGTGCCCAGGTCACATTTGTGGCCCGCCTGGGCCAGGATGTGTTTGGCGATCGCGCCTTGACCGGCTTTAGGAGCGAAGGGATTGTTACCGATTTCATCGTACGCGATCCTGAGGCGCCATCGGGCGTCGCTCTGATCCTGGTTGATAGTCGGGGTGACAATATGCTTGCCGTTGCCCCTGGAGCTAACGCTCGCCTCAGCCCGGACGATGTGCAGCGGGCCGCCGATGCCATCACCACGGCCGATGCCGTCGTCTTGCAAATGGAGATACCACCAGACACTGTGCACTATGCGCTCGATCTGGCACACAAGCACGGAGTGCTCACCGTGCTGAATCCGGCGCCTGCCCGGGCCTTGCCACCTGAGGTGCTGTCGTTGGTTGATGTTCTCACGCCGAACGAACACGAAGCAACACTGCTATCGGGCGACGTTGGGCAAAACATCGAACAGGCGGCGCAACACCTGGTCAATATGGGCGTGGGGACGGTGGTTGTGACCCTGGGCGAGAAAGGGGCGTTGATTGTAGAAAAGCACAAGTACATGCGCCTGGTGCCTGCCTTTCCGGTCACGGCAGTGGACACCACTGCTGCCGGTGATGCGTTCACGGCTGCGCTGGCCGTCGCTCTGGCGCGCGGCGATGAGATCGGGGCAGCAGTGCGCTTCGCCAATGCCGTCGGCGCACTAACGGTCACAAAGATGGGGGCACAGCCCAGCCTGCCGACCGCGGCCGAGGTACAGGCGTTCCTGGCCCAGGCCTGAAGAAAGGAAGGGAACAAACAGTGTTCGACGCTATTCATCCAGATACGGTCATCGCTTCAGTTCACCTGACGGTGAACAACCTTGACCGTTCAATCAGCTTCTACGAGCAGAAGCTTGGCTTCAAGACCCACCGGCGCGCCGGGGGAACGGCCTTCCTTGGTGCCGGCGAAACCGATCTCCTCATACTGACCGAGGTCCCCGGTGCCCGGCCGGCACGCGGCACAACGGGCCTTTACCACTTCGCCATTTTGGTGCCGTCGCGCCGCGCTCTGGCCCTATCGCTGCATCACCTGGCGGAGACGAAGACACAACTGCAGGGCTTTGCCGACCACCTGGTCAGCGAAGCAATCTATCTGTCTGACCCAGATGGCAATGGCATTGAGATCTACCGTGACCTGCCACGTGGCGAATGGCCGCATGATAGCCGGGGCTCGCTTACGATGGCCACCAATCCCCTGGACATTGACACGCTGCTGGCAGAAGTAGATCTGGCGGACGGCAAATGGGCAGGACTACCCCCACAGACCGTTGTTGGTCATGTGCATCTGTATGTCGCCCATATCCCGCAGGCCATAGAATTCTACTCTGGTTTGCTCGGCTTCGACCTCGTGATGCGCTACGGGCCATCGGCAGCCTTCCTATCGGCAGGTGGCTATCACCATCATATTGGCATCAACACCTGGGCCGGCGTCGGCGCACCGCCGCCACCCCCAGATGCAACAGGCCTGCGTTGGTTTGCCATTCGCCTGCCAAATGTGGTAGCGCGAGACAAGATCATCAGGCGACTACGCGGTGCAGGTGTCAAACTGGAGGAACGCCGCGAGGGGATTCTGCTGCACGATTCATCGCAGAACGGAATCATGTTGCAAGTGCAGCAGCATTGACAAAGGTTCGCACAATCATTATACTGTTACACGTTGATCGCCAATCCAATGGGGGGAGCCGTCGAGCATCCCCCCGTTTGTTTTATACCGGTGCCGTCTGGAAACAGGCAAGCCCGGGCGCTCAGCACCAGTGTCGAGAGCCCGGGTGCTGCTATCTGGAGGTCACATGCCTATCAAAGAATTCTTCATCATCGAGTCTACACTGCGCGAAGGCGAGCAATTTGCAGCGGCAAATTTCACCACCGCACAAAAGCTCGAGATTGCACAGGCGCTTGACGACTTCGGCATTGATTTCATTGAGGTCACATCGCCTGTCGCTTCACCCCGCAGCTTCAAAGATGCCCAGGCCATTGCCAAGATGAAACGCCGTTGCAAGGTGCTCACCCATGTTCGCTGTGACCTGGAGGATGCCAAGAAGGCCATCGAGACGGGTGTTGATGGTCTGGACATCCTGTTCGGCACATCGTCGTTCTTACGCACCTTCAGCCATGGCAAGGACATTGACGCCATCATTGATACTGCCTTGGTGGTGATTGATTACATCAAGTCACAGGGTGTTCAGGTACGCTTCTCAAGCGAAGATTCGTTCCGTAGCGAATTGGGTGATATTATCCGCGTCTACGCGGCGGTGGACAAGCTGCACCCGGAGCGGGTAGGGCTGGCCGATACGGTTGGCGTGGCGACACCATTGCAGGTGTACCAAATCGTGCAGATGGTGCGGGCGGTGGTCAAGTGCGGTATTGAGTTCCACGGCCACAACGACTCTGGCTGTGCCATCGCCAACTGCTTCATGGCCCTGGAAGCCGGAGCGACGCATATTGATACGAGCATCCTCGGCATCGGCGAGCGCAACGGCATTGCTCCGTTGGGCGGCTTTATCGCCCGCATGTATGCCTATGACAAGAGCCTGGTCGCCAAGTACAAGCTGGATATGATTCCCAAGCTTGATCACATGATCGCCGACATGGTGGGGGTGGACATTCCCTTCAACAACTACATCACCGGTATGACGGCGTTTACCCACAAGGCCGGCATGCACGCCAAGGCGCTACTCAACAATCCAGAGACCTATGAGATCCTGAAACCGGAAGACTTCGGCATGCAGCGCTACATCAAGATTGCCCACAAGCTCACCGGACGCAACGCCATCAGCTATCGCGCCCGACAGCTTGGCCTCGAGCTGACTGATGCCCACATTCGGCAGGCGACGAACCGCATCAAGGAGTTAGCCGACGAGCAGGATCTGACCCTGGAAGATGTTGACCGTATCCTCTACCATTTGGCCGCCCAGGTCAACCCGCAGAAGTTTGGCCTGCCATCGTCAACGGGAGAGGAGGCAGAGCCAGCATCTGATGAGTTCAATCTGAGCTAATGGTACCGTTGCACCGTAAACCGGTAGAGCTGCACAGGTTCGGTTGGCCCGATCCCTGCCTTGCGCCGACAAATGTCAATCTGTTCCTCAACGGTGTTTACGCCCTCGAGATCGGGCAGGAGCAGGCCGCGCCGCCGTCCCGCCACAACGATCACCCCATAGCGCCGGGGATCGAGCTCGCTCACATCTTTGACCGGCTCCGGCGGCGAGAGTACATCAACGGAAATGTCTAAATCGGCGAGTTCGGCCGGCTGCACAGGGTAGAAACGCGGATCACAGGTCGCAGCAGAGATGGCGTTGCTGATGATCTCTTGAGCAACATTCGGCTCCACCGGAGAGAATGTGCCGATACAGCCCCGTAGCTCGCCATGACGATGGAGCGAGACGAATGTCCCTGCCTTTTGCTTCATCTCTTCTGTCAGCTCGGCGGGTGGACGGATAACCCTTCCCTCACGCACATAGGCCTCGATGGCAGCCCGCGCCAGTTGAACCAACGGGTGCTCTGAACGTTCTCCTCGTGTACTCATCCCTTACCTCCAACCCTGGGCCAGCTTTCACACGCCACCGCGAAACAGCCCCCAGGTACCTCTAGCATCATCCCAATCCACGCTGCCGGTAAGCAGGCACGACGCCACATGTGGGCATGGTGTGGTGTCGGCATCACAAGAAGCCCATCTTCCTCAGTGGAGCATCTACTTTAGGTTCTGCTCCGGCTCAATATCGGCCAGAATGGCAGGCGTTGCCCGCTCGCGGAACCAGACGAAACCACCCGGCAAGCTGGAGATGACAATGATGGCATGAAAGACGAGCGACAGCGACAGTGCTGCCGCTTGGGGCACGCCAACGAGTCCCAAGAAGAACACAAACGCAGCCTCTTTCAAGCCGATGCCATTGACGGAGAGGGGAACAAGCAGTACAAAAGCGATCAAGGGATTGAAGAGGAGGAAGTAGAAAAGGCCGATACCCAACCCCAATGCTTCGCTAATCATCCACTGTGTAAACGAGGTCAGGATAACGACACTAAGAGAGAGGGCAAGTGCCTGGAGTAAAGCTTTGTAGCTATGGCGGTAGATCTGCAGGGCCACAAAAACCCGCTGGGCCGCAGGCTTGAATGCCGATACGACAGGATATTTAAACAAGAACGTCAGCCGCAGCATCACCCGCCGACTGAGCAACAGGCTGAACGCAGCGATGACCAGGGCGAAGACAATGACAATGGCAACAATAATCGTTTCCAGCCCGCGATCATTTCCCAGGGTCAGCGCGGCAACCACGGCCATGACCATTGCCCAGGCCAGAAAAGCCGTCAATCCTACCAGCCGATCAATTAAGACCGAAATGGCCGACTGCTCGATGTAGCCGGTGTGACGCGCCAGGTCATAGGCGCGCACCAGGTCGCCGCCGATGTTTGTGGGCAGCACATTGCCAAAAAAGAGCCCGGCAAAGGTATAGGCCAGCAAATCTGCAAACGGCACACCTGCACCCTGAGCCTGCAGGAGAATGCTCCATTTCAGGTTGCCAATGACAATCGCCGAAAGATAAACAGCAAGAGCCAGCAGGAGGACGAACCAATTGGCATCGCCAATGAGCCGGCCCATCTCCACCATGTTTACGCCGCGTAGCAAGTAGACGATCAGGCCGGCACTGACAACAACTTTGAGGAGATTAATAACAAATCCTCTCACCCTGTCACGGTCCCTTCGGAGCCTCTTCAGTGGGCTTCATCTCTACTTTTTTCGTTGTCCAGGCAATATCCCACACAACATGCTTGCGTCCGCGGATGTAGTAATCGTATGCGCCGAGGGCGCGGGCGAGTGCTTCAAGCGAAGCCAGCCAAACGAGATACAGGATAACACGCAGTGCCTTCCATACCTCCTCAAGGGCAATGCGCAGTACACGAGGGCTATCCAGGCTGGAGACGCGGTAGCCATACTTATGCTTGAGGTGTAAATGGCCGGCGTAGTTGCGCCGCCGTTGACGAATGAAATCACCGATCGTCGAGGGCCCCATGTTGTAGACTTTGGCCTCGGGCGCGTAGCGTACCAGCATACCCCGCTTGACAATGAGCGCTTCGGCGAATGCCTCATCCATGGCAACATCAGGTGGAATCTGATCGAAAACCTTGCGAAAAGCCACCAACTCGCCCAGGCGTGGTATCTCCAGGCAAAGCTCGTGTTCCATGCGCAGGCGCAGATGAGAAAGGTATCCCACGACATCATCGGGGGCATTGACGGGGATCTTCTGGGCACCGGTCATGCCGACTTTGGGGTCGCGAAATGGGAGAACAAGCTGTTCTATCGTGTCGAGGCCGGGAAGTGTGTCGCCACTCTCGAGCACGCAGATATCTTCTTTGGCTTCCTTAATAAAGAGGTTGACGGCTGCCGGTTTGCCTTCGCGTTGCGGCTGGATAAGTAAGCGAATGCGCGGATCGCGCTGACTCCACTCTTGGACAATGTCAACGGTGCGGTCGGTACAGCCACTGGCGACGACGAGTATCTCGGTAATCGCTACCTCGTGTAGCTCCTGGCGGACCAGGCGATCCAACAACTGGCCGATGTTGGCCTCTTCGTTGTGAGCCGTGATGCCAACACTACAGGAAATTGTCAAGACTGTCTCCTCAGTCTATCGTGGGCTGGCTATATTGTACCACAATTGACGAGACGTATCAACGGCGCCGGGTCTGTCGGGTAGATCGTATGACCGGCGGTGTTCCCACGCCCATTACACGTCTCATGTTCCGGTGATTGAACACATCCTTGCAGGCAGTTGCCTGTCCTGTGCCGGACAGGCGCGGTTAAAACCGCCTCTGCGACGACGTGAAGACCCTCCCGCAGGTTACCCAAACCTGCGGGGGCATTGACCTGCCGACGAAGGTCAGCATTGCTCCATTGTGTAGGTGCGACTTTAGCCGCCACGCAGATGTGTCCAATCGCCAGTCATGTCGGGGCAGCTTCCCTGCAACCGGTATTCGCAGCTCCATTTTACGCCCTGTCATTTCGTGTGACGATTTTGATGTCCACGTCGTCTGTTCTTCCGTAACGCGACGCCAGAGACGTACGTTATGCTATGTAGAAAGCTGTCTGCACGTGGACAGTGATCAACAAGGAGGAAACCCATGAAGAAGCTCACCACTGTCCTGACCATGCTTTTGGTGCTCAGCATCTGTCTGGTAGCGGCGGCGCCGGTCACATTCGCTGCCGACCAAGGACAGCCGGGCACCAACCCCAACACTCCTGAGCCGCGGGATGCGCCCATCACCTGGACGCCGCAATCGCTGTTCATCCCCATCGGCCCAGGTGAAACCGACGTCCAGCATGTCAGCTTCACCAGTCAGGTAGCCATCCAGAGCGCAAGCCTGACCGTCAGCTTCCCGCTCAACCGCTATGTCACCGTGTCGCCGCAGGGGCCGTTCGATCTCACGGCCGGTCAAACAAAGGCTGTCGACGTCATGACGACAATCCCCGCCAATGTGGCTGCAACTGATGGTGAGGGCGGCGGCTGGCTGCCCCCCATCGTTGGACTGGTTCAGGTAAGAGCCGGCGGGCAGGAGTACAACTGGCCCCTTGTCGTGACAGTTATGCGTGTGGCGCGACCTCCGGCTATCCGCTGGACACCGCCAGAAGTCAAGCTGTTTGTTGATCCGTCCGCCGCGACGGGCACAACGCCGCCATCTGCGCAGGCCAGCGTGACCTTCACCACGTCCGAGGCTATCGCCGGTGCCCGCCTGCGGGCGACAGCACCTCTCAACCGCTTCCTGGATCTCTCGCAGACAGGACCCATTGACCTTGTTCCAGGCACCACCTATCCAGTGATGCTCACTGCCCATCTTTCAGCCGACGATAGTGAGGCCATTGCAAGTGGAGCGCTGCAGCAAGAGGGCGTGGCAATTGACAACTCGGACTCGGGCGAGGCGCGCATTATCGTTAGCGGCTGGGTCGAGGTCTACGATGCCCAGCGGGTCTATCAGCGCACGCTGCCTGTCGTCATCACCTTCGGGCCATTGCACATCCCGCCGGTGGTTGCCTGGAGGCCACCTGTCGTGACGTTGCGTCTCACCCCAGGGCAGATCGCCGTTGACAGGGTGGTGACCGTCACCAGTAATATCACCATCGAAAACCCCACGCTGCGCGTGACAGGGGCGATCGCTCCGTACGTGACGGCGACATTCACGCCGGCAGTCACCCGCATTCTGCCGCGGACGCCGGTGCCTGTCACCTTGCACATCACGTCGCCGACAACGGCCCCCGTGAATCGGCCGGTCGCCGGTGAGGTGTCTGTTGTAGACGGCAGCGGTCACGTTCTGAAGTTTCCGTTGAAGCTTGCCTTGCTCTGGCACCGCACGACCTCGACGTCGTCCACTCAATAGACATTTGTTTGACGGTGGAGTGCCTCGGCATGGCGAGGCACTCCACCCGCTTTATGGAGGGCAGGATTGAGAAAACGTGTACCGGCGGTTGGGCTATTGTTCATTGTTCTCCTCGCACTGGGCGTTACTGCCACGACGGCCACAAGTACGCCGGATGTCATCGCTCCCGATGCCGTCATTGACCAGTTTCCTCTACCCAGCCAGTCAGCATGGCCGCAAGACATCGTAGGTGATGCAAGCGGCAACCTGTGGTTTGCCCAGGCCGGAAATGACCATATTGGACGGCTCGTGCCCGCCCAGGCAACGCCCGACACGAGCAACGGCTTCAGCGAATTTCCCCTCGCCCAGGGTGCCTGGCCCCACGGTATTGATGCGCGCAATGGCACCGTGTGGACCGCAGAATTCTGGTTTGATGGCCTGGCAATCGTGTCCGGCGGAATCGTCACCGAGTATCTCAGCCTTGATCAAGATGTACATCCCAGCGACGTTGCGATTGCCGGCGATGGGTCTGTCTGGTTTACCGAGAGCGGTGGCAATGCCTTGGGCCACTTCTGGCCGCTAACGGCGACGGTGGACCAGATTCTGCTGCCAACACCCGACAGTAGCCCGCTTGCTCTCACCCTTGATCAAAGCGGCAATGTGTGGTTCACTGCCGCTTCGGCCAATCAGATCGGTGTCTACCGTCCCGCACAAATCACCATGACAGTGTTTTCACTGCCGACCGCTGACAGCTATCCCACCTCGTTGGTTGTGGATAGCCAGGGGATTGTCTGGTTCACAGAGGGGATGGGCAACAAGATTGGACGACTTGATCCGACCACCGGTGTGATCAGTGAATACCCACTGCCAACAGGCGGTGCCTTTCCTGAAGGCATGGCCCTCGACGGCCATGGCCGGCTGTGGTTTGCCGAGAATTTCGCCGACAAGATCGCTTCGTTTGACATGACGACGCATGTCTTTACCGAGTACCCTCTTGCCGGTGGAGCCATGCCCGAAGGCGTTACAGTGCTCAATGATGGAGCCATTTGGTTCACCCAGGGCGGCACAGACAGTCTGGGCAGGTTAACACTACAGCCCACCTCTACCTCAACGCCGACAGCTACACCGTCGCCGACATGGATGACAACACCCACAGCCACGACAACCAGGACGGCAACAGTGACGATCACGCCAACGGCCAGCGGCTCACCCATTCCCACAGTCACCAATACGCCCGCACTAACGGCCACGGCAACAGAAACGCCGTTACTGTCTCCCACGGTCACACCAACCGCAACGTCAACGCTGCCCACAACGAGGACTCCGACGCCCTCGCCCACACCGACGGCCGAGCGCAACCGGCGACTCTATCTACCCATCATCGTCAGCCAATATTAAAGGCAGTCAATACAGACAGCCGTCAGGTTGACCGGCCATCTGAGTGATGCTACGGCGATCTGCTAACAAACAGCAAGGACACCGCAGAGGCTCACGGTGTCCTTGCTGTTGGGTGGGCAACCTGGATGATTAACCGGCAACTCTGGCGCCGGGCACCGGCACAGACTGGAGAATCTCACCCACAACGGCCCGCGTACTCACATTCTTGAGGCGGGCAGTCGGGCTGACAATAATGCGATGCGCCAACGTCACCTCAGCCAGAGCTTTAATATCATCAGGAATGACATAGTCGCGTCCCTCGATGGCTGCCAGCGCCTGGCTGGTCTTGTAGAGGGCCAGGCTGCCACGCGGGCTTGCCCCCAGGTACACTTCGGGGTGGTTGCGCGTCGCCTCGACAATAGACACAATGTACTCCTTGATCATCGGGTCAAGGTAGACCTTCTTCACCTCTGCCTGCGCCTCCAACAACTCCTCGGCAGTGATTGCCTGCTCGAGCTTCTCGATGGGGTGCACGTACTGTTGACTATCCAGAATGGTGATCTCGTCGGCCTTGCTCGGATAACCCAGGCTGATACGCATTAGAAACCGATCGAGCTGGGCCTCGGGCAGGGGAAATGTGCCCTCATACTCAATCGGATTCTGCGTCGCCAGGACAAGGAACGGCTCAGGCATACGGTAGGTCACACCATCCACCGTGACCTGCCGCTCTTCCATCGCTTCTAGAAGAGCGGATTGGGTTTTGGGGGTTGCCCGGTTGATCTCATCGGCAAGCACGATTTGGGCAATGATCGGGCCAGCGCGGAACTCGAACTTCTGATTCTGTTGGTTGAAGATGGAGACACCGGTGACATCGGCAGGCAAGAGGTCGGGCGTGAACTGAATGCGCTTGAATGTACAGCCGATGGACTTGGCAATGGACTTGGCCAGCATTGTCTTGCCAACGCCGGGGACGTCTTCGATCAAGGAGTGGCCACGGCACAGCAGAGCGATGAGGGCGAGTCGTACCTCTTGGTGTTTACCAACGATGACTTTCTCCACGTTGTCCGTGAGCCGATTGGCGATTGCACTTACATTTCCCATATTTGTTAGCTCCTATAGAGCGCTCCAGAGTTGATCTGGGTGTTGCCCAGATGCTTACGTGATTATAGCAAGTAAGACCCGCACTGTCAACAAAGAAAGTGAAGCAGTAGTATTACATTTTTCGTCATTGGGGATTCGGCTTGGCGCAGCTTACAGCAGCGTTTCGGCCAGGGCCACGGCGCCCCACAGGGGGGCATCGTCGCCCAGTGCCGCCGGCCGGATGTCCACACCGATTTGCGGTAATACGTGAGAGCGTGTCGTCTCGCGTACGATCTGCCAGTAGCGCTCACCGGATTTGGTCACTCCGCCACCGAGGACAACGCGCTGCGGATTCATCAGATTGATGGCGCCGCCCAGGCCCACACCGAGCATACGGGCGGCATCATCCATCACCTCTTGGGCCAGTGTATCACCCCGCCGAGCAGCCTGGGCAACCCAAAGAGCCGTTATCTCGTCTGTTGCACGGTCACCTAAACGCTCACGCATCTTATGGGCAATGCCCCAGCCGCAGGCCTCCGCCTCCAGGCAGCCGCGCTTACCGCACACACACTCGGCGCCGCCAGGCCGCACGACCACGTGACCGATCTCGCCGGCCATGCCGTCCGCGCCATGCCAGATCTGACCGTTCAGAACCCAACCACCGCCAATGCCCGTGCTCACGGTGACATACAAGAGGCTTGTGCAACCCTGCCCGGCGCCGTAGGCCCATTCACCCAGGGCGGCGATATTGGCATCATTGTCTACAACCACAGGAACGCCAAATTCAGCCTTGAGTATGTCACCCAGAGGTGTCTCCTCCCAGCCCGGCACGTGGTGCGACAGTCGCACCACACCCCTTGCAGCGTCAACCGGCCCGCCAAAGCTCACGCCAACAGCCACGAGCTTGCCCGGCGTGCGCGTCAACAGCTCATGGCTGATCTCAATTGTGGTAGCTTGGTCGTGCCGGGCGTCAGCGCCCGGCGGCGAGTATACACGCTGGTGGGCCAGCCAGGTGCGCCTGCCGCGCTCAACAATGGCAACCGTGTGCTTGGTGCCGCCGTAGTCGAGGGCAAGGATCAGTGGGCGCATAGGTTACAACCTCTCCGACATCATCGTCGCTGCTCGTCGGCAACGAGGCCGTTCAGGATCAGCGAGACAATACTAACAACAATCGAGCCCAGGATGGCCGGGATGATGCCATCTACTCGGAAGCCAACATGAAACCAGGTGACGGCTATACGTGAGGCAAGCAAAAGGACAACACCATTGATAACGAACATGAACAGACCAAGTGTGGCAACGATCAAGCCACAGGATAGGAACGTCAGAATCGGCTTGAGCACCATGTTGAGCACACTCAGAATTGCCGCCGTCACAAAGACGGCCAGCCAGGCATTGCTGTCGTCAACGTAGATGCCAGGGACGATGTATGTCGCCACCAGTAGCGCCACCGCGACGATAGCCCATTTGACCAGCAGTCTCATGCTATCCTCCTCGAGATCCGACCGTATGATTGACAGAGCCACCAATCCATGCGTCCATGTGCTCTGTGTCAGCCGGCAAACCGTATGCCTGCTGTGACCAGCGCCCGGACAGCGTATTGTCTGAGCATTGCGGCCACGGCCGACTGCTGCCCGGGTTGCGTTTTCGCCATCAGGCGTATCTGGATTCCTGTCGCCGTGATCATGTTCCATCCTATTACCTCAGGTGGCTCCAGCAGGTAAGGTGCGACGGTAGCGTCATGGCCGGCTTCCTGCATGGCTGCCTGGAGGGTTGTAACAGCCTTCGCTATGTCACTGTCGAAGGGGATGTTTAGATCAACAACGGCACGCCCCCAATCGCGTGAGGCGTTAGACATGGTTCGCACGTCGCCATTGGGTACTACGATCAGCCGACCATCGAGGTCGCGCAGATATGTCGCACGCAGGGTTATCTTCTCGACCTGGCCGCTGATCGCACCGACGGCAATCGTGTCGCCGATGTCGAACTGATTCTCAAAAAGGATGATCAGACCGCCGATAATGTCCCGCATGAGTGTCTGTGCGCCGAGTGAGACTGCCAATCCGGCAATGCCGAGGCCGGTGAGGATGGGTGCCACGTTGATGCCCAGCGTGTACATCACCATGAGGACGGCAAGTACAAGGATCAACATCCTGAGCGTGCCCAGGCCGACATGGAGGAGCGTATTCGCCCTGGCCTGGCGGGCCGTACTGAGGCCGGCCTGTTGAATGTGCACAGTGACCCGCCGACTCAAGATTCCTATGGCGCGCATGATCGCAAGAGTAAACAGCACAATGGTCAGGATCTGAAACAGAGACAAGGCGACCGTTTGGTCAATGCCGGAGACAAGCGTTGTGTTGTCCATATTCACATTAGCTCAAAGACGTGGTAACCCCAGGGTGGCAGATCAAGATACAGCCCTGGAGATACAAGGCTTCCGCCCTGCCGATCATAGCTGGCCGGGCCCAGCAGGTCGCGCAAGCGAACCGCCCTATCTTGCAGATCGCCAAACGGCAGTCTGACGTAGCACTGAGCCTGGTTGCCGGCATAATTGACGACCACGAGCACACGCTCAGCCGCCGGCCTATGCCAGATGGAAGCAACAAAACAGTCCCACGTCCAGTTGCCATCCCAGGCCGGGCTGCAATCCAGCAGTTGCCAGTTGCCTTGCTGCACGACCGGCAGCCGAATGCACCCGAGCAGGCTCTCATAGAACGTCCGCAGGGTCAGATCAACCGGTTCGTCAGGTGCACGGCAGAGCTGGACAGGGATTCTCGTGGTCCTGCCTTCGAGTTGCCCCTGGTGGAAAAAGCGCAGCCCCGGACTGAGAAAGGCGAGTACGGCGGCCGGTTTGTGCACCTCAAGGGGGAAAACTGCCGCTGCCCGTGACTCATCATGATTCTCCAGGAAGTGCACGGCGTGACGCTGGGTCGGCACGTCGGTGCGCAGATGCTCGCGCAGCAACGCGGTGCGGCGAGCGCGCAGCAGATCGTAGAATCGCTTATCATACACGTAATCGAATCCCTGTTCGAGCAACGTGGCCTCCAGGTTCCAATACACCTCGGCCATGAAGACGGTGTTGGGATAGAACCGATGAACACGTTCAATGGCCTGTGGCCAAAACGGCTGCATGGATAGCCGCCACGTGCGCTGGAAGACATCGGGCAGAATAAGCATGGCCATGTCGCAGCGCACGCCATCACAGCGGCCGGCGACGCCGATCAGTTCATGCTGCATCGCTTCGTGGACTGTCGGCTGGGCATAGTTCAACTGTAATGTGTCGGTCCACGCCGGGAAATTGGGATCGCGACCGTGAGCGACAATTATCTGGCCACGCGAGGTCTGCAGACGGATGTAATTGCCCGGGCTGGTGGCCAGGTCTGCTTCGCTACCGGGCACATAGTACTCTGGGTGGTCATACGCCCAATCATGATCGAGGGCCGTGTGATTAGGCACAAAATCGAGTATCAGCCGCAGGTCATGTTCGTGCAGTCGCCGGCGCAGACGGGCCAGTGCCGGGTCGCCGCCCAGGACAGGATGCACGACGTATTGCTTGACGGCAAAACATGAACCGCAGATGTCAGACTCGTGCAGGTCGGGCAGGGTTTGGCGATACGATTGTCGAAGCTGAGGATCAGAGCGCGCGATCATGCGCCCGGCTTCTCCCGTCTGCCACACACCAAGCAGGTAGATCCAATCGAATCCCAGGTGTTGCCAGTCATCGAGTTCGCGATCCGGCACGTCATCCAGGGTTGCCGGGCGGCCCAGCTTTCTCGACATGTCGGTGAGCCAGACGCGGGTGTTGACTTGATAGACGGTGGGCATAATTGTCCGCCTGTGCGACGATGATGTCAGTCTAGCACAAGATGAGTGCAGGCGCAAGCATGCACTGCCTTTTTGAGATCGGGCATATACCCCGTCTGGCCAGAGTGTGATATAATACTGACACTTACGCCTGATCGAAACCAACCTGCTCGTCCGCCGCCATTGTCCTGGCGAGTAACAAGACGAATGTTGCAGCACTCATCGAACAGACAGCGACATGAGGTGAATCTGAATGCCAAAGACCCGTCCGCCCAAGAAAAGGCAACAACGTGCCAATCCGCTCTGGATCGTCGGCCTCGTTGTTGTTGCTGTTGCTCTGGTTGCCATCATTGCCTATGCCAACCGCCCCATCCCTGCCACGACAGCCGAGGCCCTCGGTTTCTGTGGTCAGGCGGAGTGTGGCCAGGCGAATGCTCCGGTGACAATTGAGATCTACTCCGACTTCCAGTGTCCGTTCTGCGCCCAGGCAGATAGCATCTTGCAGCAGCTTGCCGCGCCCTATGTCCAGACCGGTAAGGCGCGACTTGTCTACCGCATTGTCGCCTTCATCGGCCAGGAATCGGTCGTGGCCGCGCAGGCCGCCCTGTGTGCGGGCGATCAGAACAAGTTCTGGGCTTATGCCGGTTACCTCTTCAGCCATCAGGGCGCCGAAAACAGCGGGGCCTTCTCCCAGGCGCGTCTGGTAGACTTCGCGGCCAAACTAAGACTTGATACCACGGCCTTCAACGCCTGCTTGAGCAGCGGCAAATATGCCACAGCAGTGCAACAAGGCACAAGCCTGGCGACCCAACGTGGTGTGACTGCCACACCAACATTCTTCATCAACGGGCAGCGCTACGAGGGGGTTCTATCCTACAGCCAGTTGGCGGCACTGATTGATGCCGCGCAACCCCGCTGAAGAGACACTTGATGCCCACATCGTCTGAGCGGCCCGCCTGAAGCCCCAGTCCCCTTCGTTCCCGCCCCGCGAGCAGGGCCGGCGGTCCCCTCATGCTTCCCCTTCCTGCTTCAAAAGGAAGTTGCCCCCTTCCCTGGTAAAGGAAGGGGGCAACAGGAGACGAACAAGCACATGCAAGGATGATGTCGTCTGGCAGCGCTCTATGGGTCGTCAATATTCCAGTAGCTGCAACCGACGCCGGTCGTGCCTGGTGTGGCCATGATCTGGCCCTTGATGTAGTAGGTCTGGCCCGGTGTACTATACAGGTAACACTGACCCATGATATAGCACTCCTGGCGTAGGATGGGTGTTTGCGTTGGGTTCGTGTAGACTTCGACCCAAATGCGCGTGGTAGGGGGATTCAGGCGGTCGTTCCAGATCTTGATGAGACTGCCGTTACCGATGACCCTGATCCAGTTTGTGCCGTTGCCTCCATCGGACCACCATTGCATGGGCAGGTTGCCGCCAACGGGTACGATTGTGGCGGTGTAGGGATCTTTGTCTTCGGGTCGTCCCAGCGAGCCCCAACCGCAAATAGCCGGTGTTGGCGACACTGTGGGAGTGTTGGTCGGCGTGGCCGTTGCCGTCCCGGTGCTGGTCGGCACGGTTGTCGGTGTGGATGTGTTGGTCGGCGTGGCCGTGGGGGTCGTGGTCACGCTTGGCGTTGGCGTGGCCGTCTCGGTTGGCGTTTCGGTCGGTGTTTCAGTTGGGCCGCCGGGCGTCACCGTTGATGTTGGCGAATTGGTTGGTGTTTCTGTGGCCGTTTCTGTGGGCGTCGCCGTTGGTGGCGGAGGAGGAGTGCAACCGATGGTGAGCGTGTAATCGCCGGCAGCTCCATTCTCTCCATCAATGACAACGTAGTAGTTGCCGGCCGTGGCGTTGCTCAGGCTGGCGGATAGATCACCGGAGACAAGGCAGGCAGCCGGTTGTGGCGCGGACAGGATGAAGACACCCAACGTTGTCGTTGTGCCGGTCAGTGTGGCGGTGATGTTTTCGGTTGTTGTGATGGGAAGCACGTAGATGCTTTCCGGCCCATTGAAGTTACCAACGCGGCAGGCATAGTTGTTGAAGTTGTCCACTCCACCGATGGTTGTGCCGGTATATGTGCCTCCACAGGCGATCGGTGTGGCCGGCGTTGTCGGCGTCGGCGTTGGCGTTGATGTCTCGGTGGCCGTCTGGGTTGGCGTGGCGGTAGGTGTTTCTGTTGGTGATGGCGGTGGCGTATCTGTTGCCGTCGGAGTCGCAGTTGGTGTGCCTGTCGAGGTTGGCGTCGGCGAGGGAGTCAACAGCAATGTGCACCAGGGCGCCGTAGCCTTGCGGTCGAAGAAGGCTGACCCCCACTGCTGGCCGTTGACCGTGCGCAGATCGGCCTGGGTGAGCGAGCAGCAGTTGACCGGCTCGGTGACGGTGAGGTTCGTCGTTGTGGCCACCGTTGTGAAGGTGATAAACTGGGTATGGGTGTAGGTCGAGCGGTCAGGAGCGCAGTAGGTTAGTGAGTCAATCATACCCGTGCAATGCAGAAAATCGAGCCTGATAGATATCGTCCGGCTGGGCTGGGTTTCGATGAGCCAATCGGTTACCCATTGAGTCCCATCGGCCAGGTCATACTGCTGGTAGGGGGTGATCGTGATGCCTTGGGCGCTCTGACCATATTGCGCCTGAGTTCGCGTAACGGTGCAAAACGGTGTTGGTGTAGGTGTTGCTGTTTCCTGCTCCGGACGTGGCCCCGGAACGACCGGGCCCGTGCCGATGGCTGCCTGGCTTGGGGCAACCCACACGGCAAACAGGACGAGCGTAGCAAATGCAACAGTCAGCGCAATGAGTAAGCTACGCCCCTTCGTGGAATCCATGTGCCTCCTCCTTGGGTGGGGAGGGCTCGTTGTCCTCTTCACCCGTTCGCATAGAGCTACCGCGCCGCCCTTGACCGGCGGTTGATGCAACGAAACCCGATGACAGGTCGGCATGCAGCGGGGGACAAAGACCGATACTGTCAGCCAAGATTGCTAAAATATAAGCAATGTGTAAGTAATTATAATATTTCTGGAGTGTCATGTCAAGGGTGAAAAAGTACTAGATTTTCAAAAATGGATCGCTCGAATGATTCACTATTACACGTCATTCGAGCGATCGCTTGTCATACTTCGGTCGGAGCATATGCTACCTATGGCGGCTCGTGCAGTCTCATCACTCAGTCTTGATATAGCGATAGGTTAAGGCTGTGGCAATGACCAGGGGCACAATGCCAACGACCCCAAAGACAAGATCGCCCGGCATGCGCAGCCATTCAACGGAATGCATCAGGCCTGTGCTCAGAAACTCTGCACTGCGTGCATGCCAGTAGCCATTGGTCAGTACATCTCTAAGCTGCACGACCCCGCCGGGGAAAAGGCTGCCTACCACCATGAGAGCAAGGCCGACGTTCAGCCCCCAGAACGAGATTCTGACATACCTCTCGATGTTCCTCCACTGTGTATCCGTCAGTACCTGCCGCAGACCAAAGACAATCAAAGCGATAGCCAGCATGCCGAAGACGCCCATCAGGGCGGCATGACCGTGGTTCGGTGTCAGCATTGTGCCAACTTCGAAGTAGCTGACAATCGGCAAGTTTATCAGAAAGCCGAAGACACCGGCGCCGACGAAGTTCCAGAAGCCGACCGCCATCAAGAAGTAGAACGTCCATTTGTGGGGCAGAGAAATAGGCTGGCCGCAGATGTCACACCTGCCCTGACCAAGCTTGATGAAATCCCAGGCATCAAGGGTAAGCAAGGTCAACGGCACGACTTCCAGAGCTGAAAAGACGGCCCCCAACGCCAGTGTAATGTTCGTTTGTCCGGTCCAATACCAGTGGTGGCCTGTGCCGATGATGCCGCTACCCAGATAGAGTATGGCATCCAGGTAGATGACCCTGGTTGCCGTCACTCGCGAAACCATGCCGAGCTGCAGGAACATGATTGCCACCATAACGGTCACGAAGAGCTCGAAGAACCCTTCCACCCACAGGTGAATGATCCAGAACCGCCATGTGTCTACCACGGCATAGTTGGTCGTGCTGCTGAAAAACATGGCGGGTAGATAGAAAAGAGGAATTCCCACCGCAGCGTAGAGGAAGAGCGCCGACACTTCTTTACGTTCTGCGTCTTGCCGGGCCGGCCGGATAGCCCGAAAGATCAAGATCAGCCAGATCACCAGGCCCACCGCCAGAAGAACCTGCCAGGCGCGACCCATTTCCAGAAACTCCCAACCTTGATTGCCGATCCAGAACCACAACTGGCCGAGCAACCGGTTGATACCCAAGTACTCGCCCAGCAAGCTTCCGCCTACCACCACGACGAGGGCTCCAAACAGGATGTTGACCCAGGTATTTTGCCGTTTGGGGTCACCGCCACCCAGAGACGGCGCCAAGAATAGTGCACCGGCAATATAGCAGGTAGCGATCCACAAAATCGCCGTTTGTAAATGCCAGGTACGCACGATATTGCTGGGCAGCAACCTGGAGAGATCGAGGCCGTAGAACGTTGCAGGATCGGCTCGGTAGTGAGCGATGAGTGCACCGGCCAACCCTTGGGCCAGCATGAGCAAGGCAGCAACGGCGAAGTATTTGATGGTGGCCTTCTGACTGGGGGTCGTGACGCCCGGAAGCATGTGCGGGTGTACATGCTCACCCGTGCCGCGCCAGCCGAGATAATTGAAGCGGCCAAATGCAAACAGAACGGCGGCAGTCCCCCCTAGCAAGGCAATGAGGCTGAGCGCACTCCACAAGACAGCATCAACCGTGGGGAGGTTGCCCACCGAGGGGTCATAAGGGAAGTTGTTGGTATAAGAGTAGTTGCGCCCTGGCCGATTGGCGGTCGTTGCCCAGGCTGCCCAGGCAAAGAAGGCCGTGAGCTGTCTGATCTCGCCAAGGTCGGTGATATACTGCTTGGGCAGGCCGGCATCACCTGCCGGTTGGGCAAAATAGTTTGTCCATTTGCCGATCTGCTTATTGAACGAGGTTACTTCCACCTGGGTGAAAGTCAGTGACCTGCTGGCAGCATCGTAGCGGTTCTGCTTCAGGAGAGTCTGAATGTCAGCGTTCACGACAAGGCGCTCTGCCTGACCGAGGCCGGCAAACGGCTTGCCATAGCGCTGCTGGGCGATTTGATCGCCTGCATCGGTAGAGAGGGTATGCAGGTACTCTGCCGAGAAATCCGGCCCCAGATAGGCACCGTGTCCCCATATTGTGCCATTATCCATCAAACCGTACTTCAGAAAGACCTGCTGTCCGGCGCGAATGTCGTCACCGGTGAAGATGACTGTCCCATCAGGTCCA
>Ga0272448_1003339_pt1 | contig 19203 bp, 18 predicted proteins | sample YNPCB0191_FD_202220 | JGI IMG/M metagenome (GOLD analysis project Ga0272448, IMG submission 202220) | Hot spring sediment microbial communities from Yellowstone National Park, WY, United States - YNP-CB-019-1 | ecosystem: Environmental > Aquatic > Thermal springs > Hot (42-90C) > Sediment... | reverse complement strand
TCGACTTGTCACGAACAAGAGCTAAAACAATTGCGCGCCACAAAATGACAGTGGTCGATGTTCCCCTTATTTTGCCATGCAATCCGAGCGTGGTATACTATCATAAGAACTTGTCGACGAAGGTGATCTCGAGCAAATGTTTCAAAAAGCCACCGCTGAGGCAAAAAGCAATATCGCATTCATCAAATACTGGGGCAACCGCGATGCCGTCTACCGCGTGCCGCTGAACGATTCCGTTTCCATGAACCTCGATCACGCGACCACCACCACCACCGTCGAATTCGACGCGCGGTTGAACGAGGACATCGTCAGCATCGGCGGCGTCGCGGCGAGCGACGCGGCGCGCCGGCGCGTGGTCGCACACCTGGACCGCGTGCGCGCGCTGGCACACAGCGAAACCCGCGCGCGCGTCCAATCGCAAAATAGTTTCCCCACCGGCGCGGGGATCGCCTCAAGCGCCAGCGCGTTTGCTGCGCTATCGCTCGCCGCGACGCGCGCGGCGGGGCTGAACTTGAGTGAACGCGAATTGTCGATTCTGGCGCGGCAGGGTTCCGGCTCCGCGTGCCGCTCCATCCCCGCCGGCTTTGTCGAATGGATTGCCGGGTCGAGCAGTCAGGATTCGTACGCGGTCAGTCTCGCGCCGCCCGAGCATTGGGATTTGCGCGATGTGATTGCAGTCGTCAGCACGGAAGAAAAGAAGGTCAGCTCGTCCGAAGCGCACGCCGCCGCGCCGACCAGCCATTTCCTCTCCGAACGATTGCGCGCCCTGCCGACGCGTTTCCACCGCGTCCGCCGCGCGATCTATGCCAAAGACCTCGCGCTACTGGGACCGGCGATCGAAGAGGATGCGATCGAATTGCATTTCATCGCGATGACATCCGTCCCGCCGATTTTCTACTGGAGCCCGGCGATGGTGCGCGTCATCCAAGCCATGCAGCACTGGCGCGCGGATGGACTCGCCGTTTATTTTACCCTCGACGCCGGACCCAATGTGCATTTGATTTGCGAGTCGAAAGACGCCGACCAGGTCGCCGCGCTGGCGCGCGCGGTGCCGGAGGTACAGCAAGTCATCGTCAACGCGCCCGGCGGCGCAGCACGCATCATCGACGAACACCTCTTTTAGCCGATTGCCAGATTGTCCCCGCGCGTGTATAATGACGGCTGTGTCATGTCTCTGCCTTTGGCTGAAAGGAATATAGAGTGAGTACGATCTTGTCCGGTGGGGCAAATTTGGTCATCTTCATCGTGATGCTCGGACTGCTGGTCTTTGTCCACGAGTTTGGTCACTTTATCGTTTCTAAGCGTTTGGGTATTCCGGTGCTGGAATTCGGGTTCGGTTTTCCACCGCGCGCCTTGCGCTTCTGGCGCGGCAACGGCTGGATCGAGATTCAGGGGCGGCGCATTCTCATTCCGCGCAGTTTCAAATTACCGGAAAAACTCAGCGTCGGCTCGTACGTCATATACAAAACGAAAACGGAGAACCAGCGCGAGGTGCTGACCAGTCTGGAACTCGTCGATGCGGAGGACGCGGCGCCGGCGCTCGCTAGTCCGGTACAGGCGCTCGATCGCGGCACCGAATACACGCTGAATTGGATTCCGCTCGGCGGCTTTGTGCGGCTGATGGGCGAGGAAGACCCCAGCGTCCCCGGCGGATTTGCCAGCGCCAAGCCAATGGTGCGCGCGCCGATCCTCCTCGCCGGCGTGACGATGAACTTGATCCTCGCGTTCGTCGTCTTTACGATGACCGCGGTGGCATCGCCGCCGTACGTGCCGGTGCAAACTACCAGCATCCTCGAGGTCGTCCAGGGTTCGCCCGCCGCGGTGGCGGGCTTGCGCAAAGGCGACCTGATCGTCGCAGTGAATGGACAAGATGTCGAAAACAATTATCCCGCGCTGAGCGACCTGCTGAGAGCGAACGCGGGACAGCCGGTGACGCTGACCGTCGTTCGCAATGGGAAGACCTTGGATCCGATTCAGGCGGAGCCGCGCCGGAACCCGCCGCCCGGGCAAGGCGCACTCGGCATCTCGTTGGACGGCTGGCTCGGACTGCGCGTCTCGTCGGTCACGCCCGGCTCGGTCGCTGACCGCGCGGGCGTGCGCGCCGGCGACGTGTTGGTTTTCGTAGTCGATCCGAAAGGGCGGACGCTGAGGGATCAGAACGAGTTGGTGCAGTTCACACAGGATCATCCGGGCTGGAAGATCGAGTGGCGCATCCAGCGCGACAACCAACTGCTCGCCCCCATCACCGTGCAGATTCCGCAAACCATCGATCCACAGAACGCGACCCTGGGGCTGAATCTGCAGACACCGATCATCGACGCGCCGGCAGTTGCGCTCGGAGAGATGGGGAGCATGATCGCGTCGATTCCGATGCTGTTCCGGCAATTACTCAACGGCACCGCGCCGGCAAATTCGTTCGTCGGTCCGATCGGGATCGCGCAGGTCACTGGCGAGGTTGCGCAGCGCGCCGGTTTTCTCGGTCTGTTGAGTCTGCTCGGGTTGTTGAGCGTAAACCTGGCGGTCGTGAACCTGATTCCCTTTCCCGCATTGGACGGCGGTCGCTTGATCTTCGTCCTGCTCGAGTGGGTGCGCGGCGGAAAGAAAATCGATCCGCAAAAGGAAGGAATGGTGCACCTCGTCGGGATCATGGTGCTGCTCGGCTTGATGGTTGTGATCTCATTCTTTGACGTGCAGAGATTGATTTCCGGTCGATCCATCTTTCCGTGATTCCCGTTGCCTGCCTTATCTGAAAACATTCAGCTGAACGATGATGCACCGCGGTGCCCACGCTGTGGCAAGCGCGTGAATGCCGCGGATTCGGTTTGCGCCGCGTGCGGGTACGAATTGGTGGTGCGCCGCGAACGCATTCGCTGTTCTCACTGCGGCAGTCGCATCCCCGCCGATGCCGCCGTGTGTCCGCGCTGCGGCGTGGATCCGCGCGCAAGGCGATTTCCGCACGCGGCGCGCGTCGGCGCGATCGCCATCGCCGCGCTGCTGCTGATGTGCTGCGGCTGGGTCGCCATCCGCGCCGTCACGACGAACACGCTCGGGCGCGCTTTGGGACTAGACCAGCCGACGACCGTGCCGACTCAAGTCGTCCAGGTCATCTACGTCGTCGCAACGCCCATCTCGCCCACGCCGACACTGACGCCCAATCCGACGGCGACGCCGACACCCCGGTTTTCTCCCACGCCCACACGGCGCGGCGCGCGTACCGCCACCCCCGTGCCGACCAGCGCCGCCGTCGCGCCGGGTGCCTACGCCGCGCCGCAATTGGTGTCGCCGCTGAACGCGACGGTCTACCAAGGTGCTGACTCGGTCATCACGCTCCAGTGGCAGCCGGTATCGCCAAACGGCTTGCGCGAAAACGAATGGTACTATATCACGATGGCATACACCGCACGCGACGGCACGCCGGGTTTTCGCTATGGCTGGTCGAAAGAGACGCGCTGGAACGTGCCCTCCGCCGCGTGGAACGACGCGGCGAACGACGCGCGCACGTACAAATGGTACGTGGCGGTGATGCGGATTCAGGGCGCCGATCCGCTGATGTCACCGAGCAAAACGCCCGTCAGCCCGAACAGCGCGACGCGCACGTTCATTTGGCATTGACACGATTCAAAGGATGAAGAAGGGAAAGTGCGAGGCAGCGATGAGTTTTCTCATCTTTCATCTCTCTGCCTTCCGCCTTAAATTCAACGGAGGAATCCATGGAACACCAAGTCATCAGCACAGAACAAGCACCCAAAGCGATTGGTCCTTATTCGCAGGCGATTCGCGTGGGCGATTTTGTCTTTTGCGCGGGGCAAGCCGGACTCGAGCCGGCAACCGGCAATCTGGTCCAGGGCGGCATCGAAGCGGAGACGCGCCGCGTGCTGCAAAATCTCAGCGCGGTGCTGCAAGCCGCTGGCAGCTCGCTGAGCCGCGTCGTCAAGACAACCGTGTTTCTCACGAATATGGACGACTTTCAAAAGATGAACGCGGTCTACGCGGAATTCTTCCCGGCGAATCCGCCCGCGCGTTCGACGGTGCAGGTCTCGCGTCTGCCGAAGAATGCGTGCGTGGAGATCGAAGTGGTTGCCACCGTGGGACAATAAGACCGTGAAACAGTGATCCAAAAAAACCGGATGCCTCTGTAAATCGAGAGACACCCGGTTTTACTGTCCGACTGTTCCACTGTCCTACTGCCTTTCCGCGTACTGCTTCTTGTAATACTCCATATACTCGCCGCTCTTCAACTTGCGCCACCACCACTCGTTGTCCACGTACCACGTGACCGTTTTCTCCAGCGCTTCCTCGAACGTGTGCCCCGGCTCCCAGCCGAGCCCGCGCAACTTGTTTACATCGAGCGAGTAGCGGCGATCGTGCCCCGGGCGGTCGGCGACGTGCTGGATGAGCGATTCCGGCTTGCCGAGCATGCGCAGTACCAGCCGCGCCATATCGATGTTGTACACCTCGCGTCCCGTGCCCACGTTATACACCTCGCCGATCTTGCCCTTGTGCAAAACCAGGTCGATGCCTTCGCAGTGATCGAGCACGAACTGGTAATCGCGTTGCTGCTTGCCGTCACCGTACAACGGCAGTGGAAGATTGTCGATCGCGTTCGTGACGAAGAGCGGCACGACTTTTTCCGGATATTGGTACGGACCGATGTTGTTCGCACCGCGCGTGATCGTCGCCTGCACATTGTGCGTCACGACGTACGCGTGGATCAAGAGATCGGCGCCGGCTTTGCTCGCCGCGTACGGGCTGCGCGGTGCGAGCGCGTCGGTCTCTTTCGACGAACCCTCCGCCACCCAGCCGTACACCTCGTCTGTGCCGACCTGATGATAGCGCAGTCCAAATCTCTTCGCCGCCTCGAGCAGCACGTACGTGCCGTAGACATCGGTGCGGATGAACGCGTCCGCGTCCATGATCGAACGATCGACATGCGTCTCCGCCGCGAGGTTGACGATCGTATCGATGCGGTGCTCGCGCACCGCCTGCTCGACCGCCGCCGCGTCACAGATGTCGCCGCGGACGAATGCATAACGCGGATGATCCTCCACGTCGCGCAAGTTATCGAGATTGCCCGCGTACGTCAGCTTGTCGTAGACGACGATCTTGTACTCCGGATATTTCTGGAGCAGGTAATGCACCAGATTCGAACCGATGAAGCCGGCGCCGCCGGTCACCAGTATATTCTTCACACCATCCCCCATCACATCTTTTTACCGCGTTGCGCGAACGCATCGAACAGCAGGTCTTCGATGTCTTCCCGCGTCAGTTGGTACGTCGCGCGTTCTCCGACATTATCCCCCTTCGTCACCAAGCCCTGCAGGATCAGACTATCCGCGGTCTCCAGGATGCGCAGCTCCGTCAGGTTGGTTCGTTCGGCATACGCGCCGACGACGCGCAGGACTTCGGAATAATGCAAATTCATACCGCCGCGGTGTGGTTGAAACATCTCAATGCTCCTTTACCAGCTGCCGCAGTTCATCGAACGAAAAGACTTGGGTCTCGATGGTCCGCCCGAAACCTTCGCCCTTGTCGAAGAATACCGAGCCGGAGACGATCAGACCGCCCTCGAATTCCATTACGCACACATCTCTCAGTTTCTTGCGGTTGATGAAACGTCCGATGGCAGCGAATACTTCAGGATACGTGATGAGCGGCTTGTTCATACGCATTCCCCTCGTCAGGCAAACGTACCAGCAACACCCTGGCACTCCCTGGCACTCCCTGGCACTTGCGTTCCCGCCAGGGCAAGTGTGCGTTCCCGCCAGGGCAGAGGTTGGGGGCACCGCCCGCGCACCTCCCGAACGGCGCGGGGCAGGTCGCAGGTGTCATGGTGATGCACGACTAGAGACCGACCTGACTAAAGTCTCCGACCATCATGCGGAGCGTCTTGGGGTGCGCATTCGCGCGTCCGATTTCGACGTTCCGCCCGATCAAACTATCGGCGATGCGCTCCGGCGCGTTGATGATCTTGCTGTTTTCCAGTACCACGCTGTGTTCGATCTCGCAGTTGTGGATCACGCAATCGTAATGGATCGAGGTGTACGGACCGACGTACGCGTTCTCGATCCGCGTCCGCTCGCCGATGATCGACGGTCCGCGAATCGTGCTGTTGATGACGACGGCGCCCGGCTGCAACACGACGCGCCCTTCGATGTGCGACGCCGCGTCCACCGATCCTTCGATCTGAGGAGCCAGCACGTCCAGCACCAGCCGATTGGCTTCCAGGATGTCTTGCATTTTGCCGGTGTCGATCCACCACCCTTCCAGCAGATGCGCACGCACATTCAGCTTGTGATCGATCAGGTACTGGATCGTGTCAGTGATCTCCAATTCGCCGCGCGCGGATGGCTGGATCGCGTTCACGGCTTCGAAAACGTTCCGATCGAACATGTAGATACCGATGACCGCGTACGGCGATACGAACTGCTTGGGCTTTTCGATCAGGCGCGTGACGCGCGCGTCGCCGTCCAGCACCGCGACGCCCATCGCGCTCGGATCGTCCATCTTGTACAGGATAATCTGCGCGTTCATCGAGCCCTCGCGAAACGCGGCGACCTGCCGCACGATGCCGTCGCGGATGAAATTATCGCCGAGGAACAGGACGAATTTCTCGTCGCCGATGAAATCGCGTGCGATCTTGATGCCGTGCGCGATCCCGCGCGGCGCGTCCTGCTCGATGTAACTCACGCACGCGCCGAACCTCGACCCATCGCCCACCGCCGCGCGCACCTGGTCGCCGGTGTCGCCGACGACGATGCCGATGTCGGTGATGCCGGCTTCGACCAAGTCTTCGATTGCGTAGAACAGGACGGGTTTATTCGCGACCGGCACCAACTGCTTGGCGCCGGTGTACGTGAACGGGCGCAGGCGTGTGCCTTTTCCCCCGCTGAGAATCAGACCTTTCATCTGAAGACGACCTCACTCAGGCTGGCTTTTCTCCGCTGGAATAGTATTGGTAGAGACTCGTTTCGCCTTTGACGTTGTTCAAGACCGTGCCGATCAAGTGCGCGTTCACTTTTTCGAGCAGCGCCTTGGCTTTCTTCGCGTGATCCCGCTTGGTCTTGCCCGCACTGACGACGAGCAACACCGCGTCGACTTTGGTCGCGAGCACCGCGGCGTCCGTCACCGCGATGACCGGCGGCGCATCAAACAAGACCATATCCGCGAGGGCTTGCAGCGCGGCGATCAGGTCGCTCATCCGGCGCGACGCGATCAGTTCCGCCGGGTTCGGTGGAATCGTGCCGCTGGCGAGCAGCCGCAGATTCGCGATCGGCGTGTCCTGCAGCGGCGGTTTTTGCATCAGCGCATCGTCGCGCATCATATCGGTAAAACCGGGCGCGCCGCGCGCGCCGAAAATCTGATTGAGCGACGGACGCCGCAGGTCGCAATCGACCAGGATGACTTTTTTGCCGGCTTGTGCAATCGTCACCGCTAGGTTCGCCAGCGTGGTCGATTTGCCTTCCTCCGGTGCGGCTGAAGTCACGACCATCGAACGAACGGGTTTATCGAGACTGGAAAATTCGAGGTTCGTCCGCAGCGTGCGGTACGCCTCGCTGACGGGCGAGCGCGGATTGGAAAGCGTAATCAGGGTAGATTGTCGGTCGTCAGGCATTTCGACTCCAGTGAACAATTGGACAGTTTAAATCGGCTGACCGCAATGCGGGCAAACGGTAGGCGCGGCACTCGAACGCCGCCGGACCTGGGTCGCTTTTGCCTCAGATCCTTTTTCACCCATCGTCGGGATCGATCCCAGCACTGTCAAGCCGATATGACGCTCGACATCTTCCGGCGCCCGGACGATATCCGATTCGATCCATTCGAGCGCGAAGATCAGGACCAAGCCGATCAGCGCGCCGAGGATCGCGCCCGCCAGTGTGTTGATCGCGGTCTTGGGCGAGAAAATCTCTGGCGAGGTGGCGTTGCGCAGGATGCTGACCAGAATGCGATCCTGTTGATCGATCTGAAGGTTATCCTGGTTGTGCTTCGAGACAAAGGTTTCGGCAAGCGTCTGCCCCATTTTCGCGGCAGTATCGGGCATCGGGTTGCGTGCCTCGATCTGGATGACAAAGTCGGCTTCGTCCGCGTTAAAGTTGAGCAGACTCACGAATTTTTCCGGCGTCATGTCGAGCTGCAATTTGTCGATCACCTGCTGCGTAATACTGGGCGATTCCATTTGTTGAACATAGTTCCGCAGCAAGGTCTTGATCGCTTGAGCCTGCCCCCAATCAGCCGGACGCGACGGGAGCACGCTCAACGTGACCGTCGATCGGTAGATTGGCGTTTGCAGTTTGCTGAATCCGTACGCGCTGCCGGCGGCGAGCACCGCCAGCACGATAATCATCCAGCCGCGTTTCAGAAGGACACGCGCGTAATCTTGCAGTTGCATTCGTTTCTCCTGAGGGTCACTCTCCGCCAGACATTGTAACACAGATGCGGAAATTCGGGAAAAGTGACCAGTGACGGGTGGCAAGCGACCGGCAAGTCACCTATGCCCGATGACCTGCTCCTGTCATTTTTTTGGAATTTCCCCCACCACGCGCAGCCCCAGCGTCTCCGCGTCCCGCGCATCGCGCACCGAGGTGTCGAGGTAATCGAACACGAACGCGAGCGCGATGCCGGCGAGCAGCGCGATCAGCACGCGAATCGGCAGATCGAGCTGTTCGCGCAGCGACGCGCCGACGCGGCTTACCACCGGTTTATCGATGACGGCGACCTGCGCGCCGGTTGAGCCGAGCTGCGCGAAATACTTGGCGTTGTTATCGCTCAGATTCTTGACCGCTGCGTCCGCGATCTGCTGCGCCTGTTGAGGGTTTCCCCAGGAAACCGTCATCGACATCAGCCGCCGTTGCTTTTCGACGGCGGCGGAGAGGTTGGCTTTGCTTACGTTGAGTCCGGCTACGCCCATCTTGGCGAGCTGCGCGTTCACATCGTCGGCGAATACGTCGCTCTGAACGATTTCGACGAAATCGTCGCGGATATATTCCGAGGCTTGGTACGCGGTGAGGATGGGATCGTACCCTTGCACCTGCGTCGCCGGCGGCGCGTCGACGCCGATGGTCAAGCGCACGGTCGCCTGATAGACCGGCGCCGGCGGCGCACGGAAAATCCAGCTGCCGATGCCGACGACGACCGGCAGCGCCAGGATCAGCCAGAGATAGCGCCAGATGACACGCGCGTAATCTTTCAGTTCCATGTAAACTCCCGACGGAAGACGGAGGACGAACGACCGGTGGCTTTCGTCCTTTCATCCGTCCTGAATCAACTTTTGTAACTTGGCTTTGAACACGCTCGTCCCAAACTTTTCCGCGTGCCGACGGATCACGGGCGGAGCGTACTTTTGGTCGTCGAACGCGCGCACCGCGTCCGCCAGCGATTCCGCGGTCGGCTCGCGAAAGAACGCGCCGGTCACGCCTTCCACCACGCTGTCCAGCGCGCCGCCGCCGGCATACGCGATCACCGGGCGTCCGCACGCGTTCGCTTCCAGCGGCGTGATGCCGAAATCTTCTTCGCCGGGGAAGAGGAGCGCGCGACAACGCGTCAGCAAATCGCGGCTCTCGTCATCCGACACGCGCCCCAGAAATTTCACATTCGGCTTTGCCATCTCCTGCAAGCGCGCGCGGTCGCGCCCATCGCCGGCGACCACGAGCGGCAAGCCCAGCTGGTTGAACGCCTGCACCGCCAGGTCGATCCGCTTGTACGGGACGAGGCGCGACAGCACGAGAAAATAGTCGTCGTGTGTGTCAGAGACCTGAAAGCGCTCGACATTGACCGGCGGGTAGATGATCGTCGAGCCGCGCTGGTAGTACTCGGCGATCCGCGCGCGCACGGCGGTGGAGATCGAAACGAACTGCGTCACGCGCTCTGCCGCGCGGCGGTCCCACCGGCGCAGGTACCCGATGAACAGCGGCAGCACCGCGCGCGGTAATCGTCCGATGCGCTCGCGTTCGACGTACTCGGGATAGCTCCACAAAAAGCGCGCCGGGGTCAAACAGTAGCAAATGTGCCGCGCGCCGGGCGGCACGCGCACCCCGTGTGCGAACGCGCTGGTGATGCTGAGAATGGTATCGTAGCCGCGCAGATCGAGCGATTCGAACGCAGAGGGATAGAGCGGCAGGAGCAGACGCTGGTTCGCAATCGGAATGCGGTCGAGATAAGAAACGCGAATGTCCCAGGTTCGGTACGCCGCGGGCATCGCGGCGTGCCAGTAGGTCGATGTAAAGACGGGCGCGTGGGGGAATACGTCGTGCACGACTTCCAGAACGCGCTCGGCGCCGCCGTATTGGTTGAGCCAGCTTGCGACGAGCGCGACGCGCTCAAGTGCCTTGGTCATCGCAAATAGTATAACCCAAAGCGGTGCGAGGCGCAAACCAGCTCCCTTTTACTATTGCGGGGATTTCTGTTATACTTGGCAGTAAGATTTCCGAGATTCGAGATGCCACACGAGAAAATCCTTCTCCTCGAAGATCATACCGAGACGCGCGATCAAACGGTGCAAGTGCTTACCGATGCAGGCTATACCGTCCAAGCCGTCGCCACCGGCGCCGAAGCGATCGCCGGGGCGCGCCGCGAGCCGTTCGATCTCCTCATCGCGGACGTGTACCTCCCCGATCTCTCCGGCATTCAGGTGTTCCAGCAAATCCGCGCCCTTCGCCCGGACATTGCCGGCATCGCGATCACGTTCTACAGCAGTTGGGAATTGGCGTCGGACGCGCTGCGCGCCGGGTTTGTGAGTTTCCTCGTCAAGCCGGTCGTGCCGGAGCAATTGCTCGCCGCCATCGTCAGCGCGCTGGAACAGGAAAAATTGCGGCGCGAGAACGCGCGCCTGCGCGCGCTCGTGCCGCTGTACGAACTTTCGCGCGCGTTTATGGGCACGCTGGAACTGAACGACCTGCTCAATCAAGTCGTGACGCTGGTGCAGCAGGAAACCAAAGCCGAAGTCGTCTCGCTCATGCTCCTCGATGAAAGTCAGCGCGAGTTGCGCATCGTCGCCGCCGCCGGGTTGCCGGCAGATGTCGTCCAAACGCCGCGGCGCACCCTAGCCCACGGCATCGCCGGCTGGGTGGCGCGGCGCGGCGAGCCGGTGATGGTGGCGGAAGGCGTCCCGATGGATCCGGAAATCCGCGAGGCCATGGGCAAGCCGGAAGTTCTCTCCGCCCTGTCGCTGCCGCTGCGCTCGCGCGGCAAAGTGATCGGCGTCTTGAATTTGTCGAGATTGCGCGGCAGCGAGCCCTTCACTTCGGCGGACATGGAACTGGCGACGGTCTTTACGAGCCAGGCGGCGATTGCGATCGACAAAGCGCGTTTGCTGGATCAGGTCAAACGCTTGAGCGCGATCAGCCAACGCCTCGCCGGCGCGGCGGACCTCGATGAAGCAATCGACACGATTCTCCAGGCGCCGGTCGAATTGATGGGCGCGCGCGGCAGCGCGCTCTGGCTGACAGATGGAACCTCCACGCCGACGCTCAAGTCATTCGGGTTGGATGATCGCCCTCCGCCAGCACTCCCGCGCCAAGGCATCGTCGAAGAATTTCGACCGGATGGCGATGCGGGCTGGCTCACGGTACCGCTGCGGCGCGCGGACAAGACGCTGGGCGCGCTGGCGGCGCGGCTGACCTCGCCGGAAGCGCCGAGCGAAGAACAATTCGAGATGCTCCGGACGCTCGCCCACGCTGCGGCGGCGGTGATCGAGTCTCACCGCTTGCGCGCGCGCGAACAGGTCGCGTTTCGCGAAGTCGACCGCGCGATGCGCGCGGACATCGGCTTGAAGGATTTGCTGGAGCGCATGTTGGGCGAGATGATCGCGGTGTGCGAGGCGGACGGCGGCACGATTTTTGTGTGGGACCCAGAGCACGCCCAGATCGAGCCCTGGGTCAGCCGCGGCATCGCCGCGCGGCTGGAGGACGCGAGCGAGATCATCAACCAAGGGCGCGCGCGTGTGATCAGTCCGCCGGGCGCGGCGCATTCGGTGATCGGCACGCCGATGATGACCGGCGCCCGGACTGAAGGCGCGGTGGTACTCGTGTGTTCATCCGCCACGCGGCTGGGCACTGAGCAGCTGGATGTGCTGTCCGCGCTGGCGAGCGCCGCGGCGCTGGCGATCCGCAACGCGCAGTTGTACGCACGTTCCGAAGAAGCGGCGATCGCGGAAGAGCGCACGCGGATCGCGCGGGAGATTCATGACGGCTTGGCACAAGACCTGTCGTACCTGGTGCTCAAGATCAGCGCCGCGCAGAAACTGTTGAGCCAGAACAAGGACCGGGAATTGCAAAAGGAGTTGCGCGACATTTCAGAACAGATGCGGCGCGATATGCGCGATGTGCGCCGCATCATTTTCGCGCTGCGCCCGCTCGATATTGAAGCGCAAGGATTTCTGCCCGCGCTGCAGAAATTCGTCAAAGAATTCGGGCGCGCCAACGAAATCGACTCGCAGTTCGAGGTGCAGGGCGACGCCAGTCACCTCTCGCCCAAACTCGAGACAGCGCTGTTTCGTTTGACGCAAGAGGCGCTCAACAACATTCGCAAGCACGCGCAAGCCAAGCACATCTGGGTGAACCTGTCGCTTGCAGAACGCCGCACAGCCGCCCTGAGCATCCGCGATGATGGGCGCGGTTTTGATCTGGAATCAGCACTACGCGCGGCGCGGGCACGCGGCAGCGTCGGACTGATCCAGATGCGCGAACGCGCGGAACGCGCCGGCGGCACCTTTTCGCTGCAAAGCGCGCCGGGAAAAGGCACCCGCATCGAAGTGAAATTGCCCATCCGCGAGACGTAGGGACCCGCTCGCCGCAGCGTTCCCTACCGGAGCGGTTCTCTATATTTTGTGTTGCCAATCCTTGCGCCTCGCGGTATAATGCCCTCCAATGAAATTCAAACTCGCGCTCGCTCAATTTGCGCCACGGCTCGGCGATGTGGAGGCGAACCTCCAGCGCATCCTCGATCTGATCGCGCAGGCACGCAGGCAAGGCGCCGACCTTGCCATCTTTCCCGAACTCGCGCTGAGCGGTTATTACGTCAAAGACCTGGTTGCCGATGTCGCCGCGCGACCCAGCGTGGAGGACCCACACTTTGCACCGCTCCTCGCCGCCAGCCGCGACCTCGATCTGGTCATCGGTTTTGTCGAAGAGGACGCGCGGCATCGCTATTACATCGCCGCCGCGTACCTGTCCGGCGGACGCGTCATCTACGTCCATCGCAAAGTGTACCTGCCCACGTATCGCCTGTTCGACGACGCGCGTTTTTTTGCGCCGGGCAATTCGTTCCGCGCGTTCAACACGCGGTATGGCAGAGCCGGCATCTTGATTTGTGAGGACGCGTGGCACGTCTCGTCGCCGTACGTGCTATGGATGGACGGCGCGGATTTTCTCATCGATGTCTCCGCCAGTCCGGGCTATGGCATTCCGGCGAACGGCGAACTGATGAACGCGGCGACGGTGAACAACTTTCTGCGAACGTACGCCGAACTGATGACGACGTTCGTCTTTTATTCCAACCGCGTCGGCGTGGAAGACGGCATTGCGTTCTGGGGCGGCAGCTGCGTCCTCGGTCCCGACGGCGCGCCGGTGGTGACCGCGCCGCTGTTCGAGGAAACGCTGCTGGTGACAGAGATCGATACGGACGCGCTGCGCCGCGCGCGGCTCAAATTACCCCTGCTGCGCGACGAACAGAGCGAACTCGTGCGGCACGAGATGGGGCGCATCGCGAAACGCGAATTGGACAAATGATCTTGTGGGGCGAGCCGGCGGCTCGCCCCACTACCGAGATACGAATGACCGATTGGCTTGCTCCTCTTCAGATCAACACCGACCTCGCGCGCCGGATGATCGTCGATTTCATCCGGCGCGAGATCACGCGCGCCGGTTTTGCGCGCGGCATCCTCGGCTTGTCCGGCGGCATCGATTCGTCACTCGCCGCGTTTCTCGCCGCCGAAGCGCTCGGCGCAACGAACGTGCTGGGAATGATCATGCCGTACCGCACAAGCAACCCGACGAGCCGCGCGGACGCCGAGCGCGTCGCCAAACAGCTCGGCATCGCGACGCGCGTCGTCGAGATCACGCCGATGGTGGAACCGTACCTCGCGCAGTTTGCGGAGGGCGATGAGCGGCGGCGCGGCAACGTGATGGCGCGCGCGCGGATGATCGTGTTGTACGACCAATCGGAAGATTTTCACGCGCTCGTCATTGGCACGTCGAACAAGACGGAAACGCTGTTGGGATACACGACGCAATTCGGCGACAACGCCGCAGCGATCCAGCCGCTGGCTGATCTGTACAAGGCACAGGTACGACAGCTCGCGCGCGCCGTTGGCGTGCCGCGGAGCATCATCGACAAAGCGCCCAGTGCGGATCTGTGGCAGGGACAGACGGACGAAGGCGAACTCGGCTTTACGTACGATCAAGCGGACGCGATCTTGTACCGCCTCGTGGACGAGCGTCGGCGCGCGGACGAGGTCATCGCGGAGGGATTCGACGCGCGCGTGGTGCAGCGCGCCCTTGAGTTGATGGCGCGCAATCAGTTCAAGCGCGTCACGCCGCCGGTCGCCAAAGTCAGCACGCGCACGGTCGGGATCGATTTTTTGTACAATCGGGACTGGGGGAAGTAAGTTGGCGATGAGGGATTGGATGGTGGGGCTTAATGCTGAGCACAAAGAGCGAAGATTTTTGAACTGCACATCCCGGCACTCCCTGGCACTTGCGTTCCTGCCAGGGCAAGTGTGCGTTCCCGCCAGGGCAAGTGTGCGTTCCCGCCAGGGCAAATGGAGCGCAAAGGTCAAGTTCAGAAATTTTCTTTCTTTGCGCCCTGCGCGGTTAAACTGTTTCGGCTTGTCCGGGTTGGGTTTTCCAACCTCCACTTTTCAACCAAGCCGAGATCATAAATCTGAAATTCACTTGGGGGATTGATGAAACTCGCTCTCGTGACCGGCGGCGCCGGGTTTATCGGATCGCATTTGGTGGAAGGATTGCTCGCCCGCGGCGTCGCGGTGCGCGTGCTCGATAATTTCGCGACGGGCAAGCGCGAGAATATCGCGGACATCCTTGATCGGATCGAACTGCTCGAAGGCGATGTGCGGAATCTGACGACGGTGCGCACGGCGATGCGGAAAGTGGATGTGGTCTTCCACGAAGCCGCGCTGCCGTCGGTCGAGCGCTCGGTCAAGAATCCGCTGGAAAGCAACGATGTCAACACGACCGGCACGCTGAACGTGCTGCTGGCAGCGCGGGACGCGGGCGTTGCGCGCGTGGTGTACGCGGCATCGTCGGCGGCGTACGGGAACGCGGCGGACTTGCCCAAAGAAGAATCGATGATGCCTGACCCGCTTTCGCCGTACGCCGTCTCGAAGCTCGCGGGCGAGCAGTACGCCAAGATTTTCCACCAACTGTACGGTCTCTCGACGGTCTCGCTGCGCTACTTTAACGTCTTTGGTCCGCGGCAAGACCCGACGACGCAGTACGCTGGCGTCATCGCCAAATTCGTTTCGTGCGCGTTGGAAAGCAAACCGTTCCCGGTTTTCGGCGACGGCGAACAGTCGCGCGATTTCACCTACGTGTCGAACGTGGTCGATGCCAACCTGCTTGCCGCGGAAGCGCGGCTCGACGGTGCGCCGCTGATGAACATCGCGTATGGCAAACGCGCATCGCTGAATCAGATCATCGATCTACTGAACGAGCTGACGCATCAGCATTTGCCGGCGCAGTATTTGCCCGAGCGCGCCGGCGACGTGCGCCACTCGCATGCGAGTTTAAAGCGCGCGCAAGAACTCCTTGGCTACGCGCCGAAGGTGGACCTGCTGGAAGGATTGCGGCGGACGCTGGAGTGGTACAGAGGCAAATGAGCCAAAAGAGCCAAATGTGCCAAAGATGCCAAGGGTTTTTTGGCACGTTTGGCTTGTTTGGCAGATTTGGCACCTTTGAGGTGTTTCATGGACGACAACGCAAAACTCATCGAGGGGCTGCAAGCCGCGTGGAAGCGTGAGATCGCCGGCGCGCGGACGTATCGCGAGTTGGCGCGGCGCGCACATTCGGCGGAGCAGCGCGATATCTTGAATCGGCTGGCGGATGCGGAGGAACGCCACGCGGCGACCTGGGACGCGCGCTTGAAGCAACTGGGCAGCGCGCCGCCCGAGTTCCGCGAATCGCTCATCGAGCGCGCGCGGCGCTGGGTGCTCGTGCAGTCGGGCACGGAGACGGCGCTGCGCAACATCGAAGCGAGTGAGGACAGCGATTCCGCGGCGTACGCGGCGCTCGCCGAATCGGCGACGGATGAGCAAGACCGCGCCGTGGTGCGCGCGACCGAGGCGGAAGAGCGCGCACACGGTCGATTGCTTCGAGACACGACCCAGCCCCAAGCGCCGCAAGCGCGGCTCGACTCGCTGATGAAAACGGAAAAGTGGCACGTGCGCGGCGGCGGCTGGATCGGTCAGGCGATCTACGGCGTCAACGATGGCTTGGGCGCGGCGTTCGGTGTGGTCAGCGGCGTTGCCGGTGCGACGAACACGAACGCGGCATTCGTCCTCATCGGTGGGTTGGCGACCGCGATTGCGTCCGCGCTGTCGATGGGCAGCGGCGCGTATCTGGCGACGAAATCGGAACGCGAGGTGTATGAAGCCGAGCTGGAGCGCGAGCGGCGCGAGATCGAGATGGATCCCGCGCAAGAGCGCGAAGAGATGCAGCTGTTCTACGAGCTCAAGGGTTTTAAGACCGAGGAAGCGAAAATGCTCGCGGCGCGCTTGGCGGAGCAGCCCGATCAGATGCTCAAGACGCTGGCGCACGAAGAACTGGGCTTGTCCGAGGCGACATTTCCGAACCCGTGGCGTGCGGCGATCAGCGCGACGATCAGCACCGCGCTCGGCGCGTTCATTCCGGTAATGCCGTTCTTCTTTCTCACCGGCTATGCCGCGCTCATCACCTCGTTCGTCATCAGCACGCTAGCACACTTTGTCGTCGGCGCGTCCAAGGTGATCGTAACCGGGCGGAGTTGGTGGAAGAGCGGCTTGGAGATGACGGTGGTCGGCTTGGGTGAAGCGATCATCACCTACCTCATCGGCGTGTTGATTTCGCCGGTGGTAGGATAAGGAGGAAGGATGCAAGGACGGACCTTCGCGGTTTCGCGCCAGCGCCGCGAAGGTCTTTGATTTGCGCGCGGAGTGTGGTAGAATGCGGGCGATGAAAGCGAAGACTCGACCATCAAAGAAACGCGTGGCGCGCGCAGGACGGCGAACTGCGCGAGAAATACGCGCGCCTTACGCGATCAAACCCAAGCCCATCCCACCCCAAACGCCGCTTGAGCTTGCGACGCTCGAAGAAGCGGCGCTGGCAGTTGGCAAGACGACGCACAATATCCGCGATTATATTCAGCGCGGACGGATTGCCAAATACAACACGGAAGGGAAGCGGATCACGCGCGCACTGAATGGTGAATTGCGCGTATCGCTTTACGAGTTGAGGGCATTCTTATCGTTGGTGGCGCAAGGGAACGAGAAGCATCACCACGCGGGGTTGCATCCCGAACTTGGTTTCTACAACGTTCCCGAACGGGAGCGCACAAAGCATGTCCATCGCCTGCATCCCTATCTCGGTAAATTCATCCCCCAGCTTGTCGAATGGTTCCTTGCGCGCTACTTCAAAGAAGATGACGTGATTCTCGACCCGTTTATGGGGTCGGGCACGACACTGGTGCAAGGCAACGAAATGAAGATGCACACGATTGGCATCGACATTTCGGAATTCAACTGCCGGATTGCGCGCGTCAAGACCGCCCAGTACGATGTTGAAAAAGCGCGCCGTGAAATTCTCGATGCCGAACGGCGTGTGACGCTTTTCAGCAAGCAACTAACGCACACGCCTGACGCGCAACCCCCCTTGTTCTCCGATGACAAAATGGAAGCACTCAAAGCGAGCTTGCTCGCCGAGTGCGACAGCGAGTACCTCAAGACGTGGTTTGCGCCGCGGACGCTGCTGGAAATGCTCTATTACCGGCGTTTGATTAGCCAGTATGAATACCAAGACTTGTTACGGGTCGTCCTCAGTCGCGCGGTTCGTTCGTCACGGCTAATCACGCATTACGATCTGGCGACGCCGAAAGAGCCGCTGCCCGTCGGCAAAGAATACTGGTGCAAGAAACATTTACGGATGTGCAAGCCCATTGAAGAATGTTTAGCCAAGATTCACGCGTACAGCGAAGACACGGCGCGACGGCTGGAGCAATTCAATCATCTGCGGAGTGACAAGACGATAACCGTCATTCAAGGCGACTCGCGCACAGTCGATTTGCGGAAAGAATTGAACGGCACGCTGCTTGCCGGTCGAAAGATCGACGGAATCTTCACGTCGCCGCCGTATGTTGGACAGATCGACTACCACGACCAGCATATTTACGCGTATGAATTGTTTGATATTCCGCGCAACGACCGATTGGAGATTGGTCCCAAACGGAGCGGTAAGGGTCGGCAAGCGCAGCAGCAATACGTTGATGACATTGCAGCGGTCTTTCGCAACGTTTTGCCTGCGTTGAAAGACGATGCTAGAATCTTCATCGTCGCAAACGACCACTTCAAGCTCTATCCTGAAATTGCGCGGCTCAGCGGAATGAAAATAGTAGAAGAGTTCTATCGTGCAGTAACAAAGCGAACAGAGCAGGGTGATGATCCGTACCAGGAAACTATTTTTCTGATGGAAAAGGAAGGAAGCAATGACGCTTTCAAAGCGGCAAGTTACGGAGATCACCGAGCTTTTAGCAGGACAAATTCGGAGAAAGTTAGCCGGGTACAATCCGGAGCCCAACTCGATGCCTTTCCATACTCGGCAACTAGGCAAAGACCGCATGGCGCTTTTCTCATTCATCCAGTCAATCAATACAACCCTCGGAGCATCGGTCTTCGAACAAACTGCGGTCATCATCGCTCGTCCGAACTTCGAACACGCCGTGAGCCAGTACAAAGAATTCAATGATACGATTAGCAAAGACGCACAACGGTTGATTCAATCTCTGATGGACGACCTCACCACTGCACGGATTACGTCCAACAAACCCGATGAAACAAAGCGGATTCTTGCCACAGCACAATCAGGTACATTGCAGAAGATCAAACGCCCGCGCATCGATCTTTTTCTGGAATCCCACGATGGCGTTGAATATTACTTCGACCTGAAGACAGCGAAACCCAATATCGGAGAATTCAAAGAGTTCAAGCGGATGTTGTTGGAGTGG
>Ga0272448_1003338_pt1 | contig 19208 bp, 22 predicted proteins | sample YNPCB0191_FD_202220 | JGI IMG/M metagenome (GOLD analysis project Ga0272448, IMG submission 202220) | Hot spring sediment microbial communities from Yellowstone National Park, WY, United States - YNP-CB-019-1 | ecosystem: Environmental > Aquatic > Thermal springs > Hot (42-90C) > Sediment... | reverse complement strand
AATCCAGGCGGATCGGGCGATGGGTGTTCCACGCGCGCTGGCAGCGTTCGATCAGTTTTTGCCCGTTGAACGAACGCACCTGACACGCGGCGGTCACATACCCGCTTTGCCCTTCCAGAACGGAAAACGTCCATGGATCAGCCGACATGTGAAATTCGGGTGTGGGTCCTTCGATGATCGTGATCAGTTCTGGCTCTACCGAATCCACGCCTACTTTCCTTTCCACTCTGGTTTGCGTTTCTCCACGAACGCCGCCATTCCTTCTTTCTGGTCTTCCGTGGAGAACAAGATGTGAAACAAACGGCTTTCGTAATCGAGCCCTTCCGTCAGCGGCAACTCGTAGACTTTGTTGATGGCTTCTTTGGCAAAGCGCACCGCGACCGGCGGCTTGGACGCGATCTCGCGCGCGAGTGCCTTCGCTTCTTCCAGGTACAACTCGACCGGTACGACGCGCGAGACCAGCCCGCGCGCTTCAGCTTCGCGTGCGCTGATGAACTTGCCGGTCAGCACCAGCTCCATCGCGCGCGATTTGCCGATCGCGCGCGGCAGGCGCTGTGTGCCGCCCGCGCCCGGAATAATGCCGATGCTGATCTCGGGCTGACCGAATTGCGCCGTCTCCGACGCGAGGATCATGTCGCACGCCATCGCCAATTCGCAGCCGCCGCCCAGACAATAGCCGCTCACCGCGGCGATGATCGGCTTGGTTATTCTCCGGAGCCGGTCAAAATTGCGGTTGATCCAACTGTTCTCGATCATGACCAGCGGCGTCGCGGTCTTCATCTGATCGATGTCCGCGCCCGCGCTGAACGCGCGCTCGCTGCCATAAATCACGATGCAGCGGATCGCGGCGTTCCGGTCCATCTCCTCGACCGCGTCGCCCAACTCGGTCATCAGCGCGCCGTTCAGCGCATTCAACACTTTCGGACGATTCAATTGGATCAAGCCGACCGCGCCCTCAATCGATACGACGATGTTTTCGTTAGCCATTGTTCGCTGACTCCCTTGTCATGTATTCAGTTCCTCAAGCACCGACTTTTCCGCCAGATAACCCATTTGTGCGATGTGCTCCAGCGTGTGGTGATAATCGTGCCTCACCAGCCAATCCAACGAAATTTTGCCGTATGCCGAGTGTATTGCCCAGTTGTCCCAATCCGCGTTCTTGGTTTTCCGCAGCAGCGCGACCAACTGGCGCCGCGCGGCGCGAAAATCGGCGACGATTTCTTTGAACGGCTCGTTGGGATCGTAATGATCCTTGTTCCACTGATCCTGGTCAAAGTTCTGCACCGCCGGGTGTTCCTCGTTCATGATTCGTTGCACACGGGCGAGGAACACCTGCCGTTCCGTATCGCGGACGTGCGCGACCACCTGATGCATCGTCCATTCCCCCGGCGCGGGCGCACGATGAAGGTCGGCTTCCGAAAGCTGTGAGACGTATCGAAGATAGTCTTTGCCACTCTGTTCGAGCCGGTCGATCCATGCGGCGCGCTGGCGGTTCATTTCGATTCTCCCGCTATTTTTTGGTTGAGTTCGCCCACCATCACCGACGCTTCTTCGGCTGACAGCCCGCTGTACTCGGCCGTCTCGCGCACCGACGCGTTGAGCAAAACGATGCAGCCGCCGCAGATGCGGATGCCGTGTTCTTCGAGCACCTCCATCGCTTCGGGCGAATGCTTCAGAAGATCGTTGACGACGGTCCGGTCCGATACGACACGCACTGGTTCCGGCGGCACCCATTCGATCAGGTCGATCGCGTTGCCTTCGGGATCGAGCAGCGTCGCGTGCTTGCCCCACGCGATCTTCGCCGGCGGCGCGAGGAATTGCACCGCCCGCGCGCTCAGGCGTTCGTATTCCGCATTCAGATCGTCCACGCGAAACGTGAGATGCACCGCACTGCCGCTGGGCGATGCCTGTGGCTGCTCCCGTTTCGGATGCAGCACCAGCGCCGCGCCATTCGACTTGAACTGTGTCCAGCCCTCCACGGCATAGTCGAGCGGGATGCCGAGCACATCGCGGTAGAACGCTGTGCATTTATCGACATCATCCACATACACGATGGTGTATGCCAAATGATCAAGCATAGGTCATTCCGCGTCTTTCGCAAACATAAACGTCACCAACCCGCGCGCGAAACTCATCAAATTCTTGCCGGCTTCCGCGTTTTCCGGCGACGCCATCGCCGCGTCCAGCGCGGCTTGGTCGTCAAAATACATTTCGGCGATCAGGTAATAGTCCGGCTCGCCGCGCGGCGCGCCCGTCACGCGTGCCACATCGACGCGGCGCAAGTTCGGGATTTTCTTGACGAGGGGAATATGCGTTTCAAAGTAGGCACGGTCGAACGCGGTGGGATCCGCGGGTCGGCGGTACAATGCGACCAACTTAACCATAAGGACTCCTTCCCTAAAATCCCAGGTATTATACCCGCATTGGCAAATCGCTGTCAAGCAGTTTTTGGAAAAGACGAAACGACGAGTAACACATTACTCGTCGTCTCATTCCGCCAGGCATCCACACTACTTTTTGAAATAGTCAGCATTCTTTTGGATAAACGATTTCCACTGATCGGGTACATCTTCCAGCGGAAAGATCGCGCTCACCGGGCACTCGGGTGCGCACGCGCCGCAATCGATACATTCGTCCGGTTGGATGTACAACATCTCGTCCTCATCCGTTCCATGAATGCAATCGACCGGGCAGACCGCGACGCACGACTTGTCCTTGACCCCGATGCAGGGTTCCGCAATCACGTATGCCATTTTTCCTCCATGGATCTCGAGTCTCTTGATTTACGATTTTCGTCCCAGCCGCAGCGCAGGCAGGAACGCGCCGAAGAGAGCGATCAGAGCGACCGCGGCAACAAGTCGCCTCGCGTCATCTGCCGACAACTTGAGCACCCCTGCGACGCCAACCGCGCCAAGCACTGCCAACAGCCACAACATCAACGCGTACAGGACAATCGCAAGCTGCGGCATCGTCAATCCACTTTGTAATGCACGCGCGGCAAATCGGCAATCGTGATGGCGTCGATGTGGTCGGGACCGAGCACGCGCACCTCGTCCAACACACGCGTCGCCTCGTCGATCAAGCGCTGCACCTCGACGCCCATGCAGCGCGGTGCGTACGGTTGCAAATAGTTGATGCCGCGCGTCAGCACTTTGACCGCGCCGTTATAGTTGCGCCGCGTGATGTGGTGAAAACCGACGCCGACCTGCAGGATGCCTTTGTAGAAATTGCGGATCGTTTCGTCGCGCTCCGCGCGCCACACAGTTTCGAGTGTCTCGTGCTGATGCCAGTACTCGCCGCGATTGAACTGCTCAAACGCGTGAATCATCTGCGGCGTCGCGCGGTCGCGGCAGCGTGCCAGTGTCGCCATTTTACTCTATCGAAGTTGGCGTGTCAAGGATTTTGCTCTTCATTCCAAAGGCTCGATTCGCACCCGGCTCAACTCCATCCATTGCCGCTGATCGATCCGCAAGCGCGAGAACGCGAACTCGCGTCCAACGCCTGCGACCATACAATTGTTGTCGATCCACGCCACGAACCCCATCGGCACTGTCGGCGGATTCGGCGCGCGAAAAATCTCGGCATCATCCACAAAAAAGATTGCTTCGCGCGCCCGCCAGTCGATGCGGTACGTGTGCCAGTCCGTGAGCGCCACAGCGTCCAGAATTTTCTCGTACGCCGCGACGCGCGTCTGCGCGAGACGAAAAACAAGTTGATTCATACCCGGCAATCGAAAAAGAAAATTGCCAATCGCCATCGTCATCGCGCTGGCGCGACCGCCGTTCAACATTGCCGCCTTCCAACCATTGCCGCGCACATTCGGCGCGAAGGCGAAATCACTCGGCGGCGATGCGTACAAGAACCACAGCGCGTTCGGCGGCACATCGACCTTGCCGACCCAATCGAACGGGTCGTTCCAGAAACCAAAGCCCGCCGTGCCGAGGACCTTGCCGCTATCATGGCTGAAGCGCGCGCGGACCGTTAACTGCGTCGGCGGTGTCCACGGTAGTTGCGATTTTGGGACGGCGCGGTAATCGCCGATCTCCGCGTCGGATAGTCTACCTTCCTCCGCGCCCTCCTCGGCAAAGCGCAACACGCCCGGCGCATATTCGATGTCGGCGTGCCCGGTCGCAAAACGCGCCCAGTACGGCGATGCGCCGCGCTCAAATTTGTCGTCGATCATCTAAAGACGACCTCGGTCATTCTCGCGCGTACTTTTGCAACAGCTGTGGCAGCTCGCTTGCCATCCGTGACCGCGCCGCCACCTCGTCGCAGCCTGCGGCTCGCGCCGCCTGCATCGTTTCGACATTCTTGTGCGAGCCGAACGCGAGCACACGCGCGCCGGCGCGTTTCGCCGCGGCGACTGCTTCTTGCCAATTCGCCGCGTCCAGCGCGACGATGACGAGCGCCGGCTGTGCGCGCGCCATGGCCCCATCGAAATCCTCGTCCGCGCGCAACGTCGCGATGGAATAGCCCAGTCGCTTTGCTGTCTCTTCGATGCGCGTGCTGAACATCAGATCAGGGACGAGAAAGAGTATCGATGCCACAACAAAATTCCCGAGCGAAAGCGTGAAACGTAAAAACGGAACACGCCACACGACCTCGCGTTTTATGTTTTATTCCTCACACCGTCAACACAATCTTTCCGAACTGCTCGCCCTGCTCCAGCCGCGCGTGCGCTTCGCGCGCGCGTTCGAGCGGCAGCACCACGTCAATGACCGGCTTGAGTTCGCCGCGAAAGACCAAATTCATCACCTCGCGGAACTCGCGCTGGTTCGACATCGTCGAGCCGATGATTTCGATTTGCTTCCAAAAGATCTGACGAATTTCCTCTTGCGGATTGGGACCGCTCGTCGCGCCGATCACGACCATGCGCCCGCCGCGTTTGAGCGAGCGGATCGATTTCGCCCACGTCGCCGCGCCCACCGATTCGAACACGACATCGACGCCGCGCCGGTTCGTCGCGGCGAACACCTCGCGATCCCATTCCTGCGTTTTGTAATTGAGCAGCACATCCGCGCCTAGTTCTTTCGCCTTGCGCAGTTTCTCGTCGCTCGACGACGTGACGAACACGCGCGCGCCGGCTTTCTTCGCGATCTGGATCGCGGCGGTCGATACGCCCGCGCCCGCGCCGAGAATCAGCGCGTCTTCGCCAACGCGCAGCCGCGCGCGCGAAATCAGTGCGCGCCACGCGGTCAGGAACACGAGCGGCGCCGCAGCGGCTTGCTCGAACGACAGCGCGTCGGGAATCGGCAGCACGTTCACCGCTGGCACGCGCACGAATTCCGCCGCGCCGCCGCTCGTGTGCTCGCCCAAGATTTTGAATTCGGAGCACAGGCTCTCTTCGCCCGCGACGCAGAATTCACAATGACCGCACGACAAGCCGGGATTGATCGCCACGCGCTGACCCACCTGCAACCCGGCGACATTCGCGCCGATCTCGGCGATGACCCCGGCAACATCCGAGCCGGGAATGTGTGGCAGCGGCAATTTCAACGTGGGCATGCCGTTCCGCACAAAAAGATCAAGGTGATTCAGCGCGACCGCTTTGACGTTGACCAACACATCGTCCGCGCCGATCGTCGGCTTGGGCAAGTCCGCAATTTGCAGTTTGTCGATTCCGCCGTGTTCAAAAATTGCAAGTGCCTTCATCTTCGCCTCCGAGTGGGGTTGGATAGATTGCGCGCAAACCGCGTGATGACATTTGCCAACTTGCGCGGGCGTTGCAGCGGCACGTCATGAATCGTGTGGGCGAACCACACCGTTTCACTTTGCGCGAGCAACTGCCGCGCGAGGGCAAGGTTCCGCCGCTTCGCCGCGAGGAACGCGCGCTCGCGCGCGTCCCTCGCGTCTGACCACGCGGGAAGCATCAGCACGGGGCACTGAACGCGCGGATAGAGTTGCGGCGGTCGCTGTTCCCACAGCGCGCGCAGAATCTGCATGTGATGCTCGAACGAAAGATGCGGATGAATCGTCTGGTCGGGAGCCACTTTGAAATTGTAGAGAATGATTGACGCGAGTTCTGGCGTCCACCGCGCGCCGAGATGCGATTTCAGCATCGACTGGAATTGCTCGATCGGCGTGCCAGCTAATCGCGGCGGCGCGAGGCGCTTTGCCGCGACCGACCACGTCATCTGCGGATCAGACTGCATATCGATAAAGCCACCGTCGAGCAGAATCAGCGCCGCCGTGCGCGTCGGATGCGTCGCGGCAAATTGCAGTGCGACGTTGCCGCCCCAGGAATGACCCAGGATGATCGCGCGCTTGAACTTGAGCGCGTCGAGAAACGCGAGCAGATCAGCGACGATGTGATCGAAATCATAGCCCGCGTCCGGCTTGGCGCTTTCGCCGTGCCCGCGCTGATCGAGCGCGACGACGCGGAAATGCTCGGCGAGCCGCGGCGCGACCCAATCGAAAATATGCGACTGCGACGCGAGTCCGTGCAAAAGCACCAGCGGCGCACCGCGCGCCGACCATTCGCGGTAATGGAATTTCAATCCGCGCAGTTCAATCCAGCGATCCTGTGCTGTCACTGTGACCTCGGTCGTCGTCAATCGTTGCGCGCACCGTCCTGGCGCGCGTCAATGCCATCAAATCTTTCACCGCTAACTGCAAATCGATGCCGCGCTGCCCCGCGCTGATGTGAATCTGATCGAGCGCGAGCGCGGGTTCGTCGATACAAATCTCGAACCCGCGATTCAAGAGCGCGAGCGCGCTGATGCCGCCGACCTGTAAACCGGTGAGCGATTCCGCTTCGCGCTGCGTCGCCATCCGCAACTTTCGCTTTGCATCGCCCAGCGATTTTGCCAGCAATTTGAAATCAACCTCGCGGTGCGACGCAATCATCACGAGCAGAGGTTTACCACTTTTCGGCGGCTCGCGCAACACGACGAGCGTCTTGTACACCGCTTCCACCGGCGCGCCAATGAGCGCCGCGGCTTCGGTCGCCGAATGAAATTCGCCGGACGCGTCATAGGTCTTGGCGACGTACGGAATCTTGCGCGAATCCAGCAAGCGCATGGAGTTGAGTTTGTCAGACATCGTTAAACTTCGGAAGATGAACGACCGCTGGCGGAAATTCCGTTCTCCGTCTTCCGTCCTCTGTCGTCACAACGCGTCCACCAGCGCGTGCAAGACGGCGATGGGCCAAACATTGCGCGTCCGCTGGTACGCGAACGCGAACGCGGCGCCGAATCCCATCTGAAACGTGAGCGCGCTGATCCACGTTTCCTGCCAATTGCGCGGCGTGAAAAACAAATAGTCGATCGGCAGATGCGTCAAGCCGAAGATGAGCGACGCGGCAAAGAGCGCCCAGCCGGAATTGCGCCACCACGCTTCCAGCCGCGTGAGCAGAATCGCGCGGAACAAGACTTCTTCCGGCAGACCCGCTGCGAAGAAAAACTCAACGATGTTCCGCCCGTACGTGTGCAGATGGACGTAATTCAAGTACACGCCGTATCCCAGCATCCCCAGTATCGCCGGCAGCGCGATCCACCACGCGCGCAGATTGAGATCGATCCCCTGCGCGCGCCAGCGATAGCCCGCTGCGAACAGGACGGCAATCGGGAAAATGACGAGCGAGATGACCTTGGGCGCGGTCTCGAACTCCAGAGATTGATAGCACCGGAATCCGGCGGGTAAAAAGAAAAAGGCTTTGCCGCAAATGCCAATGCGCCAAACGATCCAAAAGACGACCAGCGCGAGCGCGAATAGGAATTCGAGCCGGGGATGTTTGACCTCCGGCAGCGGCGCGCCACCCGACCGCGACATCCACCAGAACGCAAAGAGGATGGCAGCTAGCCCGCCGATCTGCGACAACCATTCCGCGTTCGAGCGCAGAAAGACAAGCGAGAACCACGGCAGCAGAATCAGGATAATGGCGAGGAGCGCGGCGCGGTCGCGTGCGACGCGCCCTACCGCCGCGCGCACATCACGCAGGACTGCGCCGGCGTACCCGCGCGGCGAGAACTTAATCGCCCGCAATCGACACCTGCACGGCGGCGCGTGTGCGCGCGGCAGATCGATTCACCAGATAGACGCCGAGGAGAATCGTCAACCCACCCACAAAAGTCATCCAGGTAAACGGCTCGCTCAGCACCATTGCCGCGACCACGACCGTGACAAAGGGTTCGAGATAGATGAACGCGGCAACCTGCGACGCATCGATCTGCGCGAGCGCATCGTACCAGAAAATATACGCGAGCCCAGAACAGAAGATGCCGAGAAATGCAACCGCCAGCCAGCCGCCCATTGACAAGCGGCTGAGTTCGTTCCATCCTTGCGCGCGAGCGAGAAACGGCAGCACGAAAATCCAGCCCAGCGCCATGACGAACGCGATCATCAAGGTCGGATGCATTCGCCGGAGCATCGGCTTGCTGAGGACTGTGAAAATCGCCCAGTTCAGCGCGCTCGCGAGCGCGAGGAAATCGCCGGTCGTGCTCGGCAGCTGCAACAGATCCGCGGTGAAACCCCCTTGGGTGATGACGAGGATCGCGCCGAGAAACGCGATGAGCAGCCCAAGGATTTTCATCGCTCCAAAAGATTCCGAGAGGAACCGCCAGGCAAGAAGCGCGGTAAAGACCGGCGTGAGTGCAACTAGCCACGCCATGCTCGTCGCGGCGGTCACGACGAGTCCGTTGGCTTGCAAACCCTGATGGATCGGAATGCCAATGGCGCCGAGCAGCGCGAGCCGCAATCCATCGCGGCGGCTGATCGGGCGGAAGATGCGCAAGCGCCACACCGCGAACGCAAGGACCACGACGCCGATGCCGAATCGCAAAAAGATGAGCGTGACCGGGCTAATCTCGCTGACCGCGGCTTTGGTTGCGACAAAGGACGCGCCCCAGACGACTACGGCGAAGAGCACTTTTGCGCGAGCGGACGAGATGGATGACATCGGGCGGCATTATAGCACGGAAACGATGCGCTCTCAAGCACAGCCGTGCGAGTAAATTCTGCACACATCTTGCCATATTGGAAACGAAAAGAGTTGCGGACCCATTCCACAACTCCTCGTCTGAATAATCGATTAAGAAAACTGGCTGACAAAATGATTTGTTTGCGAGGGTCCTATCATAGATAGGGCCCAATTCGTTCGTGGTTGTGAGCCGCCTGCTAGGTCGTTTGGAGACCGTTGGTCAGTTTGCTGAAAACATTGGCGATCTGGGGACCAAGAATCATCAAGACAGCCAGAACCACGAGGGCAACCAGGACGAGAATCAATGCGTACTCGACCAGCCCCTGACCTTGTTCGCGCGGCAGATACATTTTATTCACCTCCTTCCTCGGTAATATACGAGCACTCGGATCTCCGGTTGTTCCGGAATCCACTCTTTCGATACCCCTATCCTAGCCCAACGCAAGTCAAGCCGCAATAGGAGATGAGTACCGCGTGCGTCGCCGCCAAATGGACACGACGACCGGCGGGTCACCTCCTTCCACCGCGCTAGACTTGTTCGATTTGTTTCGCGATCAACTCGATCAATCTCTTTCGTTTCTTCGCGCGCTCAGCAATGTTGTCGTCTTCACCGGACTGTTCGATCCATTCGAAACAACGCTGCATCGCGTGTCGGGTGGAGGTGGCGTCGCGGCAGTTGGCGACCAGGAGAACCTGGACGTGCTGCGCCCGGTCAGCCAGATAATATCCGAACGGCGCATTCACCAAGATGACGTCCGGATGACCCAGCAATTTTCTGGCTTGGGTTTCGCCAACTGTTTTGTGCACTGCGATGATATGCACCGGACCGAAAGCATTTCCATCGTGAGATTCCAGGTCTTCAATCAGCTCGTGGTCCTTGAGAAACGGCAGCCCGACCAGGTCGCGTGCTTCCGGGGTAGAGAACGCATCGGGAACCGCGTGCACCTGGAAAAAGATATTCGCGCGCGCCACCTTGCGGACCAGCGTCCGATCTTTGTCTTTTGCACCGAGACTTTCACACACCACGTCTTCGATGGCCGTCTTGCGGCTCACAAAATCGAGCCGCGACCAATCGAGCGCTTCGCCCAAGTGGTACTTGCCTTTCTTCGCTTCGCGCACGCCCATTCGCGCGAGGTCCGCCACAGCTTCGCGCACCGCCTGCTTCGCGCGCTCGATAGCGTCTTCGCCGGTCTTGGCAGTCGCGCCGCGAAATCGCGACAAGCGGGCAACGTACTCTTGAAATCTCTTGTGACGGATCGCCGCGTCCTTGGTCTTGTCCTCCAACTCGATCAGCCGGAGTTTGGCGGGCGCGCGCGAGATCGCGCGTTCCAGTTCCGCGTGGCAAATTCCGACATTCGCATCCGCTGCCGCCCAGCCCGCGTTGCCGTTGTAGAGCACAAGCAAAATGTCACACTCGTCAACTTGCTTGAGGCAGGCATCCCAGGAATCCAGCGAACCCTCTTCCGGCGGCGCATCCTCGTTGATCCAGACTTCGAGCAATTGCGAACCCAGAAAGGTCGCTTGCTCGAGTTCCTCTTTGATGCGCCGGCGCACCATCGATAGATCGACCGGCTCGCCGTCGAGCGAAATCTTGTCCGTGCATCGGCTCGAAATCATGACGCGAATAGTCTTGGGGCGTGGCATTTCGATTTCTCCTTGATGTTTATTGGGATTGGAGCGCATACGCAATCGCCTGCTCCATCGTCATCGCGCGACCCGCTGCCCATGCCGCCGCGAATGCCGTCTCGTCCATTAGCGCTTGTGCCGTCGTGAGCATACGGTCATACCGGTTGTGTTCTGATCGCTGACGATGTGCGCCGATAGTTTCTCTGAGAGATTCTGCTGCTCCCAAGAGTCTTGCGGTTCGGTCCGGTTGGTGCAATATGGCCGCGACGCCAGCGATCGCTTCTAATGAACAAACAACTCCGTACTTATCTCCCAACTCTCGAAGGATTGTCAAACTCTCTTTGTAGGAGGAATACGCGCTTGCGTAGTTACCCTGGAATTCCTCTGCATCGCCGAGACCATCTAACGAATAAGCAACGCCCCACGTGTCTCCTAATTCTCGGTAGAGGGTCAGACTGTCCTCCTGAAGAGCGTGCGCTTTGGCAGGGTCGCCCTGAGCTAAAATGACATTCCCTAGATTGTTGAGCACGAAGGCGATACTTCGCCTATCTCCCAGTTCTCGATTTATCACCAAGCATTGTTCGAGAAGCGAGCACGCTGACGCGTAATCACCTTGAGCATCTGCCAAACCTCCCAAGTTACACAACGAATTGGCAACACCCCATTGGTCACCCAATCGCCGCCGTATTTCCAAGCTTTCTTCATAGAAGGTTTTTGCTGCCGAGTAATTTCCCCTAGAGAAGGCGACATTCCCAAGGCCGTTGAGCGAATTGGCAATACCCGGCTGATCTCCGATCTTCCTCCACATCGTCAGACTATCTTCGTAAAAGGCTTGTGTGACAACGTAATCACCTTGATAATATGCTAGATCACCCGCACCTTTGAGTGCCTTCGCATGTTCTAGCGATGGAGGTAGTCCTTGGGCTTGAGAGAGTAAACCGGCAAACCATCTGCGTCCCTCGTACAAATGCCCGCGCAGCCACCAGAATCGCCAGAGCACCGCAGCCAAACGCAATCCCGATTCGACACGACGCCTTGATGTTTCGCTCCAAACGAGTGCAGCTCGTAGATTATCATTCTCTTCTTCCAGTCTGTTCAGATGCGTCAGTTGGTCTGCGCCTTGTAGTTTCGGCTCCGCTTCGGTCGCCAGCTCGGTAAAGAATTCCATATGACGATCTCGCACGGCGTGATCTTCTCCTGCTTCGATCAGCTTTTCGCGCGCATACTCGCGAATGGTTTCGAGCAAGCGATAGCGCGTTTCTCCACCGATGGATCGTGGATTCACGTCAACCAATGATTTGTCCACGAGATGCGCGAGTAGTTGAAGAATGCTAATTCGCTCAATTCCATCTCCCGCGCAAACTTGCTCTATCGCTTGCAACGTGAATCCGCCCGCAAACACTGACACGCGACGAAACAAGATTCGCTCCGGCGCAGTGAGCAGATCGTGACTCCAATCGATGGCGGCGCGCAAGGTCTGCTGACGCGCCAGCGCCGTGCGACTGCCGGTCGTGAGCAAGCTAAAGCGGTCGTCCAAGCGTTTCTCAATATCATGCAACGACAAGTGTTTGACCCGCGCGGCTGCCAATTCGATCGCGAGCGGGATCCCATCTAGCCGCTGGCAGATTTGAACAATCGGCAACGCGTTCTGTTCCGTGAGTGCGAAATCCGCCTTGAGTGTACGCGCGCGCTCGATGAACAGCCGAACACTTTCGTACTGATCGAGATTCTTGATGCTCAGCGACCGCGCAGGTTCGAGAAACGATAGGGACGGAACGCGCCAGAGGGTTTCACCGGCAATGCCGAGCGCCTCGCGGCTCGTCGCCAGAATCTTGAGCGAGGCACACGCGCCCAACAGCAACTCGGCTAGTTGCGCACACGCGGCGACAAGGTGTTCGCAATTGTCGAGCACCAATAAGACTTGCATGGAACGAAGGGCATTCGCAAGCGCCTCCATCAAAGGCACATTCGGGATTTCGAGTACACCCAGCGCCTTCGCCACAGCATGGGACACGAGCGCCGGGTCGGTGAGAGCAACGAGATCAACCCACGCCGCTCCATCTTTGTACTGACTCTGTAAATCCCTCACCAACTCGATCGCCAAACGCGTCTTGCCAACCCCCCCGGCACCCGTTAAAGTCAGCAAACGCGTCGAAGAGAGTAAATCCTTCACCTCTTCGATTTCCCGTTGACGACCGATAAAACTCGTGAGCGGAACGGGCAAACGCCGAGAGCGAGGAAGCGAGGGATGTGGGAGTTCAAAGAGTGCATCACGGTGTGCCTCCGGCAACGTCATCATCTCTTGTGACGAGGAGGTGGTGGCGCGTGAGCCAGAGATTTCCGGGATTCTTTCGCCTTTGGAGAGCCGCGCGAATAGCGCGCGGGTCTGCTCCGACGGATCAACCCCCAAGTCGTCGCGCATGGCGCGCACACAGCGCCCATAGACAGCGGCGATTTGAGAGACATTGCCGAGCGCACTGTGCGCGACCATCAACGCGCGATACGCCGGCTCAGGCGTTTGTCCTAGCGCGACCCAGCGCTCACCCCAATCCAGCGTGTCTTGCCAACGCTTCTGGTCAATCAACAATTCGAGGAGCCGCTCCATTTTTTGTTCCAAGACCGCCCGCACGCGTTCGCGCTCGAGCACGACCCAGTCGTCGTACAAACCCGGCAGCAACTCGCCGTGATAGAGCGAAAGCATTTCGGCGAGATCATCTGCCGAGACTTGTTTTGGCAATGGCTTTTGCACAATCGTCACGTCCAGCCAATAGTCGGATCCCACGTCAAAGGCAATGGAGATTTCATCAACCACCAGATAAGCAACAAGTTTCTTGCGCGGCTTTTCCGTTTCGAGGGCTTTGCGAAGACGCCAGAGTTCGTGGCGGAGGTTCTTGCGCGCGTTCTCGTCCGTTGTATCGGGCCAAAGCAGCCCGGCAAGTTTTTCGCGGCGGTGTGCAGTGCCCGCGGTGAGAAGGAGGTAGGCGAGGAGCGATTGCGCGGCGCGCGAAGGGATGCTCACCGCCGTGCCATTCCAGCGCACGTCAAACTGCCCGAGCAGTCTCACTTCGAGCATTCTGCCCCTCCGCGCTTTTGAATCGAGGGATCATTTGACGAGGATTATAAACAACCACAAGTATAGCACTAGAAAAAATCTACGACAATAGCCCTCCCAAAAGACGCTGAATCGACGCTGAGAGACGGCAACGTGTTAGTCTGAAATCAAAGGATCGGGGAAAACAAATCTCACCTCGGTCAAGGAGGAGGATAAAATGTCGAACAAGCGCTTGAGCGTCATACTCGCGGTCGTCACGTTGCTGGGAGTCGCTGCTTTCATTATCCAAACACGCCCAATGATTCCGGCAGTCGCGCCCAACGCCGCAGAGGAGGTGCCTGACTACTTCCAGCGCCACCCTGAGGTCATCATTCAGCGTACAAATGTCGAGCCATTGGACTACTTCCAGCGCCATCCCGACTCGCTCAAGCCGGGCAATGCAGTGGACTTGGCGGACTCGTTTCGGCAGCATGCAGAGGCGCTGAGCCGCTGACAACGTGAGCACCCTTCTGAGTGCGATGAGACCCGTGTAAGAAATAGCCGGAGGGCGAATTTCCTCTGGCTATTTTATTACTTGTGCAAAAAAAATGCTTCTACACCTTCTTCAATATCTCACGCACTGGCGCGGCAAGCGCGTCCAACCCCAAGCCATTCAACTCCGCCGGCACATTGCCGTCCAATATCGCGTGCCCCAGCGCGGACTCTTTGAACTCGCGCAAATCCGCCAGATACACATTGTCGATTTTCTCGTCGCGCAGGACGCGTCCATCGCGCAGCGTGACGATGCGGTCTGCCGCGCGCGCGACCGCCGGATTGTGCGTAACGACGATGAACGTCGTCCCCTGCTCGCGGTTGAGTTGACGCAACAAATCCATAATCTCGTCCGTGCTTTTGCTGTCCAAATTGCCGGTCGGTTCATCCGCCAAGACGATGGCGGGGTTGTTTGCCAATGCACGCGCAATCGCGACGCGCTGCCGCTGACCGCCAGAGAGCTGCCCGGGCAAAAAGTGCAATCGATCACCCAGACCGACCAGCGCCAGCAATTCCTCCGCGCGCGCGCGGCGCGCCGCATCGCTCATATTTTCCTCTTGCAGCGGAATCTCGACGTTCTCCAGCGCCGTGAGCGTCGGAATCAGATTATGCAACTGAAAGACGAAACCCACCGTCTTGGAGCGAAACCGGTCGAGGTCTTTCACTTTGCCCAAGTCCTGCCCCGCGACAATGCACGCCCCGCTCGTCGGGCGGTCGAGCGCGCCGAGCAGGTTGAGCAGCGTGCTCTTGCCGCTGCCGGACGGTCCCATCACCGCGACGAATTCGCCGGCGTAAATCGTCAGACTCACGCCGTCCAACGCGCGCACGCCCACACCATCGCCGTAGATTTTCGTCAACTCGTGCGTCTCGACGACGATTCTCTTTTCTTCTGCCATTTTATCTCCGTAACAGCCGCCGCGTCATTGTCGTATGAGATCGGCGTGAACAATCGCATATGCCGGCGCGACGACGCGCACCTTTTGGTTCGCACCGGCAAAATATGCCTTCTTCAGCGTGTCGGCGTCCGCGTTGACAATATGCTCGAATCCGCGCGACGCGAGAAATTCTTCGATGCACCCTTTCGCGATGCCTTCGGCGGTGAGACTCGACTGGTTGCGTTTCATTTCACTGCTTGGTATTGATCTCGATGTGCCCGGTCATTCCCCACCGCAGCGTCGGGTCGAGTTGATCGAACTCAACATAGATCGTATAGTTCGTCCCGCCTTGCTTCGGCGACGAGATCGGCGCGATGTACGTCACCTTGCCGTTGAAACTTTTGCCGGGCAGCGCTTCGAACGTAACCGCGACGATTTGCCCCACTCGGACGCGCGCGATGTTCGTCTCGCTCAAATCGTCCGTCTCCAACCGCAGCGCGCTCAAATCGCCCAACATCACCACCGGCGCGCCCGCGACCACCACCTCGCCTTCTTTGACGTTCACTGCCGCGACGGTTCCAGCAAACGGCGCGGTCAGCGTTGCGTCTGCCAGAGCCGCGTTCGCTTGATCGAGCCGCGCCTGCGCTGCGGCGATCTCTTCAGGTCGCGCGCCGGCTTTCACGCGGTCGAGATTCGCCTGCGCGACCGCGACCGCTGACTCGGCGACGCGAAGATCCTCCGCCGTCGCGCCTTTTGCCGCGCGGCTGTACTGCGCCTCGGCGATGCGGTACTGCTCGTACGCTGCTTCGAGCGCGGCGCTCTGCGGCAACATGCCGATGTAGGGATCATTTCTCACCTTGTCGTACTCGGCTTGCGCGTTTTTCAAATTTGCCGCCGCGCGATCCAGACTCGCTTTGGCAATGGCGATTTCCTCCGGCGTCGCGCCCGCGCGCACCTTGGCAAGTTGAGCGCGCGCCGCGTCGAGGTTCGCCTGCGCGACGGCGATCTCCTCTCTCGTCGCGCCCGCTTTCAACTGCGCGAGATTCGCCTGTGCAATCGCGACCGCGGCGCTCAATTCCGCTGAATCAAGTCCGATCAACGGATCGCCCGGTTGGACAACATCGCCCGGCGCGACAGCGACCTTTGTCACTTGTCCCGGCATTTTGAAAGCGAGATTGGCTCGCCGGACCGGAACGAGAGTGCCGGACGCCGTCACCAAATTCTCGAACTCAACGAGAGCCGCTGCCGGCGTAGGCGTTGGCTTCGCGCCGATTATTCCGCCGCCGCCCAATGCGATGTACCCAACCGCAAGCGCGACGAGCACGATGACGCCGATAATGATGTTTCGTCGATTCATTCTATCCTCCGGACCACTGGAGATTCACCACACGCCCGGCACCAGCCGATAGCGGACGCGCTTGGCGTAATCGGCATAGCCCGGCAATTCGACTTGCAGCATCCGATCCTCGAGCGCAGTGCGGACAACAAAGATCACGGCGATGATTAGGGCGGGAACTAGCGCCCACCAAGAACCCAGGATCAGCGCGGTGCTCAGCCACAGGAGGATCACGCCAACGTACATCGGATGACGCACGAATCGGTACGGTCCGGTCGTCACCGTCTGATGCCCGCGGTCTGTCTGAATCCGCACCGTGGTTGCGAGGAACGGATTCGACAGCATCGCCCAATAAGTGATTCCCATCGATAGGAACAAGCCGATAACGCCAATGGCTTGCACCGCCACAGGCATGGTCGTCCAGCCAAACCGCACGGCATCCAGCCCCGCGACGATACACAAGACAAACATGGTCAGCGTGTACAAAATCATCACGATCTTGTCCCAGCTCTTGGCGCTCTGCCCAATTCGACCGCGCTCGTTGATGACTTCAGGGTTCCGGCGCGCGACGTACAGCCCGACCGTCGCGACGATCAGCACGTTGAGAGCCAGATACACCCACGCAGCAATCCAGTCCAGCCGTCCCGCGGCGAGGAAAAGCACGACGCCCATGACCGCCATCGAGCCAAAAACCTGAATGAGCCGGTTGATCCCCGAGCGATCCAGCGCATTCTGCCGAACGTTCGTCGGCATCGAGTTCAGATTCGACATGGCACACCTCCATCGTTATTCGTAGCGCAGCGCTTCGATCGGCGAAAGATTCGACGCGCGCCACGCCGGGTACAGCGCACCGATGCCGCCCAAGACCAGCGCGACGATCATCGCTTGAGACAAAAGTATGAGAGAATAACTGCCCTTCAAATAGCCGCCCATGCTTGGTTCCATCGAGATCAGCGCACCCAAGCCAATTCCAACCACGATGCCGGCGATGCCGCCCAGAATACTGAGCAGAATCGCCTCACGCACGATCATCCAAACGACGCGTCGCCGCCGCCAACCCAATGCGCGTAACGTGCCGATCTCGCGCGTGCGCTCGTAGACGCTCATCAGCATCGCATTCATCATTCCCACGCCACCGACCAAGATCGAGAGGAACGACAGTGCATTCGTCATCATCCGGAATGACTGCATGTCGTTGGTCTTTTCGCCAAATTCACTCGACGCCGAAACGCTGACCTGCGGCATCCGCGATTCGATCTGTTGGCGCACCAGGTCTGCTTTCGCCGGGTCTTTCAACTTGACTCCGTAGAAACTTACCTGGTTGGGTTTCTTGAACACGCGCTGGGCTTCCGCCAGCGAGATGATACCACTGCTGTCCTCATAGCCAATACCGGTTTCATAAATTCCAACCACGCGAAAGGTATTGCCCGAAATCTGCATCGTGTCGCCGACGCGCTTTTTATAGTTCGTGGCAGCGATCTTGCCGAGCAGCATATCGCGCGGCAACCGCATTCGCTCTCCCTCCGTGATCGCGAAATGGCGAATGCCATAGCTCGTCGGGTCAATGCCCAAGACGAGAAAATATGGCACGCCCGGCATTGACGCGATGCCCAGCAGCAGGCCGGTCACGTCCTGTACGTCCGGCAGCATCGCCGCGTATCGTCCCACTTTTTCGTCGATCGCCGCCATGCTCATGTCCGATGCCTTCGCCTCGCTCACCATCAAATCGCCCATCTCGGTGCCCATACTTGCAAACTGCTCCAGCATCCCTTCGCCCATGCCGCCGAGCAAGACGACGAGTCCAACGCCTACGCCAATCGCCAGCGTTGTCAGCAGTGTCCGCGTCCGCTGGCGCAGCAGGTTCCGCAGCGCGATGCCGCCGAGTCTAGAAATTGGAGATTGGTAATTGGCAATTGGATTTTTGCCTTTTGCCTTTTGGACCTGGCTTCCGCCATCGTACCGCATCGCTTCGACCGGCTGCAAGCGCGACGCGCGCCACGCCGGGTACAGCCCGCCTAGCGCACCCAAGAAAAGCGCGACGACCATCGCCTGCATAAAAAGCGTGGGCGAATATACATTGTCCATCATTCCCATCAACGCGGGAACCTGGTTGACGCCGTAGATCATCGCGAGACCCAGCGCGTTCCCCAGCAAGCCGCCGAGAATGCTGAGCAAAAGTGCTTCGCCCAGGATCATGCGCAGCACGCGCGCGTTCCGCCAGCCCAGCGCGCGCAGCACACCGATTTCACGCGTCCGCTCGAACACGCTCATCAGCATCGTGTTCATCATGCCCAAGCCGCCCGCCAGCACCGCCAGCAAGCCGATGAACCAGCCCATCGCGCGCAGCATCATGGTCTCCTGCTGATTGTCCATATAGTTGGCGGAACGCGATGCAGTCAGTTTGGGAAAGCGGCGTTCCACTTGATTTATCACGCTGGGAACTTGCTCGGGGCGTTGGACTTGGATCTGATAATACGCGACCTGATTCGGCTTCTTGAAAATTCCTTGCGCGTCCTTCAAAGCAATGACCGCGCCATTCTCTTCGACATTCTGCCCGGTTTCGTAGATGCCGACGATCTTGAAAGACACGCCCTGCACCTTGAAATAATCGCCAACCTTTTTGTGAAAGTTGTGCTGCGCGATGTGACCAAGAATCATCTGACGCGCGCCAACAATCGGCTGCCCCTCGACAACTTTAAAGTGGCGCATCCCGAATTCTTTGGGGTCAAGTCCGAGGACAATAAAGTACGGCACGTCCGGCGTGGTCACCATGCCCATTAACACGCCGGAGATTGCTTTGACGCCCGGCATCGCTCCGATTTGCGGCCCAACACTGTCGTCCACCGCCGAAAAGAGAATGTCCGCCGCGTC
>Ga0272448_1003334_pt1 | contig 19216 bp, 17 predicted proteins | sample YNPCB0191_FD_202220 | JGI IMG/M metagenome (GOLD analysis project Ga0272448, IMG submission 202220) | Hot spring sediment microbial communities from Yellowstone National Park, WY, United States - YNP-CB-019-1 | ecosystem: Environmental > Aquatic > Thermal springs > Hot (42-90C) > Sediment... | reverse complement strand
TTAAACGTCAGCGGCGGCGAAACACCTGTATTGCTTCGGTGCAGGGCAAAATCATACAGGTAGAAAGTAAAACGAAACGTATCAGGATAAACATACCGGGAACCGAGAATGGGCACCAGCATCAGTTCAATATCGCCAAACATGGTTTTGTTCTGCCCCTGGGGCTGGGGAACATCTTCCACACGCAGATTCCAGTAACTGTAATCCGCCATGGGAACTCTTACATAGCCCGTATCAACCTTTTGTTCAAAGGTAAAAAACACGTTAAAATAATATGCACCTCCGGTATCGAAGGGCGGGTCCATATAGCCGGCAGGGATGCCAAAATCCCCGTCCCCATCAATAAATGAAATAACAAGCGTAGTATCTTTATACCGGAACTCCTTGAATTTCACTTCCGGAACATCCGGATAACTTTTGATATCCTTGCAGGAAACCAGAATCAGGCCTGCCATCAACAGGGAAAGACCTGAACGCAGGAGAAATTTCATGCCAGCCATATAACAAAGGTAGGATTTCCGCAGGAAAATTTCCATGGTTTATTTCTGTCGGAAGAAAATTTCAACATGCACACCGGTAAAAACGAAATGTTCCCTGATTTTATTTTCCAGGTATCGTTTGTAAGGCTCCCTGATGTATTGCGGCAGATTGCAGAAAAAAGCAAAGGCAGGTGTTGGCGTAGGTAGCTGGGCTACATACTTGATTTTAATATACTTTCCTTTTACCGAAGGCGGCGGGTATGCACCGATCGCCTCAAGCATCACTTCATTCAGCCGGGAAGCAGGAATTTTTCGCTGGCGGTTTGTGTATACTTCCATAACCGATTCCAGTGTCTTATGAATGCGCTGTTTCTGAAGCACCGAGGTAAAAATGATGGGCACGTCAGTAAAGGGGGCAATGCGGTTCCTGATGTGCTCAGAAAATTCTTTGGCCGTATTGGAACTCTTCTCAATCAGGTCCCACTTGTTAACGGCAATGACAATCCCTTTCTTGTTTCGCACCGCCAGGTGGAAAATATTCAGATCCTGGCTTTCCATTCCCCGGGTTGCATCAATCAGAAGAAGGCACACGTCGGAATGTTCAATGGCACGGATGGCGCGCATTACAGAATAGAATTCAAGGTCTTCGCTCACGCGGCTTTTCTTCCGTAAGCCTGCCGTATCAATGAGGTAAAAATCATGATGAAATTTCCGGTACCTTGTGTAAATGGAATCCCGCGTAGTTCCCGGCAAAGGGGTAACAATATTTCTTTCTTCCCCCAGCAGGGCATTGACGAGAGAGGATTTCCCCACATTCGGCCGCCCCACCACGGCAATGCGGGGAATGGAAGGTTCTGTTTCCGGCTCCTTTTCTGCTTTACTGAACGAACGTACCAGCACATCAAGCATGTCGCCTGTGCCACTGCCGTTGGCCGATGAAATGGTAAAGGGCTGACCGAGACCAAGCGAAAAAAATTCGGCGGCAGAGGCGGCCAGACCGGGATAATCAACCTTGTTAACCACCAGCAATACAGGCTTTCCTGATTGCCGAAGCACCTGAGCCACTTCCTGATCAAGGGGGGTTACCCCATCGCGCACGTCGGTAAGGAACAGAATCACATCAGATTCTTCAATGGCAATGGCTACCTGCTTCCTGATTTCTTCCTCGAAAATATCGTCCGATCCCACCACATAACCACCCGTATCAATGACCGAGAATTCAACACCGTTCCATAAAGCCTTCCCATAAATGCGATCACGTGTCACACCTGCCTGCTCATCCACAATGGCCAGATTGGTTTCGGTGAGCCGGTTGAAAAGGGTGGATTTTCCGACATTAGGACGACCTACTATGGCAACTATTGACCCCATCTTCTTCAGTGATTTTCAAAGTTCGTAGCCAAAACTCCTCAAACTGGAAGGTTTATCCCGCCAGTTTTCCCTAACTTTCACAAACAATTCCAGGTGAACCTTTTTCCCGAGAAAGGATTCAATTTCCTCACGGGCCTGTATTCCAATTTTTTTAAGGGCCTCCCCTTTTTTGCCGATCAGAATACCCTTTTGTGAGTCGCGCATTACATAAATAACAGCATTGATGCGAACGATGTTTTCCTCTTCTTTGAACGATTCAATTTCAACATGGGTCGAATAGGGAATTTCCTGGGCATAGTTCAGAAAAATCTTCTCCCGGATGATTTCTTCCACAAAAAAGCGCTCCGTCTTGTCACTCAGTTGTCCCTGAGGGAAGAAAGGCGGATGCTCAGGAAGCAGGGAAATAATCCGGCCTAGAATGCCCGCCAGGTTGGGCTGATGAATGGCCGAAATGGCCATTACCTCGGCTCTCGGAATTTCCTTCTGCCACAGATTGACAAGCGCTGCCACCGTGTCCTGGTCGGCAAGGTCAATTTTATTGATAAGCAGTAACACCGGAACAGAAATTTCATTGATTTTCCTTATGATTTCGGGATTTTTATCGTGTTTTTCCACCACATCGGTCATGTAGATAAGCACGTCAGCATCTTCGAGGGCTGATTCCACAGCCTTCATCATGGCCTCATGCATTTTGTAGTGGGGTTTGAGAATTCCCGGGGTATCAGAAAAAACAATCTGGTAATCAGGGCCATCCAGAATTCCCAGAATCCTGTGCCGGGTGGTCTGTGCCTTCGGAGTGACAATGGAAAGTTTTTCCCCCAGCAGGGAATTCATCAGGGTGGACTTCCCTACGTTGGGATTGCCAATAATGTTGACAAATCCGGCTTTAAATGTTGTTTTGTTATTATCCATTCCGGTATAGAGTAAGGTCAATGATGTGCATTCAGTATATACGCATTCGGGGTTTACTCGAATGCTCCCATTTTCAGCATTTTGATTTCCTTGTCGGTAAGAAACCGCCAGTGGCCACGGGGAAGCCCTTTTTTTGTAAGTCCTGCAAAATAAACCCGGTCAAGTTTTTTAATCCGGTAGCCCAGGTGTTCAAAAATACGCCGCACAATGCGGTTCCGTCCTGAATGAATTTCAATGCCAACCTGCGTTTTATCTTCCTCATCCACCCAGCTCAGGGCGTCAGGACGGATGGGGCCGTCTTCCAGTTCAATCCCTGCGGCTATTTTGCGAAAATCCTCATTTTTCAGTTTTTTGTCAAGAAAAACGTGGTATACTTTTTTCTTATTGAACTTAGGATGGGTGAGTTTTTTTGCCAGTTCACCGTCGTTGGTCAGCAGGAGCACTCCGGTGGTGGAGCGATCAAGACGGCCCACAGGATAAATGCGTTCCTTGCAGGCATTTTTTACCAGTTCCATCACCGTTTTTTTAGCATACGGATCGTCGGTGGTTGTGGTATAATCCTTTGGTTTGTTCAGAAGAACGTAAACTTTTCTCTCTTCGTGAAGCCTCTGCCCGTTGTAACGAACCTCATCCCCCGGCATGACCCGGGTACCGAGTTCGGTAATCAGCTTGCCGTTTACAGTGATCAGTCCCTGCCGGATCAGTTCATCGGCTTCGCGCCTTGAGCAAAGGCCTGTCTGGGCAATATACCTGTTCAACCTGATGCCGGGTTGTTGGGATGATTCCTCTGCTTTGGCCACAGGAGCCTTTGCTTTCTTCCTGATTCCCGGCCGGGACAATCCGGCGGGTCTTGTTGCAGAAGAAGATCTGCGTGATGTTTTTCCGGGAGAAGCTGAGCGCGAAGACTCTTTATTCGCCGAGGCCCTCCCGGGTGTCGAACGTCGTTGCATACAATAGAATTTAAGGCCACAAAGGTAATCAAACTTTGTGATTTTTAACAATTATGAACAGTATTTTTGGTGCTTTGCAGGTTCATCCTGCATGCCTGATATACCCAAAGGCAGTTGCGAAGAAAGTTTGTCGCATTTATCTAAAAATCTTTTTGAAAATGCAAGGGTTTGCGTGTATGTGCAGTAGTGGATTTAAAGCACCTTCTTGTCCTTTCAGCACAATATTTTTGAGACGCAGAGATTTTCATTTACCACTTAACCCGCTGTTGTTACATACATGCTGTTGGTGGCTGTGGCTCTTATTTTAATTTAGACAGTCGTTTAATTTCTCCGGCAATTTCGTCAATAACCTCTTTGTTATAGATTTCCTTTTTCTCACCGTTCTTTATGGAATAAATGTAAAAAACCTTACCTCCAAAGACTTCAGTGAATTGCTTGTGAGTCTCTTCTTGCAAATTTTTCTCTTTGAAGATTTCAGGTAATTGGGCGCCATTCCCAAAAGAAACAGGTTTAATCTGAAGACCAATGAATTTATCCTCAATTTTTATAAAGAAGTCAACATTAAATAATCTGTCCCATTTGTCAGGAGCGGGTTCAATTTTTACATTCAATATCCGCTGAAGTTGTCCATAAATAGTTTGAATTTCTGTGACATAACCTTCGTATGTTCTATCAATAACAAGTTGCATCATATAATCAATACAATCTTGTTCTGTTATTTCAGCAACTTCTGCTTGGATTACTTCAGTTATTTTAATATATAGTTTTTTACCTAGTTCAATAATGTGTTCTTTGGGCTTCACGTTTTTGAAATAATATTCACGCCATTCATCAATATTTTTTGGAGCGCATTTTCTTATTGATTCAGAAGTTGGTCCAACATTTCTTTTAAAATTCAATTGGAAACGATTCATCGCACTATTTAAAATCCATTCTTTAGCCATTATTTTGTTTTAAGAGGTTCAAGAATTTGTCTTTGTATTTGAAATCAATATCGCAATCCACCTGAACTAAACCATTTTTAATTAAATGTGCATTGATGAATGTTTTATTTTCAAGGTAAAGATAACAAAGCAAGTTGTTTTCATTGTCGTATTTTATATTATCATATTTTAGAAAAACTCTTTTGCCTTTTATTTTTTCATTAAGGAATGAAATCGCCTTTCTATTAATTACCGGATTTTCTTTAATTCCAATCAGCTTTAAAGTCAGACCATTGCTCAGTCGAATTTTTCCCGGACTAATTATTTCTTTTACAGTATATAATTCTTCACGTTTAGTTGAGCCATTCTGGTCAATCTTGGAACCGAATTGAAGTTTTTTTACATCAATTTTCTTGTCAAGTTTATGCGGGTCTTTGAAAATGTATGGAAGTTTTTGAATTTCTTTTTCAAAGTCGATTGTTAATAGTTTTTGTTGTAAAAATTCATAAGTTGTCCCATTTAAATCTTTCTGATGAACCTCCAGTTTTTCCTTGATTATGGGAATAAATTCAGGATTGATTTCATAGCCGACTGAATTTCTGTCCGTTTTTTTTGCTGCTAAGGCTGTCGTTCCGCTTCCTGCAAAGGGGTCAAGAATCGTTTCGCCAACGAATGAAAACATTTTGATTAGTCGTCTTGGCAGTTCTTCTGGGAACATTGCAATATGGCCGTTTTGTCTAACACCTGGGAAATTCCAATGACCAGCAAAAAATGTATTCCATTCTTCGGTTGTCATTTTTGAAAGTTCTTTCTGTTCTTTGGTTGGTTTCGGACCTTCTCCCAATTTCTTGAAAACAAGGATAAATTCATAATCCAATTTCAAAATTCCGTTTCTCGGATAAGGGTAAGAACCCATTTGAACGCCACCGCCTGTAGTGTTTGAAGTAGTAACTTTTTGCCAAATTATGGCCCCCATATAGTCAAAACCGATGTTCTCACAGAATTTGATGATTTCTTCACGAATAGGAATTACTTTGTAACGTCCATAATAAACAGAACGAGCAAACTGATCACCAATGTTTATGCATAACCTGCAACCGTTATGTAAAACACGGTAGCATTCTTTCCAAACCAAATTCAGGTTGTTAATATAATTCTCGTAACAGTCATGGAAGCCGATTTGGGTGTCAGTCCCATAGTCCTTCAACTGCCAATAGGGTGGTGAAGTAATAACCAAATGCACTGAATTATCAGGCAATTCGGTCATTTGTCTGCTGTCTCCATTTATTATTTTATGATGAGTTTTCAAGATGCTTTATAGTCGAATATTTCTCGTGTCAAATTTACTAAAATTTTCTGGTTAAGCGTCAAAAAAGTTATCAAGTTTTGCTGGTAGTTCGATGGTTGCAGTGTTGTTTTGTTATTGCCACAACGTTTTGCAGCTACAAGAAGTTGGCGATTGCGAAGCGCAAAACTGTCTGCCAGCACTACTCTTGATACGAAGCACAAATGCTCATTTAAGCACTGAACCGCCAATTTCTTGTAGGTGCTGTTAGGCACAGGTTTTATTTCGTCTATGGTTCAATGTCATATTTAATATTAAGTCTTGAGAATTGTGTATTCAGAAAAATTGTTGAACGCAGGTCATTTAAAACTTCGTGAGAAGGATGTCCATATTTGTTGCCGTAGCCAAAATTGCAAACGGTAACTACTGTGTTACCCCAACGATTAATAGAATCTCCTATTTTTAGATTTTTAAATTCGGTAAAGTCCCAATTTTTAGATGAGCCATGATGGGGAACTTGAACTACATGAACGTTGATTAACTTATCTTTAAACGCTTGCGGAAAATCAATAGGATTGTTTGCTGGCTTAATAGATGTGTCACCAAGTAGAAGAGTCCCCAACATTATTGGATTGTTATTTCTAAAATGGTAACCATCGTGAAAATGGCGATGATAGCAGTCATCATAAAAATGATGCAATTCGCAGTCAGAATAAATTCTACCACAAAGATGTTGAAAGCGAATTGGCCCATGCAATAGAACAAGTCCATGAGAATTGATTTCTCCAATGCAAGTTGTGTAGCATTTATGTGCCTCTTTTCTGTTTTCAGTTACAAATGTTTTTAAATCATTAAGAGTTAAGTTGTCACTTGCTTTTTTCTTCAACTTCTTTTTTAAGCAATTATGCAAATTATTAATTGCAATTTCACTTACGCTTTTTACATGGGTTGTAAACTCCCATTTTCGTTGAATAAAAAATTGCAAATTGTTGTTATATACTGAAACATTTGGCTGATTGGCTAATTCTTCTGTTTCTGTATTGATTGTTCCTCTTGGGTAAATATCTTCTATCTGATTGTCGTTGTCATAGTTTAGGTATTCAATTACTGATTTATCTTTAGAATAAATGAAATACATTTTTGTTTCTTTACTGTTGTCCTGAATAAATGTATTTGGACTTTCAATAAATGCACTATAATCTTCAACAGATAAATTATTGTCAGGGTTATCGTTGTCAGAAAATGAAACTAAAAAAAATTGTCTATGCTGTTTTTCAATATAAGGTAAAACGATATTTTTAACGTTAAACTCAGTCAAGAGCCTTTTTAAACCTGAAACATGGTCGTAATCTAAGTGAGAAATAAACAATAAATCAATGTCGTTAGAATGAGGATAATTTCGTGAGCTAAATTTAAAAGCGTCTATTTCATTATTAAGCGATTGGCTGTTTCCTGCAATAAATGGACTTGTCCCACAGTCATACACAACAGTATACATTCTGTCGTTTTCGTGATGCCAAATTCGTCCACCATAAAATGAACCTTGTCCAGCTTTGTAAAAAAAAAATTTTGCTTCCATTCGTCTCATTATTATGTCGGTTTAAACTTGTGCCTAACGGCCGAGGCTATGTGCAGTAAGGGATTGCGGGCTACTTTCCTGTCCACCTACAGCGAAGTTTGAGCGGGGCAGAACGCTTGAATTACCAATGAAACCCTTATTGAATATAGCCTTTGTTAGAGCACAATTGTTTTTAATCATTTTTCATATTTTTCAGAAGATTCAATAAACAATTTTTTCCCTTCTTCAAGAAATTTTATTACTTTCCCCTTAACGCGTTTAGGTAGTTTTTGGCTTTTCATTTTCAATTCAGCCAATATGTTTAAATACATTTCTTCGTTAGGAGAACCAGCTCTTGTTCTACGATAATAATACTCTAAAATTTTAATGAATAAATAATCTTGCGTTGGATTATTCTTAATCTTTTTTACCAAGTTTTTAAGTTGCTTGTCAAATCCATTTCCTTGTATATCCGAATATAATGCAACGGATAAAAATGCTTCAATATCAGATTTAGTAAATGATTGATTCTTTTTATCTAAATTAATTTTGTCTAGAATTATTGCTGATAGCTTTGGAGAACCAACATTTCTATTCAATGCTCGTTGTACGAAAAGAGGTATATTCTTTAATAAATAATCTAGACTAATTTCTGATGGAATTGAAGGAGGTAGTTTATTAAAATCATTTATATAACGAATTAACCATTCTTTGTATAATATCATGTAAACAATGTTGTACTTTATCAATTCATTGTATATCTTGCTTTTAAGTTTTCTATCTTCGATTCCTTCTGAATTTCGAAGAACATTAGCCATTATTACCATTAAGAGATCCAGTGAAATCTTTCCTTCAACTTTTATTATTTTTCCAGGGTCGTTAATTAACTTAAGTCTTTTATCATAATACTTTTCAATCATTGTATTACTCGGACGACTATCCTTTATTTTTGTAATTTCAATTTCAGAGGTTATAGGTCGATAAGCTTTGGTAGGTGTTATTGGTGTAAAATATTTATCAATGTCTAATTGATCTAGAATAAAATCAGTGGGTTGGAATATTTTTATGAACCTTTGCGAAATAATATTAAATGTTTCAATATCGCTCCTTACCAAAGCGGTATAATAGTCAATTTCTCAATAATATTTATGATACCTTTCTTCGTCTAAAACATACTTTCGATATTCCGGATTATACTCCATTCTCTTTGCCAAGAAGAAATGGTAATAACAGGAATAGGTAAATTTTATTCTATCTCCATGTTTTTTTACAAATATTTTCCTTTCCAAGAAATAGTCTGCAATTCTTGTAGGTTCAATAAAATCAAAACCAACTAGGTCATTGAAATACTCTTCTATAGTTTCAAGATACTGACTGGCAGGTATGCAACAATTTTCATCTTGAGATCTATCCATTATTTCAGCTATTCTTGCCAACAACTGTATTTTATTTGTGAAATCAAATTTTTCTCTATAAATATTTTCTTTGGATAATTTTTGCAGCAGTAATTCAATATATATTTCCATCAATACAGCATGATTAATTGGCTGTTTATCAGGATTTTCAAGACTCCATAAGTATAATGAAACAGACATGGCTGTGCTTGGTAGTGAATATGAACAGAAATTTGCAACCATTTTATCTAGTTTGTTTTCATATTCAACTTCATTATCATTAGGTAGCCAGAACTTCATGATGCTCTTAATTTCTTTTGTTTTAAGGCCATTTATTAAATAATTTTTGAAAGGTATAATACATAATCCAAAATAGTCCTTTGGAATAACCCCTGTAACTTCATTTTCTGCTGTGGCAATAATCCGAATATCCTTGTTCTCAGGTTTATTTAAAAACCTATGAATTTTATTGATTTTCTCAAATTTATTTTCTTTATAATTTAAATTATCAATAATTAATATTAACAGATTTTCCTTTATAAGATAATCGACTTCTTTGCTAGAACATAATAAATACTCCTTTATTAATGTTTCAATTTCTTTATTCCCTTGATTTTCAAAATCAATATAAGCTGGTATTTTTCCTATTAAATCAAATTCGTCTATATATTCTCGGATTATTCTATACAGCAGAGTTGTTTTACCTGACTCTTGACTTCCGAAAAATATATGATTAGCTTTATCTTTCGTGATATCTGACAATGATAGTATCTGCTCTTCGTTATTCTGGGTATTTGCTAAAACAATTGGGGGTAAAATGAAAGCATCTTTTAAACTAACAGTTTTAAGTTTATCGACTTTATGCATTATTAAATGATTATCCATTTCAGGATAATGATTTTCTTTAATAGTAGTAATACATCTTAAAATAACATTCTCATTTTTTTCAATACTTTTAGGAGGTATTGTTTGAGACAATTTACCATTGTCTTCAATGTCAGTATTTAATACGAAACATTTTGATAAATGATTATATCTTAAATATTCACATGAAATATTTGATTTTTCAATATCATAGTCAATTACAGTAAAACCGTTTGCAAATGACCGACTATCAGAACGTATATCATTTAGACAAGAAGGAGAAATATTAATAAACAAAGAGCGTTGAAATCCAATCCTCATTGTTGTCAAGCTTTGGTGAGTATGTCCAATTAACAACATATTAAAATCCTTGCTTATATGTTTTGTAATTATCTCCTTTTCAATATTTATCAGCCAATCTAATGGATGGTGAATTAAAGCAATTTTAATTTTACAATCAGAAATGAACGTTGTGTTTTTAATTAATTGCTCTTCTCCTATTATTAGCCTATTTATATCGTTATTTGTGTATGAACGCCATGAACTATTTAAACAGCAAACTCCAACTTTAATTTCTCCAAAAGAATATTTAAATGACGAACCAAATGGAGTTAACATCTGATCAGTGTCAGAATCTGAATATAAGTCCTTCTCAAATTCTTTGAATGCTTTTATCCTTTCAATACCAAAAAAGTCATTTTTATTTAATGCATTAATAATAAATTTAGAAATACTATTGTGATTATTTAAATCAACAAATAATCCCTTTTCTGTTATTTCTCTATCTTTATCTCTTTCAATGTCGTGATTTCCCGGTGTAATTAAAAAGTGCTTTCTGTCAATTTTCAACTCATTTGTTATTGGTTCAATGACTTCACTTTTAAAAATCTTAAATGCATTAGAAGCACCTTTAAATTCAATACCACCTTTATCAATATGATCACCTGTTGATAAAATTAAATTAATTTTTCGTTCATTATCTAATTCATTAAGTTTTCCAAGCAAAGCGTCTTTTACATAGTTTTTCCAATCTCTTAAGTTTTGCTCATTAAGATGGAAATCTGAAAGGTGAATTATTCTTATCATATTGGTTTTATTTTTTTCTTCAAATGTGCTCTAACGTTTGGCGGTATGGTCAGTAAGGGATCGCGGGAGATTTCCTGTCAAGTTACACGAAAAGTTGAAGCGAGCTACAACCCTTTGCATACCACTGAAACCCTTATTGGCTATACCGTATGTTAGCAACAGGCCTTTTTATTTTTCTTTTAATTTTTTCAATCTATCTTGTGCTTTTTGATTGTTTGGATTCAATTCAATTGCTTCCTCTAAATTTTTAAGCGCTAATTCTTTATTGCCATTAAACATATAATACGTTCCTAAAACAAAGTATGCATTCGAAGATTGTGGATAATTCTCAATATTCATCTCAAAAATTTCCTTTGCGGCACTGGCCATTTTTTCTCTTGATACCGGATGCTCAGCTTCCGGGTCAACAAACTCCATTCCTATATAGGTTAATAGTGACTCAGGATATTTAATCTTGTATCCATATTTTGTAGATAATGAATCAATGTGGCTTTTTAATAAGGATACATTAGCATTTTCTATTACTTCTTTTGGTATACGCCATGATTTGTAAATAAAATTTAATCCTTCATAAATCCCCAATAAAGCTTCCGTAAAATGGTCTTCACCATAAAGCGTCTCAAACTTAGATTCAATAGTTTTAGGAGCTTTAGTAGTAAATAAGTTTTTTACGATTTCAAAAGATTCTTGATGCTTTATATTATCACCCTCTGCTACACCAACATAAATAATCTTGCTCAATTGCTTTTGCGAATTAAAGCAATCTTCCAATGCTTTAGTTGCAGGTTGACAAATTTTATTGTGCATGGTAGGGCTGAGAATGATGAAGGCATTAAATAAATCGCTTGACTTCGATAACGCGTAAAAGCAAAATGGGCCGGATAATGAATGTCCAAACAATATCCTGAATTTTTCAGTTCGGTAGGCACTATCTATATAGGGTATTAATTCGTCCTTAATGAAGTTCAATGTTTTATCGGCACCCCCATCAATAATTGAAAAAGTTTTATTTCTGTTTGCACTGCTAATTGCAACAACTATCATTTCAGAAATGTGTTGATAGTAACTCGATTGGTTTTTAACAATACTTGCAGCATTTGTAAAATTATCCTCTCCATCAAGTACATAAAATACAGGATAGTTATATAGGTTATTTTGATAGCTTTCCGGTAAATAAATCTGAATAGTCCTTTTTTCATTTAAAATCTTGGAATCAAATTCAATAGATTTCCCAATAACAATAAGGTTCCCATTTGTTTGTGCTGAAATATCTGAATGATACAAAACACAAAGGAGAAGTATCATTATACCAAAGAATTTTTTATACTTTTTCATCTTTATCCGTTTTTTTTGAGACAATTCGTCAGGGGCGGTTTTAGGCTTGTTGCTAACTCATTTATATATAAACTTCAAACCTAATAAAGGTATATCTATACACCCAAATTGGAATATATTGTACACTTTTTTCTTTTTTCAGCAGTTGAATTGCTTACGTCCCTGAAACAAATCTACCAAAAAAATTACAAATCATCAAAGGGTGATTTTTTTTTAAAGAGATTTTTCAGTTACATGGGTGTATATCTCAGTGGTTTTGCTTCTTTTTTGACCCGGTAATTCCTTAATATACCTGAGGTCAGTGCCCGATTCAAACTAATGCGTTGCAAACGAGTGTCGCAACCAGTGCAGAGTCCCGGGCTTCTTTATTTTAGCAGTCTCTGGTGCATTTCGCAAAAAATTCTGAATACTATATTCCGAATGTTGTTCATCTGCTTTCTGCCCTTTGGCTATTACACCTTGCTTTCGCATCAGGAGAGCAAACGAAGCAATGCCTTAGCGCAGGCTAACGGCTTAATCCCGCCGAAACCAGATTTTTGAATTTTCACCACCGGAAGGCAGAATACAGGCAATTTTCTTCAATACCTCCGGTGTTGCAAAGGTTCTTGTTTCCTCTGCCATGGATGTAACCATGGACATTGGAATTCCAAACCTCCGGTTTCGTGGGGTTTGTTCAAAACATGAATATGATAGAAGGGTTAGAAGGTAACAAAAACCCCGAAGGGGCGGCATTATTGTAGAACCGAATGGTAAAAAGGCATCAAAAGCCCCGAAGGGGCGGCATTATTGGCTGTATTATAATACCACCCCTTCGGGGTTCTAATTAATTCTTCTGATGGAATTTTCTACAATAATGCCATTCCTTCGGGATTGGATAAGTATTTCATTTCATTCTCCAATTTCAGATAAAACCTGGTAATAAAAACTCGAACAATTCATCAGGAATGCAAAAGAGCCAATGCATGAAACAGGTATACCAAGGCAAGAATGTAACTGAGGTAAAAGAGGAAACAGCCTTTACCTTATTCTATGTTAGATTCTCTTATCTGCCATCCTTAAAACCAGGCCATCCAGCGGAAGTGAAACGCACTCCTGCATGGAGGAATAATTTGGAAGAACGGCATCTGGGGTAATTTCCACCTTATAACCCCGGAAGTTGAAGCTGCTGAATTTCCTTACAAAATATGCCTGTTCCCATTCCTCTTTCTGGATTATTAAACCATAATCCACAGGATTCATTAATTTTGAAACACCCGTTGGATCAAAAATAATGCGCTTTATGAAGAATTTTCTGCAGGTTTTGATGTTTGCCTCTGTTTCAATTCTACAGGTGAAGGGAAGTACATTCTCGATCGTGGACTTCGGAGCCAGACCCGGCCCCGGATATACTAATACAGCGGCAATTCAGGCGGCCATTGACAGTTGCAGTAAAACCGGAGGAGGCTCCGTGATAGTACCTGCGGGCATTTACATAACGGGTACGTTCGAGCTCCGCAGCAATATCAACCTATACCTCGAGGCCGGAGCTGTACTCAAAGGCAGCAGCAATCTGAATGAATACCGTTCCTACATGGCGGAAAATGACGGACAGACTTACCATTACGGAATCATTTACACCCGGAAAGCTGAAAATGTGTCAATTACAGGATATGGGATCATTGACGGGAATGAAGAGGCATTTTTTGTATGGGATACCCCGAAGAAAATTGAATGGGGTGGAGTTCAGCATACCCGGCAAAAAGAACTTTTCCGGAAGGTCGTGTCAGGCATAGGTGACGGACCGGTTATGCCAAAAGACCGGCCACGCCAGATGATCATCTTTTCAGAATGCAAAAATGTTCTGGTACGTGATATTACCCTGAGAGGATCTCCTTTCTGGACACTGCATTTTGCCGATTGTGACGGAGTCATAGTAAACGGACTGAAAATCTGGAACAGTCTGGAAACTCCAAATAGCGACGGAATTGATGTTACTTCATGCTCCAACGTGAATATTTCTGACTGCGACATCAGGGCAGGCGACGATGCCATAGCCATTACAGGGTATGCCCGCCATTTTGAACTTCCAGGTTATGCAAATCTGCTCCATATTTCAGAAAACATCAATATTACAAACTGTCATCTTCAGTCGAGGTCAAGCGGCATCCGCATAGGGTTTCTCGATCAGAATACTGTTCGGAATATCAATATCAGCAATGTGAACATAACCGGGTCGAACCGTGGTATCGGAATCTTCCTGCGTGACGAAGGATCGTTGGAAAACATTATCATTTCCCAGGTACATATTGAAACAAGACTGCATACCGGCGACTGGTGGGGAAACGGTGAACCTGTGCACATTTCAGCCGTCAGAGGAAAAGATAATGGGAAGCTGGGCACCATCCGTAACGTTGTTTTCAGGGATATTTTCTGCCGGGGCGAATCCGGAATCCTTGTTTACGGTTCTGAGGAAAGCATTCCGGAAAATATCCGTTTCGAAAACCTGTATTTTGTCCTTTCAGAAGGGCCTCTGACTGCCACTGCAGGAGGAAACATTGATCTGAGAGGATGTCTGGGAGAAAAACAGCTTTTTTCAAGCGATGTGCCTGCCTTCTACGCACGTTATGTAAAGAATCTTCAACTATCTGACGTTACCATCATCTGGCAGAAAATTACCCAGTCATGGTTTACCCGGGCTTTGCAGATAGAACACTATCACGATTTGGTACTGAAAAACATTCAGGCAAACCCATCCCCTGCCAACCCGGGCTTAAAACCTGTATTTCTTTTGCAGGGTAAAGGATTACAACATAACCTGGCAGCGAATATGATGGAAGAAAGAAAATGATAAATTCCGGAGAAAAAGTCCCCCTGCTTTCTGGTCTTCCCTGCCTATTTACCCCAACCTGCTGATTTCTTTCAGGTTTTCGGGTTTCAGAATGGTTAACGATTTTTCGCGCAACTGAATCAGTCCGTCTTTCTCAAACGATTTGAGAATCTTTACTGTGCTTTCGGTTGAAAGTCCGGCAAATTCAGCAATGTCCTTTCTTGAAAGAAGAGGAAATACATCATGGCCTTCCCTGACAAGACTGTCAAGATACAGCAAAACCGAAGCGACCCTGCCGTTCATCTGAAGAAAAGCAACAGAGTAGAGGGCTGCCCTCAGCAAATTGTCAAAAGAATGATTCCTGGCACTAATATGCCATGCAAAGGAAGAATTCTGCCGGAGCACTTTTTCCAGAATGCCCGACTCAATCAGCAGAACCTGCGTATCGCAAAGAGCAGTGATGGAGTAAGGAAACTTGTTCTGACCAAACAGGGCAGAAATCCCGGCAAAGTCACCCGGAACCAAAACAGCCAGGTTAAGGTTTCTGCCGTTGTTCCCTTCGATAAATAACCTGGCGTAACCACTGATGATAAATAAGACAGATGAGGCAAAAAACCCCTGCTTGGTCAGATTTTCGCCACGATGAAAAAGGATCTGGGTTTTACCTGCCCTGATCAGCGCCACTTCCTCCTGACTGAGATCCTGAAAACAGGGAGCCTGTATCTCGCAGATGTATTCCTTGTCGGTTTCAGTTATCGCTTTCATCAGGAATCTTTTTCAGGACAAAGGTAGAACTAAATCAATAAAATAATTGTTTAATATCAATTGAAAGACGGTATTCTGCAAACCAATAATTCGCGGATAAACCGCTGAAACGGCCTACTTTTGTAACCTTGAATTTATACAAATATGCAAGTAAAACAAGAAACTTCCTGGCTGGGAAATATGAAATTCGACGCCCTTGTAAGCGGGCACCATGTGATTATGGATGCTTCCGAAGCGGCAGGTGGGGAAGATTCCGGTCCTCGGCCCAAGGAGCTTATGCTCACCGCATTGGCAGGTTGTACCGGAATGGATGTAGTTTCCATACTGAAAAAAATGCGCTCGGAACCCGAAAAGTTTTCCATTGAAGTAGTTGCCGAGAGTACAGAAGAGCACCCGAAACATTACACCAAAATGCACATTATCTACAAATTCCATGGGAAGAACCTCGACATGGAAAAACTGAAGAAAGCTGTCGACCTGTCGCAGGACAGGTACTGCGGAGTTTCAGCCGCTTACCGGAAGGCCATGGAACTTACCTATGAAATACAGGTTACCGAATAACTTAAATTTTTATCAATATGTTGTACACCAATTTAAATCACATCGAAAGTGCTGCTGAGCATCAGAAAGTAATCAGCGAAAATGAAAACGTAATGATCTGCTGCGGGCGGATGGGCCCCATGTGCATTCCCGTTTACGAAATCATGGAAGAACTGGAACCCCAATATCCGCATGTCAAGTTCTTTGATATGGAATTTGACAATCCCGATGCATACGTAATACGAAATGCTCCCGAATGCCGCGGATTTATGGGTTTACCTTTCACGGTTTACTACAAAAACGGAAAAATTGTAAAGGCTACATCGAGCATTCAGACCATGGACCAGGTAAAGGCCATTCTGAACCAGGAATTCGGAGTACCGGTAAATGCATAAAAAAGGTTAACGTACGATGAAAGCTGATACAAACTATGATGTGATCGTTCTGGGAGCAGGGCCTGCCGGATTAACGGCAGGCATTTATCTCTCCCGTGCCCGCATCAGGACATTGATTATAAATGAAGGAACCGTCGGCGGCCAGATGGTGCTGACCCATGAGATCGCCAATTATCCGGGAGTGGAGAAAACCAGCGGATATCAGCTGTCGGGAATAATGAAGAAACAAGCCAGATCCTTTGGTTGCGACATTATCGGCAATTCTTCCGTGAGCGATTTGCAGCTGGAAGGCGCGGTAAAATCTGTACGGCTTTCTGACGGCCGTGAGTACAAAGCATCAGCTGTTATACTTGCACCGGGAGGCCGTCCCCGCCAGCTTGGTGTACCGGGTGAAGAAACTTTCAGAGGGAAAGGCATTTCATATTGTGCCACCTGTGACGGGGATTTCTTTACCGGGAAAGAAATCATTGTAGTCGGCGGAGGAAATTCTGCCCTCGAAGAAGCTGTATCGCTAACAAAATATGCTTCCAGGGTAACAGTTGTTCATCAGTTTGATCACTTTCAGGCTTTTGAATATGCTATAGAAGAAGCCAGAAGCAATCCTTCCATCCGCTTCATTCTCAGTTCTACCATCGCAGCATTTCATGGAAACGAAAACCTGCAATCGGTCGATATAAAAAACCTCAAAACCGGGGAACTCTATAACATGCCGATCGACGGAGTATTCATTTTTATCGGATATGTTCCGAATACAGAGTTCCTGCGCAACCAGCAGATTTTGAATGAGCGCGGAGAGATTATCGTAAATGCTGATATGGAAACCGGTATCAAGGGTGTTTTTGCGGCAGGAGATGCTGTGGTCAAGCGGTTCCGTCAGGTTACCACTGCCGTAGGCGACGGTACGGTAGCAGCCCTTGCAGCGGCACAATATGTGCACAACCTCCGTCAGCTGGAACTTGCTGAAGCATAAAAAAACTGAAAATTTTAGCCATGAGTAAAACGCTGATTTTTCTTATTGTATTTGTTGTTTTGCTGGTTTTCTACATCCTCTTATCCCTCCGGAGGATGAAAAATATGCCGCTGGTGCCTTCAAATGAAAAAATCCGAATCCTTGATGACCGGAATTTCAAGCATCAGATCAAAAACGGCAAGGTACTTGTCGACTTCTGGGCTGCGTGGTGTGCTCCCTGCCGGGCGATGGCGCCGGTACTGAACGAACTGGCTGATGAACTCGACGGTACTGCCATTATAGGCAAACTCGACGTAGATAAAAACCGCGAAGCTGCTTCTGCTTATAAAATCCGTGGCATTCCTACCATGATTCTTTTCAAAAACGGCAAGGAGGTTGAACGGTTTGTCGGGGTGAAATCCAGGGATTTTCTGCTGAAGAAGATCCGGGAAGCATAGATAATTTAGGGAACGGGACTCGTGTTCTTTTCTCTTTTTGATTCACATTGCGCATAAAAACTGCGCAATGTGCCGCAAGGGCCGTTTCCACTGCGTTCCAGCGGGGTTTGCCCGGATACCAACGCGCTTTGGATTTACGTTCAGGAAAGAAATTCCTTTTCAGAAACGGAATTAAGCTCTTGCTCTGGCCCTTAGCAAGCCTGCGGGGGGACGTCCACGATTGGTGCGGGCTGAGGCCGGGTTGGTTATGGACGACAGTATGGGTACCTTCCGAAGAGGCCTCAGCCTTCAATCGTGGAGACTTTTTTTGGTTACTTTTTTGTGTAGCTGACAAAAAAGTAACTCAGGGTTCGGGGTGAAACCCCGCATAACCCTTTTCATAAAGACCCCTACCCTCATCCTTTATGCATGCATCACAGAAAATTAGTCCTTCACTAAATATTTTGCGGGTATTAAGGGCAAATCCCGACTTTGGCGTCGGGCCCTCTGCCGTAATTCTATGCATTCCGGCATTCACAACAGCCCGAGCCACCTGTTTTGCCTTGGCCAACGCAAATGTGGTTTTTGTTTAAATAAGAAATTCCTTTTCAGAAACGGGATTAAGCTCTTGCTCTGGCCCTTAGCAAGCCGGTGGGGGGACGTCCACGATTGGTGCGGGCTGAGGCCGGGTTGGTTATGGACGACAGTTTGGGTACCCTCCGAAGAGGCCTCAGCCTTCAATCGTGGAGACTTTTTTTGGTTACTTTTTTGTGTAGCTGACAAAAAAGTAACTCAGGGTTCGGGGTGAAACCCCGCATAACCCTTTTCATAAAGCCCCCTACCCTCATCCTTTATGCAAGCATTACAATGAAAATAAAGCCTTCACTAAATCTTTTGCGGGGATTGAGGTCAAATCCCGACTTTGGCGTCGGGCCCTCTGCCGTAATTCTATCCATCCAGGCATTCACAACAGCCTGAGCTACCTGTTTTGCCCTGGCCAACGCGCATGGGGTTTGCGTTCATAAATGAAATCCCTTTTGGGAATGAGACTTGGCTCATATTTGTGTTCTTGATCTTTGCGTTTCTTAACATGTTTAAAGGAAGCTTGTTTGAGAAAAATGGAACGAAAACAGCACGAAACCGTAAGTTTCGAACTCCAATATCCAT
>Ga0272448_1003333_pt1 | contig 19220 bp, 13 predicted proteins | sample YNPCB0191_FD_202220 | JGI IMG/M metagenome (GOLD analysis project Ga0272448, IMG submission 202220) | Hot spring sediment microbial communities from Yellowstone National Park, WY, United States - YNP-CB-019-1 | ecosystem: Environmental > Aquatic > Thermal springs > Hot (42-90C) > Sediment... | reverse complement strand
AGGTACACGCCCTTGTCCATGGCTGTATTATACGCTGGGGCGGCACGCGGTCAACCGACCAGGTGTGCCCAACGCGGTTTTGCCACCGAGGACGCCGAGCCCGCGGCGAACCAAGCAACCGCGAATCCACGCGAATGGGCGCGAATTTGCCCCAGCCCGCAGGGCTTCGTACCTCACCCCAAGCCTTCGGCCTCTCCCTCTCCGCGCGGAGAGGGGGAACGAGGGGGTGAGGTCGGCATGCCCGCGGGGCCAGACCCCAAGGGTCTCGGAGACCCTTGGGGTCTTCAGTGCCAGCCCAATGCTTCAGCGTCGGGCGTAATACCCTTCGCGTAGATTCGTGTTATTCGTGGATAGAGGCTCCCTCTGTGCCTTGGTGTCTCCGTGTGGGAACAATGCCCTACGGTTCGGCCTCCACGAACACCGGCGTGGAGCCGAGCAGGAGCGACAGCCCATCGCCCTGCACCGCGAGCCTTTCGGTCTTCGGCTCCGCCCGCCCGATGTCGGTGATGACGTGGGTAACCAGCGCCCGCGAAGCATCCAGCGGCACGCGGACCGACACCGGCGCGGGTTCGGCCTCGTCGGGGAAGCACAGCCGCCCCGCCTCGCGCCACAGGACGTAAACGGGCTTCCCGCGGACCGCGAAGCGATAGGCATACACGCCTTCACCCAGGTTCAGCCGCTCTACCGTGGTGTAGCCGGCCAGTTTGCGAATGGCGAGTTGGTAGGCGTAGAATACCGGAAGGGGCGACTGCACCTCCCACGCCTGCTTGAGGACGTTGAATCGGGCGTCCACCATCCCCTGGTAGCCCCAACTGCCGGTCATGCGGGGCGTCTGCGTCAGCGGGCTTTCCACGAGCCACGCCAGGTTCATGCCGGCGTATCCCGCGTGCATGGCGACGACGGTCTTTTTCACGACCTCGCGCGCTTGCAGCGCCCGCCACCACCGCACGGCCGCGTCGTGCTTCGGCGACGATGCATCCCGCACCGCGTCCAGCCAGCCCAGCGTGCGCAGCGCATCCTGCGGGCGGATGGGCGCGAGGGTGTAGAAGTCCTCATCCCTGGCGCTGGGCAGGAGTGCAGGCGCGCCCCGCGCCATGAGGAGCGACGACACCGGCAGCGCGTCGCCGATCCAGATGGGCTTCTCGTAGCCGTTCTTGCGCATCTCGGCGCGCAGCCACTCGGCCGTCGGGTACAGTTCGGTGTAGTCGCCGAGGGAGTGAATCTCCACGACATCAAACAGGTCAGGGTGGCGCAGCAGTTCGCGCACCTCGCTCATGGGGTGTCGCAGGGGGTTGTCTTTGGCGGCGCGCCGCTCAATCTCCTCGGGCGACGGGCTGCCGTCAAACACGTCTATCAGGAAGAAGTCCACCAGGCCCACGAGGGCTTCCGAATTGGCCCGCTTGATGGCGCGGTGGGCGGCAGCGAGAATCTTCAGGTAGTCGCCCGCAGTGCCCTCAAAGTAGCCCGTCCACTCTTCCACGACGGTGTAGTGGAGGATGGGAGCCCTCAGGCCGGGCATGTCTCGGTCGCCGTCCCCATCGTACCGCTCCACCAGGTTGAAGACGAACTCCTCGTAGTCGTCCATGTACTGGGAGTCGGGGATGTGATGAAGCCGTGTGGACGAGGCCCAGGCGTTGTTGGCGTTGGTGTAGACCTGGATGCGGAATCCGGCGCTCTGCCATTCGGCGACGATGCGGTCGGCGTCGCTCCAGTCATACACGTGCGAACCGGCGGCCGTGGGCGCTCGCGGCTCTATGGTTCCCCACGAGAACTGCTTGGTGGTGTTGGAGCGCGCCCACCCCGCGCCCAGTTGCGCGTATGTGGCGGCCAGCCCGCCGGGGAGCATGTACTCCACACCGAACGCGAACTCGCCGGTTGCGGGCGATGGGGTGGGCGACGCAACGGCGGTGGCGGCGGGCGACACGCGCGGCGTCTGGGTGGCCTTGGGCGCCGGCCCGACACATGCGGCGAGCAGCAGCGAGAGGGCGATGAGCGCGGAGCAGGCGAACTTTCGCATCGCGCATCCTTCCGGTGCGGCAACTGGCCGCACCTACTCCTTGCAACCCCGCGTTGCGGATAACGATACGATTCAGCGGGCGTAGCGGGTTACACGCACCAGCGTGAACTGCCGATCGTCGGTCGGCGTCCAGCCTTCGGCCAGCGCGCCGCGCACCAGCCCCCGCGCGTCCCACAGGTGCGCCTCCGACTCCACGAGCCAGACCGCCCGCCGACCCCGCAGCGCCGTCTCCAGTTCTTGCCGAACGGTGGCAACGGCCTTGCCGTCGTTGGTGTAGGGCGCGGAGATAGCCGCGTGCGGCGCCGAACAATAGCGCGCGAACACCGGCTCCACGTGCGGGATGAGGAAGATGACGGCGTCGTCGGCAGACAGGCGCGGGCAGACGTACCCCGCAGCGGCGCGCATGTCGGGCTTGATGGGCTGCGTCGCCTGCACCCACACGCCGCGCGCCGACACGACGAGGATCGCCGCCGCGGCCGCAACCCCCAGCCAACGGGCGCGGCGCAGCAGAGCGTCCACCCCCGCCGCCACCAGCAGCAGGAACGCCGGCAGCGTAGTGATCAGGTACCGCTCCACGAACAGCGGCGACCGAAGCGAGATGCCAAACAGCAGGGCGAACGGCACAGCCCACCACAGCGTGCAGGCGAGAACAGGCAGCCGCGGTGATTCGCCGTCCGCAGCCGCCGAACGCGAGAATCCCCACGCCGCCAGCAGGCACAGCAGGAACGGCACCAGCGCCCAGAACGTGTCCAGCGGCCGCACGCCCTCGCTGAAGCCGAACACGACGCTTGCCAGCGCCTGGCTCAACGGCACGAAGGGGTGGCCCGTGCGGAAGCCGGACAGGAGCGCGGGAACCTGCCAGGCGGCGAACGCCAGGCAGGGTACGCCGACCAGCGCCAGACTCGCCGCATACGCCTTCCATCGGGGCTTCCACCGCCGCAGTCCGGCGAGGAAAACCAGCGCGAACGTCGGAATCAGCAGGACGGCCAGATAGTGGACGAACAGCGAGGCGGTCGTGAGGAGCACGTATCCCGCCCAGGCCCACCAGGGGCCGCCGTCCAGTCCCCACCACAGCAGGGCGAAACTGCCCGCCGCCAGGAGCGCCACCCAGGCGTACATCTTGCCCTCTTGGGAATACCACACCGCGTAGGGGGCCACGGCGGCCAGGCCCGCAGCCAGCCACCCCACCCGACGGCCGAACAGCCGCGCCCCCAGGTGGAACATGAGCGGGACAAGCGCCGCGCCGGCCACCGCGGAGAACGCGCGCAGGGCGGCCTCGCCCTCCCCGAACCATGCCAGCCAGGGGCGAAGGGCCAGGTAGTAGAGCGGGCCGTTCTCGCCCGGCGTGAGGAACATGCGCGCCAGGTCGCTGAGGGGCTGCGTGGCGAAGCGGATGGCATCCACCTCGTCGCGCCACAGGCTTTGGAACCCGATGCGCGCCATGCGGACGGCGAAGGCGGCGATGGTCAGCGCCGCCAGCCACAGGCTCCCGCTTCTTGAGAAACGCGCCGTTCGCGCCACCGTTCTGGCTCACATGCGCCAGAGCGCGCCTTCGTTCGGCGCGCTCTGGGTGGAGATTCGCCGCGCAGCGAGGCTATTCTTCCGCGTTGGGCTTCTTGGGCGAGATCGCGATCACCACGAACAGTCCCACAATCACCAGACCGACGATGATCCACAGCACGGGCGTGGGGCCTCCGGCGGTGGGCTGTGGGGCGACGGTCGCGATGGGCGCAGGCGGCACGGGCGTAAACGTCGCCTGCTCCGGCGCCGGCGTCGGGGGCGGCGGGACCGTGGGCTGGCCCGGCGTTGTGGGTAGCGCCGGCGGCAATTCCCCAGGCGTGGGGAACGGCGTCGGCTCCACGTAGATGATGGTCGGCGTGCGGACTACAGTCGGCTCCTCCGTAACCAGGGGCGTGTCGGTGGGGCTTGGCCCTGGGGGCGAGATGGGCGACTGGAACAGCATGGAGGCCCCCGCGCTGCCCAGACTGCCCGCCAGGAGCGCCGCAAGGATCACCGCGCACGCCAGGAGCATCCAGGCAGATGAAGATTCCGGCAACTTGCGCTTGAGCAGGTTCATCGTTTCCCTCCGTGAAGCCCGGGCAACGCCCAGGGATCAGACCAGTTTTTCGCGCACGATGGCGCTCGCGTAGTCCATGATGGCCACAACCAGGGCAATGGCCCAGACCGCCGTGGCCGCCTGCCGATACTGGAGCAGGTTGATCCACTGGATCAGCAGGAAGCCGATGCCGCCGCCGCCCACCAACCCGATGACCGTGCTCATGCGCACGTTGATGTCCCAGCGGTAGATGGTGAACGCGATGAACGGCGGGATCATCTGCGGTACAACGGCGTAGGCGATGGTCTGGATACGGTCTGCGCCGGTGGCGGTAACCGCCTCAATCGGGCCGGGGTCTATGCTCTCAATGGCCTCGGAGTACAACTTGGCCAGGGCCGCGACGGTGTGCAGCGTAAGGGCGAGCACGCCCGCGAACGGGCCGATGCCCACCCACACCACGAAAATCAGCGCCCAGATGAGCGGCTCAATGGAACGCATGATGTTCATGATGGTGCGCGTGATGTAGTAGATGGTCGCGCTGACGGGATTGTGAATCATCAGGTTGCGCGCGCTGAGGAAACTGATGGGGATGGAGATGATGACGCCCAGCGTGGTGGCCATCAGCGCCAGGAATATGGTCTCAATCATCTTGTCAATGACCATGCGGAGGGTTACCGTCGCCCTCCAGGGCCCGGCAGGCACCGAGATGACCGCTTCCACTTCGTGGATTTCGTAGTCGGTGCCGCGCGCGTTGGGCACGTTGAAGGTGTACTCAAACTTCCCGTCGGCGTCGGTCTGAATGCCGCGGATACGATCCTTCATCCCGATGGGGTCCACCCAGAACAGGAGGCCCTTGGCGTTGGGCGCGAAGTTCTCGCCCCGAATGGCGATCAGGTCGCCGCGCTCGCCGCAGGTCCCGCCACGCGTGATGATGAGGCTGGGCTTGCCCGGCACCACCTCGGACGGAGCGGGCGGCGTGCCCGAGCAGGGAATCTGATACTTGGCGCGGGCGATCTGGTCGGTGGGCGTGCGCTCAAACAGTTCGGGCGTTACCAGGTCCACAAACAGCGGCTTGGCCCGAGGCGCATCCCGCACCAGGGCGTTCAGGTCAATCTTAGTGATCACCCAGCCGGTGGTGTAGGAGAGGATGAGCATGGCCAGCGCCGCCGCGCCCCACGAGCGGGTGTACCACGGGCGGGGCCGCACACGGACATCCACCACTTCCCGATATTCCGGCGGCGAGACTTCAATCCCCGCAATCCGGTCAACCAGGGTGCGCCCCTTGGGGTCCACCAGCGCCCAGAGGAACAGCACCAGCAGCGGCAGCGTTACCAGCGTCCACGTTTCAAAGCGAGGGTTGTGGGTATGCAGCCACCACAGGGCGATGTACACAGGGACCATGCCGACGGCGTTCAGCAGGGCGTGGAGCAGCCGCCTGAAAATGGAGACCTCTTTGCTCCCGTTCCGGCTGTACTCAAGGTTGCCCATACGCCCGCCAAGCGACCGCCCCAGGCTGCCCCAAAAGAGGGCCACCACAATCGCGGCCGAGATGACAATGGCCCACGGCACGTACAGGACGGGCTGGCCCGTGCTTGCTTTCACGGCTTCCTTGTACTTCGGCAACTGGAGCACCAGCAGCCGAACGGATGCGTACAAATAGCAGAGGGCTAACACATCGGTGAGAAGTCCGGTCAGGCGATGCCGGGCCACTTTGAATCGGCTGACGCCGCGCGCGACGATGATTTTGTCGCCGCGACGCAGGACCTCGTTCTGGTTTTCGCTCATCGTTGCTCTCCCCGTGCGAGAATGAACATCAGGCGATCTCCACTTCTATGGCCTCTTCGCCGTAGATTTCCTGGAAGCGCTGGTGGTCAATGTCTTTGGGCAAGCCGTCAAAGACGACCTCCCCGGCCTTGAGGGCGATGATGCGCGAACCGTAGCGGCGCGCCAGGCTCAGAAAGTGGAGACTGCAGAGGACGGTGATGCCGTCCTCTTTGTTGAGTTGCTCCAGGTATTTGAGCACCGAGTGCGAGGTGGCGGGGTCCAGGCTGGCGACCGGTTCGTCGGCCAGCATGAGTTTGGGCGCCTGCATGAGGGCGCGCGCGATGCCCACGCGCTGCTGCTGGCCCCCGCTCAGCGAATCGGCGCGGTTGTAGGCCTTCTCGCTGATGCCCACGCGCGCCAGGCTGGCCAGGGCGCGCTGGCGGTCCTCCTTGCTGAACTGCCCCAGGACGCTGGCCCACGTGTTCACGTAGCCCAGGCGGCCCGACAGCACGTTGGTCATCACCGAGGAGCGCTTGACCAGGTTGAATTGCTGGAAGATCATGCCGATATTGCGGCGAATCTCCCGCAGTTCTTTCGGCGAGGCCGCCGTGATGTCCACCCCGTTCCAGATGACTTTGCCGCTGGTGGGCTCCACCAGCCGATTGATGCAGCGCAACAGGGTGGACTTTCCGGACCCGCTCAGGCCGATCAGGATGACAAACTCGCCGTCCCTGACGGTGAAACTCACGTCGTGGAGCGCGCGGGTTCCGTCTTCGTAGATTTTCGTCAGGTGCTGGATTTCAAGCACATGCCCCCTCCTGGAAAGGAATCCGAGAATCGGCTGCCGTTATCGGATGATACACCATTTTGCCGCGGCCCGCAACCCGATTGCCGCTCTGCGTCCTTACCCCTTTGTGTCTTTGTGCCTTTGTGTGAGAACAATATCCCACACGGAGACACAAAGGCACAAAGAGGTTTTCTCCGTGCCTTTACCCCTTTGTGTCTTTGTGCCTTTGTGTGAGAACAATATCCCACACGGAGACACAAAGGCACAAAGCCTGCCCCTGTAACCGCGAATAACACGAATCCACGCGAATAGACAATAGCGCGCAGCCCCGGCGGGCATCCCGACGTGCGACGCACCTCCGAGGTGCGTCGCACGTAACCTATCCACGAATAACACGAAATGCGACCGAGTGTAGGGCAGGTTTCCATACCTGCCCCTGTAACCGCGAATAACACGAATCCACGCGAATAGACAATAGCGCGTAGCCCCCGGCGGGCATCCCGACGTGCGACGCACCTCCGAGGTGCGTCGCACGTAACCTTCCACGAATAACACGAATCTACCGAATAGGAAACGCGAGAGCGCTTCGGGGCTTTGCCCCCTCGCCATGACAGACGCCAACAACTGGACCTGAATCGCTGCGCGCGGGGCGCAGGGTCAGAACTGCTGGAGGATGACCGGCTCGGCGGTGAGGCGCTCGGCCACCTGGGCGAACGCCTGCGAGACGCTGGCCGTCGGCTGGGTCAACACCACCGGGCTGCCCAGGCGCGCGGCGCTGGCGCATTCCTCCGGCGCGCTGGGAATTACCCCCAAGAGGCCCAGTTCCAGGAAGTTGGAAATCTGCAGCGCCGACATCTCCGTGGCCGAGCGCGCGCGATGCACAATCAGCGCCCCGATGTTGCTGGGAGCAATCCCAAACCCCTTGAGCAGAATCAGGAGCATTTTGGCGGCGGCCAAGGATGTGGGGTCCTGCTCCGTAACCAGCGCGACGAAATCGCTGCGCTCCACCGCCTCGCGCCACGCAGGCGAGAAGGACACCGGCAGGTCCAATACCACCATCTCCGACGAGTAGCGCAGCGCATCCAGGATGGAGGAAACCATTGCCGGCGTCAGTTCCAGATACTCTTCCGGCTGCTGGGGGCCGGCCAGGACCTTCAACCCGCTGGCGTGCGACATCAACGCGCCGATAATCTCGCGGCCGGTGCGGGCGTCGCGCTCGCGGAACAGGCGCCCCAGCGACACACGCGGCCTCAGGTCCAGTTGCAGGCACGCTGTACCGAACGTGTTGCGCAACTCGGCCAGCACCACCCGGTGGCCGCCTTTCGCCAGCAGAACCGCCGCGTTCACGGCGGCCGTCGTCGTGCCAACTCCGCCCTTGGCCCCCACGAAAGCGAACACTCGGGCCTCTTGCGCCTCGGCGTAGGAAGCGCGGGTCAGGAGCGCCGCCACGCGCGCCACCAGTTCGCCCGGGTCGGCCGGCTTCACCAGGTAGTCGTCGGCGCCCGCGCGGAACCCGGCCACCTTGTCCGCCACCTGGCCCTTGGCCGTCAGCATGAGCACAGGCAGCCTGCGCGTTACGGGGTCGGCCCTCAACCTGCGGCAGACCTCAAATCCGTCCATGTCCGGCATCATGATGTCCAGAACGATGAGGTCCGGGTGCAATCGGCGCGCTTGGGCCAGGCCGTCCAGCCCGTTGGCAGCCGTCAGGACATCGTATCCTTCTTGTTGCAGGCTGTAGCCGATCAGCCGAAGCGCAGTGGGGTCATCATCTACCACGAGAATCCGCTTGGCCATCTGGTCATCCTCCTCACGAGCCTTTCGCATCGCCGTCGTCCGTCGGAATTCCTTGCACCGGCAGGGCAAAGGTGAACGTGCTGCCCTTGCCCAGTTCGCTCTCGGCCCAGATGCGGCCGCCGAGGTTCTCCACGATCTGCCGCGCAATGTACAATCCCAGGCCCACGCCCCCCGCCGTGCGCGTCTGCGAGGGCTCGGCCTGGAAGAATTTGTCAAAGACATGGGGCAGGCTTTGGGGAGGGATGCCCGTCCCCTGATCCTGGACCTGCACCCAGACCTCGCCCGACTTGGGCAAGCCGCGAACGATGACCACACTGCCCGACTTGCTGAACTTGATCGCGTTGCCGATCAGGTTCGCCATTACCTGCTTCAGCCGCACGAAATCCCCGATGACCTCGGGCAGCGGCTCGGCAATCTCCACGCGCAGCGCCACGCCGGCATTGGCGGCCATCCCTTCGGCATCGGCCGCCGCCTGCCGAATCAGGTCTTCCACGGGAACGCGCTCGCGCTTGAGCACCAGGCTACCCTGCTCTATCTTGGCAGTGTCCAGGATGTCCTCCACCAGCCTGCTGAGGTGGTCGGTCTGATCGCGAATGATGTTCAGGAACTCGGTGCGGACTTTGGGATCTTCCGCTTTGCCATGCAGGAGGAGTTCTATGAACCCCTTGATGTAGAACAGGGGAGTGCGCAACTCGTGCGAGACGATGGAGATAAAATCGGATTTCATGCGCTCCAATTCGCGCTCGCGCGTGATGTCGCGCACCAGGCGAACCTGCCCCATGGGGTTGTGGGCAAGGTCGCGCAACTGGGTCGTGTACACCATGACGATGCGATTGAGGGGGTCCGACAGGCTCACCTCCCTGCGGACGACAAACGGCATGTCCGACTCGTGCACGCTGTTGTACGACATGGCCTGCAACTGCTCCATGAGGTCGGCGGACGGAGCACCGATTTCCCAGAGCGCGGCCAGCCCAGGGTCGGACGATCCGCGAAAATCGTGGATGCTGCGGCCCAGCAGGTCTTCGCGCAGGATGCCCAAGATATTGCGCAGCGCGGGATTGCACGCCGAGATGCGGTCCTGCCTGTCCAGCACGAGCACGCCATCGGCCATGTTCTGGATGATGGCCTCGGTGTGCTGGCGGCGGGCTACCGATTCCTCAAATAGTTTTGCGTTCTGCACCGCCACGGCGATCTGGCGCGCAGAGGCCGAGAGGAGCGACGCGTCCGGCTGCTCAGCGCCGCTGGCGATTACCAGGATGCCCTCCACCTCGGCTTTGCTGACGAGGCCGGTGAGCCATGCCGAGTCCGCGCCCGCGGCCACCACGGCCTTGCGCAGACCGTCGGGCAGCACCTCCGGGGCCACCCGCGCAGGCCCCGGCGCGGAGACTTCCAGCACGGACGCGGCCAGAGACGGCGGCAGCAGGTCGGCTACGGCCTTGTTCTGGGCCGCGGCGGCAGCAGGCCACAACGAGCCGTCGCGCAGGAGATAGACGGCCCCCAGCGGCGAACCCACTGCCGCCACCAGTTCCGCCAATGCCCCCTGGAGCGTATCCTCCAGCGACAGCGATTCGGCGAGGATGGCGCCCAGGCGGTTCAGCGCCGCCAGTTCGGCGTTGCGCCGTTGGAGTTCGGCGGTGCGCTCCCGGACCTGGCGCTCCAGGTCTTCCTGGTAGCGGCGCTTCTGTTCCTCCAGTTCGCGCCGCGCGTCCAGGAGTTCTTTTTCTTTGATGGCGCGGCTGACCGATTGCCGCAGGATGTCCAGGGTGAAGGGTTTGGCGATGTAATCGTAGGCGCCGTGCCGAAGGCTTTCGCGCGCGCTCTGCAAGTCGGGCGCGCCGGTGATGATGATCACGGGGGCGTCCACGCCTTGCTCTTTGAGGTACTTGAGGATGTCCAGGCCGCTGACTTTGGGCAGGAGCACGTCCAGGATGATGGTATCGGGGGGGAAGGAAGGGAGAATCTGCGTAACCTCGTCAAAACTGCCCACGGCCTGCACCGTGTAGCCCTCTCTGGTGAGTATGGTGGACAAGGTGATTCGGATGCTTTCCTCGTCATCTACGACCAGAATACGCTTCACGACCGCACACCTCAAGCGCTCAACGGCAACTCCACCTCAAACGCAAAGCCCTCGTCGGTCTCGCGAAGGCCCAGGGTGCCGCCCAGACGGGCAACGTGCGCCCTGGCCGCGGCGTACAGCATCGCCTCGCGGCACAGCGGCGGGCCGTCGGTCTCCGCCCGACGGAGTTGCTCCAGGAACTGGGCAGGCGGTGGGGCGTCGGCGCGGGCGTCCACCACCACGCGGACGGCGGCGCTCTCCCCGCGGCGCATCGGCTCCGCGCTGACCTGCAGCGCGCGGAACGACCCGGCAGGCGACTGAAGCAGCCCAGAGCGCGCCGCCAGAATCAGCCCGAGCCACGTGAGCAGAAGCCGGGCGCTGTCCGCGACGACGCGCGCATCCGCGATGTCCAGGCGACGCTCAAAGGCGATGGCATCCTTCTCCAAGCGCCGCTGCACCAGCGCGCACGCCGCCTCCAAACTGCCGCGGATATCCTCGCTGACCGGCACATACGCGGCCTCGTGCGAGATCATCAGCAAGTGGTTGGCAAGGTTGCTGACTCGCCTCGCCTGATCCAGGGACTTCTGCAGGTAGGTCCCGGCCTCGCTCCACGACGGGAGGTCCATCTGCGCCAGTTCGGCATAACTCATGACGCCGGTTACCGCGTTGTTGATGTCGTGGGCGACCATGGCGGCAACTTCGCCCGCGCAGGTGAGTTGCGCCCAACGAAGGAACCGCTCGTGCTCTGCCGCGTCGTCGTTTGGTTCCATGGCTCTACCGCTTCCCTCTCTGACGACTATGCCGGCGATGGAGACGCCGACTTGCGTCGCTGATCCAGCCGCCGCCACACCCACTTGGTGAGTTCGGCGATGATGGCCGGGACAAACATCAGGGGCACGATGACCTCCCATTCGCGCAGGGTCAGGAACGTGGTGTCAAATATCGGATCCAGGAACGGCACGTAGATGATGATCATGATGATCGCCAACGACGCCAGCACGGCCCACTGCATGAAGCGGTTGCTCCAGATGCCGATGGAGATGAGCGGGTGTCGCTCGGAGCGGGACGTGTAGGCGCGGAGCAGTTCCGAGATGCTGAGGGTCGTGAACGCCATCGTGCGGGCGTGAACTTCGGAGCCGCCAAACCACATGCGCCCGATGAGGAACACGGCCAGCGTGGCGGCGGCAATGGCGATGCTCTGGGTGATGATCCCGATGACCATGGGGCGGTTGATGATGGGCTCGTTGACGGGGCGCGGCGGGCTGTCCATGATGTCCGGATCGCCCCTCTCCAGGCCCAGCGCCAGGGCGGGAGCGCCATCGGTAACCAGGTTGAGCACGAGCAGTTGAATTGCGCTCAGGGGCAGCCCCCAGTTGAAGATGGTCGCCAGGAAGACCACGAGGATTTCGCCCACATTGCACGACAGCAGGTAGTACACGAATTTGCGGATGTTGGAGTAGATGATGCGGCCTTCCTCTATGGCCGCCACGATGCTGGCGTAGTTGTCGTCGGTGAGCACCATGTCGGCGGTCTCTTTGGAGACGTCGGTGCCGGTGATGCCCATGGCCACGCCGATGTCGGCGCGTTTGAGGGCTGGCGCGTCGTTCACGCCGTCGCCGGTCATGGCGACAATGTGGCCGCGGCTCTTGAGGGCTTCCACGATGCGCACCTTGTGGTGCGGCGAGACGCGGGCGAAGACGTCAATCTCGTTCACCATCTCCGACAGTTCCTCGTCGGACATCTGCTCCAGTTCCACGCCGGTAACCAGTTGGCGGCCGGGGGTGAGCAAGTCCAACTGCCGCGCGATGGCCATGGCCGTGCGGTCGTGATCGCCGGTGATCATCACCGTCTTCAGGCCGGCGCTGCGGGCCACGTGAATGGCATCCCTGACCTCGGCCCGGGCGGGGTCTATCATGCCCACGAGGCCCAGGAAGGTCATGTTCCGCTCCACTTCGTGCATGCGGTCTTCGGGCGGGATGGCGTCCAAATGTCGGCGGGCCACGCCGAGGATGCGGAGAGCGTCGCTGGCCATTTGCTCCTGGACGCGCAGGATTCGCTCGCGGGCCTGGTCGGTCATCGGGTACACCTGGCCATCCTGCTCGTAGGAGTCGCAGAGATAGACGATGATGTCGCCCGCGCCCTTGGTAAACGCCACATAGCCGTTGGCGTCTTTGTGGATGGTGGTCATGCGCTTGCGGTCGGAATCAAAGGGGATTTCGGCCACGCGGGGGTACTGCTCTTCCAGGTCGCTTTTCCACAGCCCGGCCTTGGCCGCGGCCACAACCAACGCGCCCTCGGTGGGGTCGCCCACCATGCGGTACGTCTGCTGGCCTGCGGCGTCGGTGCCGCTGGTCTCCAGTCGCGAGTCGTTGCACAGCGCCGCGGCGAGCAGCACATCGCGTATCCCGCCCGGCCGCCGCACGTCCACCTCATGCCCGTTCTGCCGAAACTCGCCCCTGGGGTCGTACCCCTCGCCGGTTACGGTGATGAGTTCGCCGTCGCTGTACACGCGCACGACGGTCATCTCGTTCTTGGTGAGCGTGCCGGTCTTGTCCGAGCAGATGGTCGTGGCGCTGCCCAGCGTCTCCACGGCGGGGAGTTTGCGGAGCAGGGCGTGCCGCCGCACCATGCGCTGCAACCCTAGCGCCAGGCAGATGGTAACGACGGCGGGCAGACCCTCGGGCACGGCAGCGATGGCCAGGCTGATGGCGGTGATGAACATGGTCAGCGGGGGGATGCCCCGCGCCACGCCCACGCCAAACACGATGGCGCACACCACAAGGGCCGCGATGCCCAGCCACTTCCCCAATTGATCCAGTTTGATTTGGAGCGGTGTCGGCTCCTCCTCAAAACTCTGGATCATGTCGGCGATGAGGCCGATTTCCGTGTGCATGCCCGTGGCGACCACGATGCCCCGCCCGCGCCCGTAGGTTACCAGAGTGCCCATGTAGGCCGAGTTGTCGCGGTCGCCGAGCGCCAGGCCGCGGTCCAGGACGACTTCGGCGTGCTTCACCGCGGGCGTGGACTCGCCGGTGAGCGAGGCCTCGTCTATGCGCAGGTTGACGCTCTCCACCAGACGCAGGTCGGCGGGGACATAGTTGCCCGCCTCCAGCACCACCAGGTCGCCGGGCACCAACTCCCGGGCGGGGATAGTGATGAGCCGCCCCCCGCGGATGACGTGCGCCTCGGGCGCCGCCATGCGCTTCAGGGTCGTGAGCGCCTCCTCGGCGCGGGACTCCTGGACCACGCCCAGGATAGCATTGAGCACCACGATGGCCAGGATGGCCGCCGCGTCCACGTACTCGCCGATGAAGATGGAGATGAGGCTGGCCACGATGAGGATGATCACCAGAAAACTAGTCAGTTGCTCCCAGAGGCGCTTCCAGAAACTGGGGCGGGGCTTCTCGGAGAGTTCGTTGTACCCGCACTCCTTGAGGCGGGCCGCCGCCACTTCCGGCGACAGGCCCGAGGAAAGGCTCGTCCCCAGCGCATCGGCCACAGCGCCGATGGGTTGCGCGTGCCAAATGGGCGTGCCGTTGGGATCGCACGCAGTCTCGTTATTCGCTGTCATCTATCCGACTCCCGTTGCCCCCGTTTGCGGGGCGGTTATGGTCTCGTGCGGATTGCAGGTCTGCGCGACGGCTGATGCCGCCTCTTCGCATACCCCCGGCGCGCCGGGGGCGCGGGCAGCCCTGCCGCAGCATATTCCATTATACCTTAGCGGGCGCGGTTGGCAAGTTCGCCATCGGCCAGGACGCGGCTCCGAGGTTCGCGGATGCCCATTATGCGAGGGCGCGCCGCTCAACCCGAGGCCCACGGGGACTGCTGTCCGCGCGCTATCGCCAGGCCCTACGGGTTTTCCAGCGCGGCGAGTTCCGCCAGCCTGGACCAATCGTAGTTCTCGCGCCACAGGAAGTAGGCGCCAAGGACGAAGATGGGGACGTACACCAGGGCGTGAAGCACGATCCCGCAGGCCAGCGCCAACGCGGGATCCACCCCGTAGAGGCCCAACGTGAGGACGCAGAGGTAGTGGAACACCCCGATTCGCCCGGGCGACGACGGGACGATGATGCCGATGTTCAGGATGGCCAGCAGAAGCGGCGCGGCCGTCCACGGCAGGCGCAGCCCGAACGCCCAGAAGGCCAGCAGGTTGGTGAGAATCATGAGCGCCCAATTGCCCGCCGACCAGCCCCAAAGGATCAGGTTCATCCGCAAACTCTTGAGCGGCCGCAGGCTCAAGGCGGCGCGCTGCAGGGCAGCCATCACCCCCATGCGCCCCAGCCACGAGTCAGGCCCCGCCACCCGCACCACCCAGGCGGGCAGGCGGCCCTCCCACCGCGACAGCACCGTCATGGCCGCCAGCAGCGCTACCATCCCCCCGCTCACGACGAGCGATGACCCCTTGACCCAGGACGGGAACGGCATGAAGATAGACGTTACCAGCACGACCAGCAGCAGCATGAGGCTGTCCAGCGCCTTCTCAAGCACCACGGTGCCGAGCGCGTAGGCGGCGCTGATGGCCTCAATCCGCGCCAGCAGGTAGGCCCGCGCGATCTCGCCCAGGCGCGCAGGCAGGGCCGCGTTCACCATCTGGCCAATGTAGATGACGCGCAGCAGTTTTCCGAACCGCCGCGCCGTGTGTTCAGGGTAGAACAGCGCCTTCCAGCGGGCGGCTTTCACCCCCTGCGTCGCCAGAAACGCCCCGAGCGCCGCGCCCACCAGCCACGGGTTCGCCTGCCGCAGGGCGTCCCACACCTCGCGCAGGTGCACCTGCCTGAAGGCCAGCCACAAGAACAGCAGGCTCAACAGCGTGCCCAGGATCAGCGTGATGGTCCGTCGCGTGCGGTTCGGTTTCGCGGTGCGAATGGTTGCCTCCTCGCGCTCCGAGCGTCTTGGGGTGCGCAACAGCGACGCATTGTACCTTCGGGCCGCGCGGGTGTCAAAAGCACCTGGAACGCGCCACGGCCCGATTTGACAGAAGCCGCCGCCTGCGATACCCTCACCTACCACTTGGAGGCAGGAGGCCATGAGGTCATCTACCCACAGACGGCCGCTGGTGGCGGCCATCCTTTGCATCGCGCTGCTTGCCGCTTGCAGCGCCGCATCCCGACCGTCGGCGACGCCCACGCCCTGGCCCACCCCCACGGCGACGGCCACGCAGGCCCCGCCCACGGCCACGCCTGCCCCCACGTGCACGCCGTGCCCGTCGCCCGTCCCCACGGCCACGCCCTTGCCGACGCCTACGCCAACGCCGTGGCCCACGCCCGACGGCATCGCCCGCACCGCCTACGTGCCCATCCTCATGTATCACTACATCTCCGTCCCGCCGAAGGGCGCGGATGCGATCCGCCGCGACCTATCGGTGTCGCCCGCCGCCTTTGAGCAGCAACTGCGCTACCTCAAGGAGAACGGCTACCAGTCCATCAGCCTGCACGATCTGAACCGCCACCTGCAACGGGGCGACCCGCTGCCCCCCAAGCCCGTCATCCTCACGTTTGACGACGGGTATCGCGACAACTTTGAGAATGCGTTCCCGCTGCTGGTGAAATACGGATTCACGGGGACGTTCTTCCTGGTAACGGAACCGATTGATCGGGGCGACGAGGCCTATCTGACCTGGCCGCAGGTGGTGGTGATGAGCCAGATGGGGATGGACATGGAGCCGCACACCTACACCCACCCCGACCTCACCAACAAACCGGTGGACTACATCGTGTGGCAGGTGGTCGGTTCCAAGGAGGCCATTGAGGAGCGCACCGGCAAGACTTGCCGCTTCTTCGCCTATCCGTCGGGGCAGTACGATCAGACCGTCGTGGACGTGCTGAAGTCGGCTTACTTCTGGGGCGCGGTGGTGTCGCAAGGGGGCGCGACGCACACTTCCGACGGCATGTTCCACCTGCGGCGGGTGCGGATTCGCGGCTCGGACACATTGGAGCAATTCGCCCAGAAGTTGATCTGGAATTGGTGAGATGTTCTTTGACGCGCTCACGCTTGCGGCCGTGGTGCAGGAGATTCGGGCGCGCGCGTTGGGTGGGCGAGTCCAATCCGTGGTGCAACCCGACGGGCTGACCGTGGCCCTGGAACTGTACGCGGGGCAGTCCCGCCACGACCTGGTGCTCTCGGCGCAGCCCTCCCATCCGCGCGTCCACTTCGCCGCCGACAAGCCTCGGCGCGGCACGGAAGCGCCTTCTCCCCTGCTGCTCCAGATGCGCAAACTTCTGGTCGGCGCGCGGCTGGCCGACGTGCATCAGCCCGCCTGGGAACGCATCCTGCACCTGCGGTTTGAGCGCGGGGGCGAATCCCTCACCCTCATCGCCGAGATCATGGGCAAGCACAGCAACATCGTCCTGGTCTCCTCCGATGGCGTGATTCTGGAATGTGTCAAGCGCGTGGGGCCGGATGTGAATCGCTACCGGGTGGTGCTGCCCAACCGCGCCTACGTGCCCCCGCCCGCGCAGAACCGAGTCCCCCTGCCCGAATGGAGCGAGGAGCGACTGGCGCGGCTGCTCCAGGAGCGCGCCGACACGCCAATAGAGCGGGCGCTCGTGGGCGCGGTGCAGGGGCTTAGCCCGCTGGCGGCGCGCGAGGCGTTGGCGCGGGCGGGCAGCGCGGACCCGCAGCGCATCCTGCGCGAACTCGCCAACCTGTTCGCCCCGCTGGAGACCGGAGACTGGACGCCGAGCGTGGGCATCCAGGCCGAAACCATCGTCGCCTACGCCCCCTACGAACTCACCCACCTGGGCGAGTGGAAGCCCGCGCCGTCCATGAGCCAGGCGATTGAGGCGTACCGCGCCGCCCAGGAGACGGCCGACCCGTATGCGGCGGCGCGGGCGGCCGTGCGAAGCCTCATCGCCGACGCCGCCCAGGCGCTCGCCCGACGCAGGCAGGCGCTGGAGCGCGAAGCGATGTCGCAGGACGAGATCAACCGCCTGCTGGAATGCGGCCAGGTCTTGCTCAACCACTTGGGCGAACTCCGCAAGGGGCAAACCCGCGTTACTCTGCCTGGGCTGTCGGGCCAGGAGATGACCATTGACTTGAACCCCGACGAGACGCCGTTGGAGAATGCGCAGCGCTACTTCAAAGCGTACCACAAAGCGCGCAGCGCATCCGAGGAAGTGCCGCGCCGCCTGGAATCGCTGGCCGCGGAGGAAGCCTACCTGGCCCAGTTGAGCGCCGACCTGGCGCTTGCCTCGTCGCGGCCGGAGATAGAGGAGGTGGCGGCGGCCCTCGCCGAGGCCGGCTACGCCCGCGAGCGCCCGGCGCCGCGTTCCCGACCGCGCCCCGCAAGGCCGATGACCTTCCGCTCCCCGGACGGGTTCGCGGTGCTGGTGGGGCGCAACAGCCGCCAGAACGAAGAGGTTACGTTCAAGATGGCCTCGCCGGAGGATGTGTGGCTCCACGTGCGGGGGCTGCCTGGGGCGCACGTGATCATCCGCAGCGGCGGGCGCGCTGTGTCGGAGCCGGCGCTGACCTTCGCGGCGCGACTGGCGGCCTACTACTCAACGGCGCGGGGCGAGCCGTCGGTCCAGGTGGACTGGACGCTGCGGAAGCATGTGCGGCGGATGCCCGGCGGCAGGCCCGGCCTGGTAACGTACTCCCATGAGCAGACGCTTGTGGTTCCGGCTTCCCTGCCGGAAGACGCAGCCCAGACCTCGCCGTAGCCGGTCCGGTTCCATTTTGTGTTGGTGAGCAAGGAGCAACGCACTTCCGGATGGGCGTCGCTCCTGTACCCATGCCGCGGCCAACGGAGTTCGGAACCGAGTCCCGTATCCCTCCGGAAAAGCAAAGCACACCCATATCGCAGGGTGTGCTCCCCGATGAACGGCCCGATGTGCGTTGTGGTCAGCGCCAGGGCACTCGGCTATTCCACCTTGATCTGGGTTCTCTTCTTGGGGGTCTCCTCGGTGCGCTCAATGGCGGCGTCAATGAGGCTGCGGTAGGCCAGGAGCGCCTCTTTCCGCGCGGCCCGGATGTGCTTGTGGAACTCCTCCGGGAAGAGGGTCCTCCGGCTTCGCCGAATGCCCCGGATGCCCTCGCGCACCCAGTCCTCAAACACGAATTCCTTCTCTCTCGCTTCCGTCATGGCACCCACCTCCATGCTGTTCAGGCACCTTACCGACGACTCTATTATACTCCAAGAACCCCTTTTGCGCAAGGGCTGGCGGCTATCCGAAGCATTACGCCCGAGGCTGAAGCATCGGGCTGAAGGGGCGAAGCCCTGCGGGCTGGCGTCATCCACGAATCACACGAATCTACGCGAAGGGCAGGACGACGCATCCGCGGGCGGAGAGGGGGCGGCCGAAGGCTGGGGGTGAGGGGCGGAGCCCTGCGGGCTGGGGGCGGATTCGCGTCTGTTCGCGTGGATTCGCGGTTCCTCGCCGCCCGACGCTGAAGCATCGGGCTGAAGGTGCGAAGCCCTGCGGGCTGGGGGCGGATTCGCGTCTGTTCGCGTGGATTCGCGGTTCCTCGTCGCCCGACGCTGAAGCATCGGGCTGAAGGGGCGAAGCCCTGCGGGCTGGGGGCGGATTCGCGTCTGTTCGCGTGGATTCGCGGTTCCTCGTCGCCCGACGCTGAAGCATCGGGCTGAAGGTGCGAAGCCCTGCGGGCCCACGTCCGGCTGTAGATAAAATGGAAGGGCTGACGACCTTGTTGTACAATCGCGGGTTAGCGGAGCGTTCCACCCTATCCGCATACAACTTATGGCATTTTGCCAAGGAGGTCAGCCCGATGAGTATTGTATACTATG
>Ga0272448_1003331_pt1 | contig 19227 bp, 13 predicted proteins | sample YNPCB0191_FD_202220 | JGI IMG/M metagenome (GOLD analysis project Ga0272448, IMG submission 202220) | Hot spring sediment microbial communities from Yellowstone National Park, WY, United States - YNP-CB-019-1 | ecosystem: Environmental > Aquatic > Thermal springs > Hot (42-90C) > Sediment... | reverse complement strand
ACCCCCACAGGGCAAACAGATGCTCATCTTCCAGGGCGCTGCGTTGGGCTAGGGTGTAGTCGGCTTGGATTTCCAGCTCGGCCAAGGCCTTCTGCATTTGCGGCACAAGATGGGCCAACTGATGCAGCCGGTCCATATCTTGGTGCAGACCGGCATCGATTTGGGCGGCTTCGGCCCGAATGCTGGGGGCGTCCCGGCTCGGCCAGGGCACCGGCTCCGCTTCCGGCGGGAGGTATTCGGGGTCCTGGCGTCCGGCCACGGCAATCCAAACCCGTCGGCCTGGCAACTGGGCTGCCACTTCCACACACTCCGCCCGAACTTCGGAGACGGCCCGAGCGGGCATGGCGTAAAATTGGACCTTCACGCCCGCCTCCTGCAAAGCGGCCAATTCCGAAAGCCGAATATTCCCCCACAGAGCGATCTGTTCCAGTTGGTGATAGAGGGCCGACAAACGGCTTCGGGCTTCGGCCGAGCGCCGCTGAATATCCAAGACCTCCTGAGCGGCCTGTTCCGGCGCCAGCTCCGGCGTCGCTCCGCGGGGGGGAATGCTGCTTAGGATTTGGATCGCTTGCCGGAGCGTTTGCAGCCGACGGCTCGCGGCTTCATCTAAGGTCGCCTTGGCTGGATCGGCGGGCATCACATGGACCACGCCCAGGTCCCGCAATGCATCCAAAAGCACCTGCCGATCTGCGGATCGGGCGATCAAATACACCTTTTGCATCGGAACGATCATGACCGGTCCTCCTCCGCAGAGGGATCGTCGGGAGCTTCGGAATCCAACGATGTTGGGCCGATCGATTCTGGCGGTTCGGCCACGGCGGTCAGCGTTTCGGTTTCGCCGGGCTGGGTGGTATAGGTTTCGGAGAGTTTCTTTTTGGCCATTTTGCCTCGGCCCACGGCGGCGGTCATTTCGTCGCCCAGTTTGATGCGGATGCGTCGGATGGCGTCTTTGGCAAAAGGAATCATGACTTTCTCAAAAAGGTTGACCCGTTGAATGATTTTCGTTAGTTCTCGCTGGAGGAGCCGCTCTTGTTCCAATAAAAGATCCACCTTCGCTTGGCGTCGGGTGCGTTCGCGCAGATCGGCCAGTGCCTGATCCACCCAAGCCGGCGTAGCAAACAGACTGTACTGCGCCGGGGGAAAGATCACCTCTTCCAAAACCGGCAAACGTACCCCGGCCACATTGGTCTGACTGGTGCGGACTTCAGCCGGTTGGGACCATTGTCGCAACGGCACGCCCGCCCGATCGGCCAAAAGCTGTTCATACTGACGGAGAGCGGCGTCCATCTGGTCCCTCGCTTGTTCGGCTTCCCGTCGCTCCTGGACCACCGTGCGAAGCGTCAATTGCAGTTGTTGCTGCTTGAGCTTCAAGGTGGGCAGATAGCGTTCGTACCGGGTCAGGGCGTCCCGGTATCGTTTCAGTTCAGGTCGGGTGAGTTTGATCTTTTTCTGAGGCATGGTCGATGCTCAATCGCCCAAAAAGATCATGCAGGTACCAGTTGTTTGGAATCGTCTTTTTTAGCCGTCTTTTCCTTGCCCATTGGGGCCGTACTGATGCGTGGCTTCGGCCAGTGTTCGTCGATTAGCGCCCGGCGGATACCGGTTTCCGCCGGTTCGAAGCACTCGGCCAAAATGGCCCAGCACCGATCCAAGGCCTCGAACAGGGGGATATTGACGGCCAAGTCCATGATCCGCTCTTCAAAGAGTTCACCATATTTAAGGAGCTTTTTATCCCATTCGGACATTTCGAAGCCCATATCGCGTTTTTCTCGGCTTTCCCGGCAGAGAGCGTAAAGTTGGATACAAGCGTCCATGATGGCACGATGATCATTACGGGTTTTCCCGTTGACTTGTTGTTTGAGTCGGGAGAGGGACCCGAACGGTTCGATCCGGCCGTTCCGAAGGTAAAATTGTCCTTCGGTGATATAGCCGGTGTTGTCGGGCACCGGGTGGGTGACATCGTCGCCGGGCATGGTCACACAGGCCAGGATGGTCATAGAACCTGCGCCTTCCAAGTCAACGGCTTTTTCATACCGGCGGGCCATCTGGGTATAGAGGTCGCCCGGATAGCCGCGGTTGGAGGGAATCTGCTCCATGATGATGGAGATTTCTTTCAGGGCGTCGGCAAAGGCGGTCATATCCGTCAGGAGCACCAGGACTCGTTTGCCTTGCAAGGCGAATTGTTCGCCGACCGCCAAACACTGGTCGGGGACCATAAGGCATTCGACCACCGGATCGGCTGCGGTGTGGATGAACATGATGGTTCGGCCTAATGCGCCGCCTTCCTCGAAGGTGCGACAGAACTTCAGGTAGTCGTCGTGCCGAAGGCCCATGCCGCCCAGAATGATGATGTCGGCGTTGGCTTGCATGCCGATCCGGGCCAGCAGCTCGTTGTACGGTTCGCCGGCCACGGAAAAGATCGGAATCTTCTGCGATTCCACCAACGAGTTGAATACGTCGATCATGGGGATGCCGGTATGGATCATCTTGTCCGGCATGTGGCGCATGACCGGGTTGACCGGCGGGGCGCCGATCGGAATTCTCCGGCCGGTGGGCATGGGCCGATCATCCCGAGGTCGGCCCGATCCGTCGAAAACCCGTCCAAACAGGTCCTCGGAAAAAATCACCTCCATCGGTCGCCGGAGGAAACGGACTCGGTCGTTATTGGATACGCCTTGAGAACCGGAAAAAATCTGCACGCTCACGTGCTGGCCTTCCAGCCGAATCACCTGCGCCAGCGACTCCCCATGAGCCGACTCGATCACCGCCAGCTCATCGTAGCCCACGCCAGTGGCCTGCACAGTAACCACATTTCCGGCAATGCGTCGAATCGCATCAAAGTATTTACGCATGGCGACGCTTTCCTTTCGTAGCTATGAACTCATCAATGGCTCGGAGCCATCGGTCGTATTCTTCTGTTCCTTCAGCCGCATAGTTCCAGTTGCGGAACAGATCGGATATTTCAAACATGACGCGTCGGGCTTCCGCTTTGTCCTGGACGAGCAATTCGGTATCGATCACTTCCATCGCCTTGCGGAAGACGAACTTCTGTCGATGGGCCGGCGTGGCCCCATCCACTGGGTCAAACGCATTCTGCTGCAAATAGCAGTTATCAAAGAAATCCGCCTTCAGAGCGATGATAAAATCTTCCAGCGAAGTGCCCTCTTCACCCACCACGGTCATCATTTGCCGGACTTCATTGCCCTGTTGCAAAATCCGACGCATCTTCAGCATGTCGGCCTGCGGGATGATGCCCGGATATTTGCTCCAGGATTCCAGCGGGTCGATGGCCGGATAGCGTCGGGCGTCGCTTCGGGCCCGGGAAAGTCCGTGAAACGCGCCGACGACTTTCAGGGTACCTTGGGTAACGGGTTCTTCGAAGTTGCCGCCCGCCGGGCTGACCGTACCACCAATGGTGAGCGAACCGACCCGGCCGTCGTTCAGTTCGATGGCGCCGGCCCGTTCGTAGAAGGCGGCAATTCGGCTTTCCAAATAGGCGGGGAAGGCCTCTTCGCCGGGGATTTCCTCCAATCGGCCCGATAGCTCCCGCATGGCCTGCGCCCACCGGGAGGTGGAGTCGGCCAGCAGCAACACGTTCAACCCCATCTGGCGATAGTATTCCCCGATCGTGGCGGCCGTATAAACGGACGCCTCCCGGGCCGCCACCGGCATGGCCGACGTATTGACGATGATCACCGTCCGCTCCATCAGGGTTCGCCCGGTCCGAGGGTCGGTCAGTTTGGGGAAATCCCGGAGGGTTTCCACCACTTCACCGGCCCGTTCGCCGCAGGCGGCAATGATCACAATGTCGATCTCGGCGTGCCGGGAGGTGATCTGCTGCAGGACGGTTTTGCCGGCGCCGAACGGCCCAGGAATGCAATACGTGCCGCCCCGCACCACCGGAAACATCGAGTCGATGATCCGCACGCGGGTAACCAACGGCTCTTCCGGCATGAGCCGCCGTCGGCAGACCATCAACGGCCGTTTGACTGGCCAGCGCTGCTGCATCGAGACCGAATGGAGCTTGCCGGTCCGATCCCGTAACATGGCAATTTCCTGAGCCACCGTGTACCTGCCGGGCGGGGCAATCTTTTCCACCACATACTTGCCCCGCCATCCAAAAGGAACCATAATGCCGTGCTCGAATATGCCTTCCGGCACGCTCCCCAACGTGTCAGCCGCTTGCACCTCCTGGCCTACAGAAACTTTCGGCGTAAATTCCCAGGCTTTTTCCGCTGAAAGAGCCGGCAGGTACATGCCCGGCCGGAGGAAGTACCCGACTTGTTTGGCCACCTCCGGCAAGGGATTCTGCAAACCATCGTAAATCTGACCCAAAAGCCCCGGGCCCAAATCCACCGAAAGCATCTGCTCGGTCAGTTCCACCGGGTCGCCCACTTTCAGGCCGCGAGTTTCTTCAAAGACCTGCAAGTCGGCCACTTGGCCCCGCACGCGGATCACTTCACTCAGAAGGCGCACCCCATCCGAACGAATGCAATAAGCGACCGAGTTTTGCACGACCCGGCCTTCGGCTTCGACGATCACCAGGTTTCCATACACGGCCAGGATTTTGGCGTTTGCGGTTTTGGGGACGGCTTGTTGGACTTGGGTTGCCATAGGTTTTCTCAGCTCTGTGAAAAAGGGGTTAGGACAATCTGGATTTGTCTGCCCACCTGCACGGTAAAGGCAAAGCGGAGTTCAAAACCTCAAGGAGATCGCCTCCCGGGTTAAGTTTTTGCCCCTGTTGCGGCGGCCTCCTCACTGCTTCTCCGCCACTGCGTCAGGAGCAACACTCGCAGCGCATAGACCAACAGTTCGTCTTCCGTAAAACTAAACCATGCTTCATGGGCTCGGCACCAATCCCATCGGTTTCTGAGGACCACGCGCCAACCGGCCAGCGGCGTCGGGGCCGAGGCCCATTCTCGGAGCATGTCGGTAAAGTCGGCCTCTGGATCAGCCAGTTCCTGCACCACGAAATAATCGGTCGGTTCTAACCCTAGGCGTTTGGCCCGCTCCTGGGCCAACGCATTCCGCAGGGCCACCTCCATCCGGACCCATCGGGCCATAAAAGGAGAGCCTTCCTTTTGGGCCACGGCGGCAATATGCCGAAAATAGGCCGCCCAAACCTGATCGGTCTGCAAAGCCCGAGGGGAAGTCTCCGACGGCTCTTCCGGAGGAATCAAAAACTCCGGCAGAGGGGCTTCGTTGCGAATCTGAGCCAGTTGGAGCACCGCCGGCTCGATCTCTTGCACTTCGCCGGCTAAAAAGGCCTCCCGTTGCAGCAGGTCGTCCGAAAGGAACACGATCCCGACCAGACGACCATACCGGCTGGTAAGCCCAAGCTGATCCAATAGCTCCGCAAAGCCCATCGGCGGGGCCGTGCCCAGCTCCCCTAATGCCGGTAACGAAGCCAATAAATAGTAAAGGTCTCCAGCCATCCGTACCCCTCAGCGCCGTAAGGAGTTTTCACGCTCTGTTTCCTGCCAACATCCGCTCCGAAAGAAGCCAACGGGTCGGAGATATTCCCCCCTTTCCGGAGGCGATGATGTTTTTAGGCCACCGACGACGGCACAGCAGAACGAGGCTTTGCCGTCTCTTCCAAAGCCGACTGAAGTAACTTCTGCACCTCCGAAGACACCATCTCCAAGAGGACTTCGACGACGGATTCCGGCGTCACCTTGATCGTGCCGCCGGAAAGTCGATATTCAAATCCCGCTCCGGTTAACGCCCCATGCAACTCGACGCTCAGTTCCTGAGGACAGTCCGGATTATGGAAGGCCCCGATAGCCCACTCGCTCAGTCGGCGTCGGATCGGCTCAGAAAGGTTGATCGTGATCACATCCTCTTGCTCGGCGTCGGCTTTGGCATATTGGCAGACAATCTCTCGGATCAAATCCCGCAACAACCCCTCATCCTGAAGGTGAGTTTCCGCTGCTTGGAGCAGTACCTGCTGGAGGCCCTTTTCTAAAGCCTCTCGAAGTCGATGGATCGTATCTCGGGCGGCCAGTTGGAGTTCGGTTTGGGTACGGGCAAGGATTTTTTCCCGTTCGGCTTGGGCGGCGGCGATGATGCGTTGGGCCTCGGCCTCGGCTTCTCGAAGCCGCTGAGCCGCTTGCTCCTCCGCCTCCCGCCGAATCGCTTCGGCCGCCTGACGACCTGCCTCCACCCCATCCGCTTTTAGCCGTTCCACAAAGGATTCTAAAGTAGCTCCCATGACATCAGTCCCTCTGCACTATGGAAAGTTCTCCTTAAAAGTCTTGAAAAAGCGATCGGCTTATTCCTCGAAGGAATTCGCCCTTCTACTCTTACTCTAAGCGAAACTCTCCCGATTCCATTTCGTCCTACGCTATCCTAGCTTCTAGCCAATCGGGAAAGAGAAAAATTTTCCTAGGTTTTTCTTCCTTGGAAACAAGCCTCCCTAAAGGGGGGTTAACCGCCCTTTTTGATAGGATACAATCCTTTTTACAGCGTGGTTTTTTTTTGCAACTTATGGGGGAATAGTTACCCAACCGTAATAGGTAGTCCTTCTCCGCCTTTCTATGGTTTTTCGTGCTTTCCTTTCCATTCCAATTCCTGAAGCTCAGGTTTCCGATAGGGGAATTCCACCCATGCCCGGAGACAGTTCCCTCTTTTCCCTCTTTTTGTGGAAGGAGAGCCAGATACTAGAGGGGAATGATCTAACATCTTCGGGGGGGCAAAACCTTTTTCCGTCTCTCCAGGGCTGCTCGCCAAAAGAGCTACAAAATATTATAGAATATCACATCCCTTAAATGCAGAAAAGCCCCAGAAAGGAGTCTCTCCCATGACCGATCGTATTCCCATGACCCGCACCGGCTACGATAAACTCAAGGCCGAACTCCAACATCTGGAAACCGTGGAATTGCCCAAGGTGTTGGATCGACTGGCCAAAGCCCGGGCCGAAGGCGATTTGAGCGAAAACGCCGAATATCAATTCAGCCAAGAAAGCCGACTCCTCCTGGAAGCCCGTATTCGAGATTATCGCGACCGATTGTCCCGGGCCTATCTGGTCGATTCGTCGCAGATGCCTCGGGATCAGGTCGCCTTTGGGGCCCAGGTCCGAGTCAAAGACCTAGACACCGGCCAGGAGGAAGAGTTCACCCTGGTCGGCGCCGGCGAAGAGGATCCGAACGCCAACAAAATTCTGGTTACTTGCCCCTTAGCCCAAGGCTTGCTCCGCAAACGAGTCGGCGAAGTGGCTGAAATCCAGGTCCCCGGCGGTCTGCTGCGGTTTGAAATCCTCCAGATTCGCTATGCGGAAAGTTAACCCTATCCGGGCAGGGGTCTGGAAGTTTCGTCGTAATATTTTAGCCGAATGCAGGGGTTGTCATTCCTGCGCAAGCAGGAATCCAGACTTGTTCCCGCACAAGTAGGAACGCGGGGAACATGGACTTCTACTTCTTTCTGGATTCCCGCTTTCGCGGGAATGACACGCTGGGTTGATCTCCCCAGGGAAGAGGCGATCTGCTTCAGTCGGCTAAAGTGTTACGTTCCGTCTAGTACCTCCTGCCCATAACCCTCTTATCTTCTCGCATCTTCCAGATAGCCGTCTTTCCGCCGGCATTTCTGGAAGACTCCGTAGTTTTTCGGGCCAAAACCGATTACAATCATCTTGACTCCCGAGTTTTCTTCCAGGCCGTTTTTGACCGGTTGTCCGAACCCAAACGACTCCTTGGAGTCTTTGGGGTAGTGGGCCGCAAAATCGCCAGAGTCAAAGGAGCCGGAACCTATGAAATGCTCAGTTGGGCAAACCGGGTTGGGGATAGCCATGGCGAGCCTTTCCTTCTTCTGGGGCCTGTTGGGCTGTGGACAGAAACCGGAAGGAATTACCATTGCGGTGATCCCGAAGAGCATGGGCGAAGATTTTTGGGGCACGGTGGAACAGGGGGCTCGAACGGCAGCGGCCGATCTGGGAGTCCGCATCGAATGGCAAGGTCCTGTAACGGAAATGGAAATCGCCGCTCAAAACAGCATCCTGGAGAATATGGTCAGCCGGGGCGTTCAAGGCGTGGCCATTGCTCCCCTGGATCGCAAAGCCTCTCGTAAACCGGTCGAAAATACCGTCCAGGCCGGTGTTCCTGTGGTGGTCTTCGATTCCGAATTGGACAGCGACGCCTATGTCAGTTTTGTGGCCACCAACAATGAACAAGGCGGTCGGCTTGGAGCCGAACACCTGGCCAAGCTGCTGGGCGGTAAAGGCCGGGTCATGTGTATGCGGTTTGTCCAAGGGACTGGCAGCACCGAAGCCCGGGCCAAAGGTTTTTTAGAGGCGGCTCAAGCGGCCGGCCTGACCGTCGTCGCCCACCCTCATGCCGAGGACGCCACCGTAGCCGGCTGCAAAAAAACCGCTATGAATACCCTGGAAGGTCTTGTCAAACAAGGTCGGCTTGAATTGGACGGCATCTTCGCCTGCAACGACCGTTCCAGTTTAGGGGTGTTGGAGGCCCTGGAGGATCTGGCCAAAAGCGGTGTGCAAATCCAGGTCCGTTTTGTCGGATTCGATTTTACGCCCCGGCTGGTCGAAGGTGTGATGAAAGACCAGATCGACGCCCTGGTCGTGCAGAATCCCTACAAAATGGGCTACATGGCCGTCGAAGTCCTGGTCAAACATCTCCGAGGCGAAAAGGTGGAAAAATTCTACGATACTGGCGTCCAGGTGGTTACCAAACAACGCCTCCAAGAGGAACCGGAAATCCGCAAATTGGTCGGATTGAAGTGAACCCGGCCAACCATCGGGGCCGCCAGAACTTAACACACCCCCACACGTCCTTGGCCTCCGACCAATCCAAAAACATACGCTTCTGCCAGCTCCCTGGGATGTTCCTGCCCCAAAGACGGGAATCCATTCGATTGTCCTCGGAAAATAGAAAATAGGGAACACTTCAGCCGAAGGAAACAACTCGCCTCTCCCCTGGCGTCGAGAGGCCGGCGGAAGCGATGCCGAAGCCGGGTGAGGGGGCCTTTTTTGTCATTCCCGCGAAAGTGGCAGTCCAGAACGTAGGAGGAGTCCATGTTGCCTGGCGCCCGCTTACTACACAGCAGCACCGTAGCAGGCATAAAGCAGCCTGGACGGCTGCTTACGCAGGCAGTGCCACGGAAACTCCTCCATTCGGCTAAAGTATTCCTAATACCATAAGATCAGCGCCATGTCAGTTGCTCGTTTACAGATGCAGGATGTGCATAAGCGGTTTGGGGCCACCTGGGCTTTGCGAGGCGTCAGTCTGACCATCCAGCCGGGTGAGGTTCATGCCCTGGTAGGCGAAAATGGAGCGGGCAAAAGCACCCTGATGAAGGTGCTCTCCGGAGCGGTCTTACCGGACCGAGGGGAAATCTGGCTGGACGGCCAACCGTTTACGCCCGGCAGTCCGCTTCATGCCCGGCGGGCCGGGATCGCCATGATCTATCAGGAGCTTTCGCTGGCCCCGCATCTGACGGTGATGGAAAACATCCTGTTGGGCATGGAGCCGCACTGGGGGCCCTGGATCTTATGGACAAAGATGCGCCGTCAAGCTGCCCACGCTTTAGCCGCCTTGGACATTCCTGATATCCCCTTGGATGTGCCGGTTCGGCAGCTTCCGATCGCCCAACAACAATTGGTGGAAATTGCCCGTGCCCTGGCCATGGACTGCCGGGTGCTCATCCTGGATGAACCCACCAGCAGCCTAACCCAACAGGAAGTGCCGAAACTATTTTCCCTGATCCATCGACTCAAATCGGCCGGTCATGCCATTGTGTATATTTCTCACTTTTTGGAGGAGGTGCAGGAGATTAGCGATCGATTTACGGTGCTGCGGGATGGGCAGACGGTGGCGACGGGCTGGACCGGCCAAACCAGCATTGATCAGATGGTGGCCATGATGGTCGGTCGAGAGGTCAAGGAGCTTTATCCCCGCCGGCGCCGGACGCCTGGGGAGGTGATTTTGGAGGTGGACCAACTCAGCGGCCCGGGCAAACCGCTCGGCGCCAGCCTCCAAGTGCGTCGGGGCGAAGTCCTGGGCATTGCCGGGCTAGTCGGCGCTGGCCGAACCGAACTGCTTCGGACCATTTTTGGCCTGGCGCCGGTTCGGGCCGGCAAGATACGCATCGGCGCCTGGATCGGTCCGGGTACGCCTGAGCGTCGATGGCGCCAAGGCGTCGGCTATCTGAGCGAAGACCGCAAACAGGAAGGCCTGGCCTTGGGGCTTTCCTTAGCCGACAATATCACCCTGCCCCGCCTGGAAGGATTGGGGCCGGGCTGGTTCGTTTGGCCGGCCCGACAAGCCCAAGCCTGCCAACCGTGGATCGAAAAGATGCAAATCCGTTGCCAATCTGCTTGGCAACCGGTCGGCACTTTGTCGGGCGGAACCCAACAGAAAGTGGCGTTGGCCCGTTTGCTCCATGCCGATGTCGATCTGCTCCTTTTGGACGAACCCACCCGGGGCATCGACGTGGGCAGTAAATCGCAAATCTATCAGTTGATCGACGAACTGGCGGCGGGCAATCCCGCCGAAGGCCGACCGCCCAAAGCGGTCGTCATGGTCAGCAGCACCCTGCAAGAACTTTTAGGGGTGTGCGATCGGATCGGGGTGATGAGTCGGGGTCGGCTGGTGGAAGTCCGACCAGCCTCCCAGTGGTCGGAACATGAACTGATGTTGGCTGCCACCGGCCCGGTATCCGCCTCCCTCCCGGCTTCCTATACCCAAACGCCCCTGGGAAAATAATACTTCTTTGCATTCTTGAGGTTTTTCATGAGCGACGAGCACTCCTCGATTTCGCCCCAACCTGTTGCCCCATCGCCGCCTGGACCCCCAGGACGGCCGGGGAAACCAAGGCTTCCTTGGCGGCAGACGGTAGGGACCTTGCAGATTCTAGGCCGCCTGGCTGCCCTGGCCCTGATCTTTGCCTTTTTCGCCCTGGCCGTGGAAGAAGGCACTTTCGTCAAACCCCGGAACCTAGAAAACATTCTCCGCCAATCGGCCGTCTATGCCACGGCCGCCTTGGGGATGACCATGATTATTATCGCCGGCGGCATCGACCTGTCGATCGGGTCGGTGATCGCCTTGGCCGTGGTGGTGTCGGCCTGGGTGCTCAATCTGCCCCAGGGGGCATCCGCCGGCCCGGCGGGCCACAGCCAGGTGGATTATTGGATTCACGATTGGCCGGTTTTATTGCCTTGGTTGGCTGCTTTGGCAGGGGTGGGGATTGCCACCCTGGCCGGTCTGCTGAACGGCGTTCTGTGTGTCGCTCTGCGGATTGTGCCCTTTGTGGTTACGTTGGGGACGCTGTTGATTTACCGGGGGTTAGCCAAGATCATCGCCCAAGAACGGCCTATCTACCCGCCGGAAGAAACCTGGCTAACGCGGCTGATGGACCCGACGCTTACCAGCCAGAGTGCGCACCGCTGGATGCTTTTGCCGCCGGGAGTTTGGCTCCTTTTGGCAGCGGCGATCGTCGCGGGGATCATGCTCCGATATACCCGATTGGGCCGACATATTTACGCCGTCGGCTCCAATGCGGAAACGGCCCGATTGTGCGGCGTCCCGGTCGGCCGGACCAAAATGATCGTCTATACCCTAGGCGGCTTTTTCGGCGGTCTGGCCGGTCTGATGGAATTCTCTTGGATCGGCGGCAATGGAATTCCGACCACGGCAGCCGGTTATGAACTGGCGATCATCGCTGCCGTCGTTATCGGCGGCGGCAGTCTGAGCGGCGGCGAAGGCTCCGTCCTGGGTTCGCTCGTCGGCGCCCTGATTATCACCGTGCTTTCCATGGGCGGCCAACAGATGGGTTGGCCCAGACCCGTTCAGGAAATGGCCATCGGCGCTATCCTCATCGGCGCCGTCGCCCTGGACTATTGGCAACGCCGCTGGAGACTGAAAGACTAGCAGCCTTGAGACGACCGTCCTATTTTTTCAGATAGCTGGGCGTTTCTGCCTGAGCTAGTGGTCTGCGTGGGCTGCCAGAGAAATAATGAACATGGGTAGCATTTTAGCCGAATGAACCAACCCGCCTCTCCCCTCGCTGTCGAGAGGCCGGCTGAGGCGAAGCCGAAGCCGGGCGAGGGGTGTCACTGCCGCGTAAGCGGCAGTCCAGAAAGTATCATTCCTGCGCAAATCTAGATCTTGGGTGGCCTTGGCCCCCGCCAGTCAGGCGCAAGCGGCAGTCCAGAAAGTGTCATTCCTGCGCAAGCAGGAATCCAGAAAGGAGTAAAAATCCATGTTTCCTAGATTTCCGCTTCCGTGGAAATAATGCGGGACTGCTGCTTCCGCAGGAATGACACAGCCTTACGCGGGAATGACACAGCCGATCTCTGCATTCGGCTAAAATGTTCCGAACATTGTTATCTTCTGTCCCGACTCTTTTTCTTTTTCGAGCTTCGTGTTTCCGAGCCGTCGGCGCTGAGGAGCTTTTGCAGTTTTTGCCACAGGCTTGGGGTCTCGGACGGTTTGGCCGCTGTCTGGTCGGAAGGCAAGGCTTTGGGCAAAAACTTCCGTTCGGCCATCCCCCAAAGCGTCGAAACGATAAAGTACAAGCACAACCCACTGGCCACCTTGTAGAAAAGAAGCCCCATGAAAATCATCATGAAGCTCATGACTTTCTGTTGGATGGCGGCCTGTTCGTCGGCCGGCGGCGGCATCATCTTCTTCTGCTGCCAAAGGAACAAAGCGATGGTAATAATCGGCAACACATTCAGATAGGGACCTAGCCCGAAAAACCCCTGGCCGCGATTGACGAAATCGGGCATGATCCGGCTCCAGTCCAAAAACATATCCGGGGCCGAGAGGTTCGAGCACCATCGAATCGCCTCCGAAAAGAGCGGGGCCTGCCGCAATTCCACGTCCACCATCAGCGCCCGATACAGGGCGACAAAAATCGGCAGTTGCAAAAAGATGATCAGGCAGCCGCTCATCGGATTGTAATTGTGTTTACGGAACAGCTCCTGCTGAGCGCGGGTGCGGCCCTCCAGGTCATTCTTGTATTTTTCGTAGATTTTTTTGATTTCCGGCTGAAGCTGTTGCATTTTCAGGGCGTTGAGCGTCTGTTTTTTGCTCAACGGGAACATTGCCAGGCGGACGACTACCGTGAGCAGGACAATGGCAAGGCCATAATTGCCCACCACGCGATAAAACAAATGCAGCAACCCCGCCAACGGTCTCGCCGCCCAGCTAAACCAACCGTAATACACCAATTCATTGAGCCCATACTGGGCCAGTAGCCGCGGCTGTTTCGGACCGACAAATACGGTAAACTCCTGCCGAAGCGATTGGCCGGGGTTCAATTCGTACACCGCTCCAACCAACCGAAACGTGGCATTGGCCAATTGTTTATGATCCGGCAGAACTGGGCCGGCCAACATCGGCCAACACTCGGCAATCCAGTTTTCTTCGGCCTGCTGGAGCGGTAAAAGGATGGCCGAAAAATACTGGCCGTCCACGCCAATAAACCGGAGCGGCTCGCCCCGCCAAGGCAAAGCATCCACCGCATGATCGGCAACTTTCTGACAACTGACTAACTGGCCCACCGAACTGCCAAACGCCACGGCCACATCCCGCAGCCCCACCGCCCCCCAGCTCCGACTCACCTTGGCGGCATACCACCACCCTTCGATCGGCAAACCGGTAGGACCGTCCAATTGGTAAGCCACTTGGTGCGTCTGCTGGTCCAGGTTCCGCAGGCCAATTTCCACTTGGAGATGATACGCCTTGGCCGATGGATCGTCAGCCGCCTCGGCCGGCGACTCCGCCAACCGATAGGTTTTGGTTACCTCCAGATTCCATCGCCCAAGCCGCCGTCGAAATACCACCTCCGACGGACTCCGCCGAACCACATCCCAGGGAACATGCCGAAGTCGAACCCCCGGCAATTCCTTGTCCAAATCCACCGGCGGACGGCCGGTCGGATCATCCCGTGCTGGCGGCCGACAGCCTAATTGGGCCTCGTCCACCTGAGCCAACGTCATCAAAAACGAAAACGGATCAAAGCCTTCGGGACGGATGACCGCCAATGGCCGAGGGACTAACTTCGCTTCTAAATCCAAAGTCTGCCCGTGGCGGAGTACCCGAAGCCGAATGATTTGCTTCGGCCGAGTTTTCGACAGAGTCTCCCGGAGCCCGACGGAACCCCGAATCGGGGTCTCGTCCACAGCCTGGATGATGTCTCCGATTTGAAGACCGGCCTGCTCTGCCGGAGTGCCCGGCCCTACCACCTCCACCCGGCAGCCCTGGGCATCTTGAGTATCCCGTATCCAGATTCGGCCCAGATAGCCGCTCCGATCATAAACCATGCCGTCCGGGCCGGTGAGGTCCTGATAGCGGGGGCTATTGAGTTCCACGGCCACGATTGCGGCCCCCCGATTGGTCAGCGTTACCAGCATCCGATAGGGGCTGGCCGGGTCCGCAGACCCTAAAGTTACCCCCTGTTCTGGGGGAAAATCCTCCTTTTCTTCCGGTTTGGGAGTAGGTTTAGTGGTTTTTTCTTCTGCCGGGGGCTTCTCCGGGGGGGTCTGTTTCTCCTCCTTAGGGGGCTTTTTTGGACCTTCTGGGAGGGTTTTTTCACCCTCTTTCTCCGGCTGCTTCTGCGAGTCTCTTTGATCGAGTTGGTCCTTGGCAGCAGGTTGCCCCCCCTTTTGGGCTGCCGGCTTTTTGGGCTGCGGCGGAAACAACAGCACCATCAGGTACTGATACCCCACTAAAATGCCAAACGAAAGCACCAAAAACAGTAAAAACCGTTTTTCCATAAAGCTATCCGTTCCGAATCCGAACTTTCCTAATTGCCTAATTTCACCCCCTTCTATTCCCTCTATTCTCCCCGAAGTCCCAAAAGATGCAATGCCAAGGGGGAAATAAAAAGGGGATGAGGAAACGGCTCTGGAAATAGGAAACCATTCTAGGAGAAGGGGCCCATTGTGCCCAACGGAGGGGAAGCTATCCATTTCCCCTTAGGCAGCCTACAAAATAGCCATCCATTTGGAACACTTTAGCCGAAGGAAGCAACTCGCCTCGCCCCTGGCTTCCAGAGGCCGGCTCCAGAGCAAAGCGAAGCCGGGCCGGGGGGGTCACTGCCGCCAGAGCGGCAGTCCAGAAAGTATCCCAGAGTTCCCCCTTGCCCAGCAGGAACACAGGAGCAGGCACAAACCAACGTGGATTCCTGCTTTCGCAGGCAGTGACCCATCAGTCCACTTCATTTTCCTTCGGCTAAAGTGTTCCTAGTCTTTCTTAGGTGATTTTGCAGCGGCAGGCTCTGGCAGCAGATGCACCTGCCCGGATCGGGGGAGAAGCTGAAGGGAATGGATGGCCACAGTACATCGGCTGAAGACGGCCAACCCGGTGGGGCCGCCCATCATAAAATCTTTATGCACGTCCAGGTCCTGGGCCGGGCCGCGGTAGAACAGCCAGGGCCGATCATCCAAAGATACCGTAATAGAGGCTTCCGAGGAGTCCGTTTCTTGGGATGCTTTGATTTCTAAGAGGTACTTTCGGCCGGTTTGGAGCGTGCCACGGAAGGTGGTGGGATTGTCATCGGCCCGTCGCCCGGCCACGAGATCGATTCCGTGGATGCCTGGGCGGCAATCTAAGACCACCACACACCGACGGGGGCCGACCGGAATTAAGAATCCAATCATTCCTTCGCCCGCGGTGCGGGTGAATTCGATCTGCAGTTCATAGGCGCCGGTTGGCAGGACCGGGATGCGCAATCCTGCCGCACCTGTCGGGCCAGGATCGCCTGCCAATCGGCCCCCGCGAAATAGCCAACTTCCAGCAACCCGATGTTTTTTCGGATCGATCTGTTTCAATAAATCCAGACTGCTCCCTTCGGGAATCGAAAGGACTTGGCCGCCTGAAGGACCTGAGGGGGAAGAGGGAGAAGACTTGGGTCTTTTTTTTGCGACGGGCTGGGCGGGCTTTTCCGTCTCGGGTTTGCCCATGAGTTCTCCGAGACGGAGGGTTGCCTTGGTTTTATCCAGCCCGGAAGCTTGAGGCAGAGCCCGACGATACCACACGCCCGCGCGTCGCAACAGGGTTTCTTTTTCCGGCTCCGATTGTTTCTGGGCCAGTTCCCACCAGAGATCGGCCAGGTCGATCTGAGCCCGGACATCACTCGGCTGAGCCAGGTCTTTTTCTGCCGCTGGTTTTAGGTCCGGATCGTTGCTTCGGGCCAAGTGCGGAAGCCCTCTGGCCCAGTTTTCCTGCACCAAACAAAGATACCGGCCCACAAGCCGGTTGGCTTCCGGATCGTCCGGTTGTTGGGCCAAAACTTTCAAAGCCGCCTGCACCTTTTTATATTCTGTGTGGATGGCTCGGAGTCGTTCCGCTTGCCATTCCAGCGATTTGAGCAGGTTGGGACTGTTGGCCTGTTGGGCCGCGGTATAGGCAGCCCGTCCGCAGTCCACCGCCCAGGAGAAATCTTCCTGGTGGATGGCCTGGTGCATCAGGAGCACACATTTTTCGGCCAACTGCCTGGCCTGAGCGGCGGGGCGAGGGTGTTCGGCTGCCTTCTGAAGAGCCGCTCGCTTGGCCGACAGTACGTCCAACTCAAAATACTTGCCCGCCTCTTCAATCGCTCGAATCATCAGCTCCACATCGCCTATTTCCAGGCCGATCTGTTGGACCCCTTTCAGCAGGCTCCATCGCAGCGCTGGGTCGTCCGAACTCGCCCCAGCCTTCTCCATCCACTTCAAGGCCAACTTCTGCTTTTCGGAGGCTGCGGCGGCTTGGGCCAACTCGGTCTGATAAACTTCTCGGATCGTCGCCTCGGCCCGAAGGACCGCTTCCGGTCCCGGCACAGGCTGCCTAGCCGCCTTGCTCGATTCTCCCGCCCAAACCGTCCCCAACCGCAATATCATGATCATGATCCCCATCCGCCATAGCCACCTGCCGCCGGCCCACCAATGGGTCCTACTTCCGAACCCAGGGAAGATGCCTGGCTGCCTCCCTTGTGCGGCCCCCGCCCTGCCGCTGCGCCGCCTTTTCTCCCGATTTCCGAAATTCTTCATACTCTTGGTCCCAGAAGAAAATAGTTCACTCGGAGAAACCCCAAAAAGTGGGAGCGACACCCTCCTTACTTCTACCTACTATCATAAAGAAAAGAGACGCCGGTACAAAGGTTTTTTCCCGACCCGCCGAAGACTTTTTTGTCCCCGAAAAGTTTTCCAAGGGCATTTTTCCATGACCCGAACTTTTTAAACATCATAACCTTTTTGATTACAATAGGTTACAACAATTAAGTTTCAAGAGGATATACCGCCCTTTAAGTGGCTCGGCAAACAGACCGACCCGTAAAAAACAATCGGCGTGGCAGAAAACGGACAAGCTGAGCGCAAAGATCGAAAATGCGTACCACTTTAGCTTGACTGTATCTACCCGGCCAAGCCCCCACAACTTGTAGGGGGTAAGAATCGGCTCAAACCCCACAGATGGTGGTCATGACTCCCGGTAGATACAGTCAAGTTAGCCGAAGGAAGCTTGAGGGACACGACAAGCACGCCTCCTGCATCGGCGTGGGACCTGCTTGTCAGGTCTGTTTGTAGGTTCGGCATCGGGCACGGCAAACATGCCCATCCATTCGGACGGTTAAAGTCCGCCCCGAAAGGCTGACAACGCCAGACCTGCTACCTAAAAAGGGGTCTGTTGGATTCGCCAAGATAAAGCAAAGCGGCCTTGGCGCATACGTCGCTTTGGAATAGGCGGCTTAATCGGCGCCGACAATCCCCAACATATCCCGGCGGGGCACTTCCCGACAGACGCTGACAAATCGCCGATAGGTAGCGATAATTGTGATCGGCGACATCCCGCCCGCATACAAAAACTGATGATCACACCACAAGACCCGAGGAGATCGCACCGTAAAGCGAACCACAACCAACTGGTCATTCAGGTCGTTAGCCAGTTGCAATTTCTCCCCTTCCGGAAATTGCTCCTTAAGTCCCCAGAGTGAGAAAAACGTAAGAATCTTTCGTTCTGAATCGATCCGAATAAATGTGTTGATTCCCGATTCATCCCGGATCAAAAGATCGCCGTCTGCATCCCGTTCTGTGCGTAAAAAGGCGGCTTGGAAAACCCGTTCCAGGGCATCGATGGTCATTTGGTCTTCGGAAAGAAGTTCCTGCATGGGCCGATTCTCCTGCCAACTTGAGGTCCGCCGATTACCGAAAAGAAAATCCCACCAACCCATCGTGGAGGCTTCCTTAAACATCCCTTTTTGTCGGTTTCCGCCGAAAGTTTTGCAATCGGCTGCGCCCCGGGCTGGCAAAAATCAAAGCGGCGGTTTCACACGGGCCTGCCACCCAGCAGGAAAATCTCAGAAATTTGCAAAACTTTGGAAGAAAAGCTCTCTACGTCCTTCCCCTCCCCTTGCCATTCTACCAAAGAAAAAGACGAGGTTCCCAGACGCCTTACACCTCTTTTAAAATACCTCTTCCCCCCTTGGTTGGCAAGCAGTGGACAGGATGTCGCCACCTTTTTTGGTGGGGACTTCTTATCTATTCCCCATCCAACCGAGCCGATACATCTGGGCAAAGGCCTTGAAACGTCGGGCATCCGCGCGGTCCCCGCAGAAAAGCACCGGATGCGGCCCCGCATATGCCTGACACACATCCTCCACGCCGTCCAACTCCACCAGCACCCGGGTGGCACAGCCGCCGGTCGGCGGGCAGCCGGGCGAACCGATCACCCTGCCCCGCCAACAGCAAAGGCTATCTTTGCCTACATTATACCGCACCAAAAGGACCGGTTCCCCCGGCTTCCACTGCACATCCAAAGCCGGCGTCTTAGGCAACTGATGGAAGAACGGCCGGACCATAAACTCCTGCGAGGGTCCATCCGGTCCGTGCAATTTCCAGGCGCAGGTACAATGAGCACCGAAATAGAGGTTTTCGCTCGTGTCGAATTCCGGGTTGTGCTGGAAGCCGGCCCGGTCCAGAAGCCATCGGCCCAGCATGAGCGTTAGCGTGGGGTCCAGATGGTTTTCACATCCACAAGGAAACAATTGTCCATTATGCCAGGCAAAACTGTAGCAAGGTTTCCGATGTTTGAGCATCAGGCACTGGATGGTAATCGCATCGGCCCCGTAGCGGTGGATGACCTGCTGCACCGCATGGTGGGCACGGAGGGCATCCACAAATGCCTCGTCGGCCACGTCCATGACCCGCACCGCTTGCTGTTTGAATGCCATGGCCTCTTGCTGAATAGCCGGGGTGGTTTCGATGGCATCGAACGTGCTGTTGAATTCTTCGGC
>Ga0272448_1003324_pt1 | contig 19244 bp, 18 predicted proteins | sample YNPCB0191_FD_202220 | JGI IMG/M metagenome (GOLD analysis project Ga0272448, IMG submission 202220) | Hot spring sediment microbial communities from Yellowstone National Park, WY, United States - YNP-CB-019-1 | ecosystem: Environmental > Aquatic > Thermal springs > Hot (42-90C) > Sediment... | reverse complement strand
AATGAGCTGGCCGAGACGGGATTTGTCGAGCGCGGGGCGGGCGTAGTCTTTGGGCAGAACGCCTTTGAGGGCGGGGTTGTCGCGTTCGATGGCGGTCATGGCGTCGTCCAGCAGGCGGCCGATGGTGGGCTGGCGGGCTTGGGATTTGAGGTGTGGCCAGCGGGCTTCGGGCGGCACCCAGAAGATGCTCTTGGCGCGGTATTCGTCGGGGTCTTCGGGGTCGGCGCCCTGGGCTTGTTCGGCGACGAGCCGGGCGTGCTGCTCCTCGAAGGCGTCGGAGATGTATTTGAGGAAGATCAGGCCGAGGACGACGTGCTTGTATTCGGCGGCGTCCATCGAGCCGCGCAGGGCGTCGGCAGCCGCCCACAACGTGGTCTCGAAACCGAGGTTGGCTCCGCCGTTGGTTGGTGTTGACGGTGTTTTCGCCATGTCGGAGCGCAGTGTAGCCAGTGAACCGCACTTCGACAAGCTTGGGAAATCGCAAGTGACAGACGCGGTGTTTTCCGGTACTGTGACGGCAGAAGCTTATGATTTCGTGGCGATATTTTCTGATTGTCGCGCTCGCAGTTGTTCCCGGTTCTGCGGACACGCTGAGAGCGGGAACGAAACCGAACGTTGTGATTATTCTCTGCGATAATCTCGGCAACGGCGATGTCGCCTGTTTTTATCCGGGCACAAAGCATCGCACACCCAACCTCGACCGCATGGCGGCGGAGGGACGACGGTTCACTAGTTTTTATTCTGCCAGCGGCGTTTGCACGCCGAGTCGGGCAGCGTTGCTGACGGGCTGTTATCCGCGACGGGTCGGCCTCCACATCAGCGCCATCGGCGCAGCGGTGCTCCAACCAGTCGCATCGCGCGGGATCAATCCGAAAGAGGAAACAGCAGCGGAACTGTTGAAGCGCGCGGGCTACGTCACCGCCTGCATTGGCAAATGGCATCTCGGCGATCAGCCGGAGTTTTTGCCGACCCGCCATGGCTTCGATTCGTATTTCGGCATCCCCTACAGCGAGGACATGGAAAGAAATGACGAACGCGGCTGGCCGGAGCTTCCGCTGCTGCGTGACGAGAAGGTGATCGAAGCCCCCGTGGACGCGCAGCATCTCACGCGGCGGTTGACCGAAGAGGCGGTGAAGTTCATCGCGGCGAACAAGAACCGCCCGTTCTTCCTCTATTTCCCCGAAGCCGCGCCCGGCAGCCGCAGGGTGTGTTATCCCGGCCCGGCCTTTCGCGGCCAATCGGCCAACGGCCTTTACGGCGACGCCATCGAGGAACTCGACTGGTCGGCTGGCGAAGTTCTCAAGGCGTTGAAGCAACACGGTCTCGATGAGAAAACCATCGTCATCTGGACCAGCGACAACGGCGCCGTGAATCGGAATCCGCCACAAGGCAGCAACGCGCCCTACAAGGGCTGGGGTTACAGCACGAGCGAAGGCGGCCAACGAGTGCCGTGTATCGCGCGATGGCCGGGGAAGATTCCGGCGGGCACGGTGTGCGACGAGCTTTGCACGATGATGGACTTGTTGCCGACGTTGACGAAACTCGCCGGCGCGCCGCAGCCGAAGCTGAAAATAGACGGCCACGACATGGCGCCGTTGCTGTTCGGCGAGCCGGGCGCCCGTTCGCCCTATGATGAGATCGGGTTTTTCTATTATCAGGTCACCCAACTGCAGGCGGTCCGCGCCGGTCCGTGGAAACTGTATCTGCCGCTGGAGAACAAACGCGGTCACGGCCAGCCTCAAAAGACAGGAAAACCGCAACCGCAACCGCTCGCTCTCTACGATGTGCGAAATGATGTCAGCGAGCAACGCGAAGTTTCCGCGCAGCATCCCGAAATCGTTGCAAAGCTCACCGCGATGGCGGAGAAAGCGCGCGCCGAGCTGGGCGACGGCGACCGACGGGGCGCCGGCCAGCGCGACGCTGGTCACGTGGAAGATCCGAAACCGTTGGTGCTCGCGCCATGAGTCTTTTTCGTTTCGTTGGGCTGTCCGTATTCCTTCCGCTGGCGCTGGTTGCCGGAGAGAACGACGGTCTGCGCGCGGGCGCGGCCAAGGTGGACATCACGCCGACGCAACCGTGCTTGATGTCGGGCTACGCCGCGCGAACCAATCTTTCCACCGGCGTTCACGACCCGCTCTCGGCGCGCGCCGTGGCGTTTGAACACGACGGCCAGCGGCTCGTCCTCGTTTCTTCGGACATCATCGGTTACTACCGCGCAATGGCCGAACACATGCGCGGCGCCATTCTCGAGGCGTGCAAGCTCAAGCCGGAAGAACTACTGCTTGCCGCCACCCATACGCACGCCGCGCCGACACCCTCTCTGGAACCGGAAAGAACCCACCCCAACAACGTCGAATTCACCAAGCGCCTGCGCGCTCAACTCATCAAGGTCGTCCGTGAAGCGCTGGCCGGACTGAAACCCGTTCGCGTGGGCGTCGGCACGGGCGCATCGCCCGTGGGTGTCAACCGGCGCGAGGCGGTGATGGACAGCAAAGGACAAAAGCAGATCCGTCTCGGACGAAATCCCCGCGGCAGCACGGACAAAGAAGTGCAAGTGTTGCAACTGCGCGAGGCTGACAGCGCAAAACCGTTGGCCGTGCTTTTCGCCTACGCCACGCACGGCACGACACTGGGGCCGAAAAACCTTGTCATCAGCGGCGATGTGCTGGGGCTGGCGGCGCAATTTGTCGAGAAACACCTCGGCGGTGGAATCGTTGCGCCGGTGTTTGCCGGAGCATCGGGCGACATTGACCCGTGGTTTCGCGTGCTGCCGGAAATCAAGACCGGCGACGGCTGGATTGCCGAACCGGTTCTTTTGGGCGCGATGCTCGGCGAGGAAGTTGTTCACACCGCAAACAAGATTCTCGACTTCCAACAGGACGGCCCGGTCAAGTCCCTTCTGAAAACCATCGAGCTGCCGGCGAAAACAAATGCGACCGCCACCGTTCCATTCACCATCACGGTGGCGCGGGTGGGCGCGGTCGCCTTTGTCGGGTTGGGCGGCGAAGTGTTTCACGAGATTGGGCAGACCATCAAGAAGATGTCGCCGTTTCGGCCCACGTTCATCCTCACGCACTGCAACGGTGGCGCCGGTTATCTCGTGGTCAAGGAAGCCTACGCGGAAGGCGGCTACGAAGTGAAGACCACTCATTTCGCGCCCGAAGCCGCCGACATCGTGATCCAAGAAGCCGTCGCTCTCCTAAAACAGTTGTGCGCGGGGCCGAGCTAAAAAACACGGCTCCCCATTCAGCAGGTGCCGTTCGGCCCGAAGCGACTACGACGCATTCCAGAAAAGGCGTGTTGCGTTCGCGCTGGTCACGCGAGCGACTTCTTCGACGGGCAGATTCCGAAGTCGTGCGAGCGCCGCCGCCGTGAGCGGCAGGTAGGACGGCTCGTTGCGTTTCCCACGGTGCGGTTCGGGCGCCAAATACGGTGCGTCGGTCTCCAACAACACGGAGTCGAGTGGGATTTTCGCCGCCACATCGTGCGCCGTGGCCGAGTTCTTGAACGTCAGGATACCGGCAAAACTGATCATCAGCCCGGCCTCGATACAGCGCGACGCCATCGCCGCGTCGCCGGCAAAACAATGCATCACGCCCCACGGTCGCCAGTCCGTGGGCAACGTTGCGGCGTGCGCCTCGATGATCGCCAGCAGGTCGGCGTCGCTCTGGCGATTGTGAATGACGACCGGCAGACGCCGCTGTTTCGACAGCTCCAGATGCGCCTGAAACAGCTCGCGCTGCTGCTGGCGCAACGCGGGATGGTTTCGCGCTTCGCGGAAATAATCCAATCCCGTCTCGCCGATGGCGACGACCTTGGGGTGCGCGAGGAGTTGGGACAGCTCCGGCACTTGCGAAATCGAAACCGACGGGATGTCACCGGGATGCAGGCCGACGGCGACGCGGATGTCGTCGTGTTCTTCGGCAATGGCCAGCGTGGCGCGGGCGCTGTCGAGGTCGGTGGCGACGCTGAGGATTCGGGTGACGCCCGCAGCGCGGGCGCGGTCGAGCACCGACGGCAGATCGCGGGCGAACGCCGGCCAACTCAGATGGGCGTGTGTGTCGGTGAACATTTCGATTTCTTGTAGCTTACAATGCGTCAGTGGTCGAGCGTTCTCGTGGCCGCGTGTATGCGCGCCGCAGACCTTCGCTGTTTGCCTCGCGAGTGAATTGGTACCACGCAAAAACCGACGCCGCAAGCGAGCCAAAATCCCGCTGACGATAGAACTGTGCGCGACGGGCTTCAAACCGTCGTTTCGTTGCGCCGAGGATCCGCGGACGCACGCCTCGCATAAACCGAAAGCCACAGAACGATACCCACTCGCGTGTTGCCAGAACCCGCGATTTCGGCTCGGTCAATTTGAGCCGCGCGTCTGCCAGCCGTTGTACAATCTCTTGTGAAAGCGCCCAAAGTTCGGTTTTCTCATCGCGGAAAATCAGAAAATCGTCGGTGTAGCGCAAATAGGCGCCCTGACTGCGGGTTTCAGTGATCCAGTGATCAAAACCATCCAAGTAGAAGTTTCCCCAAAGCTGACTGGTCAGGTTGCCAATCGGCAACCCGCGCGGACGGGCGGGTGGCTGCGCTCGTTGTAGGCCGACTCAGCGAGTCGGCGAAACCTGTCTGCCGACAGGCAAGATCCCAAGCAAAAACGCCGCTTCACAGAAGCGGCCTACAAAACGTAGGCGGCGGTGACTTTCACACCTGGGTTACCGGCCACCGCCGCCCGCCGCGTCTTTTCCCCCTCTGGGGGCACAGTCCGAATGGTTCGGTGACCGCTTGGCTCTGGCGAAGCAGGTCCATCCCACTCCGCACCGCGCGCGCAACCTGATTTCCGATACCCTAACGAGGACGCACACGCCCCGCACCACACGAAACGGTTTACCGGGTTCGTACAGGTCTTCGCACCATTGCCAAAGATTGAAACTGCTTTGCGGCGAAATCCTGCACCCGCGTGTGCCAGATGCAGAAGAGCACCTCCGTGCCCTTGACGGGCACGAACTTCATCCCCAGCGAGTTGACCCACGGCGCGTCCTTCGTGGCTTGTTGGGGAGTTGCCGCCTCTTTGCTGAGGCCTTCTGCCATGAGTGTCAGACTGATTCCAAGCATCATGATCGCTACGGTAGGTTTCATCGGTTCCTCCGTCGTTGATTTGGAAAAGAGCTTTTCCAAAGATTCTTTACGCAACGCCAGCACAATCGAACATTGGGCTTGTCAGGGGGCGGGAAGTTGTTTATCAGTGTTGACGCGACAACTCAACAAAGGAGATTCCCAATGCCAAGACCCGTTACACTGTTCACCGGCCAGTGGGCCGACCTGCCCTTCGAGACCATCTGCCAGAAAGCCAAGAGTTTCGGTTTCGACGGCCTCGAACTCGCCTGTTGGGGCGATCACTTCAACATAGACCAAGCCGTTGACGACAAAACCTATTGCAAGAAACGCTGGGAGATTCTCGCCGATCACGGCCTGACCGCGTTCGCCATTTCCAATCATCTCGTCGGCCAGGCCATCTGCGACAACATTGATGAACGCCACAAAGCCATTCTTCCTGCCGATGTTTGGGGTGACGGCGAACCGGAAGGCGTCCGCCAACGCGCCGCCCAAAAGATGATCAAGGCTGCGCAGGCGGCTCGCGCGTTCATGGATGCCAAGCCGGCCAGTCTCGGCGGCAAGAAGGGCGCCACGGCGGTCGTCAACGGTTTTACCGGTTCCTCGATCTGGCATTCGATCTACGCTTTCCCGCCGACCAGCGACGAGTATTGGCAGAAAGGCTTCGACGATTTCGCCAAGCGGTTCCGTCCGATCCTCAAGGCGTTCGACGAACTGAATGTCAACTTCGCGCTCGAAGTGCATCCGACGGAGATTGCCTTTGACATTGCCAGCGCCCAGCGCGCGTTGAAAGCGGTGAAAAACCACAAACGCTTCGGCTTCAACTATGATCCCTCGCACCTCGGCTATCAGCAGGTGGATTACGTGAAGTTCATCCGCTTGTTTGCCGACCGGATTTTCCACACCCACATGAAGGATGTTTGGTGGGGACACGGCGATGGAACGGTCGGCGTGTTTGGCGGACACACGCAGTTTGCTGATCCGCGTCGGTACTGGGACTTCCGATCGCTCGGTCACGGCGACATCAACTTCGAGGAGATCATCGTCGCGCTCAACGACATCGGCTACCAAGGTCCGCTCAGCGTCGAGTGGGAGGACAGCCGGATGGACCGCGAGCATGGCGCTGCCGAGGCGTGCGCGTTTGTGAAGAAGATAGACTTCAAACGCAGCGCCATCGCGTTCGACGCCCAGTTCGACCGCAAATAGCTGGGATTACGCCCCGCGAACAGGGGCCGGTGAGCGGCCGACAGTTTCGTAAGCGCCCACCGGGTGGTTTGAGCGCTGCAGCGGAATTTCACCACTGACCGGTGCGCAAAAACTCGTCCATCGCCCGAGCGGCTTTGCGGCCGGCGCCCATGGCCAAAATCACCGTCGCCGCGCCGGTCACAATGTCACCGGCGGCGAACACACCGCGCTTGCTGGTCTTCAGCGTCTCGGGGTCGGCTTCGATGTAACCGCCTTTGCGAGTCTTCAGGTCGGGCGTGGTGGATGGCACCAGCGGGTTGCTCCGGGTGCCCACTGCGATGATGGCCACTTCCAGCGGCATCTCATACTCGGAGCCGGGAATCGGGACGGGCCGGCGACGACCGGATTCATCGGGAGTTCCCAGTTCCATCTTGATGAGGCGCACGGCGCGGAGCCAGCCGCGCTCGTCGCCGAGAAATGCCACCGGGTTGGTCAACAAAAGGAATTGAACACCCTCTGCCCTGGCGTGTCTGATTTCCTCGACGCGCGCTGGCATTTCCGCTTCGGTGCGACGGTAAATGACGGAGGCGTTTCTGGCTCCAAGCCGCAAGGCGCAGCGAATCGCGTCCATTGCGGTGTTGCCTCCTCCGATCACGGCGACGTTTCTGTTGCGGCAATCGTAAACCGGCTGGTCGTATTCGGGAAACCGGTAGGCCTTCATCAGGTTGACGCGGGTGAGAAACTCGTTGGCGGAATACACGCCGCAGAGGTTCTCGCCGGGAATGCCAAGAAGCTGCGGAAGACCCGCGCCCGTGGCGATCAGCACAGCATGGTAACCTTCTTGCTGAAGCAGTTCGTCCACCGTGACGGTTTTGCCGACCACCACGTTGACTTCAAACTGCACCCCCATCTTCCGCAGGTTCTCAACTTCCTCACGAACAATCTGCTTCGGTAGACGGAATTCGGGAATCCCATAGACCAGAACGCCGCCGATTTCGTGGAGCGCCTCGAAGACAGTGACCTGGTGGCCCAGTTGAATCAGGTCTCCTGCCGCGCTCAATCCCGCCGGACCACTGCCTACAATGGCGACTTTCTTGCCCGTCGGGGGCAGCCGCCCCGGAAGCGCCACCTGACCACTGCGCCGTTCGTAGTCGGCGACAAATCGTTCGAGATAACCGATGCCGACCGCGCCAAACTTTCTGCTGAGTACGCAGGCGCCTTCACACTGGTTTTCCTGTGGACAAACCCGGCCCGTAATGGCTGGCATCACGTCGTCCTCTCGAATCTTCGCTGCGGCGGCGAGATAGTCGCCCTTGAGAATCAGCTCGATGAAGTCCTTGACCTTGACGCCGACCGGGCAGCCCTCGACGCACTTCGGATGCGCGCAGGCGAGGCACCGCAGAGCTTCCTGTTGGGCCAGTTCAGAGTCGAATCCGAGATTCACTTCGTTGAAATTTCGCGCCCGATCGGCCGGGGGGTGTTCCGGCATCCGTTGACGGGGAATTGCGGTGCGTTCTTTGGGAGTCAGCGGGTGGAGACTCATGTCGCCTCTGCAAGCTTGCAGCGATGCTTCAGAAGCTCGGCCAGAGCGCGCAATTCGGCATCCCGATAAAGCGCGTTACGCTTGGTCAAGGCGTCAAAGTCCACCTGATGCGCGTCGAACTCAGGGCCATCTACACAGGCAAACTGGCTTTTGCCGCCGACCACCACGCGGCAACCGCCACACATCCCGGTGCCGTCCACCATGATGGGATTGAGGCTGACCACGGTGCGGATCCCGTGCGGACGAGTCAGCTCCGCCACCGCTTGCATCATCGGGATCGGCCCGACGGCAAAGACCAAATCCATTTTGTGGTCGTCGCCGATCATCTTTCGGAGCGCATCGGTCACCAACCCTTGTTGTCCGTAACTCCCATCGTCGGTCGTCACAATCAATTCATCGGCAAACGAGCGCATTTCCCCTTCCAAAATCATCAGCGCCCTGTTTCGCGCGCCGAGAATCACCACCACGCGGTTGCCGGCCCCCTTCAATGCCCTGGCGGTGGGATACGCGATGGCCGCGCCCACTCCGCCAGCCACGACCACACAAGTGCCGACCTTCTCCATCTGTGAAGGTTTGCCAAGCGGCCCCACCACGTCGAGAATGCGGTCGCCCGCCTCCAACGTGTTCAACAGTTTGGTGGTCTTGCCGACGCCCTGAACGATCAGCGTAATGCTGCCCTCGTTTGGATCCGAACCGGCAATCGTCAACGGGATCCGCTCGCCCTGATCGTGCACGCGCACCATCACAAACTGACCCGGCTGTTGTTTCCGCGCGATTCGAGGGGCTTCGACCCGAAACCATTTCACCTCCGGCGCGAGAAACCTTGCTTCCAGAATCTTGCTGCCTGTCCGCTGCATCGGTTGACGTTACCAGTAGCAACTTCTCGGCTGCGGCGCAACAATGTTCTCCCGTCATGCCGCGGTCTTTTCACACTCTGGCCATCGCACCACTGCGGGAAGTCTCGTGCGTCAAAACTCCACAACCAAACCTGCCCATCACCGCCGGCTTTGCCCCACCACCGCAACTCCGCAACCCGAAGCCATGACTCAGCCGCCGAAAAGCGCGGCGGCGAAGTTCTTCGGGTCGAACGGTTGGAGATCGTCCATCTGTTCGCCAAGACCGATGAATTTGACCGGAATTTTCAGCTCGCGGGCGATGGCCACCACGATGCCGCCTTTGGCGGTGCCATCGAGCTTGGTGACGATCAGCCCGGTGACGCCGAGGGCTTTGTGGAATTCGCGGGCTTGATGAAGAGCGTTGGTCCCGGTGGCGCCATCGAGCACCAACAACACTTCGTGCGGCGCATCGGCCAGCCGTTTCTGAAGCACCCGCCGCATCTTTTTCATTTCCTCCATCAGATTCGCTTTCGTGTGGAGCCGGCCGGCGGTGTCAATGAGCAGGTAATCGGCTTTCCGTTTGATGGCGGCCTCCAGCGCGTCGAAAGCAATCGCGGCGCTGTCCGCTCCGTATTGACCGGCAACGAGGTCGCAGCCAACGCGCTCGGCCCAGAGTTGGAGTTGCTCGATGGCGGCGGCGCGGAACGTGTCGCACGCGGCCAACAATACCGTGTTCCCCTGCTGCTTCAGGTAGTGAGCCAGTTTGGCGGTGGAAGTGGTTTTGCCGGTGCCATTGACACCGGCCAACAGGACGACGGTCGGGCGGCCAGATTGCGGCGGCGCCAACCCTGCTCCTACCTCGGAAAGCTCGCGCTCGATTTCCGCGCGGGCCACGGCGAAGACATCCGCCGAGCCGGACTCCTTGACCCGCGCGATGATCGCCGACGCCGTGCCGATGCCGATGTCGCTGCCAAGAAGAACCGCTTCGAGTTCTTCCAACGCTTCTTCGTCCAGTCGCGGGCCGCGGGCGACGATGCGTTTGATCTCGGCGGCGAGTTTGCTGGAGGTCTTCTTGAGGCCGTCGCGGAATTTCTGGAACAGGCTCATGGGAGTAGCTGGAGAAGCTCGCAAGGGATGCGTACCACACCAACGTTGGAGTCGTGAGCGTCACTGCCGCCGGTGAGCCGCAGGCCGGCTTCGGCGGCGACGCGTTGGTAGTGCGCGGTCTGCGCCGGCGTGTGTTCCGGGTGCCAGACTTCGATGCCGCGAAGTCCCTGCGCGGACAGGTTGTGAATGTCGGCATCGCCAATGGCCGACAAACCGGGATGCGCCAGCACGGGCACGCCGCTGCAGGATTGGATGTGGTAGATGCCCTCGGAGGCGTCCATGCGGTAGCGTTCCACGTAGCCGGGTTTGCCGGGCCCGAGGAACCGATCGAAAGCCTCCTCGACGTTGCGCACGAGGCCGCGCGCCACGAGAGCGCGCGCCACGTGTGGCCGCCCGAGAGAGGCGCCGCGAGCGCAATCCTGCACGTCGGCGACACTGAGCGCGAGACCGAGTTCGTTGAGGCGTCGGACGATCTGAACGATCCGTCGGGCGCGGACATCACGCAAAAAATCGAGGATGCGAGCCAACGCAGGCTCGCGCCAGCTGTCCGTGAAGAAGTAACCGAGCAGGTGGACCTCGTTGTGGCGGATGCGGCAGGTCAGTTCGACGCCGGGAATGATTCGGACGGCGTCATCGGGAGCCGCCAGAGCCGGAGCGATGCCGCTGAGCGTGTCGTGGTCGGTAATAGCGATGACACTCAGCCCGGCATTGCGGGCGGCGCGCACGACATCGGTGGGCGCGAGCGAGCCATCGGAAGCGGTGGTGTGAATGTGCAGGTCGGCGAAGGTCATCGTCTGGAGGCGGTGCGCGCCGGGCGCGGCAGGTCGGCTCGGAGTCGGTCGAGAATGCCGTTGACGAAGGCGCCGCTTTCGTCGGTGGAATATCGTTTGGCAATTTCGACGGCTTCGTTGATGCTGACGACGGGGGGGATATCATCGCGGCAGGTCATTTCGTAGATCGCGAGCCGCAGGATGTTGCGGTCCACGGTGGCCATGCGTGGCAATTCCCAGTGTTCGGTGTAGCGGCGAATGGTTTGGTCAATGCTGTCGCGATGAGCGAGGCAGCCGCGAATCAGTTCTTCGGCGAACGCGCGAACGGCCTGCGGAACGTCGGCCTGCGTTTGCCAGAACAGGGACAAAGACTCCTCGATGGTGTCGCTCCGGTTGAGGTCGCACTGATAGAGAAATTGCACCGCCAGTTCGCGGGCGTGTCGGCGTTTGCCCGGATGTTTCATGGGCGTTTCCACAAGCGAGCCATCGCGATGGCGGTTTCGGCGGCTTCGCGGCCGCGGTTGTAGCGTCGGCCCAGACAGCGGACACGGGCTTGCGCCAGAGTGTTGGCGGTGACGATACCGAAGATGGTGGGCACACCGGTCTCGATGGCGATTCGGGTGAGTCCGTGCGCAACGGCGTCGGCGATGTGATGCGCGTGGCTGGTTTCGCCCCTGAGGATGACGCCCAATCCGATGACGCAATCGTAGCGGCGTGATCGGGCGAGCCAACCCGCTGCGACGCTGACCTCGAAGCTGCCGGGCACTCGGAGCACGCGAATGGCGCGCGCACCTCTTTCGCGCAGCGCGTTCACGCAGTGTTCCAGAAGCGCATCGGCCAGTTCGGGGTTGTAGCTGGCGGCGGCGATGCCGAATCGGAGGCCGCGAGCGGAGAGTTGGGTTGTTGTTGCAGGGGCGCGGAGCATGGTCAGAGTGTGTGTCCGAGTTTCTTCTTTTTGGTTTCGAGGTATTTGATGTTGTGCGGCGTGGGCGGAACCCGGAGGGGAAGTTGCTCGACGATTTGGAGGCCGAAACCTTCCAGGCCAACGACCTTCCGGGGATTGTTCGTTAGAAGTCGGATGCGATGCAGACCGAGGTCGGCGAGAATTTGGGCGCCGAGACCGTATTCTCGCAGGTCGGGTTTGAAGCCGAGTTTTTCGTTGGCCTCCACGGTGTCCAGTCCCTGCTCCTGAAGAGCGTAGGCATGCATCTTGTTGGCGAAGCCGATGCCGCGACCCTCCTGCCGCATGTAAACGAGCACCCCGGCGCCTTCGGCGGCAATGCGTCGCATCGCCTCGTGCAGTTGCTGGCCGCAATCGCACCGTTGCGACGCAAACACATCGCCCGTGAGACATTCGCTGTGGACGCGCACCAGCACATTTTCCCGGCCGCGAACCTGTCCCATGACGAGCGCGCAGTGGTGTTGGTTGTCCACGAGGGAACGATACAGGTAGAGCCGAAATTCGCCATATTCGGTCGGCAGGTTCACTTCCTGTTCGCGGGCGATGAGTTTCTCGCGTTGACGGCGATACTGGATGAGATCACGAATCGTGCAAAGCTTCAAGCCGAACGTGTTCTTGAACTGAACGAGGTCCGGCAACCGCGCCATGGTGCCGTCCTCGCGCAGGATTTCACAGATAACCGCCACCGGATACAAACCGGCCATGCGCACCAGGTCCACACTGGCCTCCGTGTGCCCAGCGCGGCAAAGCACGCCTCCTTCGCGGGCTTGTAGCGGAAAAATGTGACCGGGCGAGACCAGTTCGTCGGGCGTGGCGTGCGGGTCGGCCAGAATCCGAATGGTGCGAGCCCGATCGTAGGCGCTGATGCCGGTGGTAATGCCCGTGCGGGCGTCCACGCTGACGGTGAATGCCGTGCGAAAGGAATCCCGGTTTTCGCGCACCATCGGCTCCAAACCCAGCGCCTCCACGCGTCGCTGCGTGGTCGGCACACAGATCAACCCGCGCCCGTGTTTCGCCATGAAATTGATCGCATCGGGCGTGACTTTTTCCGCCGCCATCACGAGGTCGCCCTCGTTTTCGCGCGCCTCATCATCGGTGACAATGATCATCCGTCCCTGTCGGATGTCCTCCAAACAGGCTTCGATGGAATCGAACTGGGCTGAATGGCTGTGAGACTGACTCATGGATGAGGCAACAGTAGCAAGAAGAGCGTGATAGCGCAATCCTTGACGCCGCTGGTTGACTGTAGTAGCCTGCGCGGGCATGAGTTTCTGGAAACGAATCTTACTTTGGTGCGTGTGGGTGGCATTGTTTTGTTTTCTGCTGCCGACGGAATGCCCGGCTCCGCTGATCTGGCGCAAAGGCGAAGGTTGGTCGTACGAACGCCACGGCATTACCACGGCAAAAAACCCCAAGGAACAACTTGAACTGGCGCGCGACCTTCAGGCCAAAAAACAATACGGCGACGCCATCACGGCCTATCGCCGGCTGATTCGTCGCTGGCCAACGGCGTTTGCCGTGGAGGAAGGACGGCTGGGTCTGGCGGAGTGTTTGAGTCAGGTCGGCTATCATTACAAGGCCTTCCAAGAATACCAGAACCTCATCACCAAACATCCCAACAGCCAGTACTTCGAGACCGCCCTGCAACGACAGTTCGAGATCGGGAACCGTTTCCTAGCGGGTGAACGCCACAAGGTTTTCGGACTCAAAATTTTCCCCAGCCTGGACAAGGCGATTGAGATTTTTGAGCAAGTGGTGAAAAATGCGCCCTACAGCAAATTCGGGCCGCTGGCCCAGTTTCAACTCGGACAAGCCTACGAGAAACAAAAAGAATATCAGACAGCCGTCCGCGCTTACGAAAAACTCATTGAGCGGTACCCGGAGGATCCGATGGCCGAGAAAGCGCAGTTCCAAATCGGACTTGCCTACCGCAAGGAAGCTGCCCGCGCCGAGTATGACCAGAACGCCGCCAATCAGGCCATCGCGGCCTTCACCGACTACACCACGCGCTACCCTCACACCGACAATGTGACCAAGGCCAACGAATATCGCACCGCGCTGAAAGCCGAGCAATCCAAAGGACTGTTCCGGATCGCGCAGTTCTACGAGAAAAACAAAAACTACAAAGCGGCGCTCATCTACTACAACGAAGTCATTGCCCAGAATCCAAAGTCGGAATGGGCCGCCAACGCCCAAAGGAAGATTCTCCAGTTGAAACAACTCGCGGCTCGCCAGGTGGCCTCCCAATGAAGCGACTCGCGCGCTACTCCCTGCTCTGTCTCTGCCTCGGTCTGCTTCAGGGTTGCGCCGGGTATCAGCTCGGTCCCGTTCACAAAAACCGGTTTCAGTCCATCGCCGTGCCGATGTTCAAGAACCGCACGCTCCAACCGCAACTGGAAGCCCAGGTGACCAACGCCATCATCAAACGCCTTCAAGCGGACGGTTCGTTGGCCGTCAAGTACAGCGATGACGCCGATGTGATTTTGCGCGGCGAGATCCTCGCCTACGAACGCAGCACGCTCCGCGGACAACGCTACGACACCACGGTTCCGCTGGAGCTTCGTCTGACCATTCAGGCTCGCATCGAAGCCTATGACCGTGTGACCGGCGCTTCCGTTCTCGCTCCCACGGTTGTCACGGGAAGCGCCGACACGTTCATTGGGATTGACCAGCAGAGCTCGGAGTTGCAGGCGTTGCCCCTGATCGCAGACGATCTGGCGAAACGTGCCGTCAGCCTGCTGGTGGAGCGCTGGTAGGTTGCTCCCCTTGCGGGGTAGAGCTAAGAGCTTTCAGTCGGGCTGTGAGCCGCGATTTCTTGCGACTGGCACAATTCGGTTTCACCACTCGCACCTTGGCCGCTTTATCATAAGCGGAGAACACCGACCGCAACACCTGCGCAGCCTCCTCGGCCTTTTGGGCCTCGATCAGACTTAAAAACCTTCGCTCCAATGTCCGCAATCGGGACTTGATCATGCGGTTGTGCGCCCGTCGCCGTTCACTGGCGCGGGCTTGTTTTGCGGCAGAACGTGTATGGGCCATGTCGTGGTTATCCTTCCGTTAGAAAACGCGCGCATCTTACTGACGACCCTTCAAATGTCAACGTGGAAAACCCGCCAGCCGATGGGCGTTTCACCGTTTACTGTGGGGCGGGCGCTTCCCACAGAAAGCGGCCACTCTCCAGAAACCGTTGAATCTGTTGGATGCTTTGTGCCGCTTTTCGTTCCACGGCTTCGCGGGTGTTGAAAGCGTTGTGCGGCGTCAAGATCACATTGGGCCGCCCCGCCAACGGGAAACTTCCATGCCCCGACCGCAACGCCGTCGCCAGCTTCCCCTCCTCCTCATAGACATCCAGCGCCACACCCCCCAGGTGTCCCTCATCGAGCAACCGCACCAGGTCCGCTGTCGGCGACATCTCGCCGCGCGCCACATTCACGAAGATCACGCCGCAGCGCGCCTGTTTGAGGCGTGGGTAACTGAAGTAACCGCGGTTCTGTTCCGTGAGGTTCATGGAACAAACAATGATGTCCGCCCAGGGCAGTCCTTCCTCGATGGACACATCGGCGCGTTCCGGGATGATGTCCACGCGCCGCACCTTCATCTCCAGGCCGCGCCCGATCTTCACGACTTCCGAGCCGACGTGCCCCGCGCCCACCACCAACAGGTTCTTGCCGGCGCACTCGGCTCCTGTCAAACCGTCACGATGAAACCGCGCAAACTGCGCCATCTGCTGGGGCAGATGACGCAACAGCGCCATCCACAACAACATCGCTTGTTCCGCCACCGCCCGATTACAATACAAGGGCAAATGCCCGCACCGCACCGGCAGACCAACCAGATGATCCCAACCCGTGGTCCGCGCCAATACACCATCCAATTGCGAGAACCACGAGCGGGGAATGGCCGACTGCGTGCGGATGCTGATCAGGCGCGCGGGCGGGGATGACTCGCCCGCTTCTTGAATCGTTTTCCACGTGAATCCAGCTTCGATCTGTGGCGGCAGATACCGTCGCAACGCCGCCACTTCCTCCTCAAATGCCTCGTAAAAGTATACCTGCATGGTGGTCAACGAATCTCCCGTAATAACGTTTCGGCAAACCCGGACAACTGACGAGCCAGCTCTTCGACGCGCTCCGCCAGTTTCGTCCGCCGCTCTTTCCACTCGTCGCTCAGTTTGGCGCGGGTGTCCACGACCGTGTTGGTCGCCGGGGACGCTTTTTTCTTTGTCGTTTTCTTGGCTGGTTGCGGCGGAACTTGTGGGCGCGGCATTTCCCGGTCCAACTGTTCCAGCACATCCATGAAAACCAGAAAGACCAACGCATCCAGATCGTTCCCAATAACCGGTTGCGCCAAAAATTGCGTCTGCGCATCGAGCCGCACTCGCCGCTCATCCCAGCGGGGGTCGGATCGCATCCACTGCGCTTCTCTTTGGACCCATGCGCGGATGGAAGGCGCCAACCGCACGGTAAGCTGTTCGTGCAACTGACGCGCTTCGGCGGTGAGTTCCTGCGCCGCGCCAAAGCATGTTGCCACTGCGCTGAGCGCCACTGCCAGTATGATTTTCATGGTTGTACCTCCGCCCTGTTGTATCTGGTTGCGTCGGATTCTGCAAGCCGCCGTTGACAGCATCGCGCAAGGCCGGTAGTATGCGGTGTGTTGGGGTGGACGATTAGCTCAGTTGGCCAGAGCGCTTCCTTGACATGGAAGAGGTCACAGGTTCAAGTCCTGTATCGTCCACCATCCGATGAAATCGGCTTGTCAGGGCGCGTTCCATTACCTAGAAACGCTGTGTGGTTCCGCAATCGCATGAGGTGATTCGATGAAACAATATCCGCCCCGCCGGGCCGCGTGTGGCTGGCCGGCTCTAACTGGGCCTGGCCGACATCCGCGTCGGGCTACGATTCGTTACCAACCTGCTGAAGGAGGCCAATCATGAAGACCATCAACGTGGCTGTCGTTGGCGTCGGTTTCATGGGCGCCACCCACATCAAGGCTTATCGCCAAATCCCCGGCGTGCGCATCGCCGCCATCTGCGACACCGTTCGGTTGCCGTTGGACGGCGACCTTTCCCACATCGCCGGCAACATCGGCAGCGCCGAGCCGCTGAAGCTCGACATGTCGCAAACCAAGGCCACCAAAAACCTCGACGAGTTGCTCTCCGATCCGGACATTGACCTGATTGATCTCTGTGTGCCCACCCACGCGCATCCCAAGTTGGCCCTGGCTGCTCTTCAGTCCGGCAAACACGTCATCTGCGAAAAACCTCTGGCTCGCACCTCTGCGCTGGCGCGGGAGGTCGTCAAGGCCGCCGACTCCGCCAAAGGTTTCTTCATGGTGGCCCACTGTATCCGATTCTGGCCGGAATATGCTTGGCTGAAACAAACCATCGCCGCCAACACTTACGGCAAGGTGCTTGCCGCTCGATTCCGCCGCGTCTGCGAACCGCCGTTGTGGTCGAAAGATTACATGGACGGCGCGAAATCGGGCGGCGCACTCTTGGAGCTGCACATCCACGATGTGGATTTTATCCAGTATTGTTTCGGTCGGCCCAAAGCGGTTTTCGCCACCGGCTTCACCCGGCTCAGCGGCGCGCTCGATCATGTTGTCGCGCAGTTCACCGTGGCCAGCGGCGCGGTCGTCTCCGCCGAGGGTGGCTGGGCCATGACCGCCGGATTCGCTTTCAACATGGAATACACCGTCCAGTTCGAGAATGCCACCGCCGACTACACTCTCGCCCGCGGCGCTGAACCGCTCCGTCTCTTCGAGAACGGGCGGCCCCCGCGCGCGATCCAACCGCCGGGAGGCGACGGCTATATCGGCGAACTCACTCACATGATCGAATCCATCCGCACGCAGAAACCGCCCACCATCGCCACGGCACGCGACGGGGCGAGCGCCGTGGAGATTTGCGAGGCCGAAGAACAATCCGTCCGCACCGGTCAAGTTGTCGCGTTGTAAGTGAAACCGATTTTCCAGAAGCTCACCGGCCCTCTGGATGAAGTATTCGCATTCAGGGTGCTGCGCGGGGATAGCTTCGATTGTCCGTGGCATTTCCACGACGAGTACGAGCTGATCCTCGTGCTGCAAAGCGGCGGCTACCGGCTGGTGGGCGATCATCTCGCGCCTTTGCGCCCTGGGGACCTCGTGTTGCTGGGCCCCCGCCTGCCGCACATCTACCACAACGACGAAGGCGCGCCCGGCCGCACCCGCTCGGTGCACGCGCTGCTGATCCAGTTCGAGGAAAACTGTCTGGGAAACGACTGGCTGAAGGTGCCGGCGATGGCGCCCGTGCGGCGGCTGTTGCAACGCGCACGACTCGGACTGCACTTCGTCGGCCCCACGCGCGAGCGGGTGGCCGCCCTCATGCAACAAATGGCGACCGTCACCGGCCTGCGTCGGATCATCAGTTTCCTGAGTATTTTGGAGCTGCTCGCCAATTCCCCGCATTGTCGCACGCTGGCCAGCCGGGCTTTTGCCGACGCCGGCCAGTCCTTCGATCAGGAACGGATGAGCCGGGTTTGCGATTTCATTCGTGAACGGCTCGATCAACCGCTGTTTCGCTCCGACCTCGCACGGCTGGTGCACCTCAGTGAAGGCGCATTCAGCCGGTTCTTCCGTCTGCACACCGGCAAGACGCTCCATGAATTCCTCAACGAGCTTCGCGTCGGACGCGCCTGCCGCCTGCTGGCCGAAGGCGAGATGAGCATCACCGAAATCGCCTTCGCTTGCGGCTTCGGCAACCTCTCCAACTTCAACCGCCAGTTTCGCCGCCTCAAGCACACCACCCCGCGCGCTTTCCGAAAAGCCGTGCTGGCTCACGCGCTGGGAACAGCGCCGCGCTGAAAAAACCGCGCGCCGCCCTGCCCGGCGTCGCCGGCGATGTCAGTCAGAGATTCATCGAGGTCATCGGTCGCCGTGGTTTACCTGCCGCAGAATTCTTCCACCGCCTCGAACAGCGCTACCACGTTTTGCGGGGGAACTTCGGGCAGGATGTTGTGAACGGTGTTGAACACGTAGCCGCCGCCGGGCGCGAAGAGTTCCAAACGCCGTTTCACGTGTTCCTTGACTTCCGATGGTGTACGGCGGTTGAGCACGGTGCGCGTGTCGCAGCCGCCGCCCCAGAAACAAATCTCGTTGCCAAACTCGCGTTTCAGGCGCGCGGGGTCCATGTCGCGGGCGCTGGTTTGAACTGGATTGATAATATCGTAGCCCGCCTCGATCAGGTCGGGCATCAGCGCGTAAATGGAGCCGCAGGAATGCAACATCGTCTTGGCCCTTGAGTGACGGTGGGCGAAGGCGCAAATCTGTGCGTGGCGCGGCTGGAACAGTTTCCGATAGACCTCCGGCGCCATGAACGGGCCGCTGTCCATGCCGAGGTCGTCGCCGAACTTCAAGATGTCCACCACATCGCCGACCGCCTCGCAAATCTTCGCCAGGCCCTCCCAATGCACCTCCATCAGCGCGTCGAGCAATCGCTCCACCTCGGCGGGTTCGGTGTAGAGGTCCATCAGGAAATGATCCATCCGCCGCAGAAATGTTCCCCACTCAAACAGATTGCAGCCGCACGCCAGCAGAATCGCGCGGTCGCTGTGTTGACGCAGCGCGAGGGCGCGGGCGCGGAGTTGTTGCCAGAAATCCGGTTCGGCGGCGTGATCCCACGGGCTGTGCGCAAACGCCGCCCAAAGCACATGGCTCATGGCTGCGCGCAGCCCGGAGTAGTCCGCCGGATAGCCGTCCAG
>Ga0272448_1003323_pt1 | contig 19247 bp, 22 predicted proteins | sample YNPCB0191_FD_202220 | JGI IMG/M metagenome (GOLD analysis project Ga0272448, IMG submission 202220) | Hot spring sediment microbial communities from Yellowstone National Park, WY, United States - YNP-CB-019-1 | ecosystem: Environmental > Aquatic > Thermal springs > Hot (42-90C) > Sediment... | reverse complement strand
GCCTTCTAACAATCTTTGATATGCATATCTCATAGCAGATGAAAATCTGCGCATTAAATTTAATACAGTTTTTTCATCTTGCCTATTTTGAAATTCAAGTTGACATTGCAGTGTTATCATTTATATTTACTCTTTTTTTTATCATTCACGATTTTGCACTTTTGTTTTTATATTATTAATATACATTTTTTACACTTTTTTATAGAAAATAGCAACTGTTGTTTGTCTCCTTAACTATATGATAATTGATATTATACCACGTATTAATGTTAGAAATTAGTATGCTGTGACTAAAATTTATATGGCTAAGAATGATATATATTTGTTTGATAAACTAAGGCTCTAAAACCGAAGAATCTTCTACCCTCAATATAGATTGCCTTTTGATTTATGATAGAATAAATTTTTATCATTAGCTGTTTTTGGAGAATTTAAATGGCTTACGTGATAGATTATGAGCTTTCTTGATAAAAAATCAGAAAGTTTAGCACAGCAAAAAAAGCTTGAACTTAAAGATGAACTTACGAAAGAACTTGCTACAAAGGCTGATTTGGAAATATTAAAAACAGAATTAGAAGCCAAGATAGAAATAAGTCATAAAGAGCTTGAAGCTAAAATTGAGAAGGAAATCCTAAAAATAGATAGAAAGTTTACTGTCATGTTTATTATCTTGGCTTTTTTAATCATCTTTATAAACAAAGATGCGATAGAGTTAATAATCAAACTTTTACCATTTGCGAAACAGTTGTTTCTTTATGTGGTCATAACAATGTGATTTGTCTAACGTAGCAAAAATACAGGATTTATACTTCATATTCATCAATTCCTTCCAAGAGAGTTTTCCAAAATTTTTGTAAGCTTACCTTTTGTCATCCTGAACGTAGTGAAGGATCTCATTTTTTAATGTTTTTTAAAAAAGAAAAACAGGAGATTCTTCGCTTCCATTAGAATGACGATGTGGATTTTTACAAGCAGTCTCATCGTATCAAGAATACAGGTTTTATCCTTCTACATTCATTAATTCCTTCCAAATATTCTAATATTTTTATATTTAAATATCTTAATAATAATATGTATTTGACAATAACTTAGGTGGTTATTAAAATTATTTTTGAAACTTATTATAGCAGGAGGTAAAAAACATGAAGATGGACAGGAGAGACTTTTTAAAGCTTTCGTGCGGTAGCGTAGTTGCTGCTTCGTTGGTAGGCGGGGGCGCAAGCTTTACCTATGCAAAGGAGGCGGAGGAGCTTAATCTTCCTAAACCTTCCGCGAACTCCCCAAGGGTGGTCATTGTAGGTGCTGGATGGTCTGGATTGACTATTGCTAAATACATCAAGATGGGAAATCCTAATGTGGATGTGGTCCTTATTGACAAGAGAGAAGAGTTTTTCTCTTGTCCTGTAAGCAATCTTTGGCTGGTGGGTCTTGTAGACCTTGAATTTCTTGTTCACGACTTTCTCACACCAGCATCAAAGTATGGGTACCATATGCTTACCGGAACATCGGTCATAGATGTAGACAGAAACGCAAGAAAGGTATATACAGATAAAGGCGTTATCAGTTACGATTATCTTGTGCTTTCACCTGGCATAGATTACTACTACGATGCCTGGATAAAAGATCCTAAGGATATAGAGCTTGCTAAGGCGCGTTATCCAGCTGCTTTTATTACCGGCTCTGAACACATAAGACTAAAACAAAAGATACAGGACTTTGAGGGCGGTACATTTGTGGTTACAGTGCCACCCGGTGCTGACTATAGGTGTCTACCAGGTCCATATGAGAGAGCGACTCTTATAGCTTGGTACTTTAAGAAGAATAATATTAATGGAAAGGTGGTGGTAGTAGACAATCATGGCGACCCACCTGTTAAGGCAAAAGGATTTCATTACGCGTGGGATAACTTTGTAAAGGGCTATATAGAATACTATCCAAATGCAGACATAAAGTCTATTGATGTAGCAGGTCGCAAGATATTAACAGAAACTTATGGAGATGTAAGTTTTGATGATGGTACCATATATCCTGTATGCAGAGCTGGGGATATAGTTTTCAAGGCAGGACTTGTTAAAAAGGGTGAAAGATGGCCTGATATTGATCCTACAAAGTATCATGCTATAGGGGACGAAAGGGTTTATGTAACGGGAGATTCAAGAAACCAACCATTCTCAAAGAGTGGAAATACTGCCAACACAGAAGCCCACTATGTAGCGAAGCTTATACTTGCAAAGATTGCAAATAAAGACATTGACTATATACCACCAAGAACTCTCTGCTACTCTGCTGTAGCACCGAATGAAGCTATATGGATAGACTTGAGCTACAAGTACCTTGGCGGTGGTAAGTTTGAGTTTACAAATGTTAAAGCAGACGAACAGCCAAAGGATGCAAACTATAAAGCTTACATGGAGTGGGCAAAGGGACTATACAGAGATATGTTCAGATAATCTTTTACCATTACGCTGGAAAAATGTTGATTATGCATCTAAAAAGGGGGGTTGATATCCCCCTTTTTTTATTTTACAGCAAAATTGGGAGGTAAGAAAAATAATGGATAGAAGGACACTTTTAAAAACGTGTTCTGTTGTGGCAATAGAGATGATGGTTAATCCATCTATTTTTAATAAGCTTCTTGCCCAAGAAAAAGAGCTTTATAAAGCATACAAAAAAACAATGCTCGTAAAAGAAAATGGCCAACCTTTTAGTACATCTGATATTCAGCCAAATACTGCTCTTTTATTTTTTTATCCCTATGCTTCTACTCCTTGTTATTTAATCAATACTGGGTCAGAAATTAAGCCTTCTAAAATTAAGCTAAACAATGGTAAAGAATACGAATTCAAAGGTGGAATAGGCAAAAATAAAAGCATTGTAGCTTACAGTGCAATTTGTCCTCACCAATGGGCTTATCCAAATAAAGATTTCTCGTTAATTAATTACTATCCACCAACAGAAAAATCACAAGCAACCGGAAGAAGTGGAGTAATCCAATGCTGTGCTCACATGTCTGTGTACGATATTAATAATGGAGGTCAGGTGTTAGAAGGACCGGCAGAATATCCGCTTGCTGCAATAGAACTTATAGAAGAAAATGATATAATCTACGCCACAGGTGTGATTGGACCAGACCAATTTGGAGAGTTTTTTGATATGTATAAATCAGACCTTATTGCACAGTATGGAAATATTAGAAAGGCAAAAGAGATTCCAGATAAAACCATAGTTATGGAGGTTGGGAAGTATGCCAAAGAACAAATTAAATGTTAGTAGAAGAGATTTTTTAGTTGGGACAGCTGCATTATCAGCATCAACGTTAATTAACTTTCAAACTTCAGCCTATGCAAAAGAGGAGAGACCAAACTTAGCATCTAAAAAAGCAAGGGTGGTTATCATAGGTGGTGGATATGGAGGAATAAGCGCTGCCATATCTTTGAGAAAGCATAATAAAGATGTGGATATATTACTCATTGAAAAAAATGAGTTTTTTGTTTCCTGTCCGATGAGTAATCTGTATATTGGCGATATTATGGAGTATTCAAAGCTATGCTATCCATACAATAACCTAACTGTTAAGCACAACACAAAAGTTTTACATGAAGAAGTTGATAATGTGGATTTGGATAAAAAAGTTATTTACACAAACAAAAGCAAAATTGAGTATGACTTTTTAGTATTATCTCCGGGTATTGATTATGATATAAAAGAAGGTCAGAAAGAGATGCTTCTTTACTATCCACCAGCATTTAAACCGGGCGGAGAACATCTGTATCTAAAAAAACTTTTAAGTGAGTTTGAAGGTGGAGATATTGTGATGACTGTACCATCCTATCCTTACAGATGTCCACCAGCACCGTATGAAAGGGCAGCATTAGTATTAAACTATCTAAAAAGAAGAAATCTAAAAGCAAAGCTGTACTTTATAGATGAAAACGAAAGACCAATAATTAATTCAGAAGGATTCATGAATGCGTATTATGAGCTGTACAAGGGATATGCTGAGTACATAACAGGAGCAACAATAAAAGATATAGATTATATGAAAAAAGTAATAAAAACTTCTAACGGAGAGTTTAAATTTGATATAGCGAACATCATTCCACCGATGAAAGCATCAAGCTTGATTGAAAAGATAGGTCTCTTAGAAAAAGGTCAAAAATGGGTTGAGGTAGATACTTTTACATTTGAGACAAAAGTTCCTAATGTGTTTGTAATAGGAGATTCTGCAAGGTCTTTTCTTCCAAAGTCTGGATTTGGTGCTAACATGCAAGGAAAAGCCGTTGCAAACATAATAAATGAAAGGCTTACAGGAAAGAAATACAAGCAAGAAGAGCTTTTAATGGTTGTTTGTTATTCTATGGTCAGCGATAAAGAAGCTGTGATGTCTGAAACTTCATTTAAATTAAACTTAGAAACAAAAACAGTTACACCTATTCATAGAGAGGACAATATAAGAAAAGAAGTTAATGTTAAAAGATACTATGAATGGGCAAAAGGACTATGGAGAGAGATGTTCGGATAAAATGTTCCATTTGGGACAGATGTTCGGATAAAATGTTCCATTTGGGACATAGGTTTTTGTCATAACAAGCATTTAAGCCTCCCAAAAATTGGCATAGAATTTGTATTAAAATTTTTTAACAAAAAGATGGGAGGTTAAAATGAAGCTTAAAAAGTTTTTAACAATCACTGGATTGGTTGGGCTTACTGCAATTGGTGCGTATGCCTTAACTTTACAAGAAGCAGGAATAGAAAATCCAGAAGGCAAATCTGTAATGCTAAAAGATGTTCCCCCAGAACCAAGATTGTATGCAATTCCTCCTGAATGTAATTTAAAAGATAAAGAATCTTTAAAGAAATTGGCTGAAAAAGGGAAAGAAGTTTTTAATACAGTTGCAAAAGGAAACTGCGTTGCTTGTCATTGTGCTAAGGATACAAAAGGATGTGGAAACATAGGACCAGATTTAACAGGTTATAAAAACGGACTTTTTAAAGCTCCAAATTATAGAGGAGAAGAAAAAACCTTAGATTGGCTATATCAAAAAATCGCTGATGGAAGAATATTGATTCCTAAAGATTTAGAAAATATTCCATACTATCATATAATGACAGTCCAGCTTACAACAGGACAGCTAACATACGAAGAAGTTTGCCAATTAACAGCATACGTACTAAGTCAGGAGTAATGTATGAAGCTTAAAAGCTTTATTTTGATTTTTGTATTAACTTTGTTTGGTATTTCAAAAGCAGAAATAAACTGGGTTCCTCTTGATAAAGCTTTTGAAATAGCAAAAAAGGAGAATAAGCTAGTTTTTGTGTATATTTACTCACCATCTTGTCATTACTGTGACATAATGGATTTTAACGTATTTGACAGTAGAAAAGTTGAAGATATGTTAAATAAGCAGTTTGTTCCTGTAAAATTAAGAAAATGCAGTAAAGAAGGTATAGAGTTTAGAAAAAAATACGGATTTGTAGGAACGCCAATGTTTTATTTCTTAGAACCGGATGGAAAGAAAATCAAAGCAATTTTTGGAGCCTGGGAAGAAAAAGATTTTATTAAAATTTTAGAGTATTTCTCATCCGGAAGTTATAAAACAATGGATATGAACGAATTTTTTATGAAAATAATTTAGGAGGTATTTTTATGAATAGAAGAGAGCTTTTAAAAGGAGCAGCGTTGGCTGTTTCTGGTCTAACGTTTGGTAGTTCATTATTAAATGATGTCTTTGCTGTTGAGCTTGCAGACGCACCACCACCAAAAAAAACTTATGAAGAAGCATTAAAAGAAATCACCGGCGGAAAAAAGGTTGCTGATTCAGACAAAGTAAAGCTTATTGCTCCAGAGATTGCAGAAAACGGGGCTGTTGTACCGGTTACTGTAGAAGTAGAACTGCCAATAGAGCAGGTTAAAGCAATTCATATTTTAGCAGATAAAAACCATAATGCTCGTACGATGAGCGTTGAGTTTACTCCGGCTAATGGAAAGGCTTACATCTCGACAAGAATAAGACTTGCAGAATCTATGAACGTTGTCGCAATAGCACAGCTTGCAGATGGTAGCTTTATTAAAGCACAGAAGCCTGTAAAAGTTACAATAGGCGGATGTGGATAATCAATAATTAAGGAGGATTGAAAGATGCCAAGAACAGCAATGGTAAAAATAGACCCAAAAGATTACAAAAAAGATGACTTAATCAAAGTCAATACAGTTATAATGCATCCAATGGACACAGGTTTAGTAAAAGACAAAGAATCAGGAAAGTATATCGCAGCTAACCATATAACAGACGTAGAAGTGTATTATGGAGATGAAAAAATCACTACTATGAAACTTTCTGGCTCTGTAAGTGCTAACCCATTCATATCTTTCTATGTAAAAGCTACTAAAACTGCACCTTTAAAAATCGTTTGGAAAGATAACAAAGGGGACGTTACCGAAAAAGTAATCGATATAAACGTAGGATAATCTTCTACAGAGGGCTATAATAGCCCTCTCTTCTTTAAAATACCTTAATGGAGGAAAATTGGCTATGAAATTAAAGGGTAAACTATTGCTTTTTGGAGCCTTGGCTTTGGCTTCAGCATTTGGTGCAAATAAAGCAATTTCACAAGAAGCTGGGCAAGCTATATCAGGGGAAGACTTAGCATTATATAAATCCGGAATAAATCCGGGAGAAGTTTTTGCTCAAGAAGTTGGCGGAAAACTGTTTAATACACCTATGGGAAAATCAAATAAATCCTGTGCAGCTTGCCACAGTGAAGAAAAGCTTAAAAAAGCCGTTGGAACTTATCCAAAATACAACGAAAAATTAAACGCTGTAATATCACTACAGCAAAGAATTCAGATGTGTCAAAAGCTAAATCAAGGTGTTGAAAATCCTTTCCCGCTTAAAAGTGAAGAAAACACTGCATTACTTACATATTTAAAGTATATAGCATCCGGAGAAAAAATTATCGTAGATACATCATCCAACCCGGTTGTTAAAGAGTACTATGATTATGGAAAGTATGTGTTTGAATTAAAAAGAGGAAAAAGAAATCTATCATGCCAAACCTGCCATGAATATGCTGCCGGAATGGTTTTGAGAATGCAGAAACTAAATCCTCTTGGACATGAATTTAATGGAATAAAAGGAACAACCGCTGCTGCCCGTTGGCCGGGTTATAGAATGACGCAAAGTAGAGTTGTAACAATAGAACAAAGACATCAACAATGTATGAGTCAAGCAGGTATGAAAGTTTTACCTCTTGGTTCAAAGGAGATGGTAGCATTAGAGCTTTATGTAACATCATTAGCAAATGGGGCAACCATAGAAGTACCAGGACTTGTTAGATAAGGTGGGAAAGGAGGTAAGAATGAATATTTCAAGAAGAGAGCTGTTTCATCTTGCCGCAATAGCAGGACTGTCATTAACAGCTGAAGATGTTTTTGCAAAATTAAACGATTTAAACCCGGAAAAACTATTTGAGTTTAAACCTGTTGGAAACGTTACACTATTACACATATGCGATATGCATGCACACATTAAACCGCTTTACTGGAGAGAGCCATCTACACTAATTTCAGCAAGGGAGCTAATAGGAACTCCTGGATTTTTATGTGGCAAGGCATTTTTAAAATACTATGGCATAAAGCCAAATACAATGAGAGCTTACTTTGATACTTACATCGGCTTTGAAGAGCTTGCCAAAAAATACGGAAAGATGGGCGGTGTAGCACATATAGCAACCTTGGTTAAACAGATAAAGGCAGAAAGAGGCAATGATAAAGTGTTATTTATGGACTCTGGCGATACATGGCAAGGAACAGCTATTGGACTATTTACAAAAGGTTTAGCGGTAGTTGAGGTACAAAATGCTCTTGGACTTGATATTATGGTTGGCCATTGGGAGTACACATACGGAAAAGACAGAGTCTTAGAGCTTGTAAACAAGCATCTCAAAGCAGAGTTTTTATCTCAAAACGTAGCAGATGATATGTGGGGCGAGTTAATCTTTAAGCCATACACAATCAGAGAAGTTGGCGGTGTAAAAGTTGCAGTCATTGGAAACTCTTTCCCCTATACGCCAATAGCAAACCCTAAGGAGTTTACAGAAGGCTGGACCTTTGGAATTCAGCCGGAAAGACTTCAAAAGTTTGTTGACGAAGTAAGAGGCAAAGGAGCTGATGTGGTAGTTTTACTATCTCACGATGGATTTACATTAGACCAAGCTCTTGCAAAAATGGTAAAAGGAATTGATATTATCCTTTCCGGACACACCCACGACCCAGCACCAAAACCGGTGATAGTAAACAATACAATCATAGTCATTGCAGGAAGCCATGGGAAATATCTTGGAAGGTTAGACCTTGAAGTTAAAAATAAAAAGATTACAAACTTTGCGTATAAACTATATCCTGTTGCATCAAACTTCATAAAACCAGATAAAGAAGTCCAAGACCTTGTAAATAAACTATATGAACCATATGAAAAACAGCTTTCTGAAGTTATAGGAACAACAGAAACAATACTCTACAAAAGAGATACATTCTATTCAACCTTTGACAGAGTAATGATGGATGCAATCAAAGAAGAAGCAGATTGTGAAATAGTATTCAACCCAGGCTACAGATGGGGAACAACGCTTCTACCGGGAGATAACATTACAGTAGATGATGTTTACAGCATGGCTGCAATAACATACCCTGATGTTTACAGATTTGAGCTAACAGGAGCTCAGATTAAAAATCTGTTAGAAGATGTAGCAGATAACGTATTTAATCCAAACCCACTTTACCAACAAGGCGGAGATATGAGTAGAACTCTTGGTCTTGAATATGCCATAAAAATCTCCGCACCAACAGGACAAAGAATCTCAGACATAAAAGTTAACGGAAAAGACCTTAATCCTAACAGAACTTACGTAGTAGCATCTTGGGGTGGAAATCTATACAAAATGGGCAAAAATGCTAAAAAACTAAGACCATCTTATGACATTACTATTGATTACATTAAGAGAGTGAAAGTAGTTAATCCACCATTAAAATCAAACGTAAAAATCTTAGATTTTGAATGTGGATGCCCAACATCTGAAGGAAAATGTTTGTAGGAGCAATTGGATGAAAAAACTTATTTTAGTTGGATTGGTTGGCTTAATTGCTTCTTGTGGAGGAGTCATAAAAGATGTCTCTTTTGATACAGGAGACTACTTAGGAACCGGCTATGATGACAAACCACAAAAGAAAATAAGCTTAAGCAAATCTGAGAAAAAAACGGAAACAAAGACAGAAGCAAAAACAGAGAAAAAGTCTTTCTTAGAATCTCTTGCCAGTGCAGTAGTGACAGACTCTGAAGATGAAGAAATGTCTGATATTTATGAGAGAACGACAAAGATGTCTTATGAAGAGCTTGATTTAACATTAAGAGCAGAGCTTGAAAATCATAACTTTAAAATCGTCCATGTTTTAAACATCACAAAAGGTGTAGAAGAGCAAGGAAATAAAGACTTTTGGAAGCATATGCATATCTACCTTATATGCAAGCTTTCTCAGTGTTCAAAAATTATGAAGCATAATCCACAGCTTGCATCCCAGTTTCCCTTTAAAGTTTACACGTATGAAAAAGATGGAAAAATGGTTGTAGGTACGTTTAAACCAAGTACAGCCATTAAATATATGGGCAATTTGGACGCAGATGCAATCAAAGCATTAAAAGAGCTTGATTTAGAACTTAAAAAATTAATTGATAACATAGCCAGCCAATAAAAAAGTGAATAGGTGAGAGGTAATAGCATTGTCATTCTGAACGAAGTGAAGAATCTCTTTTTGAAGAATCTCTTTTTAAAAGAAGAGATCTTATAGACTAAAGTCCTCAGGATGACAAAGAAAGGTTGAATGTAAGCGCTAGAGAAGGTTAATCTTATTCGTCATTCTGTAGCCGGCGAAGAATCTCAGCCTTTTTGTTATTCTGAACTAACGGCTTTTTCAGTCTCAGAATGACAAAGAAAGTGAATAAGTAAGAAATTTAAAATCGAATAAAAAATCCATTTTTCAATAAAAATTTTTAAAGGAGGTTTAACATGAAAAAAGTTTTACTCACAGGAATTGGGCTTGTAGCATCTGCACTCATTGCAACACCATCAAACGCAGCACCAAAGTTTTATTTTGGAGAAGGAAAAGAACTTGAAATCTTCTTCATGAACCAGCTTTGGGGCGTATATACAATGGATAGAGTAGAAGGTGGTCAGAAATATGACAACAGAATGGACTTTTTATTAAGAAGGTCAAGGGTCGGGTTTCAAGGGAAAATAACAGAAGATTTATCTTGGAGGGTATGGTTTGCTTATGATAACGTAGGCTTAGACCCACATACAGCACTTGCAAAAAATGGTAGTATAGGCTTGGTTGGTGGAAATTCTAATAACCAACAATTCTATGTTTGGGATGCTATGTTTACATATGCACTTCATAAAAACTGGGCAAATATTACTGTAGGTTATTTTAGACCTCAAGTTGGTAGAGAAAGCATTACAGCAGGCTTTGAGGTATTATCTTTTGAAAAAGCTTTAACAAATTTTTATCCAAGACAACATTTAGTAGGAACTGGTCCTGGTCGTGAAACTGGCGTCAATATAGGCGGTTTGTACAATGATGAAAAAACTAAGCTTGGGCTTAACTATAACTTTGGAGTGTTTAACGTAGATAAATTTAGTGGTGGAACAGGTGGGGATAACTTACTCTACACAGCAAGAGTAGCTGTATCTTATGGTGACCCAGAGATGAAAAAATACGGAATGGGCTATAAAGTCAATTACTTTGGAAAAAGAAACGGAATAACTTTTGCAGTTAACTATGCATATCAAGGAAGAGGGCAAGATAGCAACCAATTCCCACTTGCAGATAAAAGTATATGGAACAATACCTATTTAGATGCAAATAATAAGCCAAAAGTTCAGTTCAAAAATAACCAAATGTTAGGCTTTGATATACTTGCAAATTATAAAGATTTTACATTTAACGCTGAATATGACGAGCTAAAAAGGTCTTTTGATGTGTCGAGCTTAGACTACAAAGACAAAGTATGGCACGTAAGAGGTGGTTATAACTTTACACTTCCTAACAAAACGATCCTTGAACCAACCATTACATATGCAGAATGGCAAGGAGATAAAGCAAGCTTAAACGGTAATGGTAATTTCAAAGCAACAGACGTTGGTTTAAACTGGTATATAAAGCAAAACAACATGAAGCTTAATTTACACTATGTTAAACAAACTGGTACAGCAAAATCGGCTTATAATCCTGGAAATGGCAAAGCTGGTGATTACGTAGGCGTTGGCTTACAGTTAATATTCTAATAGTTTAAAGGTCAGGAAGCTGGGGATGTGGAACAAAGCGTCCCCTGTATTCCTGATCCTTTTGAAATTCGGAGGCACAAAAATGAAAAAATTATCATTATTGATAGCAGTATTTTTATTCTTAGCAACATCTACATTTGCACAAGAAAAGCCAAATTTTGACTCTAAACTTCCAGACAAAATAAAAGCAGTTTTTGATTGGACGTTAGAAGACCTAAAGGATTCAGAAATGGCAGTCAATTTTATCTCTAACTTCATCAAAGCATTCGATGAGTTTAACCCAATGGGAGAGTACTCAATAGCTGTAGTATCTCATGGGCCAGAAGTGTTGATATTTTCAAAGAAAAATTATGAAAAGTACAAAAATGTTGTTGACAGGCTAAATTCATTGACAAAAAGCTACAATCTTAAAATTTATGTATGCAGAAACACAATCAAAGCACTTGGGTTAAAAGAGGAAGATTTACAGCCATTTATAACCATAGTCCCGGCAGGAGTTGTTGAACTTGCAAAACTTCAAGAAGAAGGCTATAGATTAATTCCAACAGTAGTTCATGACTTAAAAAAGTTTAAGCAATAAGTAGGTACATAGCATAAAAAAGTCTTATTGTCAAGTTTTGATTTTATGGTTGTTTTGTTGATTGCAATACTTTCAAAGTCTCAAGAAGGAGTCTTAAAATGAAAAAACTGTTTTTAACTTTAACGGCTTTATTAATCTTAATAATTTCAACCATTTCATACTCAATGGAGCTAAAGAAGTTTTATAAAAATATGTACATGGTTCGCGGTATGGATGCGATGCCATCTCCAGAAAACAAAGGTTTTATGTCTAATGCCTATGGAATTTACACCAAAGAAGGCTGGATAGTTATAGACTCTCTTTCAACCCCAGAACTTTCAAAAGAATTTTTAACACTTTTACAAAAGGAGAAAAAGGCACCAATTAAATATCTGATTATAACCCACTACCACCCAGACCATTGGTATGGAGCTTCTACTTTTAAAGAAGCCAGAGCAGTTGTAATAGCCCACAAAAATCTAAACAAATTTTATAGCTCCCCGGAAGCAAAAATGACTCTTGAAAGCTCAAATCAAAGATTTGGCGGAATCTACAAAAACGTAAAACTAATACCAGCAGATATAGAAATAGAATCTCAGAAAGATTTAAAAGTTGGACAGTATGAAATCAGCATAATTCCAACAAACCCTGCACATACAGACAATGATATTGTTATTTTTGTAAAAAATGAAAACATTCTATTTGCTGGAGATTTAGCATATCTAAACAGAATTCCATTTGCAGGAGATAGAGGCTCTTCTGTTAAAAACTGGCTTAAAGTTTTAAAAGATTTAGAAAAACTTAATCCAAAAATAATTCTTGGTGGACATAATGAACCTATGGACAAAAAAGCTATAGAATTTACCTATAATTATCTATCTTACACAAGAGACACAGTAAAAAAACTAAAAGATGAAGGCAAAGGACTTGATGAAATAAAAGCATACATAAACCAAAGCTCACCATACAAAAATTATGTTATGTATGATGTTTTTAACGATGCAAACGTTTATAAAATTTTCAACGACCTAGACTTAGAAGACTTTCAATAGAGGTGATAGCCATGATAAAAAAAGTTTTAGTCTTGATTTTATTGGTTTTTAGTTTTTCCATAGCTGAGGAAAATCCAAAAGCCGTTATCAACCTTACAACAGGAGATTTAAAAAAGTTTAAAATGTATCTTTTAAGTGGACTTGCAAATTCAGCCGAGTATTACAAAAATCAGTTAAAAGATTTAAAGGTAGTTGTAATCATCCATGGAGATGCATACAAATTCTTTATAAAAGACTTACAAAATTCACCATACAAAGATGATAAGGAACTTTTAGAAAATCAAAAAGAAATAGAATCAAAATTAAGTTATTTGGCTACTAACTACGGCGTAAAGTTTCAAATGTGTGAACAAGGAATGAAAGGTAAAAAAATAGACCCAAAGACCCTGTATAATTTCGTAGAGCTAATCCCGAACGCATTTATAGGATTGGTTGATTGGCAGAACAAAGGATACGCTTGTATTCCTATACACTAAATATTTTGATATAATTAATTACAAAATCATATTTGGAGGTTTAGCTGATGAAAGTTTTTAAAGTAATTTTGTTGGCTGTTATTCTGTCATTCTCAACAGTTTTTGCATGGCAGCCATCAACAGAGGGTTCAGGTAATGGATTGGTTATTTACAAAATTGAAGGCGACCCTGCAGACATTATGATTGCACTAAAAGGAAATCTTGAAGCTAATCAAATCGTCTTAGTAACAACAACAGACCCGGCAGCACCACTTGCAAACAACATTAAATTATTCCCAGACTATAAAAAATTAAAAGTTGATTATATCCAAAACTTCCTTGTTACAAGTATGACAACCCTGTATAAAATCTTTACAAATGACCCAAACGCAATGGTTTTATCTCCATTTGTGATTACTATTTACCAACTTGAAGGCGATAAATATACTTATATCGTAAGAACTAAGCCGTCACTTCTTTTAGATGGCACAAAATATCCAGAAGCAAAGGCAGCAGTGGAAGAGCTTGAAAACAGAATTGATAAATCTATAAAAGACTTAATGTAAAAATAATTTGAAAGGTGAGATTATTGCTCGCTCACTTTTTTGATAATTTCTTTTTGCACTTTAAAAATTCTTAAGATTTAATAAATTATCCCTTTGTAATAGGAATGTTAATTTTGCTTTTTTTGTCACTCTGAGCGAAGCGAAGAATCTCAACCTCTTTACTTCTTACTTACTCACTTACTTATCTTTTTTTAAGGAAGAGATCCTTCAGACTTACGTCCTCAGGATGACGGACAAAAGAAAACTCATTTTTACACATACATTATACAACTTACAGAAATCTTAAAGCACCCTCTCAAAGGCATCTTTTTGAAATATTCTTATGATAGAATAAATTTTTATTATTAACTGTTTTTGGAGAATTTAAATGGCTTATGTGATAGATTATGAGCTTTTAGAGAAGTTAGAACAAAAAGTAGGCAAAGAAGAGGCTAAAAAGATTGCTCAAACTATTGAGCTTATTTATAACGAGCTTGATAAAAAATCAGAAAACTTAGCACAGCAAAAAAAGCTTGAACTTAAAGATGAACTTACGAAAGAACTTGCTACAAAGGCTGACATTGATATTGTATATCAAAAATTAGAATTATTAAAAACAGAATTAGAAGCTAAAATTGAAAAAGAAGTATTAAAGCTTGATAGAAAGTTTACTATTATGTTTATCGTTTTGGCTTTCTTAATCATCTTCATAAACAAAGATGCAATAGAGTTAATAATTAAGCTTTTATAATTTGCAAAATAATCTAATCTCTAAGCTTTTTGAAAAACTCTTTTAGAAGTTTGCTACATCTTTCATCCGGAATGTATTCATACTCAACGTTAACTGGAAGTTTTTTGTCGTCAAAAACTGTGTATTTACCTAAAACTGCCCCGCCTTTATCATCCTTTGCACAAAAGACAACTTTTTTAATTCTTGCTTGCATTACTGCACCGGCACACATTAGACAAGGTTCAAGAGTTGTATACAATACCGCATCATCTAAACGCCAAGTTTTAAGTTTTTTGCAGGCTTTTTCTATTGCTAAGATTTCCGCATGATACAAGGCATTATTTTTTGAAATTCTTTGATTATGGGCTTTTGAAATTATTTTTCCGTCTTTTACTATGACAGCCCCGACCGGAACTTCGTTTTTCTTTAATGCTTTCTCTGCTTCTTTTATTGCTTGGTCTATAAATTTTTTATGATAGTTCATAAATCAAAGATGGTTTTAGATTTAACTTCACCTCTGCCAAATTTTTAAGAGCTTTTGGAATGTAATCTATAATGTCTGTTGCCTTTAAGCTTTCTTCTCCAACGTCTTTAACTGCCAAATCTCCTGCGTAGCCGTGTATGTATACAGCAAGCTTTAGAGCATCTTCCGGGTTAAGTCTGTTTATCAATGCTCCAACCATTCCGGCTAAAACATCTCCGCTGCCGGCTGTTGCCATTCCAGGATTTCCTTTATTGCTATAATAAATCTTACCATCCGGTGTAAAAATAATCATTCTATGGAATTTTAAAACTACATAGCTTTTTGTACTAATTGAAAACTCTTTTGCTATTTCTTCATAGTTTTCTGATATTTCTTTAACCGACAGTCCTGTTATTCTTGAAAACTCTCCTAAATGTGGTGTCAGTACAGTAATGTTTGTTCTATTTGAAAGCTTTTCTTTAAAATTTTCTATATTAGCAAGGTTATTTATTCCGTCAGCATCAATGATTAAAGGTTTGTCAATGGTTAAGATTTTTTCTAAAATCTCTTGATTTGTTTTAGATACACCCATTCCCATTCCAACGACAACCGAAGAGAATTTACCATTTTGTATGATTTCTAAAATCTTTTCTTGATTTTTATCAAACATTCCATTTTCAGACTTAACCGGAATACTCATCTCTTCAATAAGGTTTGTTTCTACCACTTGATTTATACAATCTGGAATTATTGCAGTAGTAAGACCGCTTCCTGATTTTGTAGCAGACCTACACGCCATTATAACAGCTCCTGATTTTCCAACGCTACCGCCAACAACCAACACATGACCAAAGGTGTATTTATGACCTGTTTTTTCTCTAACCGGCAAAGTAAGATTTTCCGGTGTGATAAGATATCTTTCAACTTCTGCATATACAGGATTTAAGCTAATATCAGCAACATACACTTTTCCGCAGTACTGTAATGCCGGATATAAGATATGGCAGATTTTTGGATAGCCAAAGGTTATTGTTATATCTGCTTTTACAACTTCTCCATCAACTTTGCCGGTATCAGCACTAAGACCCGATGGTATATCAATACTTACAACAGGCTTTTTACTTTGATTTATCAGTTTTATAACATTTTCTCGAAAAGATTTTACAGGCGGCTTAAAACCCGTTCCAAAAATTCCATCGACGATTAAATCAGCTTGAATAAGATTTTTTTCCAATGTATCAAGATTTTTATCTGTAATAAACTGATATGTAAATCCAAAGTTTTTAAATATTTCAAGATTTTTTAAATTATCAGGGGAAAGTTTGCTTTCATTTTCTGCCAAAATAAATAAAGATATTTCTTTGCCAAGCTTCGCTAAGTACCTTGCTACAACTACCGCATCACCGCCATTATTTCCACTGCCTGCTACTACTGTTATTTTTTCCGAATTTGAATAATGTTGTAAAATTATTTGTACGGCAGACCGTCCGGCACTTTCCATAAGTACCAAAGAGGGTATGCCGGTTATTTTAATAGTTCTTTTGTCAGTGTTGGCTATCTCAAAAGATTTTAAGATTTTCATTTTTTAGCAAGTTCAATTACTTTATTAACAAGTTTTTCTATCCCTTCTGCAACATCTTTTATTGTCTTTCCAAGCATGTATGCAGGAGTAGTTACGATTTTGTTTTCCTCGTCTACCACCATCTCGTTGACCGGACAAGCCAAATGTCTTGCACCCATGTCTTCTATTGTTTTAGCTACATCAATATCTGTTCCGATTGTGACAGTTGGTTTAGCTTCTCTTAATGCTGCCGCTACTATAACAGGTGAGATACAAATAGCACCTATTGGCTTTCCAGCTTTAAACATATCAACAAGAAGTCTTTTAACTTCCGGAATTACATCGGCTTCAGCACCTTTTTCTAAGAAGTTAGAAAAGTTTTTAGCAACACCATATCCACCGGGCATAATCAAAGCGTCAATATCTTCAGCTTTTATGTCATTTATATCTTTTATGTTTCCTCTCGCGATTCTTGCAGCTTCAACAAGAACGTTTCTTTCTTCATTCATTGGCTCGCCTGTAAGGTGGCTGATTACATCCTTTTGTTTGATATTTGGAGCCATAATTACGGTCTCTACCCCAGCTTTATCAAGAAAATACAATGTTAAAGTTGCCTCATGGATTTCTGCACCATCAAACACTCCACAACCTGCCAGCAAAACACCAACTTTCATAATCAAACCTCCCATTTTTTTTAAAGATTGTTTCTTTAATAATATTATATACGACGGGCGAAAAGTTCAATAAAAGTAAAAGATTTTCATCAGTTATAGAGTAACAATACTTTATATCTAAATTCTCTCTTCTTCTGTAATGGCAATCCATGAATTACCTCTACCCTTTCGCTTTCTTTGTCATACCGAAGATGTAAACCCAAAAGACCTCCTTTTTTAAAATTTAGAAAAATAAGATTCTTCCCCGGCTGCAGAATGATGATGTTGATTTTTGAAACAATCTCGCTATTTACTTTCCGCACAGTATATAATTTTGATATAATATTTAATTCAAAATTTTTAAAATTTTAGGAGGTATAAAATTGAAACAAGGAATTCATCCGGAATTAAAATTAACTAAATTTGTTTGTGGTTGTGGAAATGAGTTTGAGATTTATACTGTAAAAGGCGGAGTTATACATTTGGAAGTATGTAATAATTGCCATCCTTTCTATACTGGAAAATTAAGAATTAAGCCAAAATTTTTAGAACTTCAAGGGCAAGCTTCAGAAAAATAATAGATGGATAAAAAGTTTTTAGTCCAATTAGAAAGTATAGAAGAAAAAGTAAAAAAGCTTGAAGAATTAATGGCTGATCCGGAAGTTTTAAAGGATCAGTCCAAAATTCAATCTATAGCAAAAGAACACAAAGAGCTATCAGAAATTTTAAATCTTTATAATGAATATAAAAAAGTAAATAGACAAATAGAAGAAGTAAAACAACTTCTAAACTCTACCCCTGATGATGACTTGCGCGAATTAGCAGAAGAAGAGTTAGAATCTTTAAAAAAACAACAGGAAGACTTAGAGAAAAAAATAGAGATAGCACTTCTGCCAAAAGACCCTAACGATGAAAAAAACGTTATCTTGGAAATAAGACAAGGGGCGGGCGGAGACGAAGCGTCTTTATTTGCTGGCGAGCTTTTTAGAATGTATCAACGATACGCAGAAAGACATGGCTGGAAAACAGAAATTTTAAGTTTACATCCAACAGAAAAAGGCGGTATAAAAGAAGTTATAGCCTTAATTAAAGGTAAAGGGGCATACTCAAGATTAAAGTATGAAAGCGGTGTTCATAGAGTTCAAAGGGTACCGGAAACAGAATCTTCCGGTAGAATTCATACTTCTACTGTTACGGTAGCTGTTTTACCAGAAGCTGAGGAGGTTGATATAGAAATCAAGCCAGAAGAGTTAAGGATAGAAACTATGAGAGCTGGAGGAGCCGGCGGTCAGCATGTAAACACTACCGATTCAGCTGTTAGAATTACACACATTCCCACAGGAATGGTGGTTACATGCCAAGATGAAAGGTCTCAGCTTCAAAATAAAATGAAAGCAATGCAGATTCTAAGAGCAAGACTTAAAGATTATTATGAAAGACTTGAAAAAGAAAAGATTGCAAAAGAAAGAAAAGAGCAGGTTGGAACCGGTGAAAGAAGCGAAAAGATAAGGACTTACAACTTTCCTCAAAACAGAGTTACTGACCATAGAGTAAATTATACTTCTTATAGAATTAACGATATTATGGACGGGGATTTAGACGAAATTATAGATGTATTAATTACAAAAGAAAACGAAGAAAAATTAGCAAATTTAAAAATTTAAAATATATTTTTTTAATACATGCGCCCATAGCTCAATTGGATAGAGCATGTGACTACGGATCACAAGGTTGGGGGTTCGAGTCCCTCTGGGCGCACTTATTACAACATAATATCTCCAAACCTAATATGACTTATGCATTCACTGAGGGTGTTCTAAGTTTTAACTAAATCTACAGCTACGGCGAAGAATCTCCTTTCATTTACTTCTAATTTATTCACTGTATGG